>VSSQ01000101.1_pt1 | contig 120523 bp, 102 predicted proteins | sample 4763081 | NCBI WGS metagenome assembly VSSQ01 (sample SAMN12137344, study PRJNA551015) | bioreactor metagenome | isolation source: SDC9 anaerobic chlorinated ethene degrading culture | place: USA: Knoxville, Tennesee | collected 2015-01-01
CCTATATATTTCTCTCTAACCTTGATATATTTCTATTAAAACGGGATATAAAACTTATTAATCAGGGACTTTTTACCCCAAAGATGCACATCTTTCATACCAAACGATGTGCATCTTTCACTATAAAAGATGTGCATCTTTTTATTTAATATGTTTTAGGTAGTGAAGTTTATTTTAAGGGAATGGACTTAAGGATAAATAGTCCTGAATAAACTTTAATCGACATTTTCTTTTGCAAATATACAAAAAAATTGGATTAGATTGAATAAATAAATTAAATTTTTCAAGGGAAATAATAGAAAAAAAGCTTAGTCTTTATGTATTGGGACTAAGCTTTTTAATTAAGAGTTAAAACTCAATATTTAATTCCTCTTAGAATGGCAAATCGTCATCCTCTTGAGGTTCTTGAGCATTAAAAGAGCCATAAGATTCTGCTGGAGCTGGTGATTGCTGAGCTGTTTGAGTTGAAGGGTTAGAATATTGAGTGTTTGAAGCAGAAAAGTTTGGAGCTTGTTGCATTGGAGCTGCACCAGTTGTAATTGGATTAAAAGTATCTATTCTAAAACATCTTAAATCGGTGTACCATTTATCCAAATATTCTCTACTTTCTGGAGAAAAGAATACTTTAATCTGTGTTCCTTGTGGCATGTTTCTCACAATAGCTACTTTATCTTCTCCCCAAAGAGAGAAAGCAACTTGTTTTGGGAATTGTTCTTCTGTTTCAATTACAAATCCTCCTCTTACCCAAGGTCCTCTTTGAGATTCTCCTGTTTGTTCTGGTAAGGTCTTTAAAAATTTTCCGATGATTTCCATTTCTTGTATATTTATTTATTTTTATTTCTAATTAATTGAGTGGAATACTTTTTGAATAAAAGTATTAATTGGCTTTTGTTACTGGCTTTAACCATTTATCTAACCAATCAAAGAAGTTTCTTTGCCAAAGTATTCCATTTTGTGGTTTTAATACCCAATGAGATTCATCTGGGAAGTAAAGATAACGAGCTGGAATTCCTCTATTAAGTGCAGCATTGTAGGCAGCCATACCTTGAGAAGCAACAATTCTATAATCAAACTCACTATGAATTACCATTAGAGGAGTATCCCATTTATCAACAAATTTATGAGGAGAATTTGCGTAGCTTTTTTGAGCTGTCTTATTGTTTTTATCCCAATATGGTCCACCTAAATCCCAGTTAACAAACCACATCTCTTCTGTTTCAAGGTATTGTTGTTCCAAATTAAACATTCCATTGTGAGCAATAAAGCATTTGAAACGTTTGTTGTGGTGTCCAGCAAGCCAATAAACTGAGTAGCCTCCAAAACTTGCACCTACAGAACCTAAACGGTCTTTATCTACATAGCTTTCCTTACTCATTTCATCAATAGCAGTTAAATAATCTTTCATACATTGACCACCATAGTCCCCACTGATTTCTTCGTTCCATTTTTGACCAAATCCTGGAAGACCTCTACGGTTTGGAGCTACAATAATATATCCATGAGATGCCATAATTTGGAAGTTCCAACGGTAAGACCAGAATTGAGAAACTGTTGATTGAGGACCTCCTTCGCAATAAAGAATTGTAGGGTATTTTTTTGTTGAATCAAAGTCTGGAGGAAAGATTACCCATGAATGAAGGTCTTTTCCATCAGTTGCTTTAAACCATCTTTCTTCAATTTTTCCCATCTTAACCTTTGCTAAAAGGTCTTTATTAATGTTTGAAATGTTAGTTTCAGAGCCATTAGCTGGATTAACAGAATAAATTTCTACTGGCTGAGACATACTCATTTTTGTTCCAATAAGTTTATCCTTTGCAATCATAACTGAAGTGTAGTCGTGAATGCCATTAGTTATCTTTTTAAAGCTATTGTCTGCAAGAGTAAGTTGATAAATATCATCTTTTCCTTGATAGTCAGAAATAAAATATATGCTCTTATTATCTTTAGAGAATGTTAGCCCATTAGAATTTTGATCAAAATCTTTTGAATAGTCTTTAATTACTCTTGTGGTTAAATCCATAACCATTAAACGTATTTTGTCTGCTTCATAACCATCTCTTTCCATACTTTCCCATGCCAAAAGCTTACCATCAGAAGAAAAAACAGGATTTTGGTCGTATCCCATCATACCTTCAGTAAGGTTTGATGTTTTTTTGGTTGCTATATCGTAAAGATAAATATCAGAATTGGTTGAATAAGCATATTCTTTACCTACTTTCTTTCTGCAAGTGTAAACAATTTTCTTAGAATCAGGAGAAAAAGTTAATTGTTCCATTCCTCCCCAAGGACGCATTGGTGATTCGAATTCTGTGTTTTCTAAAAGATTAATAGGGTTCTTTAGTTCTTTTCCGTCAAAGTCTGCAACAAAAGGTTGAGGGATATTATCTACCCAATTATCCCAATGTCTATAAGCTAAATCATCGTTAATTCTTCCAGTTGTTTTATCCAAGCCTTCTTTCAAATAAGCATACTTATCTTTTTTGGCAATTGCTCTAACATAAAGAATTTTCTTTCCATCAGGAGAATAAGAGAAACCTTCAATATCTCCTTCTTTTACATTTGAAATCTTCTTTCTGTTATTTCCTTCCAAATTCATTTCGTAAATTTGAACACCATCTGTATCAGCATAACAAAAGCCTACCTTCTTTCCATCTGGACTCCAAAGAGGATTCCATTCACTTCCTGAAGTTTCGGTTAATTGCTTTAGGTCGGAGCCATCAATATTCATTGAATAAATCTCTGAATTGCCCTTATTTGCCTTTACATCAAAATATTTTACAGTAAACAAAACTTTATCTTCATTTGGAGAAACACTAACTTCTCCAACTCTACCAAAAGCCCAAAGAACTTCTGGAGTAAGTTTTCCGTCTTTAACTTCAATTTGAGGTTTGCCAACTATATCTTCTTTAGTTGAACGAGGCTTGCACGAAACAAAAATAATGGTTAGTGCAATTGCAAAAAATAAATACTTTTTCATCTCTATAATTATATTAAACTTTAAATTCTAAATTTTATGTATAAGGGTAAATATTACACTCGATTACTTAACAAGGGCAAAATTATAAAATATTTGCCCTTATTCTGCAAATAAGAGGAATATTTATTTATTTCAAAAGAAAAAAATACATTTTCTATTTTATTATTAGCCTATACAAATAGTATTTCTTTATCTCCTTACTTAAAAATCTTTTGTCCAATTGGTCTGAAGCTTCAGAAATTTCTTTTACTTCTTGGTTCTTAAACAAAATATTTATGCTGTCATCCTTAAAACTATATGCCTTATTCTTCAATTCATCGGTTAGAACAAAATAGGATTTGATTTCTTCTTCTGAAAGTTTATTGACATTTTTCAATTGCTTTACAACTTCATCAATATCTTTTTCTGAAAAGGGCTTATCTTGAATTTGCATCTTTCCCAAATGACGATTCATTAAAGATTTTGAAAGATAAGAAAGAATAAAGTCTTCATTGATTGACCAAACCTTAATTGCATTCCAAATATCTGAATCATCAATCATTGTGAAATAATCAATAGCCTTGTTGTCCTTTAAGTCCCTTGTTCCATTTTGAATGAAATACGCAAGATAGGGAGATATAGATTTTGTTAGGTCAATTCCTTTTTCTTGTATTTCTCTTGCTCTTTTGATTATGGTTTTAACAAGTATGTCCGATGAAACAACTGCCTTGTGCATATATACTTGCCAATACATCAAACGTCTTGAAATTATAAACTTTTCTATGGAGTAAATGCCTTTTTGCTCAACAACTAACTCATCATCCTTAACCGATAGCATCTTTATTATTCTTTCCGTCCCTATTACTCCTTCCGAAACTCCAGTAAAAAAACTGTCTCTTGTTAAATAATCCAATCTATCGGTGTCAAGTTGAGAAGAAACCAATTGATGAAGAAAACGTTTTGAATATTTATTTGAAAAAATATCAATTGCCATTTCAGATACTCCCATTCTTTTCATTAGCTCCAAAGAAACCTCTTCGTGCACTTGTTCAAAAAAGAAATGTTCCAAACAATGAGAGAACGGACTATGCCCAATGTCATGCAAAAGAATGGCAGTTAAGGAAGCTTCAATTTCTTCATCTGTTATTATCTGTCCTTTTTGCTTTAAAACCTCCAAAGCCTGATTCATCAAAAACATTGCACCCAAAGAATGGGAAAATCGAGTATGTTGAGCTCCTGGATAAACCAAATCGCTAAGTCCAAGCTGCTTAATTCTTCTCAAACGTTGAAGATAGGGATGCTCAATCAAATCAAAAATACTCCCAAGTGGTATATTGATAAATCCATAAACAGGATCATTAATAATCTTCTTCCTATTGACAAAATCGTTCATAATGCAAAATTACATTATTATTTCAAAAAAACTCCATAATTATTTTTTACTTTCATTTAAGCAAAATTACTATCAAGAAATTTTCATTTGACTATAAAATCACCTCTAATTTATCTATAAAAAAGCATAATAAATTTTACTTTATCAAATAAAACTTTATCAAACCCTTATTATAATTTAATTATATAAGGATTTAATTTTGCATCCTGCCACCTTACACTATACATCCTGCCACCTTGTAACCTACATCCTGCCACCTTGCATACAACATCCTGGCAGGATGTAAAATTTATTCTTCGTTTTAATAAATTTATTCTTGATATAAATAATCTTTTTCCTTGTATAGAGAAAGAATAGTAGGACATAAATTCATAGTTATCTTTTCTTATAAATCCTTATTAGGGTAAAATTAAAAACTCTAATACTTTACTTGAGTTCAGAATAAATTATTAATTTTGTGAAATAGAAAACTATTTATATGGCTACAATTTACGATATAGCATTTGCAAACATTCCTGGCGTTGGTCCTGCAACAGCTAAGGAGATAATGAACGTTTATTCTTCAACTGAGGAATTCTTTAGCGAGAGTCGTTCAAATTTGGAGAAGATATTTAAAACCAGAACAAAAACTATTGATGCTATTGTCAATAAGAGTATGTTTGACAAATGTGAAAAGGAAATGATTTTTATGGAGAAGTATAACATTAAATGCCTTTTCTTTAAAGATGAAGAGTATCCTAATAGGCTTTTGCAAATTCCCGATAATCCTATCTGTATTTACTATCAAGGCAATCAAGACCTCAACCTTGGGAAAATGGTTGGAGTGGTTGGAACTCGCAATGCTACACAATATGGGAAAGACCTTACAGAAAAAATTGTACAAGAGTTAAAAGAATATGGGGTTGGCATTGTTAGTGGTTTGGCTTATGGTGTTGATTCGGTTTCTCACAGAGCAAGTCTTAAGGAAGGCATTCCTACCTTTGCCGTTTTGGGACATGGTCTTGATAGGATTTATCCTAAAGAGAATTTTGACTTAGCTATTGAAATGACTAAGCAAGGAGGATTGATTACAGAGTTTATGACTGGCACTAAACCTGAGACTTTTCATTTTCCAAAAAGGAATAGAATAATTGCTGGCTTATGTGATTGTATTATTGTTATTGAAGCGGCTAAGAAAAGCGGTTCTTTGGTTACGGCTGATTTGGCTAATCAATATGATAGGGAAGTTTTTGCCTTGCCAGGAAGGGTTGGCGATGAGTTTAGCCTTGGTTGCAATTATTTAATAAGCAGTCAAAGAGCCAATATCCTGCATTCTATTGATGATATTGTAAAGATTATGGATTGGGATATTGAAAAGGAAACCATTGCTAAGAAAAAACCTAAGAAACCTTCCCACTTAACTAAAGAGGCAAGCATTATTTATGATATTATTGATAGTAAGGGAGAAATAAATATTGACGACCTTGCAATTGAGTGCAAACTTAATCCTTCGGTTTTAGCTTCCAATTTATTGAATCTTGAACTTGAAGGAATCCTTCGTTGTTTGCCAAAAAAGACATATAAGATTTGCTAAAATCAGAGAAATTTCGCCGAAACTGAGTCTCTAAAAAATTAGAGTCCGTTTAAATTTAAAAAGAGTGACTCTTTTCGGGATTAGAGTCACTCTTTTTGGAATTAGAGTCAGTCTTATTTCAAGCAAAGAAGGTTTCTTTATAACTTGCTTTAAATCACAAGTTAAGAAAATTGGTCTTTATCTACTGAAAGTTTTCTGAAAGTAGGTCAAATTCTTTCTTGGCAGAAGAAGCTTTATAGAGTATTCTGTAAACAGCATCTGCAATTGGAATTTCTGCTTTAAATGTTTTGTTTAAATCATGAATACATTTAGCAGCGTAATATCCTTCGGCAACCATTTTCATTTCCAATTGAGCAGAGCCAACAGAATATCCAAATCCTATCATTTGCCCAAAGGTACGGTTGCGTGAGTGTTGAGAATAGCAAGTTACTAAAAGGTCTCCAAGATAGGCAAGGTTATTGATGTTTCTTTCTTCCAAAGGAGAGCAAAGAGCAAGGAAAGTTTCCATTTCTTGCAATCCATTTGCAACTACAACGCTTATAAAATTATCTCCAAAGCCTAAGCCCTTACATATTCCAACAGAAAGGGCATAGATGTTTTTCATAATTCCAACATACTCTATTCCTTCAATATCGTTTGAAATTGTTGTTTTGACAAAACGACATTGGAAGCTATCGGCAATATGTTTTGCCAGTAGAGAGTTGTGAGAACCTACGGTAAGATAAGTTAAGTTTTCTTTTGCAATTTCTTCAGCATGAGAAGGTCCACTAATTACTGCTTGATTGGCATAAGAAACATTAAAGTTATCTCTCATATATTCTGCAACAATTTGATTTGTTTCGGGAACAATTCCTTTGGTTGCAGATATAACATTTTTGTTATTAAAGTCTTCAGCACTTAGTCCTTCCAATGAACGAGCAAAGAATGCCGAAGGAATGACAAAGAGAAGGTTATCTGCCTTTGAGATAACCTTCTTTATGTCATTAGATATTGTTATTTTACTTGTATTAAGCTCACATTGGCTAAGGTAAAGTGGGTTATGATTATGTTTTTTTAATCCATCAACAATTTCTTTTTCTCTAACCCACCAGAAAACTTCTTGATGAGTCTCTGTTGCTATCTTAACAATTGCTGTTGCCCAACTTCCACTTCCAAATATTGCAATCTTCATTACCTCTTTCTTTATAATCCTAAAACTGATTTTCCTTGTTCAAAACGAATATCCTTTGGAATTTTTGCAGAATTAATTTTATCTAAATCCTTTTGAAGTTCTGGTTTGATGATTCCGTTTTTGTTGTTATATTCTTCAGCAAATTTGATATCTCCTTCTCCTTCAACCTTAATTACAAGAGCTGCCCAACTTTCCATTGCTTTCTTTGCCTTTGCAAAATCAATAACATATTTTCCGTCTTTGTTTCTTGAGAAAGCTCCATTTTCTTCGAAATAATTAAAGCACATCATATTTGCTTTTCCATGAGCTGAAGCTGCTCCAAAACGAACTGAACGAAGGATTCCAGCAATAAATGTAGCATAGGCATCTTCTTGAGTAATGTTTGTGATTTCTCCCTTTTCAATTAGAGATGTAACCATATAAAGTCCCAAGATATCTGCCTTTGCCTCTTCCCAACCAGAGTATTGATTGCCTAAGGCTTTTCTAACAGAACCTTTTCCATTTACAGTATTCTTTATTCCCAAGCCATGAGAAACTTCGTGGAAAGTAACATTAGAGAAGAAAGCATCAAACTTAATATTCTTCATCTGCTCTTTAACCATAATTTGTTCTGCAATTGGCATAAGGATTTTATCAAATTTTGCCTTCATAGCATTCTTTAGTTGGAGACGTCTTGCTCCTTTCTTTAGTTGTACTCTTTCATCGTTAGGAAGATTAATTGCAATTGTTTTGCTACCTGCGTTACAATCTCCTCCGTAGAAGATAACATCATAAACGTTCAAATCAGAATCAGTTCCTGGTATTTCTTTCTTAAATTTAGCTTCAACTGGCAATTCCTTTTGAAGTTGAGGAAGCATTGCAGTAAATTTAGCTAAGTCGTTACTCCATTTTTCATCCTTTACCAAAACAAAAGCTTCGTAAGCTGCTTTAGAACCAAAACGACGATCTTCATAGTTTTCAATTGGTCCAACAACAAAATCAAGTTTTGATTTCTTCATATCCATCCAAGCCATATCTGAAGCAAAGTAATCATCAGTTTGGAATGCTTTTCTTCTTTCAGTCAAATACTTTTTCAATCCTTCATCTTCTGCTAATGTAATTGCTTTTTCCAACAACTTATCTACCTTTTGTAATTCTTCCTTATATTCTTCTCTATACCATTTTACAACTAATTTTCCATCTTTATCACGACGGATAACAGTGTAAAGATTATCTTTATTCTTATCTTTTAAAGCATTGTATTCTTCGTCAGTCATATCAACTGGATAGAAATTTGCGCCAAGAGGCTTTTCTCCAAATCCAGAGGCAAAAGGCTTCATATTGTTTAGTCTTTCCCAAGGACCATAATTAATCATTGCAAATTCTCTTGTAGCTTTATCGCTTATGGTGTCGATGTCTGTTTTGTTTCCATAGGCTTGTTTCCAGAATAAATCGTCCATAATCTGACCTATCTCAAGGAAAGTCTTAATTAATTCTTTCTCATTTTTGCTCAAATGAGAAAGGTCTGTAGTTAACCTAACTGATGCAAATTCATCAACTTTTTCTTGCATAGGACTTTTTGTTTCTTCTTTTGGGGTTTCTTTCTTTTGACAGCTTGCAAAGCCAATTAATGCTAATGCAAGGCAAACATAGATTAATTTTTTCATTTTTATTTGTGTGTTTAATATGTTTTCAAGTTGCGAAGATATAAACTTTTTCTCAGATGTAAAAAGTTTTGATTTTTACATGTAGGTATTTTCCCTCTATATTAAAATCTTACTTTATTAAAGGGCAATAAAAAAAGGCTCATGCAAAACACGAGCCTTTTCATATTTTATGGTTTGAAAAATTATCTGTTAATAGTAATCTTCTTAGTTACTACTCCATTTTCTGAAGCAACCTTAACAAAATACATTCCATTATTTAGATTAGATGTATTAAGTTCAATTGTGTTTTGTCCAGCTTTCATTGATTTTGCCCCCAAATCAATTACATTTCTTCCCATTAGGTCAACAACCTTAATAGTTGCAACTGAATTTTGAGATAAGTTAATATCTAATGTTGCATTATCTTTAGCTGGGTTAGGGTAAATTGTCATTGAAACATTGTTAAGAGAAACTTCTTCTAATCCAATATAGTCACCATAACCTATTTTCTTTACTTCACTTGCACCAAATTTACCATCAGAAACAACTATTGTATCTCCTTGACCATCTAAAATATAATATCCTCCAACTCCATATCCAGAGTTAATTCCATCTCCATATTGATCATTAATTGTAAATGTGTAACAATCGTTTTCTGTTATTGTTAAATCAACAACTTTCAATCTGTCTGTTTGAGCATCTGTATATGGTCCTCCTGATTTTACAACTGTTCCTGATGAATTTTTAATATTCCAAGTTGTTTCAGTTCCATAATTATCTAAAGTAAGATAAAGAGTTAATCCATTACGAGCAGGTGCTGGTTTTTTGAAAGTTGTAATTTCTCTAAGGTCTGTTGGGATTCCATTTATTGAACGGATTAAAACGTCAACTTCATTTTGAATACCATTTTGTAGTTCTAAAACAGGTAGATTTGGAATATCAGCAGTTTGGAATGTAGCAATTTCTCCTTCCCAATTTGTTATATTGCTTAATCCAAATACTCTTGTATCAATAACCATTGATTTAATTGTATCTTGACCAATGTTTCTAACTTTTAAAGTTTGTCCTACATATTTTGAACATCCTGAAAGGTCATTCAATTTGTAAGATTTAATTTCTGCTCCAAATTGATTTGCAATAATAAATGTTGGTTTACATAAAGCACCTGTATAAACTAATTGATTGTCTTTTGTAACAAATGCAGCAATTTCTATATTTTCAAATTCAAGAGGGACATTTCTAATTGCTTCAGGCAATGTATAGGTATAGGTTTTGGTGAAGAAAGTTCCTGCAGGAATAACTCCTGAAGTTTCTACTGATAAAAGATCTCCCCATTGACCAGTTATAAGATGACGAAGCATGTGCATATGTCTGTATTGTGTTCCTACAACATAGTCTGGATTAGCTGCCATTCCTGTTTGTGGTCCTACTACTTCATTTTGCAAAATTGCTACGTTTAATTTATTACTTGAAGTTTCTGCATCTGCAGTGTAATACACTTCAACAGTAACTGTTAGCAATCTTGTTTCAGCATCAACTTGAGCTCTTGCAGCAACATTAACAAAAGATGGTTCAGCAAGTACTATTGCTCCTTTAGAAGCCCAATCTCCTCTATTAAGTGCTGTTGTTGTACCTGAAAAAACTCTACGGTTAATTGTTCCTGAAGGATATCCAGTTAATCCAGTTTGATTAGCAAGAGCATTTCCCCATTCTGTTTTATAATCAGGATTATTTCCTGCAAAACTTCCTTGATGAATGTTGATTAATACAACTCTTCCTGGATTTGCAGCTGCAAATGCATTTGCTCTTTTATGTCCATCTGGACAATAAGTACAATTTGTTCCTGTGTATTCTTCCAAAACAACATTCTTATTTGAAGGTTGAGTTGAAACAAATGTTGGCTGAGCCATTGATGCAATAGTTAGAAACAATCCAACTAAAGAAAGGATAATTTTTTTCATGTTTGTTTTATTTTAGTTTTTACTTCATTTATTTTTCAATCTGCAAATGTAGAAATAAAATTGAAATATGCAAATTATTTAATCTGATTTTCTCTATTAGGAATTAATTGACTTTAAAGAAAACATTAATTGCTAAGAAAAAAATTGAAAAAGAAAATACATAAGATTTGAAGACTAAATTGTTTAAAAAAGAAATAATCCTAAGCATATTTAAAATACGCTTAGGATTATTAGGAGTGTCCTCGCGGGGACTCGAACCCCGGACCCATTGATTAAGAGTCAATTGCTCTACCAGCTGAGCTACGAAGACTTATTTTTATGTTTTTTGAGGTTGCAAAGGTATTCATTTTTTCTAATTCTAAGGCTTTTTTTCTTATATTTTTATTTTATCCCTATGTTTTAGCGTCTAAAGATGGATGTTTTCAAATTATCTAATGGTATTCATATCTTGAATTTTAGGGGTTATTTTTGATGATTTTTTTCATAAAATTCGCCCATAAAAATAAAAATGTATAACTTTGAGCCCAATTTTCTAATCAATGGAAGATTGGATATTTTTTTTAGAATTTATAACTCAAAAAACATTATTAATTATGACTGAATTAAATGTATTATTGGAAGCAGTTGCAAATTTAGCTCCTTGGGCTTATGGTTTAGCTGGTATTGGTGCCGGAATGTCAGCAATTGGTGCTGGTTTAGGCATTGGAAATATTGGTAGAAGTGCTATGGATGCTCTTGCTCGTCAACCAGAAGCCTCTGGAGACATTCGTTCTAATATGATTGTTGCAGCAGCTTTGGTGGAAGGAGCTTCTTTATTTGCTATTGTAACTTGTTTATTAGTTGTATTTATGAAGTAGTTTACTCTTTAATCATTAAAGAGTTTAATTCAATTTTTAATATAATTTCTTATGGAACTGATTACTCCTGGACTTGGTTTAGTGGTTTGGATGACTTTGGTTTTCCTTGTTCTTCTTTTGGTTTTAGGCAAATTTGGATGGCCAGTTGTATCTAAAATGATTGATGAAAGAGAAACCTTAATTCAAAATTCCTTAGATGAAGCTCAAAAGGCAAGAGAAGAGATGGAAAATCTTAAGTTTAACAACGATATCCTTTTGAAAAAAGCTATGGAAGAAAGAGATGAGATTTTAAAAGAAGCTCGTTTACTTGGTGAAACAATTAAACAAGAAGCTCATCTTAAAGCACAAGAAGAGGCTCAAAGAATTGTTGCCTCAGCTCGTGATAGTATTAATTATGAAAAACTTCAAGCTTTAACAGAACTTAAAAATCAGGTTGCTCAATTTTCAATTGATATTGCTTCAAAGGTATTGGAGCAAGAGCTTAAAGAAAATGAGTTTGATAAGAAGATTATTGAAAAAAGGGTTTCTGAGTTCAATTTTAATTAAATTACGCTATGAATTCAACTATTATTTCTTCTCGCTATGCACGTTCTCTTATGGATTTGGCTATTGAACAAAATTCATTAGAGAAGATAGGTAGTGATATGTCATTAATAAAGAAGGTGTGTGGGGAGAATATGATTTTGAATGCAATTATGCGTAACCCAAATATCAATATTGGTAGCAAGAAAGGTATTGTTAGAGATTTGTTTGCAAAAGACGTTAATAAACTCACCTTAGACTTTATTATTCTTTTGATTGAGAAAAGAAGGATAGTTTATTTGAAAGAGATTGCAAGTGAGTTCAAGAATTTATATAACAAACAAAAAGGCATAAAGGTTGCAACCATTTATGTTGCTCGAAATATTGAAAACAATGCAAAGGATAGAATTATTCATTTGCTTGAAAAAGAGTTTAGCTGCAAAATAGAATTGATTGAAAAGATTGACACAAGTGTTATTGGAGGATTTAAGATTGTCATCGACGACAAAATTTATGATGCTTCCATTTCAAAACAATTACAACAGCTAAAGAAGTCTTTTGCAAAAAATTTATACGAAAAAGGATTTTAATAATAAAGAAATATGGTAGATATTAAACCTTCAGAAGTTACAGCAATCTTGCGTAATCATTTATCTGATACAAATCTTGATGCTTCCTTAGAAGAAGTTGGTTCTATTCTAACTGTTGGAGATGGTATTGCAAGAGTTTATGGTTTAAATAATGCTCAAAGTGGGGAGTTGGTTTTGTTTGATAACGATGTTCAAGGAATTGTTCAAAACTTGGAACAAGATAATGTTGGAGTTGTTATTTTGGGAGAGAGTAATAATATTAATGAAGGAGACCTTGTTAAACGTACAAATAGAATTGCTTCAATAAAAGTTGGAGAAGGTTTGGTTGGAAGAGTTATTAATACAATTGGTGAGCCAATTGATGGAAAAGGGATTATTGAAGGAGAGTTGTTTGAAATGCCTCTTGAAAGAAAGGCTCCAGGAGTTATATTTCGTCAACCAGTAACTGAACCTTTACAAACAGGTATTAAGGCAATCGACTCAATGATTCCTATTGGAAGAGGACAAAGAGAATTAATTATTGGAGACCGCCAAACAGGAAAGACTGCAATTGCTATTGATACTATATTAAATCAGAAAAGTTTCTTTGATCAGGGAAATCCTGTTTATTGTATATATGTTGCTTGTGGACAAAAAGGTTCAACGGTTGCGAACATCGTTAAAACTTTGGAAGAAAAGGGAGCTATGCAATATACTATTATTGTTGCTGCCACTGCTTCTGACTCTGCTGCACTTCAATTCTATGCCCCTTTTGCTGGAGCTTCAATTGGAGAATTTTTCCGTGATACTGGAAGAAGTGCATTAGTTATTTATGATGACCTTTCAAAACAAGCTGTTGCATATCGTGAAGTATCTCTTCTTCTTCGTCGTCCTCCTGGACGTGAGGCTTATCCTGGAGATGTATTCTATTTACATTCTCGACTTTTGGAAAGAGCTGCAAAAATCATAAAGGAAGATAGCGTTGCAAAGAATATGAATGATTTGCCAGAATGTTTGAAAGATAAAGTTAAGGGAGGAGGCTCTTTAACTGCTCTTCCTATTATTGAAACACAAGCTGGAGACGTTTCTGCATATATTCCAACAAATGTTATTTCCATTACAGATGGTCAGATATTCTTAGAAAGCAACCTTTTTAATGCAGGTATTCGTCCTGCAATTAACGTTGGTATTTCTGTTTCTCGAGTTGGAGGAAATGCTCAAATTAAATCTATGAAGAAGATTGCTGGAACTCTAAAGCTTGACCAAGCTCAATATCGTGAGTTGGAAGCCTTCTCTAAATTTAGTTCTGACCTTGATGCAACAACTAAAATGGTTATTGAAAAAGGTAAACGCAACGTTGAAATCTTAAAACAAAAACAATACTCTCCAATGAAGGTTGAACATCAAATTGCAATTATTTGTTGTGGAGTTAAAGGTTGGGTACAAAATATTCCTGTAGATAAGGTACATGAGTTTGAAAACGATTATCTTTTCTCTTTAGAAAATAACCATAAAGATGTTTTGGAAAAACTTCGTCAAGGAATTCTTGATGATGAAATTTTGGATTGTTTGAAAAAAGTTGCTCAAGAGAAAACTTCTAAATATTCTGTATAATGGCAAACTTAAAAGAGGTACGTAATAGAATATCTTCTGTTGGCTCAACAATGCAAATCACTTCAGCAATGAAGATGGTTTCTGCATCAAAACTACGCAGAGCTCAAAATTCTGTTATTGCTCTTCGCCCCTATTCATCATTACTTTCTAAGGTTATCTCCAACATTATGGAGGATGAAACAGAACTTATGGAAAGTCCTTATGGAAGAAATAAAAAAACTGATAAGGTATTACTTTTGGTTCTTACTTCCAACAAAGGACTCTGTGGAGGCTTTAATGCTAATGTTATTAAAGAGACAAAGAAAGTACTTGAAAGAATTTCTCAGGAAGATAAATATATAAAAGTAGATATTATCAGCTGTGGGAAAAAATCTTCTGAGTTTTTCTCAAAACAAAAAGGCATTGATGTTATAAAAACAATTGATTCCATTTGGGATGACTTGACTTTTGAGAGAGTTACCCTTATAACAGAAGAAATAATGAGGATGTTTCTTAATAAGGAATATGATAGAGTTGAGGTGGTTTATAACAAATTCAAGAATGCTTCCACTCAAGTCATTTCTCAAGAAACATTTCTCCCTCTAAAATCCTTAAATGAAGATAAGGAGAAACAAATAAGCAAGTTTTACATATTTGAACCTTCAAGAGAAGAGATTATACATAATATTATTCCTCAAGCATTAAAAATACAACTTTTCCGTTGTTTCTTAGATAGCTTTGCTGCAGAACATGGAGCAAGAATGACTGCAATGCACAAAGCAACAGACAACGCACAAAATCTTCTCAAAGAACTTAAACTCTCATACAACAAAGCTCGTCAAGCTGCAATTACAAATGAGATTATTGAAATAAGCTCTGCTGCAGAAGCTTTAAATGGATAGATAATGAGATACGAAGTTGATTTCTTAGTTTTGGGTTCAGGTATTGCTGGACTTAGTTTTGCATTGAAAGTAGCTGAAAAAGGAAAGGTTTGCATTCTTACAAAGGATGACGCCTCTGAGAGTTCTACAAAATATGCCCAAGGCGGAATTGCTGCTGTAATGTATCAGCCTGATAGTTACGAAAAACATATTCAAGACACATTAATTGCAGGTGCTGGCATTTGCGATGAGAAAGCCGTTCGGATAACAATAACCGAAAGTACAGAAAGAGTAAAGGAATTGATTTTATGGGGAACCAATTTCGATAAAAAATCTTCTGGTGCTTACGACCTTGCAAGAGAAGGAGGACATTCAGAATTTAGAATTCTCCATCATCAAGACAGTACAGGCTCAGAAATAGAAAGAGCCCTACTTGAAAAAGCAAAAGCTCACCCAAATATTACTATTAAGGAAAAACAATATGCTGTTGATTTAATTACTCAACACCATTTGGGAGAAGAAGTAAATCGTCATAGAAAAGATATTGAATGCTATGGAGCTTATGTTCTTAATCAGCTTGACAATTCAATTGATACTTACTTAGCCAAGTTTACTCTTTTGGCAACTGGAGGAAATGGTAATGTTTACAGCACAACCACAAACCCAATTGTTGCAACAGGAGATGGACAAGCAATGGTTCACAGAGCCAAAGGACATCTTGCTGATATGGAATTTGTTCAATTTCACCCAACCTCACTCTATAATCCTTTGGAAAAACCTTCATTTTTGATTACTGAAGCAATGAGAGGTGCGGGAGGAATTTTGAAAACAATCGATGGGAATCCCTTTATGGGGAAGTATGACAAGAGAGAATCCCTTGCCCCAAGAGATATTGTTGCTCGTGCAATTGATAATGAGATGAAGGTTAGAGGAGATGATCATGTTTATTTGGATTGTAGAGCAATTGACAAGGCTGAAATAATGCGACACTTCCCTAACATTTATGCCAAATGTTTAGAGATTGGAGTAAATATTACAAAAGATATGATACCTGTTGTTCCTGCTGCTCATTATTCTTGTGGAGGTGTTGTCGTGGACGAAAATGCTAAAACAACAATAAATAATCTCTATTCCTCAGGTGAATGTGCAAGAACAGGACTTCATGGAGCAAACCGTTTGGCTTCCAATTCTCTTTTGGAAGCAATTGTGTTTTCTCATCGTGCTGCAATGGATTGCATAAGCAATTTTTCTAATATAAACTTCAAAAAAGAAGTCCCCGATTGGAATGCTGAAGGGATGGTATTTAATGAAGAAATGGTTCTAATTACTCAAACGGCTAAAGAACTTCAACAAATTATGTCAAATTATGTTGGAATTGTACGTTCAGAACTAAGACTTAAAAGGGCACTTAATCGCTTGGAGCTTATTTATCAGGAAACAGAAGCAATTTATAATCGTTCAGTTTTAATTCCAAAGCTTTGTGAATTAAGAAACCTTATTGCCAATTCATATTTAATAATCAAAATGGCTATGGCAAGAAAGGAAAGCGTAGGATTACACTACTTGGTAAATTATTAAGCAAGATTATCGGTCTTTTTGCTTTTATATTTCTTCAAAACAAGTTTGTAAAGCATAACTATTAATAGTCCTATTCCTATTCCCAATATTCCTCCAACAATTACATCTGAAGGATAGTGTACTCCGCAATATATTCTTGAGTATCCTACTAAAATTGCCCAAGAATAAATCAAGATAGGGAGGAGTTTATATTTTTTCCCCAAGACTGCAAATATTGTTGCAAGAGAAAAAGCATTTGCAGCATGAGATGAAACAAAACCATATAATCCTCCTTTATAATCATATATTAGATGCCAAGAAGAAAGTTTAACTAAATTAACCCCCTCCAAAGCATGGCTTGGACGCAATCTTTGAAACACATCTTTAAAACAAAGCACCGATATTCTATCAGCAAAGAGGAAAGAAAGTGCAACCAAGACTAAAAGTATCCAGAAATGTTTGTTGAATTTCTTAATTGAAAGAAAAATTACAGCAAGAAAAATAGCTATAACGAAACTAAGATTATGGCTTAAGAACCCAAATAAATAGTCAAAGAAGAGGTTTCTTTGACCATTTATAAGATAGAAAAGCTCAGTATCTTTATTCAATATTGCTTCCATTGAGAGTTTGCCAAATTAAATCCTTCAATTCCATTATTCCCATTCCAGCTACAGAAGAAATAAATACTGTCTTAACTTGTTTTGGAAGAAGTTTTTTCATTTGAGAAATCATTTCTTTATCAAGCATGTCACATTTAGTTATTGCAAGAATTCTATCCTTATCCATTAGTTCTGGATTGTAGTTTTGAAGCTCATTAAGAAGTATTTTATATTCCTTTTTGATGTCATTGGCATCGCAAGGGACCATAAATAGAAGAAGAGAATTTCTTTCAATATGTCTCAAAAATCGAGTACCTAAACCTTTGCCTTCAGATGCACCTTCGATAATTCCTGGAATATCTGCCATAATAAAGGATTGTTCATCCCTATATCTAACAATTCCAAGATTAGGGACTAAGGTTGTGAAAGGATAATCTGCAATCTCTGGCTTTGCTGCTGAAACAACACTTAATAAAGTACTCTTTCCTGCATTAGGGAAACCTACCAAGCCAACATCTGCAAGTATTTTAAGCTCTATTATTTTCCAAGCCTCAATACCTTCTTCTCCTGGTTGAGCATAACGTGGAGTTTGGTTAGTTGGAGATTTGAAATGGTCATTTCCCAAACCTCCTCTACCTCCTTGAGCAACAATAACCTCTTGTCCATCTTCCACAATCTCACAATCAACCTCTCCTGTTTCAACATCTCTGCATATTGTTCCAAGAGGAACATCTACAATTATATCTTTACCTTCCCTACCAGTTAATCGGTTTTTCCCTCCTCCTTCACCATCTTCTGCAATAAGGTGCTTAGTGTATTTAAGATGCAAAAGGGTCCAAAGCTGTTTATTCCCTCTTAAAATAATATGCCCTCCTCTTCCTCCATCTCCACCATCAGGACCTCCTTTAGCATTACTTCTTGAGCGAAGTAAATGAGCTGAGCCTGCACCTCCTTTTCCACTACGACAATTTATCTTTACATAATCTACAAAGTTCGAACGCATATTATTTATTTTATTTTGTTACGCTTTTTTAAGAGCTTCATCAACAATTTTACATAGGCTTTCAAACACAACTTCTTCAGCAGCATCTGAATTAATACTATAGTATTTATTTTTGTTTTGATAGTAGCTCCTTACATTTAGAGCTGAATGTTCATAATTCTCAATGCGATGAATTATGATTTCTGGATCCATATCATAAACCCTTCTTCTTTCAGTTTTGCTTCTTTGAGTTAGACGTTTTATACATTGAAGAGGATTAGATTTCATTTCAATCATACATGTTACAGAAGTGTGCATCTTCTCCAATATCCCATCCATAATGTAGGCTTGAACATAGGTTGAAGGAAAGCCTTTAAAAAGAAAACCTTTAGCATTGGGATTTTCTTCAATCTTTTGTTCTATAAGTTGGATAGCAATTAAATCGGGAACATTATTCCCTTTCTCCATATAAGGTTGACTCAACATTCCAATTTCTGAACCTTTAGCAATTTCATCTCTTATCATTGCACCAGTAGAAACATAAACCAAATCATACTCTTTTGCTAAAAGTTTAGCCTGTGTTCCTCTTCCTGAACCAGGAGAACCAAAAAGGATAATATTTCTGTAAGCATTTTCAAGAGTTTTATCTATCACCTCTTTCAATCGAGAAAATACTTCTTCAACTGTACCTACTCCATCAATTGGGCAGTAAATACCTTTTTCTTTATAAAACTCTGCAACAGGTATTGTTTTATTGTCATATTCCTGAAAACGAGTTAAGATAACTTCTTTTTTATCATCTTCTCTGCCTTCAATTGAAGCTCTATTGAGCATTCTTTCAATAAGCATCTCTCTTGGAACCTCCAAAGACAATAAGCATAAAAGTCTTCTATTCATTCTATGCAATAAGCCTTCTAAAATGTAGGCTTGAACAACTGTACGAGGAAATCCATCAAAAAGAATTCCTCCTGTTGTGGAGTTTTCTATAGTTTTCTCAATAATTTGAACAATTAACTCATCGTCAACCAATCCTCCCTTGTTAATTATATCTTTTGCTTTAAGCCCAATTTCTGATCCTTCGGCTATTTCTTTTCTTAGTATGTCTCCTGTTGATATATAAGTAAGGTTATATTTCTCAACCAACATCTTTGATTGAGTGCCTTTTCCTGCTCCAGGAGCTCCAAATAATACTATACTTAGCATTTTTTATTTTTGTTTTTAGTTTAACTTGATAAAATTAATCCTTTAACTGATAAATATCTTTAATATTTCTTCCGTATCCATCTAAATCAAAACCATACCCAATAATAAACTCATTACTTATCTCTCTCCCGATATACTTTATATTGTAATCTTTCTTAAAAGCCTCAGGTTTAAACATAAGAGTACATATTTCAAAAGAAGAAGGCTCTTTAGCCAAAATTCTTTCTTTTAAGCATTCCATTGTTATACCTGTGTCAATAATATCTTCTATTACAATAATATTTTTGTCTTTTAAGTCTTCATTTAATCCAATAAGTTCCTTGACCTCATCTGTAGATGATAAACCTTGATAGGAGGAAAGTTTGATAAAACTTATCTTATGATTACCCTCAATCTGCTTCAAGAGATCAGAAGCAAACATAAAAGCTCCATTGAGAACTATTAGAAATAATACTTCTTTTTCAGCATAATCCTTGTTAATCCTATCGCTTAATGATTTAATCACTAAAGCAATTTCATCAGAGCTGATAAACTTATGAAATATTTTGCCTTTTATGTTTACTTGGTCCAAAAGATTCTGTTTTTAGTTTGCAAAATTAAATTAAAACAATGAATTAACTTTGATTTAATGAAGAAATCGCCAAAAAGGCTGAAAATCCCATTGCATTTTTTATGCTTTGTTCGTCAATATTGAAGTTAGATGTATGAAGATTTGTAATAGGCATATCTTTAATTTTTGTGCCTACTCTAAAATAGCAGCTTGGAGCTTGTTGAGAAAAATAGGAAAAGTCTTCAGCTGTCATTCTTGAAGGAAGATCAATCACTTTATCATCTCCAAAAAATGTTTGTGCATAAGCAAAAACCTTTCTTGTTAAGTCTATATCATTATCAACAAAAGGATAACCATGGTCAACAAATACTTTCGCCTTAGCACCAAAAGCCTCTGCTGTTTGAGTTGCAATTCTTTCTATTAACTCATGGCATTGCTTTCTCCAATCTTCATCAAAAGTTCTTATTATTCCTTCCAAATGAACTGAATTAGGAATTATATTTGTTCTTCCATCAGCAATAAATTTGCCTATTGAGAATGTTGTTGGTGTTGTTGGTGTAGCATTTCGTGAAACTATACTTTGAAGTGCAATTACAACATGAGAAGCAGCTAAAATAGGGTCAATATTTAGTTCTGGAGTTGCTCCATGCCCTCCCCTGCCAATTATATCAATGTAAATTTCATCTGTTGAAGCCATTGCTTTGCCTTCAGTCATGCCTATATAGCCACATTCCATTTCTGGAGTTGAATGAAAAGCAAAAATATTACTTGGAGTTACTTCTTTAAAAATTCCTTCTTGCAACATCTTCAACGCACCTCCAGGATAAGTTTCTTCGGAAGGTTGAAAAATAAACATAACCCTTCCTTCAAAATCATTTTCCAATTCTTTCAATATCCTAATTGCTCCCAAAAGAGAAGCCATATGTAAATCATGACCACAAGCGTGCATAACTCCTTCATTAATTGACTTGAAAGGAAGCTCTGTTTCTTCCTTTATTGGCAGTGCATCCATATCTGCTCTTAGGGCAATGGTTCTTTTGTCAGGATTTTTCCCATTAACAAAACCATAAATGCCGAATCCACCAATATTTTTCTTGAATTCCAAACTCCATTCTTCTAATTTTGAACAAATAAATTCGGAAGTTTTCTCTTCATGTTTTGATAGTTCAGGATGTTTGTGAAAATGCCTGCGATATTCAACAATTTCATCAAAATACTTCTGAGCCAATTGCTCAATTTTTTCTTTAAAACTATTATTACTAATCATATAATAAAAAAAGAGTTAATAATCATTCTCTTAAATTTGGATTATGCAAAGGTAGATAGTTTTTGTTTTATTAACAATATTAGAATAAGATATTTTCTTTTAAACTTAATCATTCTAAAATAATTCCTTATCTTCGCAAATGAAAAGAACATAAAAATAGAGATTAATATAATGCAATCTAATCAAATGAAAAGATTTAAATTTCTTTTATTAGTGGGGTTAATCTCTTCTTTTATTATTGTTTCATGCAATAAAAAGGAGGATAAAATTATTGGTAAGTGGCAACATGTTTTAATTGTTGAGCAAAGCCTTGAAGGAAGCGGCTCTTTAGATATGACTAAATACCCTTCAAACATTAATTTATTTAGAGAAGATGGCACCCTCCAAATATCAAATGGGCGAGAAGAAGTAAATGTTCATTACTTTATTCGCAATAACCAATTATATTCTTTCAAGATTGGAGCATTAGACACTTCAATTATGGATATAAAGAAACTTACTAATGATGAATTGATTCTTAATTTAAAATATCACGACCAATACCAAAAAGAAGTAACTCTTTACTACAAAAGAGTTGAATAATTAATACTAATAGAACACTATATTCAAAATAATTTTGTATATTTGCAAACCTAAACCATTCAATAGGTTTATTTAGGACTATTTATCCTAAAGTTCATTTCTAAAGAACAAACTCCAATCCCTAAAATATATCAAAAAAAAAGATGCACATCTTTTATAGCGAAAGATGCGCATCTTTTGGCATGAAAGATGTACATCTTTGGGGTAAAAAGTCCTTGATTAAAAAGTTTTTTATAAGGATTTAGTAAAAATATTCGCCGATTACGAAGAATTATTCCCTATATAAATTTACTTATATCAAGGTTTATTATTTTAATTCTTAGTTTTAATTTACTGAGACAAAATTTTACTTTCAGCAAAGGACTCAAAGGTCTTTAATGCCCTTAGGGTCTTTAAACTCTTTAAGCAATTTAGCAATTAATAAAATTACCCCATAGGGGAAAAGGTTTGTAGAAAAGAATATTTACTCCCTTTAGAGGATAAGAAATTAAGGGAAAATGTCTTTTATTTTATTAGAAATGATGCTTGGAAAAAGATAATTCTAAGCTTAATCCATTCAGATTAATTGAAGTAAACTTGCATTAATATTTAAGTTTTACGCGTTTATAGCAATTTTATTCATACCTTTGCAAATTAATTCACTAATAAAATTTATATGACATTTAAAGAATTGGGCATGAGTCCAGAAATCCTCAAAGCTATTGAAGAACTTGGCTTTGATAACCCTATGCCCGTTCAAGCAGAAACATTACCTGTACTACTTAATGATGATGTAGACCTTGTTGCTTTAGCGCAAACCGGTACAGGAAAAACAGCAGCTTTTGGATTACCTATGATTCAAAAGATGAATTACACTAACAAAGACACTGAAGTTTTGGTGCTTTGTCCAACAAGAGAACTTTGTATTCAGATATCGAAGGATTGTAAAAATTATTCAAAATATATTCAAGAATGCACCATTTTGCCAGTTTATGGAGGTGCAAGCATAGATGTTCAAATCCGTACGTTGAAAAAAGGTGTTAAGATGATTGTTGCTACACCTGGAAGAATGAATGATTTGATAAATAGAGGTAAGGTTGATATTTCTAAGCTAAAATATATAATTTTAGATGAGGCTGACGAAATGTTGAATATGGGATTTAAGGAAGATTTAGATAATATTCTTGCTCAAACTCCTAACACCAAGCATACTCTTTTGTTTTCAGCAACTATGCCAAGAGAGGTTGAAGCTATTTCTAAAGACTATATGAAAGACCCTGTTAGAATTCAAATTGGGTCAAGAAATCAAGGAGCAGATAGTGTTTCTCACGTTTATTATTTGGTTCATGCTAAAGATAGATACTTAGCATTAAAGAGAATTGCTGACTATTATCCAGATATTTATTCTATTGTTTTTTGTAGAACAAAACTTGAAACACAAGAAGTGGCTGATATGTTGATTCGTGATGGCTACAATGCAGATAGTTTGCATGGAGATTTATCTCAAGCACAAAGAGATCACGTAATGAACCGTTTTAGACTTAAAAATGTTCAAATGCTGGTTGCAACCGATGTTGCTGCAAGAGGATTGGATGTGAATAACCTTACTCATGTTATAAACTATAACCTTCCTGATGAATTGGAACAATATGTTCATAGAAGTGGAAGAACAGGAAGAGCTGACAAGACTGGTATTTCAATTGCAATTATCAATTTGAGAGAGAAATATAAGATAAAAGATATTGAACGTCAGATAAAGAAAGAATTTACAAAGGCTGAAATTCCAACAGGAAAAGAAGTTTGCAAGAAACAACTTTTCAATATGATTGACAAAGTTGAACATGTTGATGTAAATTATCCTGAAATTGAAACTTTCTTGCCTGATATTATGAAGAAATTGGAATGGATGGACAAGGAAGAACTTATTCGTAAGTTTGTTTCATTGGAGTTTAACCGTTTCTTAGAATATTATGTTGGAGCTCCTGATTTGAATGTTGATGAATCAAGAGAAAGAACCAAGCAAGAAAAGGGTAAAAGGGATACCAAAACTAACAAAAGTGGAAACTTTACAAGACTATTTATTACTTTAGGGCATAAAGATAAAATTGTACCTCAACGTTTGATTGGTATGATTAATGATTATACTCACGAAAGACATATTGAGATTGGAAAGATTGACATTTTAGATACTTTTTCATATGTTGATGTTGAAGAGTCAAAAGCACAAGCTGTTATTGATGCCTTTGAAGATAAGTTTGTAAAAGGAAGACCAATTGCTGTTGAGATTGCAGAATCAAAAGGCTCATCATCAAGAGGAAGAAGCAGCGAAAGAAGAAGTTCTTCTGATGGAAGGAGAAGAGATGGTGGTGGTGACAGAAGAAGCTCTTCAAAGAAAAGCGATGACAGAAGAAGCAACGACAGGAATAGCTCCGATAGAAGAAGTTCTGATAGAAAAAAAGATAGCTCAAGAAGAGATAGCGACAGAAAAAGATATAGGTAAATAATAAATTAGATTAATAAAATTTTGAAGATGATTTTAGCTCCTTCATTATTATCTGCAGACTTTGGCAACCTGCAAAAAGATATTGAAATGATTAATGAGAGCCAAGCTGATTGGTTTCATATTGATGTTATGGATGGAGTTTTTGTTCCTAACATTAGCTTTGGTCAACCAGTCATCAAGTTCATTAAGAAACATGCGAAGAAGCCTTTGGATGTTCATTTGATGATTGTTGACCCTGATAGATATTTCGAAGATTTTAAAACTATTGGAGCAGATATTCTAACTATTCACTACGAAGCTTGTCGCCATCTGAACAGAAGCATATCTTCAATTAAACAATTAGGAATGAAAGCGGGAGTTGTACTTAACCCTCATACTCCTATTTCTGTTTTGGAAGATATTATTCAAGAGTGCGATATGGTTTTGCTTATGAGTGTTAATCCAGGTTTTGGAGGACAAAGCTTTATTGAAAACACTTACAATAAAATTATTCAACTAAAAGAACTTATTAATAGGAAAAATCCAAGTTGTTTGATTGAAATTGATGGTGGTGTTAGCTTAAAGAACTATAAGAAACTTATTGAATTTGGAGCAGATGCTTTAGTGGCAGGAAATGCTGTCTTTGGAACAGAAAATCCTTTAGAAACAATTAAAGAATTTAAGAAATAGAATTATGTTCGGTTTTTTCAAAGGTAAATCAAAAAGAATTGATGAGGTAATTGATTTGTCAGTTTTGCAAACTGACATTCATTCTCATTTTATTCCAGGAGTTGATGATGGTTCTCAAAGTATGGAAGAGTCAATCTCTCTTTTGAAACAGCTGAAAGAATTGGGATATAAGAAAGTTATAACTACTCCTCATATTTATTACGATAGCTATCTTGATGGATATGATATATTGTATAAAAAGCTGGAAGAACTAAAACTTAAATTAGAAGAGAATAATATTGATATTGAAATAGTACTTTCAGGAGAGTATTTATTGGATGATGATATTAAAGGAAGAGTTGAGAAAAATCAAATATTAAGTTTTGGAGAGAACTATCTTCTCTTTGAATTTCCAATGCGTAACGAACCAATGGGCTATGAAGAGTGGTTATTTGACCTTCAATTGTCTGGATATAATTTAATTCTTGCTCATCCCGAAAGATATACATTCTTGAATAATGACATTAAAAAATATTCCAAATTAAAGGATAGAGGAATTCTGTTTCAAGTTAATATTGCTTCTTTTTCTGGTTACTATGGTGAGAATATTCAAAAAGTAGCTGAAAAACTGACTAATGAGAATTTGGTTGATTTAGTTGGAACTGATTGCCATGGACAAAGGCATATTGATGCCTTAAAGAAGTCTTTGCATAGTCCAATTTTTAAGCAACTTATAAATTCTGGACGATTAATAAATAATAAATTATAATATAGTATTATGGATTCATTACTTGCTATATCTCCCATTGATGGAAGATATAGAAAACAGGTTGAGCCTTTAGCAAATTATTTTTCTGAAAAGGCTTTAATTAATTATAGAACAAGAGTTGAAATAGAATATTTTATTGCCCTTTGTGAATTAGGCATTGAAGGCTTAAGTGATTTTGACAAGAACAATTTCAACGCATTAAGAGATATTTATCTAAATTTTTCTGAACCAGACGCTCAACAAATTAAGGATATTGAGAAGATAACTAATCACGACGTTAAGGCTGTTGAGTATTTTATTAAAAAGAAGTTTGACTCACTTGGATTAGAAAAATGGAAAGAGTTTATCCATTTTGGATTAACTTCACAAGACATTAATAATACTTCTGTTCCATTAAGCATTAAAGAATGTCAAGAAGAGGTTTACTTACCTCTTATGAATGATATTGTGGAATTATTGGAAGAGAAAGCAAAAACTTGGGAAGGGATTCCAATGCTTGCACACACTCATGGTCAACCAGCATCTCCAACAATGCTTTCAAAGGAAGTAAAAGTATTTACTTATCGCCTTCAACAACAACTAGCATATTTTGCATTTATTCCTTTTGGCGCTAAGTTTGGAGGAGCAACAGGAAACTTTAATGCTCACAAAGTAACTTTCCCTGAACATAACTGGGTTTTGTTTGCAAATAATTTTTGTTCAAATCTTGGATTGGAACGTCAATCTTACACAACGCAAATAGAGAACTACGATAATATGTCTGCATATTTTGATGCAATAAAAAGAATCAATGTTATCCTTATGGATTTCTGTAAAGATATGTGGGCTTATATTTCAATGGAGTATTTCAAACAAAAAATTAAGGAAGGAGAAGTTGGTTCTTCAGCAATGCCTCACAAGGTTAACCCTATTGATTTTGAAAATGCAGAAGGTAACTTAGGATTGGCTAATGCCATTTTTGATCACCTATCAATGAAACTCCCAATATCTCGTTTGCAAAGAGACTTAACTGATTCAACGGTTACAAGAAATATTGGTGTTCCTTTAGCTCATACAATTATTGCATTAAATTCAATTATTAAGGGAGTGAATAAACTTATTATAAATACTAATGCAATAGAAAGAGATTTGAATAATAATTGGGCTGTTGTAGCTGAGGCTCTTCAATCAATTCTTCGTTCAATTGGTTATCCTAATCCTTATGAAACATTGAAGGATTTAACAAGAACCAACACTGAAGTAAATGCTGAAACAATTGCAAAATTTGTTGATGGTTTAGATGTTAGTGATGAAATCAAAAAAAGGATGAAAGAAATAACTCCTATGAACTACGTTGGAGTTTATCAATAATAGATAGGCAATGAGAAAATACTTTACTTGGATATTTGCTAAACCATATTTAGGAAGAATAATTCTTTACTTTGTTTTAGTTTGTCTTGCTACAGTATTTTCCATTGCTTCCATTCTTTCTGCTTCTAATTTCTTAAATGTACTTTTTTCCCAGGAGCTTAGCAATACAGTTGTTGCTAACCCTTCTTTGCTGGATGAATTTCTCTCTGCCTTCTATTCTAAAATTATAGCTTATGGGAGAGTGAATGCATTGTATATTTTTGGAGTTTTGATTTTTATAATCTATTTCCTAAAAGATGTATTTACCTATTTAGCTTCTTTTGTTATTGCCTCTGTAAGAAATAAGGTTGTAAGAAATATTAGAAATAAACTCTTTCAAAAATATATCTCATTACCTCTTTCTTATTTAAGCACACATCGTAAGGGAGATCTTATTTCTCGATTAAGCAATGACGTTATTGAGTATGATGAGAATGTATTGAAATCAATTATGTCCTTAGTTGGTGGTTTGATTACTGTTTCTCTTTATCTTACTGCTCTTTTCTATATTGACTATACTCTAACTTTTACTGTTTTAATAGTATTTCCCATTGTTGCTCTTTTATCTTCTTTCATAAGCAGAACTCTTCGTCAAAGCTCAAAACATCTTCAACAAAAGAGTGCAAATATTATTTCTATTATTGAACAAACAATTTCTGGACTTAGAATAATTAAAGCTCACACTGCAATTGAATTGATGAACGAAAGATTTATTCATTTCAACTCTTCATACACAAGATTAAGAAATAGCATTTACCGAAGGGTTGATTTAGCATCTCCTATTAGCGAGTTTTTGGGCAATTCCATGTTAATTGGGTTGCTTCTCTTTGGCTCTTCAAAAGTTCTTTCTCATGGGTCAATATCTGCTGAATTATTTATTATCTACCTTGTTCTCTTCACTCTTATTATTAAACCTGCAAAAGATATTCCAACTTCTTTCTTTAATATTAAAAAGGGAAAGGCTTCCATTGATAGAATTGTTGATATATTGGAGATAAAGAATCAAATTATTGAACCAAAAGAGCCAATTGCGTTTCCAAAGATTGAAAAGGGAATAATATTTAACAATGTAAGCTTTTCCTATAAAGAGGACTTAGTTTTGAAAAACATTAATCTAATTTTTGAAAAAGGCAAAACAACAGCAATTGTTGGTTCTTCAGGAAGTGGAAAGAGTACTTTGATTGATTTAATTCCAAAACTCTACGAGCCAACCTTAGGAGAAATTCTTTTTGATGATATTAATAGTAAGTCAATTCATTCTAAAGCAATAAGAGATAACATTGCTTTTGTTACTCAAGAAACAATTCTTTTCAACGATTCAATATTTAATAATATCACTTTCGGTTCAAATTCTTATAGTTTGGAACAAGTAAAGAAAGCTGCAGAAATTGCAAATGCCCATCCTTTTATTGAAAAACTCCCTGAGGGTTATAATACAATTATTGGAGATAGAGGCTCTACTCTTTCAGGAGGAGAGCGTCAAAGAATCAGCATAGCAAGAGCAGTTCTTAAGAATGCAGATATATTAATTCTTGACGAAGCAACCTCAGCTCTTGATACTGAAAACGAAAGATTGGTTCAGGAAGCCATTTCCAAAATTACTAAAGATAAAACATCAATCATTATTGCCCATCGTCTTTCAACAATTACCAATGCTGACAAGATAATAGTTTTAGATAAAGGAGAAATTAAAGAAGAGGGAACACATCACGAGCTTATTCAACAGAACGGAATTTATACAAAGCTCTGTTCAATGCAAGAATTATAAAATCTAATATTCCCTATATTTAATTACTTCCGATAAACTCCCTACATAATCAAAAAAACTCACCGACTTTTTTAATTTATATGCCGACTTTTTTGAAAAAGGTCCCGTTTATTTTTCACTAACCTTTACTTAATTCTTAGCAAATTTCAGTTAAACAAATATGGAAAATATGTAGCTCTTTTTTGCAAAGGGGTATCTTATTGTTTTTCTGATTTTATAGAATTCCTACTGGTTTAAATTGTAGATAAAATTTGGATAAGTATTATATTTAGTGTACTTTTGCAAGTTAGAATTCAAATTAGTGTTTAATAAATAGTTGAAATTATGTCAATTAACAGCAAGACACGAGAGTTAAAAGCAAGAATGCAAACCATGCTTCAGGGAGGAGGCGAAAAGGCAGTTGAGAAGCAAAAAGCAACTGGTAAGCTTACTGCAAGAGAAAGAATCTTAGAGCTCTTAGACGAGGGAAGTTTTCACGAATATGATCTTTTCATTCAGCACTCTGGTAAGGATTTTGATATGGATAAAAAAATTCTTCCAGGAGATGGTGTAGTTACCGGAACAGGAACAATTAATGGTTATCCAATCTGCATTTATGCACAAGACTTTACTGTTGCAGGTGGTTCATTAGGCTATATGCACGCAAAGAAGATTTGCAAAATTATGGACCATGCAATGAAGTTAAAAGTTCCAATCATTGGTATTAATGACTCTGGTGGAGCACGTATTCAAGAAGGGGTTAATGCCTTAGCAGGTTATGGAAGTATATTCTTCCGAAATACTATGGCCTCAGGTGTTATTCCTCAAATTTCAGTAATACTTGGTCCTTGTGCAGGAGGAGCAGTTTATTCTCCAGCATTAACAGACTTTGTGTTTGTAGTGGATAAAATCTCAAAAATGTTTATCACAGGACCTGACGTTATCAAAACAGTATTGGGAGAGGAAATAACTCAAGAAGATTTGGGAGGAGCAAGAGTGCATGCAGAGATTTCTGGAAATGCTCATTTCTTTGCTGAAAGCGAATTGGAGTGTTTTGAACAAATTAAATCTTTGTTTACTTACATTCCTTGGAACAATACAAAGAAAGCTGAAAGCTTTGCTCCTCAAAAACCAAAATCAAAAGACTATAAGATTAGCCAAATTTTCCCAACTGACCCAGCAAAACCTTACGATGTTAGACTTATCATTAAAGCAATTGTTGATAATTCAGAATTTTTAGAAGTTCAAGAGCTATTTGCTCCTAACATTGTTATTGGATTTGCTCGTATTAATGGAGATACAGTTGGTTTTGTTGCAAACCAACCTAATGCCATGGCAGGAGTTTTAGATTGCAACTCTTCCGATAAGGCTGCACGTTTTATTCGTTTCTGCGATGCTTTCCAAATTCCATTAGTTACATTGGAAGACCTTCCTGGCTATTTGCCTGGAGTTGACCAAGAACATGCAGGAGTAATTCGTCATGGAGCAAAAATCCTTTATGCTTTTTCTGAAGCAACCGTTCCTAAGATGACAGTTATTTTGCGTAAGGCTTATGGAGGAGGCTACATTGCAATGTGTTCTAATCACCTAAAAGCAGACTTTGTTTTTGCTTGGCCAACTGCAGAAATTGCTGTTATGGGACCTGAAGGAGCTGCAAACATTATTTTCAAAGCAGAAATAACTTCTGCAGAAAACCCTGAAGAAATGCGTAAACAGAAAGTTCAAGAATATAGAGAGAAGTTTGCCAATCCTTATGTTGCGGCTTCTTATGGATATGTTGATGCAGTAATTCAACCTTCCGAAACTCGTCAATACTTGATGCATGCTCTTGAGATGACAAAGACTAAAGTTGTTGAAAATCCTTGGAAAAAGCATGGTATTCCACCATTCTAAAATTCTAAAAGAAGGATATTATTAAACAATTAACGTATTAATGAATAACAAATAGAGATTATGCCAAATATTAAACAAGACAATAGAACTTACTATCGTCAATTATATATTAAAGTAGAACCTGGTCAAATTTATGCATTTATTCCAGGAACAATAATTGATATCTTTGTTAAGAAGGGACAAAAAGTAAAAAAGGGAACTCCTCTTTGTGCTTTACACGCCATGAAAATGGATAATGAAATCTGTTCTCCTGTTGATGGTATTGTTCAAACTATCAACATAAAGAAAGATCAAGTTGTTAGTAAGAATGATGTTCTTATTATGATTAGTTCAGATGATGTTTCTGAGAAACAAATTCAAGACAAAGCTCCTTCAAAAGAAACTAAAGAAAAGAAAGAAAAGAAATAAGATATTCTACTTAGATAGAATTTCCTTTACCTTTAATACTAAGCTATGCGAATCTATTTTGCATAGCTTTTGTAGTTCTGAAAGGGAGCCATGCTCAATAAACCTATCCTCTATTGCCATTCTATAGATATTATTTTTAGATCCTTTATTGCAAGCATACTCAATAACTGCACTTCCAAATCCTCCAATTTCAACTCCATCTTCAATGGTTATAATATTTTCGTATTTGTTCAACACTTCTTCCAAAATTGAATTGTCCATTGGTTTAAGGAAACGCATATTATAGATTGCAACCTCAACTCCTTCCTTTTCGAGCTCTTGCGCAGCCTTAATTGCATTGTTGCCAATTGCTCCCAAAGACAAAACAGCAATATCCTTACCATCTCTAATCTTTTCGCCCTTACCAATTTCAATTGTTTGGAACTCTTGTCTCCAATTAACAATATATCCCTTACCTCTTGGATAACGAATAACCAAAGGAAAGTTAATCCCTTTTTGGGCAGTAAACATAATATTTCTTAGCTCAATTTCATTTAGAGGAGCGAATATGGTTAGGTTTGGAATTATTCTCATAAAGCTTAAATCAAACACTCCATGATGGGTTGCTCCATCTTCTCCAACCAAGCCAGCTCTATCCAAGCACATAATAACAGGAAGTTTTTGAAGAGCAATATCGTGTATAATTTGGTCATAAGCTCTTTGCATAAAAGAAGAATAGACATTACAGAAAGGAATATATCCATTGGCAGCCATTCCTGCAGAAAAGGTTAAAGCATGTTGCTCAGCAATACCAACATCAAAAGTTCTTTCTGGAAACTCCTTTATCAAACAATTCATAGAACAGCCCGAAAGCATTGCAGGAGTAACTCCCACAATTTTAGAGTTAATTTTTGCAAGCTCAACCAATGTTTCTCCAAAAACATCTTGAAACTTAATTGGTGAGCCCTCAGCAGAATCACTACTCTCTCTTTGTCCAGTTGTTGGATTAAAAATTCCAGGAGCATGATAGGTAATAGGATTTTCTTCAGCCTCTTTTAGTCCTTTTCCCTTTTTTGTTATTATATGTAATATTCTTGGACCCTTAATCTTCTTCAAATCTTCCAATGTTTTAACCAAAACCAAAACATCATTTCCCTTAATAGGTCCAAAATATCTTATCTTTAAAGCTTCAAAGAAATTACTCTTTCCAGAAAACATCGATTTTAAAGCAAACAAAAGCCAGCTAAAAATACTTTTTGGTTTTCTATAGGAAGAAGTATTTCCTCCCATCATATTCCATATCTTATTCTTTACTCTATTGTATGTTGCAGAAGTAGTAATCAAAGTGAAATACTCTCCCAAAGCCCCAACCTTCTTATCAATGGAAATGCCATTATCATTTAAAATAACAAGCTGATTAACATCTGTTGCCCCTGAATGATTTAAAGCCTCAAAAGCCATACCACCAGTCATTGACCCATCGCCAATAACAGAAATATGAACATTCTTATTATTTCCTTTTAACTTATCAGCAATAGCCATTCCCAAAGAAGCAGAAATGGAAGTAGAGGAATGCCCTGTACCAAAGCAATCATATTCACTTTCCTCAATTTTTGGGAAACCACTCAATCCCCCAAGCTTGCGAATGGAAGAAAACCTGTCCTTTCTTTGAGTCAAAACCTTATGAGAGTATGCCTGATGCCCAACATCCCAAATCAAAGTATCATTAGGAACATCAAAAACATAATGCAAAGCAACCGTAAGTTCAACAGTACCCAAAGAAGAAGCTAAATGTCCTGGATTTTCAGCCAAAACACTAATAATATAATCCCTTACCTGCTTACAAAGCAAAGGCAACTCCTCTTTAGAGAGCTTTTTTATATCTTCAGGAGAATTAATCCCCTTCAACAAATCACCTTGATTATAGCTATTCATAGTTTCTAACAAATAAATATGCAAATATACATAAAATAAAACTTGGGAGCAAGAACTTAATTTAATACTACAAAAACTAAGATTTTATTTTACTAAAACTTAGTTTTAAACTTAGAACTACTTCTTATTAAAGATAATATTTTATCAGTCAAAATGATAAAAAATATGGTCTTATTATCGGCAATCTCCTGCTCCTTGTCTATATAGCTTTGGTACTTTATAACTATTTCAGCTCTTTAATTTATTTTTATTTGACATAAGTGTATCAAATCCTTATTATTATTTACTAAAACGAGGATTAAATTTTACATCCTGCCACCTTACACACTACATCCTGCCACCTTGCGCTATACATCCTGGCAGGATGTAATCAACATCCTGGCACCTTGCAAAATTTATTCTTCCTTTTAGCAAATTTATTCCTTGTTTTACTAATTTTATTCTTCCTTTAATAAAAAATATTTCTAATTTTCTTGGCTTTAAATGAAAAATACTATAAATTTGTCGCAAGTTATAAATCATATTTTTATGATTGTTTTTAATTATAATTTCCTATTTCTTCTTAGTGTTATTCTTATAACATTACACTTCCTATGCCAATTCAATAACCAATTCAATTACATCCTAAGTAAGTTTTCTTTTGTATTCAATTCTCAACATAATATTAACCAAAATCAAAAATCGAATGAAAAAGAAAGCATTAATTGTTCTATTATTGACTATATGTTTAATAATAGTAAGCAAACCTTCAAAATCACAAATTACCTCTCCAAATAATATTATTAGTGGAGCTTATGAAATTGATGCTAATAGTCAATTACCAGATCGCAATCAAAAAATTCGACAAGTCAAAGAAAATAAGTATATAGCCTTAACTACTGTGTCGCAAAATATCAGTAGGTTCTATATGATTGAAAATGGTAGATATATGTCTAATTTTGCTGATATATCCGTTAAATTTAAAGTACAAGACTTTTCAATTATGGGAGATTCCATATATTTTTGTGGATATATGAATACAGTTGATGAAGGCTTTAAAGGCTCTACACAAGGCTTTATAGCTTATATTAAAATATCGGACTTATTCTCTGGTCAAAATAATTTTCAATATAACTATTCACGTGTTCCCACTACAACTACTATAAATAAGATAAAGACATATTATAATAGTAGTGGAGAAAGAGTGGTTGTTGGGATAGGGAAACAATATTATTCAGAACCATCTTATGAATGCCCTGTCGCTCCAGTAGATCCAGAACCCTTTAATGTGATTCCAGATCCTTCTGCTGATTGTTGGGTTTATCCAGATACAAATCAATATGATTGTTTTATTGGTTATAAAATAACCGAAACAGTTTTGAATCCTGCATATCCTTCAGTTAATCCATTTAGTATATATAGACACGAAATTGCTTATAATGATTTAAATTATCAATATGATTATGAGGAATTTTGGGATTTAATAGTAATGGATAATTATATATGCATAGCTTCAATAACTAATTTTAATCCTATAATAACAGGAGATACTATTAATGGACGGCAGATTATTATAAGAAAGATTAATATTGATGACTTTAATATTCAAACTTCTGAAAAAGTACAAGCTCCTTTTTATAATGCTGTTAATGGGGGATCTGGATTTTATATAGAAAAATTAGAACGTAATAATATTGCAATAGCATATGTTTCTCCTTCGTTTAATGGAAATGATTTTGCTACAATAGTAAATAAGATTGATTTAGGCGTGAGCCCATTCAATATGGTTCATACATCATACATTGATTACGATTACCAAAGAGCACTTGTAAAAGATATAGAATATATTCCAGAAACAGAACAGCTTTTAGTTTTAAAATATAAATTCTTTAATAATATTGATAATGTGTTTTATGTGAATATGAGTAATACTGCTTATGATAACTCAAGTAATTATATTTCAAATAGATTAATACCAAATAGTATTTTTCAATATCAAGATTGGAATAATATATTAAAATATAATAGTTCTCATTTTGTTCTTATAGGTAGTCTTGGAACGAAATTAGGTTTGTTTGATAATTATACAGGTGGTTTTAATTCAGTTCAATGCAGAAACTATACAACAAATCAAATATCAAAAACAGGAATGAATAATTTTATTCAATGGGGTAATCTATTACCATGTACTTTTGCTCTAATGTATCCTTATGTTCCTGGATTTTATTACCCTGGCAATACAACAATAATTCATAAGATGGACATAATACCTACTGGCCATGCTTCAATTACTACAAGATGTTTAGAAGAATAATTACAATTAATATAGAATAAATAGATATGAAAAGAATAATATTAACAATAGCCATAGTTTTTGCATTATTAAGAGTAAATGCACAAACACAATATGATACAATAGTTTATCATCCTTATGATTTAAGTAATTATTATATAGGAGGAATGGATTTGGCTTATCATGAATTACGTTCAATGATATGTTATAATTGTGATTCTGGCAATCTTCCAGGTACAAACGCACCATGTTGGGCACATTTAAAAGTAATGACAAGAAATTCATATGAAATTAGAGGGGTGGCACAACCCTATCATTTTGATTCAACAGTTACTGTAATAGGGATGGCAGTAAAGGTCGCTAATGGTAGCTTACAGCCTTATTTAAATGGGACTGTATTTTTCAGAATAATGGATATGGAGTTTAAAGAATTAGGACAAACGCCTATATTTCCTTGGTACACTCCAGACTCAAATGGATATAAATGGCATATGTTCTTTGATGAAATACAAGTAAAGGATTTTGTATTAGTAGGTGATATTCCTGCATATAGTCAAACAGGATTTAATGTATTATTTCCTAGCACATGGAGTTTATATGATACAGTAGGATGTTTGGAGAATTGGCTTCGTTCCACTGGAAGGCCTTACGATACAATTTATGTTGGAATAGATTATCAAGCTCCAAATCCTTTTGCAACAGTAACTGATACATTATATGCAAGTAGATTTTCAGAAAGTCCATGGGTAAAGAGACAAGATAGTGTATGGGTACGTTTTGCTGATGATCCAGTTTATAATTTATATCAAAAGACCTTTATAGAGTTTCTACCAATCCTTAGAGTTCCAAGAGCAGATAGTTTAAGTTTGGTTAAAGAAATAAGTAATGATAATACAATAAAGCTTTATCCAAATCCAGCAGAAAATACTTTAAATATAGAAAGTCAAGAAATAATAAAAGAAATAGAGTTTTACGATGCTTTAGGAAAGAAAGCAAAGGCAATAACTCTAAACAAAAAAGAAGCGATAATAGATATAAGTTCTTTCGCTAAGGGTAATTATATTGTAAACTTAATAAACGACAAAGGAAAGATAAAAAAGAAACTGATTGTGAAATAAGCTAATAAAGTCTTACTAACGACTAATGTAGATAATCAAGACTGATATATCAGAAGGGGAAACTCCGCTAATGCGGGAGGCTTGTCCTATGGTTTTTGGACGTATTTTAGTTAGCTTTTCTCTGGCTTCAAAACTAAGGGATTTAAGGGCTTGATAATCGAAATCATCCTTAATTATTAAGTTCTCATATTTTGACAACTTATCAGCAATTTCCTGCTCCTTATCAATATAGCTTTGGTATTTTATAATTATCTCTGCTCCTTCAATAATTTCTGCCTTAATATCCATTGGAATTGATTGAATGCTCTCATTTAGAGAAGGAACATTATTTGCCAAATCCTTTAAGGTTATTTGAGGTCGAAGAAGAACTTGTGAAATCTTTGTTTTTTGATTGATTTGAGGAGTTTCTTTTTCTTCAAACAAAGCATTAACCTCTTTTGGTTCTGCACTTGTTTTCTCAATGAAAGATACTAATTGATTACAAGAAATTTTCTTTCTCTCAACTCTTTCCATTCTTTCCTTTGAAGCTAAACCAATGGCAAAGGACAAAGGTGTTAATCTAAGGTCTGCATTATCTTGACGAAGAAGTATTCTGTATTCTGCCCTTGAAGTAAACATACGATATGGCTCATCAACTCCTTTTGTAATCAGGTCATCAATCAACACTCCAATATAGCTTTCTGAACGTTTAAGGGTAAAGGATGGTTTTTCATTAACTTTTAAACTTGCATTTATTCCTGCCATTAATCCTTGTGATGCTGCTTCTTCGTATCCTGTTGTTCCGTTTATCTGTCCAGCAAAATAAAGGTTTTCAATTTGTTTTGTTTCTAAGGTGTCTTTAAGTTGAGTTGGTGGGAAATAGTCATACTCTATTGCATAGCCAGGCTTTTGTATTATGGCATTTTCAAAGCCTTCAATGTTTCTTAACGCTTCATATTGAATGCTAAGAGGCAAAGAGGAAGAGAAACCATTTACATAGAAAAGGCTTGAATAATTACTTTCTGGTTCAATGAAAAGTTGGTGACGGTCTTTTGAAGAGAATCTTTCTATTTTATCTTCAATAGAAGGGCAATAACGAGGTCCAACTCCTTTAATTCTCCCTTGGAAAAGAGGAGATTTATCAAAACCTTCTCTAAGTATATTGTGAACTTTAAGTGAAGTGTAGGCTAAAAAACAGCTTCTTTGCTCCAAAGCTTTTTCTCTTTGAACAAAGAAAGAGAATTGTTTTGGGTCAGAATCACCTTCTTGTACGTCCAATTTTGAGAAGTCAATGCTTCTTCCATCAACCCTCATTGGAGTTCCTGTTTTGAGAGTTTTTACTTCAAAACCATATTCTTTAAGATTTTCTGAAATTCCTTTGGATTGTTCTTCTCCTATTCTTCCTCCCAAAAAATTTGTTTCCCCAATATGTATCTTACCATTAAGGAAGGTTCCATTAGTTAAAACTACTGACTTTCCTTCAATATCCAATCCCATTTTAGTTTTAACTCCACAAACATTTTGGTTGTCTATCTTTAACCCAATGACCTCATCTTGCCAAAGGCTAAGATTGGGTATTTGTTCCAACACTCTTCTCCATAAAATAGAAAAAGTAATATTATCTACTTGAGCTCTTGGACTCCACATAGCTGGACCTTTGGAAAGATTAAGCATACGAAACTGGAGAGTATTTTGATCGGTTATTATTCCTGAATAACCTCCTAAGGCATCAATCTCACGAACAATTTGTCCTTTAGCCACTCCTCCCATTGCTGGATTGCACGAAAGCTGAGCAATAGCATTTAGGTTTTGTGTGATAAGAAGAACTGAAGAACCTAAATTAGCTGCTGCACAAGCTGCCTCGCAACCTGCATGACCTGCACCAACAACAATTACATCAAAGTTTTTAAACATTCCTGCTCCTTAATTCTCATTTGTTTTGCTTCCTTATCTGTTTTATCTTTAAATCCCAAAAGATGCAAAACTCCATGTATAATTACTCTATGAAGTTCTTCTTCAAAACTTACATTTAATTCTTTAGCATTGTCCACTACTCTGTCAATGCTAATAAATAAATCCCCTGCAATTTTATTTCCTGCAGTGTAATCAAAGGTTATAATATCAGTGTAGTAATCGTGCTGAAGATAGTTTTGGTTAATCTCCAAAAGATAATCGTCTGAGCAAAAAATATAGGATATATCCCCTACTTTCATACCATTTTGCTCAACAATAGATTTAATCCACGATTTTAATTTATTCTTTTGTCTTAAAGTGTCTTTTATTTCAACAAAATTAAAGCTTACAGCCATTTATCATATATTTATTCCATCCAAAAAAGTCTATTAAAAGACCCATTAACCTATACCTTTTCCCTATAAGGGTAAAATATAATGCAAAATAACACAAAAAAAATAACTTACCCGCAATTTCACTTAAGGAAAATCAATATTTCAATAAAAACTATTGAGGGATACTAAATCTTCATATCTTTGATTTACTAAAAACCACAATTAAATGATGAACATATATAACAACAATTAATAATTTAATATTAGAAGTCTTGGATTAATACCTAAAAACATAGAAAAGGTCAATCAAAGTTTTTCGCAAGAAGTGTAATAAGATAAGTAAACATTTATCGCATTAATAAAATTAGAAAATAAGATTTATATTTGTGATAAATATACTATATTTGCAAATCAGTAATATAACATATGAAAATTGAAGTACAAAATTTAGGTGCTATAAAGGAAGCAAATATTGATTTAAATAAAAAAATTAATATTTTTTGTGGGTATAATAATACAGGGAAGACATATCTTGCATATGTTATTTATTATTTACTTTCTCAATTTGTTTTCCCTTCACGTATATTAAAGAAGGAAGAAATCGATTCAATATTTAAAAATGAAGAAATCGAGATTGATATTGACCCAAATGATATCTCTAAGTATAAAGAAGAAACTATTGAAAAAGTAAAAAAGAGTTTAGATAGTATTTTTGGGATTTCTTCCGAAGACTCAGAAAGAGTATTCTTGGATTTTAATATAAAAATTAATTCCACAAAACATGAAGAATGTAATTATTATGAAGAAGCAATAACCGAATCTTTTAAAGTGTCAAATCTATTATTTTCTTTAAATAAAGAAAATAGCTCAAATAAAATAAGGATTATTCCCGATAAAAGCAATGATTATAAGTTAAGCGATGCTAATAAGTACATTGATTTATTATTAAGTGCCAAAATATTGCAAATATTATCATTTTCTCCTGTTTATAATGATGCTGCATTTTTCCCAGTAGAAAGAAATTCTATTTATACATTTAATAAAGAATTATCATTAAGTCGCAACGCATTAATAGACCAAATGCAAAAATTATCAAAAAATGATGATATAAATCCATTTGAACTTTTAGAACAAGGTTCTAAAAGATACCCAAATGCAGTTAAAGATTGTTTAAACATTGCTAATGACTTAGAAAATGTAAGCAAAACAAAAGGCGATTATTTTGAAATAGCAAGTGAAATAGAAAAAAACTTATTGGAAGGAGTCGTTAGTTTAAGTAAAGACGGGAATGTAAGATTTCAGCCAAATAAATGCTTAAAGAAGAATGGATTATTACCTATCCATATGACTGCTTCAATTGTTAAGACTTTATCTAGTTTAGTATTTTATTTAAAGCACTTAGCTAAGAAAGGAGAGCTAATAATAATTGATGAGCCAGAAATGAATTTACATCCAAATAGTCAAATAATACTTACCCATATATTGGCTAAATTAGTTAATTCTGATTTGCGCCTACTTATTAGTACTCATAGTGATTATATATTAAGAGAATTCAATAATCTAATAATGGCTAATTGTATTAATAATAAAAATTCAAAATTGGAAACACACCCAGAATATAAAGATATCCTTTTAGATAAAAAAGATTTTGGTGTTTACTATTTCTCAAACATTAAAAGCAAAAAAGTTATAGTAAAAACCTTAGAAGTCTCTGAAGAAGGTTTTGATATAGAATCAATAGATACTACTATTAGTAAGCAAAATGAAATTGCTGAAGAATTGTATTATATTTTAAAATATGGGGATGAGTAATTGTATTGATACTATTAAAAAAGTAATAAATAGTGACTATTTATCTAAAAGTCAGGAATATTTAATTGAGGAAGACGTAAAAGCTAGAAAAGTTACGATTTATTGTCCTAAAAACATTGAATATGTTTTATATAAGTTTGATGAAAAAAACCTTCCAAAAGACAAACAAAAAATTTTCCCTTTCTTTAATAGAGATATTCCTGGGCTTAATAAGATGGCTGATTACATGTTATTTGCAGAGAAAAACAAAAAATTATCTGTATTTTTAATTGAATTAAAATGTTCTAGTTGTTCAAAACAACAATTAGATGCAATGGAACTTTATGCACAATTCATTTTAAAAAGTATAGAAAGAATTATTAATATTGAAAGAAATAAGCACTTCATATTCAATCTTGATTACAAGATTAACAAAATTCGAATAAAAAATCCAAAAAAAATTAAATCAAAAGTGAAAATTGGAGATCCATTTGAAATTAATCAACATGGCATCTTCGATTATGTATGGACAGATTTTAGAATAGATACTTTATTATAATCAGTATAATTTCAAAATGTAAAGGCATTGTTAGAGGAAATCGTTTTATCCTTTAAAATATGATATTAATACTTACAGACAAAAATATTGGATATATCCCCCCCCTACTTTCATTCTTTTTTGCTCAACAATAGATTTAATCCACGATTTTAATTTATTCTTTTCTCTTAAAGTGTCTTTTATTTCAATAAAATTAAAGCTTACAGCCATTTCTTTAGGTTTAGTTCTCTATGCTTTTTGTATGGATTGACTTTTGAGTGAAAAACACTTTAAACTTCTCTTGACGAGTTTTTAGTTCATCTTCATCAATTCCACTTACGTAGAAAATCAATTCTAATGTTTTGCCATCGTCAAGTATGTTGTATTCGTTGGTTAGCATTTGAATTAATTCTGTTATAGAAGTAAAAACTTGCTGATTGGTTTTAAAAACAAAACATACGCCATTAACACATTGTTCAAAAGAAAAGTCACTATTGAAATTGGAGTCAAGTTCTGGATTATTGTAAATAATATCTAAAGCCTCATCAACCACAACAGAAAGTATTCCAAAATAGTTGTGAAGATTGAATCTATCACATATTTCTTCCACTAAGGCTTGTGCCTTTATTCTTTGTGAATGATTTGAGTTTAAAGTTACAATATCGTAGTTTTGCTTCATAGTGTTGTTATTTTCAACGTTCAAATTTATAAAAAAAATCATTTACTTTCTCCTTATAGTAGGGAGAAAACACTGGAGGAACCTGCTTAAATAACTCCAATTCTCTATTCTTTAATTTATTAAATTCTAAGAATTGATTATTGGATTTATCAATTAAATCCCTGCCTTCAGTAGATTCTCTTCTTTGCTCTTGCTCTTGTTTGGCTTGAGCTTTCTCGTGTTGCAACATTCTTGTAAGAATATTGTTTTGACGATTGATAGTCTGCTGATTTATGATTTTGTTTACGATATCTGTTTCGGTTTGTTCCATTTGTTTGATTAAATTATCCAATTCTCCTGCACTTTTTCCTCCTTCTTCCTTTAAATCATTGGAATACTGCTGCATCATTTTTCTTATCATTTCTTGTTGTGCAGCCATTTTTGCCAATTCTTCATTAATCTTTGCATTCTCTCCAATTCTTGGCTTTTGGTTTTGTCCTTTCTTTTGTCCTTCCATTTCTTTTTTCAATCTCTCCATTTCTTTGTTTAAGGCCTCCTGCATCTCTCTCATTGATTTAGGGTTTTGTTTTCCTTGCTTTGGACTATTGCATTGATTCTTTGGCTGCGATTTGGAGTTGTTTTTGCTCTTGGACTTTGACTTCATGTTCTGCTGCATATTATTTAAACTCTCTGCCAAAAGAAGAGAAAGGTTATTCATTGAAGTCATTGCATATTGTTGAGAAGAAGTGGCTTGAGTGTTTCTATAGGAACCATAAATTCCTTGATTATATTGAAGGAGCTTTTCAATTGAATTACCAATTTGATTATCTATTGAAGTCAATTCCTTATTAATAATATTACTTATTTGTGGTTGACGCTTACTCATTGCAAAAAGACTGTCGGAAATCATCTTCATATCATTCTTTATCTTATTTTGAGTGTTGATAAGATTTTGATATAAAGGATCTGTTACTGAGGTTTCTCTTACCTTTATAATTAAATCTTCCTGCATAAAGGAAAGTTTATTAAGGTTTTTAAGAATTTGTCTTACCTCTTGTATGTCTTCTGCCAATTGTTCTTCTTCATTTTCTTCTTGTTGCTGCTGAAGGTCATCTACCATTTCCTGCATTTTCTCTGCAGCTTGTTTTTGATTTTTGGAAGCATCTTTGTTCTTCTTCTGCTCCATATTCTTTTGAGCATTCTTTTGAGCCTGAGTTATGCTATCTTCTTTTTGCTTGTCTGATTTAATTTTTAAAGGTTCTTCAAGCTCAGATGCTTTTTTCTGAAGCTCTTGAATATCTTTCTTTATATCTTCAAATGATTTATTTAACTGACTTTGCTTTTCTTGAAGGTCTTTATTGTTTTTAGGGTTTTGCTGTGTTTCTTGAGATAATTCTTTTTGTTCTTGAGCTGTTTTATTTAGCTTATCTATTGTTTCAAGCATCTTTTTATCTACTTCCAAACGCTTAAACATCTCAAGATTTCTGTCCAATTGTTTCTCTAAGTTCTCATTGCTCATCTTCATCTTGTCTAAGGCTTCTTTGAGGTCTTCCTTCTTAATATTATCCTTAATCATTTTATTTAACTCCTCAAACATATCTTTAGCAACTTCTTCATAGAGCTTCTCAAGTTCTTTTTGTTTCTTTAATATTTCCTCGTTTTGTTGTTTATATCTTTGGTCTAAATTATTATTTTCTTTTATCTTCTTACTTATATTTTCAAGCGATTGCTTAATTTGGTCTTGTTTTTTCTTTAATGACTCAATTTGTTTTTTGTCTTGCCAGTCCAATTCTTTCTTTTCAAGTAATTTTTTATTCAATTCTTTTATCTCTTCTTGAATTTTCTTCAATTCCATTAAAGACTGGTCAGTTTCTTTCTTTATTTGATTACTTGTTTTTTCCTGTTTCTCTTCAATTTCATCTATTGAAGGAATTTCTATTGTGAAAACTCCAGAGCGAGTTGATTTTGCTCCATCAATTGCATCATTATCCCATACTTCAAAATAATAAACCAATCTTTCTCCTGGCTTAAGCTCTGACAAATCATAACTATAATAAAACTCTTGAGCATTTTCCTTAGTGTTTAGAGGCAAAGATGAGGAAATAATGGTTTGTTTTGGAGAATACTTTTCATATTTCTCCACATGAAACTCCAATTTGGAGAAACCATAATCATCTTTTATCTGTCCTCTAAAATAAACTCTATCGGCAATTATACTATCCTTTTGTTCAATAACTGCTATCTGAGGACTTAAATCAGGAATTACATTAACTAAAAACTCCAAAGAATCACTAAAAGTGGTGAAGTTATTTTTGGTAAAAAGCTGATAGCTCAAATCGGACATTATTAGTTTGGAGAAAGATAGTCTTCCATTTTTGTCTGGGGAAAAACTCTCCTCTTTGTTATTATTCTTAAAGATTAGGGTTTTGGTATCTTTTGTTACTGCTCTCCAACTTATTGTACTTCCTTTTGGAACGGAGAAGTTGCTAACATTGGTAAATGACTCTTCTTTAATTTGGGTGTAGGCAGGATAAGTAATTACAGCTTGAAGATCTAAGAGAATTGGCTTAGGAAGCACTTCTATATTATAGTCGTTGCTTGTTATTTCAGAGGACTCAAAATGAAAGGTTACATTGTTTTGGATTTGTTTTATTGAATAAGTAAATATGTCTTTTTTCTCCTTATTCATTTCAAAAATCTGCTTGTTAATTACAATATTTACTTTGTCAACAAGCATTTCTCCTTCAATTTTAACTCTTATGTCTATATCTCCGTGTTGCAAAACCTTTAAATCTGTGTTGAGTAATTTAAAAGAAAATGGTGCTGGTCTTTGGAAATGTTTTGTATGATTGATATAACGATAGGTTGGTTCACTAATAAAGCTTGGGAAGAAGATTCCACAAAGAAGAAGAATAACCACTGGTATTAGTGCCCATTTAATGTATTTTTTGTTCTTTGAAATATCTACTGCCTTAACGAATGGGATTGGAGAAAGTTCTTGCGTCCTTTGTTTTATACTTGCTTCCAAAAGCTCTGAGTCTTCCTTTGAAGCTACATCTTGAAGCTGAAGTAGGTTTAAAAGCTTATCTGAAACCTCAGGGAAATGAGTTCCTATTATGTTTGCAGCTTCCTTATATGATATGGTTTTGGTTAGACGGAATATCTTAAAAAGAGGTACAAGAATAAAGAAATAAAGTATTAGAAGTGCAATTGTAAGAAAAGAATAGAATAGAATGGAGCGTGTGAGAGTGGAATAATAACCAAAGTATTCAAGGGTGTTAAGTATAAGAAAGAAACTTAAAAGAAGAAATACGCAGTATAATATGCCTTTTATTAGCTTGCTCTTGTAGTACTTTCTTATAAACTTATCTAACTTCGATATAATTATTTCATTAGTCATTTTATTTATTTAACCTATTTCAACCACTTCTCTTGTTTGTACCAACTTATTGATTTCTCTACTCCTTTTTCTAAATCTACCTTAGGACTATAACCTAAGTCTTTTTTTAAATCCTCAATACCACAGTTCCAGTTTCTTGCTTTAAGTATGTTGAATTTATCTTTGTTTAGGGTAAAAGATTTTCCAATTAACTTGCCAATAAATTCCATTAGCGAACTAATCCACTTTACTATAAACAAAGGGAATTTAAGTTTTATTGTCCAAGTATTTAATACTTTCTTGGTTATTTGGGCAAATTCTGTATCCAAATAGAGCTTGCCATCACTAACAAAATAGGTTTTACCACTTATTTCTGATTGCATTGCCAATATGCTTACATCAACCAAATCATCAACATAAACAAAAGTCAGTCTTTGTGGAATAAATCCAAGATACGGCTCAAGATGATTATTAATTGTTTGAAAGTATACAAAATAATCTGTTTCACGTGGACCATAAACTCCAGTTGGACGAAGTATAATATATTTGCCTTTAAAATAATCTCTAATATATTCTTCTGCTTGAAGTTTGGCTTTACCATATTCAGTGTTTGGCTTGTTTAAATCTTCAACTTTGCACTCACAAAAAGTTGTTTCTTCACCAGGTCCATGAGCTGCAAAACTGCTGAAGAATATTAATTTAGTTGATGTATTTTGAAGTGCATCAACCAAATTCTTCACATATCCAAAGTTTACTTTGTAGAAATCTTCTTTTTTCTGTGCTTTCGTAAGTCCAGCAAGGTGGAAAATGGCATGAAAGTTTTCTTCCTTAAGAATTCTTTCCAACTCCTTAGCATTATCATAAGGAAGATCAATGAAACTTATTCTTTGGTCTTGTAAATACTTTCTGCTACTTGATTTTCTTATTCCTGCAGTTACCTCATAACCCTCCTCAAGTAGTTTTTCGACTAAAGTGCTTCCAATAAATCCACTTGCTCCTGTTACTAAAACCTTCAACATTTCTTTTTAGATTTCTTTAATATAAGCTCTACGACGAATTGCTATCCTGCTTTTATATTTTTCCCAAATCTGTGATGCTTGATTAGTTTCAAGTTGAGGATTTGCAATTGCCATTTTAGAGTTTAGCTCAATATAACGACGATTCATTTCCACATAGTAAAGAGAATGTACTCCCTTATTTTGCCAATCAGGGTCAACCCCATTCAAATATAAATCTATATAATCATAATTCTTTAGAGCCTTAAGGAAATAATACCACCCAAAAGGGAACAACTTTCCTTTTGATTTTCTTAATGCCTGACTGAATGAAGGCATAGAAACTCCAAAAGCTACGACATCATCTTTCTCATCAACAATAAAACAAACCAATTTAGGATCAATAAAAGTGAAATACTGTCCTATGTAGAATTTAATTTGTTTTTCATTTAATGGAACATATCCAAAGAGATCTGCAAAAGAGCGATTAACTAAATTAAAAATCTTATTACCATAGAGGTTACAGATTTTCTTCTTTGAAAGATTATCTACAATTTTTAAGTTGTATTTATTCTTAATCAACTCATTTACTTTTGCAACCTTTTCTGGGATTGGTTGATTAGCCTGAATTTCATATTGGATCCAATCAACTTCTTTTTTATAGCCTAACTGTTCAATTATAGGAGGATAGTAAGAAGGGTTGTAGTAACAAGCCATTGGGCAATTAGTGTCAAATCCTTCCACCATCATACCTTCCTTGTCCATATCAGTAAAGCCCATGGGTCCAACAATCTCATTCATTCCCTTTTCTTTTGCCCAAGACTCCACAGCGTTCAAAAGAGCTTGAGCAACACTAACATCATCAATGTAGTCAAACCATCCAAATCGCATCCTCTTTTGTTTCCATATCTCATTGGATTTATTATTCAATATTCCAACAATTCTGCCAACCATTTCTTCTCCTTTGTAAGCCAAAAAAATCTTTGACTCACAAAATTCAAAAACAGGATTCTTCTTCTTATTAAAGGTAACTTTTTCATCCATCAATAAAGATGGTACCCACATCTTATCATCCTTAAAAAGTTTGTAGGGAAATTTTAAAAACTTTTTGAAGCCTATTTTGTCTTTAACCTCTTCTATTCTTATTTTGTTATCCATTTATTCAGTTATTAAATACAATTATTGTATTATTCCATACTTTTTGAAGACTTTTGTAAGCTTATCAATAGCTATGTCAACCTGGTCGTGAGTATGCGTTGCCATTAAAGAAAAACGAATTAACGTTGCATCAGGTGAACATGCTGGAGGAATAACTGGATTAACAAATATACCTGCATCGTAAATTTCCTTTGTAATTAAAAATGTTTTCTCTGTATCTCTTATATAAAGAGGGATGATTGGAGACTGAGTTGGTCCTATTTCAAAACCATTTGTTCTAAAAGCATTTAGAGAGTAGTTAGTAATATCCCATAAATGATCAATTCTTTCAGGCTCTTCTTTTATAACATCCAAAGCAGCAATAACACTTGCTGTTGCTGAAGGAGAAATTGAAGCAGAGAAAATATAAGGACGTGAAGTATGTCGCAAATAGTTTATGGTTTCCTTATCTGTTGCAATAAAACCACCAATTGCAGCCAAACTCTTACTAAAAGTTCCCATAATCAAATCCACATCTTCAGTAATTCCAAAATGATTGCATATTCCAGTTCCACCCTTTCCAAAAACACCCAAGCTATGAGCCTCATCAACATAAACATCAGCATTGTATTTTCTTGCCAATTTAGTTATTTCAGGAAGGTTTGAAATATCTCCTTCCATTGAATAAACACCATCAACTACAATAAGCTTTACTTCATCATAGGGTATTTTTTGAAGGATGCCCTCCAAAGAAGACATGTCATTATGTTTAAACTTGTAGTTCTTGGCATATGAAATCCTTCTTCCTTCAATAATTGAAGCATGATCCAATTCATCTAAAATTAAATGGTCACCTCTTCCAACAATTGTTGGGATAACCCCAATGTTGGCATGAAAACCTGTAGAGTACACAATAGCTTTTTCTTTTCCAACAAAGGAAGCTAATTTCTCCTCAAGCTCAATATGAATATCTAAAGTGCCATTTAAGAAAGGTGAACCAGCACATCCAGAACCATACTTTTTTAAAGCAGCTACGCCAGCTTCAATAATTTTTGGATGATTGGTAAGTCCTAAATAAGAATTAGAACCAAACATCAAAACCTTTCTTTCGTTCATTAAAACTTCACAATCTTGATCGCTACAAATCATTCTGAAATATGGATAAATTCCCTTGTCCATGATTTTTTGCGGTTCATTGTAAGACGAAAACCTGTTTTTTAATTGCTTCATATATACTCTATTAATCTTTATCCAAATTAAATTAAGGCACAAAGTTACTATTTTATTTGTAATTAAGAGCTTTTAAGCTACAAAAAACCTTATAGGACAATTAACACAAGAAGAAAAATAAGGAAACAGTTACCAATTCAGAGGGTAAAAAATTAGTCTGTTTTAAACTAAATATTGCTTATTTCAAAATTAATCAATCATAGCTGAAAAAACATCAGTTATAATTGAAAATAGATCAATCATATTTTTATTTATATCCCTTATATTTTTATTTTTGATTGATGTTTTTTCAATTTTGATTGAGTTTTCTGAGAGTTTAGTTTTTGAGCTTTTTAATTGTTTTGAAAACTCAAATCTTTTATAAAACTAATGCCTTAAAATCTCTTATTTTATTTCTTTACTGAAACGCTATTTTAATTTACTAACTCTTTACTTTAATTTTTTCTTTCTTTACTTTATTTTACTGAAACAGCGTTTTATTTTATTGAAATAAGGTTTAATTTTTCTCACTCTTTATTCTACATGAAAATTTATATATGAATAAAAAAAGAGCAGGTGATATTATTGTATATATTTCTTTATCAATTTATTATGTATATGCAAACCTATACCTTACAATTATATACAAAATATTCATTTAAGAATATACCCAAAACTAATTGTTTTAGGTATATTCTATATTTTCCGTTTGAATATTTAATATTCAACTTTGCATAAAATTTAATATATTCAGTAATGAAAGAAAAAAATAGTAATAATAGGTTTTTCAATAACTAATACTATAAAATATTAATTATTTTCTTTTAAGATAAATTCAACCAAATTATTTTTTAGCCTGCTCCCTCCTATTCTAAAATGTTTTGAATTTAGGTTCTCTTCTCCTAAATAATGAGAAAAAAGTATATAATAATCTAATACTTGCTCTGCAGCTGAAATCCCTCCTGCTGTTTTAATTGACTTAAGAACTCCAGTTTTTTTGTAATAATCTTTTATTGCCATAAGCATAACAGCAAAAGAATATACATCGGCACCTTTTTCAATTTTACCTGTTGATGTTTTAATAAAATCGGCTCCCGCTTCAAGATTTATTAAACTTGCTTTGTATATATTTTCATAAGTTTCCAACTCTCCTATTTCCAAAATTACTTTCAAAACTTTATCTCCACAAATCTCTTTTGATAGTAATGTTTCTCGTGAAACCTCTTCAAAATTTCCTTCCAAAAACAATCCTCTATTCATTACTATATCTACTTCTTGAGCATTATTGTCAATAGCAAATTTTATTTCATTTAATTTTATTTCAATGGGATTTTGTCCTGAAGGGAAATAACCTCCAACTACAACTTTCTTTATTTCTTTATCAAGTAAATTTACATTCAAAACTCCTAAAAAATTTGGGTAAACACAAATTCCTGCAACCTTTACTGATTCTAATTCTTTTATTTTTGAGTCTTCAATCAACTTCTTAATTTTTTCTTCATTATCTGTTGATGAAAGAGAGGTGAGATCTAAACATTGCAGGCACTTTATGGCTGCCTCTCTCCTATTTATTGACAATCTTCCTTTGTAAAGAATTTCATCAATTATAGGTTTATTTAATATTGTACTCATTATTTATTTTGGGATTTTGAAAAGCTTATTTTAGCAAATTTTGGTATTGCTCTTTTTACAGTTATTTTTCTTTTCACATAGAGTTTCATTAGAAATTCTTTTCTCCATGCTGCTCTGTTTAATTTTTTCCTGCTAATAAGATTTTTCTTCAAAACCTTAATCCTATATCTGTCTGAAAAATCAATATTTCTATTTTCATAAAACATATTCCTATTAGCTATAATTAAATCGGTAATTGGAATATTCATTGGGCAAACTTTATCACAATTGCCACAAAGAATACAATTAAAGCTTAAATGTTTGTAGCCATCAATTGTTTCTAAAAAAGGTAAAACTACATTTGCAATTGGTCCTGTGAAAACATTATTATAAGGCATATCCCCTATTAAGGAATAAATTGGACAAACCTTTTTACAAGCATCGCAATTTATACAAGTTAGTGCTTTTCTATGTTCTTTTGATTCTAAAAGATTTGTTCTTCCATTGTCAATTATGAAAAGTTCAACATTGTTTTCATCATTTTCTTTTAAGGAATAAAATGCTGTTATAGGAAGATATTCTTCCCTATTCTTATTTATTGAATATAGCTTTGATAAAAGTTCAACATCTTCAATATTCTTTAAAACATTATTTACTGGAAGAACAAAAATTTTCATCTTTGCTGAAAGAACTTGTTCCATTTCAATTGCAGAATTGAAAACCATATATAAACTTCCTGTTTGAGAAATTGCATAAGTTGGTTCAAAAATAACACAATTATTTGATTGAAGATTGATTTGAATTTCTTCGTTTTTTAATATTTTCAACAGACCTAACTCTTCTACAAATCTACTATCGAAAAGATTTATCTCCTTAATTTTTTTCTCAATCAATATTTTTATTATATTCTCCGAAAGAGAATCATAATCTAAAGCCCAATTTACTTTGGCTCCATTTTCATTTAATTTCTTTTCAAATGAAATCAATAATTCATCAATATGATTGATGTTTTTTTGTCTTAAATTGGCAGCTATCTTTCTTGCATAGGAATAATTTTGAAACGTTTTTAGAATAATATCATCAATATCAAATTCAATATTGACATCTTTTACGTTCTCAATAGCTTTTTTACAATCTTCAATAAAAAAATTATACTCCGCTGTATTCATTAATTATGTATTATTACTATAAAAGCTGTGAAATTTTCTCAACTCTTCTTTGATGTCTTCCTCCTTCGTATGGAGTATTTAGAAATGTTTCAGCAATTTTTAAACCCTCTTCCCTACTTATAAATCTTGCTGGTAATGAACAAACGTTTGCATCGTTATGTTGTCTTGCTAATGATGCAAGTTCTTCTTGCCAACATAAAGCACATCTAACTTTCAAATATTTATTTGCTGTCATCTGAACTCCATTTCCACTTCCACACATAATTAAACCTCTTGGATATACTCCATCATTAATATCTTTTGCAAGAGGATGAATGAAATCAGGATAATCGCAACTATCTAATGAATATGTTCCATAATCTTTAAACTGATAACCTAATTTAGAAAGTTCTTCTTTTAAAAATTCTTTCAATTCATAGCCTGCATGGTCGGAAGCAATAGGAATAATTTCTGAATTATTTGTCATATGTTGATAACTTTTAAATTGTTTAAATACTCTATTTTACTCTTAATTCTTTGATTTTAAAATCAAAATACACTTAGCAAAAATACTAATTATTTTGCAACTGTTTATTTTTCAAATGACAAAATTGTTACACATAATTGTTAGTATCTGATTATTTTTTGTTGAAAATTTGTATATCAATTTTATATGATATAATTTTGTTGACAAATTGGAGGTTTACTAAGAAGTTTTCAAATGATTTATCTACATAAATCTTAAAAATTAATCTTATTTTTTACCAACAATAATTTTAAAATTAAACTTGTTAATAACCCGTTTACAGTATTAATTAATAACCAATTAGAATGTAATATCTTTTTTATAACTTGTTTGGTGAATTACTTATTTGAATAATGCAAAAAAATTAAATACAATTTTTCAACCATACTAACAAGGTATAATTATAATAATATTTATAATAAAAAAGAGGTATTAATATATTAAAGCAAAAGAGAAATGACTACAGAAGAAAAAATTGAAAGAATATTAAAGTTAAAAGAAGAAAAGAATGCAGTAATACTTGCTCATTTTTATCAAATACCAGAAATACAAGATATTGCAGATTTTATTGGTGATAGTTTAAATTTAGCCAATAAAGCAAAAGACACTGAATCAGATTTAATTCTGTTTTGTGGTGTTCACTTTATGGGAGAAACTGCAAAAATTCTTAATCCAAAAAAGAAAGTTATTATTCCTGATATGAATGCTGGTTGCTCATTAGCAGATTCTTGTCCTGAAGATGATTTTAAAAAATTCAAAGAACAAAATCCAGATCATATAGTTATTTCATATATTAACTGTAGTGCAAAGATAAAAACTTTATCTGATATAATTTGTACTTCTGGAAATGCTGTTCAAATTGTTAACTCTTTACCAAAAGATAAAAAAATTATTTTTGCGCCAGATAAAAATTTAGGAGGATATATTAATAGAATAACTGGTAGAAATATGCTTCTTTGGAATGGAACATGTGAAGTACATGAGTTATTAACAGCTGAATTTACTTTAAAACAAAAGTTACAATATCCAGATGCAATATTAATTGCTCATCCTGAATGTAATGACGCTGTTTTGAAAATTGCAGATTATGTTGGTTCAACTTCAGCAATGATTAATTTTGTTAAGAATAGTGATAATAAAAAATTCTTAGTTGCCACAGAATCAGGTATTGTTCATCAATTAAAGAAAGATAATCCAAACAAAGAATTTATTGTTGTTACTCAAGATGAGTCTTGTTCTTGCAACGATTGTCAATATATGAAACTAAATACTATTGATAAAGTTCTTGCATCATTGGAAGAAGAAAAGTTTGAAATTCTTTTAGATGAAGATTTAATTGAGAGAGCTAAAAAACCAATTATAAAGATGCTTGATTTATCAAAAGAGTTGGGAATTATAAAATAAGTTGGTTTAGATAGAAAAATTGATAATTTGTACTAAAGTTGACAAATAAATAAAATGCTTATTTTAACATTTGATAGAATTAAAAAACTATAAATAATAGTAAGTTACAATTATTTTATGCTCTTAAATATAAAATATTTTAACATTGAGAATTGAAAATTTTAGAAAGCATTGGCAATTGATAAGCTATAATTCTTAATTATTCTTAATTTTTAAAGTCAAAAGATAATAAAAGATGAAAATGAATTTTAGCTTAAATAAAAGTTCAATCAAAAATTCAAATGAAAATTAAACTTTGTGCACTAATTTTATTTGTTACAATTTTTCAAAATTGTTTTTCCCAAAACTTTTCTAAGATTTTTTTTAATTTAGATTTTAAAGATAAGCTTTGGATAATTTCAAAACCCAATTCTTCACTAAAGGTTAAGAAAATTTCTAAGCAGGTAACTGATTTAACAAATAAAATTTCAAAGAGTGATTTCCAAAATTCAAAATTAAGTGAACAAGAGATTGACGCTTTTAGACATATTTCTTTGATGTATAAACTGTCTTCTAAAATTGGTGTTGAAAAGGCAAGAAGATTTGGGAATATCTATGAGAGTTATAATAAAAATATCTTCTTTAATAAACCAAATTCTGGATACGATAGGGCAGGAGAGTGGATGGATAAATTTAATAATGAAATAGGTATTTATCTTTATTTGAAATATGGGCAAATTTCTGAGGAAAAACTAATTCAAGAGATTGGTTATCAGATAAAAAAAGGAAATGCTCGAATGATTAAAAAAGATAGTATTGGTAATAGTTTAAATGTTGATAATAAGATAATTGATAAAGAAATTTGGATTAAAAATTGGGTAAATGATAGAGTTTTAATCCAGTCTAATAATTAAGTATATGAAAATTAAATTATTAATATTAATTCTTCTATGTGCTAACCTTCTAAATGCACAATCTTATAAGTATGCTCATTATTGCTTAGATTCTTTAATATCAAAGGAATTTAAAGGTAGGGGGTATTTTGAAGACGGAGATAGAATTGCTGCTAACTTCATTGAAAGAGAACTTATAAAGAACGGAGTAAAGACAGTGAATGACAATCCTTATCAACAAAAGCTTCCTATCAATATCAATAATATTGAATTAGCTAAACTAAAACTACATTCCAAAGATAGTTCCTTTTTGAAGTTAGGTGAAGAGTATTTGGTATATGGTTCTTCTCCAAGTGTTGATTTAATTATTGAAAATAAAAGACCTGTATCAGTAGATTTTAATAGTAAGAAGTTAAAAGAGAAATTAGATATTTACGATAATAAGGTAGTTTTGATTGATTTAAAAACAACTGATATTTCAAAGGTTAGTAGTTTTATTAAGCTTTTAATTGAAAAGGAAATCACCCCTAAATTATTTATTATTCAAAATTCTGATAAAATTCAGTTCCCTATTGGTAGAAAAGGTAATAAGTTTCCTATCATTCAACTAAGAGGTAAACTAATAGGAAAGAAAATAGATTATCTTGAACTTTCAATTAAATCAAAATGGGAGGAAAACTATAAGACTCAAAACGTGTGGGCTATGGTTGAAGGTAAGTCTAAGAAGGATAGTTTCTTTGTCTTTACTGCTCATTATGATCATCTTGGAAAAATAGGGGATGATTGTTATTTTGCTGGAGCTAACGATAATGCTTCTGGAGTTGCTGTTCTTCTTGATATGGCAAAGTATTATGCTCAAAATCCTTCTGACTATTCCATAGTATTTATTTTTACAACTGCCGAAGAAATAGGACTTTTGGGTTCTAAATACGCTGCTGAGAACCCATTTATTGACTTAGATAAGATTAAATTCTTATTTAATTTGGATATGTGTGGAACTGGCTCTGGAGGAATTGCTTTAATTAATGGAAAGAAAGAAACTAAGGCTTCCGAATTATTTAAAAAAATTAACCAGGATAAGCGTTATTTTAATGAAATTAGGATAGGAGGGGAGAGTTGTAATTCAGATCATTGCCCTTTTGTTATGAAAGGAGTCCCTGCATTGTTTATGTTTACTTTTGGTTGCGAGTACAATGAGTATCATACTGTTTATGATAATGGTAAAGGTCTTTCTTTTACCAAACACCTCGATTTTTGCAATATACTTAAAGACTTTATTGAAGCATATAATAAATAATTGACTTGTTTTGAGTATATTGACTTCTATTTTTAAGGTGAATTTATTGAAAAATAATTAATAGAAAACCTCTATATATCGATAATTTTTAGTATATTTGCATTAGAAAATCACTTGATAAGTTTAGAGGATATTAATATAAAACCTCTTTGATTTAAATATACCTTTTCCCTAATTATATATTAAAAAAAAAGATGCACATCTTTTCACCCGAAAGATGTGCATCTTTGGGTATGAAAGATGTGCATCTTTGGGGTAAAAAGTCCTTGTTTAGTAAGTTTTATATGCCGATTTAATAGAAATATATCAAGGTTTCATAGAAATATATCAAGGTTATTTTCCATTATAATAGGATTTGAAATTTCTATTTCCTACAAGTTTATGATTATCTTATTCAACTTTTTTGAAGAGATATTCTTACAGATAAAATTAACTTTGGATAAATGTAATAAAAGATGTATTTTTGTAGCTTGATTATTTAATTATTTTCAAGAGTTCTGAGAAGATTGATAATATAAAATATTTAGATATGGATTTTAAGCAAGCTATTTTGGAAGGTATTCCTGATTATCTTCCACCAAGAAAAGAATATGATTTAACTGTAAATCATGCCCCAAAGAGAAAAGACATACTTTCAATTCAAGAAAAGAAATTAGCATTAAAGAATGCATTAAGATATTTTGATCCTAAGTTTCATAGTGAATTAGCAAAAGAATTTAAGGAAGAATTAGAAACTTACGGAAGAATATACATGTATAGGTTTCGTCCTGATTATAAAATGTATGCAAGAGATATTGAAGAATATCCTGCAAAGACAAAACAGGCTGCAGCCATTATGCTAATGATTCAAAATAACCTTGATTACGCTGTTGCACAACATCCTCATGAGTTAATAACTTATGGAGGAAATGGAGCAGTTTTTCAAAATTGGGCTCAATATCGTCTAGCTATGAAATACTTAGCTGAAATGACGGAAGAGCAAACTTTAGTTATGTACTCAGGTCATCCAATGGGCTTATACCCAAGTCATAAGGATGCTCCAAGAGTTGTTGTAACAAATGGTATGGTTATTCCTAACTATTCAAAGCCAGATGATTGGGAAAAATTTAATGCACTTGGTGTTTCTCAATATGGACAAATGACGGCAGGAAGTTATATGTATATTGGACCACAAGGAATTGTTCATGGTACAACCATAACTGTTTTGAATGCAGGAAGAAAGATTGGAAACGATGGACTTGGAGGAAAACTATTCATTACTGCTGGACTTGGAGGAATGAGTGGAGCTCAACCTAAGGCAGGAAATATTGCAGGTTGTGTTTCTATCACTGCAGAAATTAATCCAAAAGCAACCAAGACTCGTCATAGTCAAAAATGGGTTGATGAAGTTTATGATAATTTAGAAGAGCTTTGGGCAAGAGTTGCTAAAGCAAGAGAAAATAAAGAAGTTGTATCGTTTGCATATCAAGGAAATGTTGTTGATTTATGGGAATATGCTGCAAATAATGATATTAAAGTTGAATTAGGTTCTGACCAAACTTCACTACATAATCCTTGGGCTGGAGGTTATTATCCTGTTGGAGTAAGCTTCGAAGAATCAAATAGAATGATGGCTGAGGAACCAGAGAAATTTAAAGAGAAAATTAGAGAGAGTTTAAGAAGACATGTTGCTGCAATTAATAAATTAACTGCAAAAGGAATGTATTTCTTCGATTATGGTAATGCTTTCCTTTTAGAGTCTTCTCGTGCTGGAGCTGATGTAATGAAAGAAGATGGAACTTTCCGTTATCCTTCCTATGTTCAAGATATAATGGGACCTATGTGTTTTGATTATGGCTTTGGTCCTTTCCGTTGGGTTTGTACTTCAGGAAAGAGTGAAGATTTGGATGCAACAGACCATATTGCTATGGATGTTTTGGAAGAGATTGCAAAAACATCTCCTAATGAAATTCAGCAACAAATGAGAGATAATATTACTTGGATTAAAGGTGCAAAAGCTAATAATTTAGTAGTAGGTTCTCAAGCAAGAATTCTTTATGCTGATTGCGAAGGAAGAACAAAAATTGCTGCTGCATTTAATAAAGCAATTAAAGAAGGTAAGATTTCTGCACCAATTGTTTTAGGAAGAGATCATCATGATGTTTCTGGAACAGATAGTCCTTTTAGAGAAACTTCTAATATATATGATGGTTCTTCATTTACTGCTGATATGGCTGTTCAAAATTGTATTGGTGATAGTTTCCGTGGAGCTACATGGGTATCTATACACAATGGAGGAGGAGTAGGTTGGGGAGAAGTTATTAATGGAGGCTTTGGAATGGTTATTGATGGTTCTGATGATGCAGAAAGAAGATTAAGGAATATGTTATTCTGGGATGTTAATAATGGAATCTCAAGAAGAAGTTGGGCAAGAAACGAAGGAGCAATCTTTGCAATAAAGAGAGCTATGGAAACAGAACCAAGATTAAAAGTAACAATACCAAATATTACTGATGAGAATTTAATAGATAGTATTTTCTAATAATACTATTTAAGGATAGAGGTTTACATCTGTCGTTTCATGTGAAACGACAGATTATTTTAAAAATAATGTGGAGATGAAAAGGTGGTTTGCTCTATATGTTCAACCAAGAAAAGAAAAAGTTGTAGAGCAAGAATTATTGAAAAGAGGATACGAGGTTTATTTGCCAATAAAGCAAGTATTGAGGCAGTGGAAAGACAGGAAGAAAATAATTGAAGTGCCATTGATTCCTTCATATATTTTTATGAATATTGAGGAAAGGGAAATGTGGAATATTGTTAGGATTAATGGTTGTGTAAAATTTATTTGGTTTAATGGAAAAGCTTGTCCTATTCCAGACAATCAAATTGATTCTATCAAATTGTTATTAGAAAAGAAGGTTGAAATAGAGCAAACATCAATTAATCCATCAAGTGGAGATTTAGTAAGAATTATTGAGGGAGACTTTACAGGTTTAGTAGGAGTTTTCTTGCATAAAAAAGAAAAGAATAATTTTGCTGTAAGAATATCATCATTGGGAATTGACCTAACAATTACTATAGATGAATCAAATTTTGAATTAGTAGAATAGGAATATATTAGAATACAAAAACAATTAAAATTAATATCATTATGAAACAGTTTTTTAAATTCATGTTCGCTTCTTGTTTAGGAGTGCTCTTATCAACAATCATATTGTTTGTTACTTTCTTCATAATAGTAACATCAATTATATCCTCTTCAACAAAAAGTGTTCCTAATATTGAAGAGAATTCAGTTTTGGTTATAAAATTAGATAAGCCTATTTACGATAGAGAAGTGTCTGATTTTTCAAATTTATTTATGTCAGATAAAGAAGATATTGATGTAAGTTCTTCAATTGGATTGACAGAGTTTATTGCAGTAATTAATAAAGCAAAATCTGATCCAAAGATAAAGGCTATTATGTTAGATCTATCAATTATTCAAGCTAATGGGTGGGCAACTGTTCAAGAAATGAGAGATGCCTTAGTTTCATTTAAAGAATCAAAGAAAAAAATATATGCTTTCAGTGATACTTACACTCAAAATGCATATTATCTTGCAACGGTAGCAGATGAAATTTCTCTTAATCCTGTTGGGCATTTACAGCTAACTGGTCTTGGAGGAGAGGTAATGTTTGTGAAGGATCTTTTGAATAAGTTTGATATTGATGTAGAACTTCTTCGTCCAGCAAATAATGACTATAAAAGTGCTGGAGAAATGTTTGTAAATAACAAAATGAGCGAAGCTAATAAAAAACAAATTAAAGCTTATGTCTCTTCAATTTGGGATTATATTGCAAATAATATGTCTCAATCAAGGAAAATTGATATTACAACACTTAATAATAATGTATCCAACTTGGAAACTTTTATGGCTGAGGATGCTTTAAAAAATAAATATGTTGATAATTTAAGCTTTAGAACCGATATCCAAGAAAAGATAAAGAAAGATTTGAATCTAAAAAAGGTTAATTGGGTACAGTATAAAAAGTATAGGAATTCAATAGTTGACATAATGCCAAAGGGTAAAGATCAAATAGCAGTTATTTATGCTTTTGGTGATGTTGCACAAGGCAAAGGAGGTGATTTGTCAATTGGAAGCGAAACAATAGTTAAAGAAATAAGAAGAGCAGTTGAAAATAGTAGAGTTAAAGCTATTGTTCTTAGAATAAATTCTGGCGGAGGCGATGCTATTGCTTCAGAACAAATGACCAATGAAGTAATAAAAGCTAATAAAGTTAAGCCAGTAATTGTTTCAATGGGAGATGTTGCTGCTTCTGCAGGTTATGAAATGGGTTGTGGTGCCTCTAAAATTGTTGCTAATCCAGTAACAATTACAGGGTCTATTGGAGTTTTTGGAGTTGTTCCTAATTTTGGAAGAGCTTTAAAAAAGAATTTAGGAATTGGCTTTGATACAATTCAAACGCATAAAAACTCAGTTTTCCTTTCTGGTGTAACTCCAATGTCAACAGACACAAGAATAATGATGCAAAAAAGCATTGATGTATTCTATAAAAACTTTGTTAATAGAGTTGCAACAGGAAGAAATAAATCTTTCCAATATATTGATAGTATTGCTAAAGGTAGAGTTTGGGTTGCTAAAGATGCAAAAGAAATTGGTCTAATAGATGAATTTGGAGGCTTATATAAATCTATTGAGATAGCTGCAAAAGAAGCTAAGATTAAAGATTATGGAGTTATTGCATTACCTAAAACTAAGGATATTGCTGAGCAAATCTTCAGTGCAATGGGACAAGAAGTAGAGTTAAAAATGTTTACTAAAGAATTAGGAAAACCATATTCATTCTTCTTAGAACTTAAAAGTATTTCTGATATGAAAGGTGTACAAGCAAGAATACCTTATTTGATTAGTTTCTAAAGTAATAAATAGAATAATAAACTATAATTATAAATTAGAGTTTGCGGTATTTGTTTTTGCTTTTTCAATATTAGAGAGCAGTTTATCAAACTTTATTCTTTCTAATGGAGTATTCTTTTTAGCTTGATTGAATAATGATTTTTCAATTTGATTATCATTAATTCTTTCTAATAGCTCTATTGTTTTGGAGTTTAATGATAAGATTTTAGATTCTTTAATCTTAGTCTTAGAGTTCCAAGGGCAAGAGTTTATACAAATATCACAACCAAATATATAGTTCTTAAGATTTATATTTTCTGGAATATTATTCTTGTTTTCAATGGTTTGATAGGAGTTGCAAAGGTTAGAATTAATTGTACAATCTTTTTGTATTGATTTATTTGGACAAGAATTTATACAATTATTGCAGTCTTCGCATAAGTCTTTTTCTAATTCATTGCTATAATCTGTTGAGAAATTAGTAATTATTTCTCCTATTAATATCTTACTCCCAAAGGTTTTATTAATCAATAAAGAGTTTTTGCCAATCCATCCTAAGCCTGCTTCTTTTGCAATAACTTTTTCTAAAATTGGAGCAGAATCAACAAATGCAATAGCTTTAAAATTAGGATAAATATCTTGAATGCAATGAATTAATTCATATAATGCTTGTTTAATTGCTTTATGATAGTCATTAAAGAGGCTGTAAGAAGCAAATTTAAGTATATTATCATCTTTGTTATCAGGTAATTCAATGTTGTAAGAGACAATAAAACTAATTACAGATTTTGAATTTTCAAGTAGGAGAGAAGGGTTTTCTCTAATATCAATGTATCTTTCTAAGTATTGCATATCAGCATTATATCCTCTGTCTATCCAATTTTTTAAGAAAGAGATATCAAATTTCTTTATCTCAATTGCTCCACAGTCTTGAAATCCAGCTTTTAATGCTAATGATTTAATTGTATCAAATGCAATATAATTTTCCATCAATTACATTGTGCTAACATCAACATCATATGAATAAATAGTTCTGTTTTCAATATATTCTTTTATCTCTTCCAAAAACTTAGGGATTGAAACCATGTGTTTTCTTGCTTTTAGAGTAACTTCAACATCTGCTTCTGAATCAATAACAAAGAAAGAGACTAAAGAATTTCCTTTTGATTTTTTAGCTGCTTTCAAAACCTTTTCAACAAATTCATTATTTACATTTTCAATAGGCATAACTAATTTAATACCTTTTGCATACTTAACCAACACCTCATCTAATTCTTCAATTTGTAAAATCTTAAATTCTAATGCATCCTTACTATTTTCATCTCCCCATCCTTTTTTCTTAACTGTAGCTTTAAGTAAGACGAATAACCCATCAATCAAATATTTATGGAAGTTTATGAAATCCTTACTAAAAAGAGTAATCTCTCTACTTGAAGTTTCGTCTTCAAAAACAAAGCTACCATAATTTTTGCCAGTTTTTGTCAATTTTTCCTGGCTGTTTGTTATCATCCCAACAAAGTATAATATCTTGTTTTCAAAAGGAGTAAGACTTTCAGAAAGTTCATATAGTTTTGTATTTTCAAAAAGCTTTTTCTCTAAAGAAAATTTATCTAATGGATGCCCTGAGATATAAAATCCAATTGATTCTTTCTCTTGTTTTAATATTTGGTTTTTTGTCCATTCTTCGCATTTAGGAATTTCAGGTTCCGCATAATTATCTTCTGAGCTATCTCCAAATAAAGATACTTGGGAAGAATTTTCATTATTTTTTATCTTATTGCCATATCTAATTAGTCTTTCAATTATGCTCTCATCTGCATTATTATTAGTTTTTACTAATTGAAAGTATTGAGCTCTGTGGTAATCTGTAAAGCAATCAAACGCTCCTGCGCTAATTAATGCCTCAATACACCTTTTGTTAACGTTAGCCCTTTTAATAAAGTCAAATGGGGTTAAATAAGGTCCGTTTTCTTCTCTTTCTTTTATTATTTCTTGAGCAGCATTAACACCCACGCTTTTAATTGCTGCTAAACCAAAACGAATTTCGCCTTTTTTGTTTACAGCAAAGTTTATTTCAGATTCATTAATATCTGGACCAAGAACAGAAATTTTCTGTTTTTGAGCCTCTTCAATATAATAAGTGATTTTTTTAATATCACTAAGATTGTGAGTTAGAACAGAAGACATAAAATCTGCAGGATAATGAGCTTTTAACCATGCAGTTTGGTAGGCAATATAAGCATAACAAGTAGAATGTGATTTGTTGAACGCATATTCTGCAAACTTTTCCCAATCGTGCCATATTTTATCAACCAAATCAACATCAAGCCCTTTTTCTTTACTCCCTTTCAAGAATTTCTCCTTAAGCTCACTCATAACAGATTTTTGCTTCTTTCCCATAGCTTTACGGAGTTTGTCTGCTTCTCCTTTTGTAAAACCAGCAATTGCTTGTGAAAGCTGCATAACCTGTTCCTGATAAACCGTAATTCCATAAGTTTCTCCTAAATATTTCTCCATTATTTCAGGAAACTCATAGTCTATCTTTTCTGTCTTATGCTTTCTTGCAATATAGTTTGGTATATACTGCATTGGGCCTGGACGATAGAGTGCATTCATTGCAATTAAATCCTCAAATCTATCTGGTTTTAGATTTTGCATGTGCTGACGCATTCCATCACTTTCAAATTGGAAAGTACCAATTGAATCTCCTCTTTGGAATAGTTCGTATGTAAGTTTATCATCTAATGGAATTTCTCTTGGATTAATATGTATTTGGTGAGATTTTTGAATATTTACACATGTGTCTTTTATAATAGAAAGGGTTTTTAATCCCAAAAAGTCCATTTTAATCATTCCAACATCTTCAACAAACTTTCCTTCAAATTGAGTAATAATAGTTTGTCCGTCTTTAGCAGTTGCAGAAGCTAAAGGAATATATTTTGAAAGCTCATCTGGTCCAATAATAACTCCACAAGCGTGAGTACCAATATTTCTAATTGAGCCTTCAAGTTCTTTTGCAAATTTCAAAGTCTTTTTTACTAAGTCTGAGCCATTTTCAAGAGCATCATTAAGCTCAGGGACTTCCTTATAGGCTTGCTCAAGAGTTGTTCCTGGTTTGTCGGGAACAAGTTTAGCCAATCTATCTGATTCTGACAAAGGAAGCTCCAATACTCTTGCAACATCTCTTATGGCACTTTTAGCAGCCATAGCTCCAAAAGTTATGATTTGTGCAACATGTGAAGAACCATATTTTTCTTGAACATATTCCAAAACTCTTGCTCTTCCTTCGTCATCAAAATCAACATCAATATCAGGCAATGAAATTCTATCTGGATTTAAGAATCTTTCAAATAGAAGTCCATATTTAATTGGGTCAATTGCTGTAATTCCCAAGCAATAAGCAACAACACTTCCTGCAGCTGAGCCTCTACCTGGTCCAACAATAACATCCAAATGTTCTTGAGAGTAATTGATAAAATCTTGTACAATGAGGAAATAGCCTGGAAAACCCATATTATCTATAGTTGAAAGCTCAAAATCAATTCTTTCTTGCAATTCTTTTGAGATTTCTTCTCCATAACGCTTCTTTGCCCCGATAGAAGTTAAGTGTTTTAAATACTCATGTTCAAACTTGGTTCTTACAATTTTTTCGTAACCACCTTTCTTGATAATTTCTTCTTCTGATAATTCCTGCTCTATTTTTTCTTTTGGATATTTCTCAAAGAATTCTTCAATCCTACCAAAACTCTTAGGAATTTCAAAAATTGGCAGTATTGGATCGCGATTAAGATCATAAACTTCAACCTTATCAACAATCTCTTGAGTATTTGTAATGGCTTCAGGGCAGTCATTAAACAGCTCAAGCATTTCTTGCGGACTTTTAAAATACTCTAATCCTGTATAGTGCATCTTAGAGTATTCGCTAAGTTTTTGACCAGTATTTAAACAAATCAATATCTTGTGTGCATCAAAATCATTGGCATTAACATAATGAACATCATTTGTGGCAATAACTTTCACTCCATATTTCTTAGCAATTTCAATTATTATTGGCTTAACCATTGCTTGTTCTTCTATACCATGGTTTTGAATTTCCAAATAATAATCATCGCCAAAAACACTCTTATATTCTTGAACAGTTTTTTCTGCATCTTGAATATTGTTAGAAAGAATGTATTGAGGGACAATACCTCCTAAACAAGCTGAACTGCAAATTAATCCTTCACTATATTTAAAAAGGAGTTCTTTATCTATTCTTGAAGTACGATAAAATGAATCGGGTTCAAAAGAAAGGGAACTTAATTTTATAAGATTTTGATAACCTTTTGCATTTTTGGCAATTAAGATTAAGTGATCTCCACTAAAATTCTTACCATCTTTCTTAAAACGACTATCTCTTGCAACATATACCTCACTTCCAATTAATGGCTTAATTCCTTCTTTTGTAGCTTTGTTATGAAAATCTAATACTCCATACAAATTACCATGGTCTGTGAGTGCCAATGCTTCCATTGAAAACTCTTTTGCCTTATTGATTAATCCAGAAATGCTAGCAGCTCCATCTAAAATAGAGTATTGAGAGTGAACGTGAAGATGAGTAAACTTTGCCATAAACTAAAAAGTATTTTTATCAATTGAATATCTTGCAAAGATAAATAACTTCCCCTCTAAATTGAAGGGAAATTGAAAATAAAATTCATCTATATAGGTATTGATTAATTCAATCTGTAGTATTTAATTCTGTAAAAACATTATTAATTAAGAGATAGGCTAATAGTAGTTTTGCAATAAAATTGTAACTTTGCAGCATGAAAATTGCAGCATTGGTTTCGGGAGGAGTAGATAGCTCGGTTGTGGTTCATCAGCTAAAGGAGATGGGCTACGACCCTACAATATTCTACATTAAAATAGGTATGGAAGACAAGGATGGCTATATTGATTGCCCTTCGGAAGAAGATATTGAGATAACGTCTTATATTGCAAAAAAATATGGGTGTAAATTTGAAATAGTATCTCTTCAGGAGGATTATTGGCAAGAAGTTGTATCCTACACTATTGAAGCTGTAAGAAGGGGTTTAACTCCCAATCCAGATATGATGTGCAATAAGTTAATTAAGTTTGGTGCATTTGAACGCAAATGGGGAAAAGAATTTGATAAGATTGCAACAGGACACTACTGCACTACAACTCAAATTAATGATAAGATATTTCTTTCTACTGCAAAAGACAAACATAAAGACCAAACCTATTTCTTAGGTCAAATTAATTATATGCAGGTTTCAAGACTTATGTTCCCTATTGGTAATCTCCTTAAAAAAGAAGTTAGAGAAATTGCAAAAGAGAATCATTTACCAAGTGCTTTCAGAAAAGATAGTCAAGGCATTTGCTTTTTAGGGAAAATTAATTATAATGATTTTATTGGTAGATATTTGGGAGAGAAAAAAGGAGATATAATTGAGCTTGAAACAGGCAAAAAGATAGGTTCTCACAAAGGTTATTGGTTTCACACCATTGGGCAAAGAAAAGGGTTAGGTTTGAGTGGAGGTCCTTGGTTTGTTGTCCAAAAAGATATTGAGAATAATATACTTTACGTTTCTCAAGGCTACGACCCTCAAACTCAATATGGGAAAATAGTAAATTTAAGCGGTTTTGAGTTTATTACTGAAGATGTTTGGGGAGATTTTTCCGTTGAAAAAGACATATTATTTAAAATTCGTCATACTCCCGACTTCACTCAAGGCAAGTTAAAGAAAATAAACGATATATATAGGATTGAGTCTAACGATAAAATTCAAGGAATAGCCTCAGGACAATTTGGCGTTATTTACGATAATGAAGCTAAGCTTTGTTTGGGAAGCGGAATAATTATTTAATATTCAACTTTTCTTGCCTCCTTAGTTGTTTTAAAATATCTCTTTCCTGCTTAGCAATCTTTTCTTCTTTTGTTGCTTTATTTGTTATTTTCTTAAGTAACTTAAGGTCCTCAATACCCAAAATTTCCATTTCTCTTAATAATAATCTTGCACATGCATAGGCATCAGAATCAGCATTATGATGAGAAAATTCAATCTTTTCTTGTTCGCAAAGAAAGTCTAAAGAATATTTTTTAGAGTCTTTCCATGTTAAACGAGCAATTTGATAGGTGCAGAAATAATTAAATTTAGGAATAGCTATTTTATAATTTTCCAATGTTTTGCGTAAAATGCCAATATCAAAATTTGCATTATGGGCAACTAAAGTTTGATTTTCAATAAAAGGCTTTATTTCATTCCAAAGTTCATCAAATTCAGGCTCAAACTTAACATCCTCTTTCTTTATTCCATGAATTTTTTGTGCATAGAAGTGAAAATAGGGATAACAAGCTGGTTTTATTAGCCATTGCTTAACAAAAACAATTTTAGAGTCTCTAACCACTGCAATTCCTAAAGAACATGGATGAGTAGGGTCAGCAGTTTCAAAATCAATGGCAACAAAATCAAGCATAGGACTTATTAATAATAGTTTTTTAAATAGTTTTTTAGTTTTCGTGGTGCAAATTTACAAATTTTCATCCTACCTTTATTCTCTTTTATTGAAATAAATTGAGTTATAGTTCTAAAATAGCCTTATAAGAAATTAAGTAAACTATGAATTTGTAAGAGGGGAGTCTCTTATTTAAGAATTTAATTCTTGTTTTTCTTCCAATAAATTTTTCTTTATCTGACATAAGTGCATCAAACCCTTATTATATTTTAATAAGATAAGGTATAAATTTTACATCCTGCCACCTTGCACACTACATCCTGCCACCATGTAACCTACATCCTGCCACCTTGCATACTACATCCTGCCACCTTGCAAGATTTTTTCCTTGTTTAAAAAAGTTTTTTCTTGATTTAATAAGATTTTTTCCTTGTTTGGCTAAAAAATATTGGAGATAAAATTCACATCTAAGTCTTTTAAATTATGGCTAATGCAAATAAAATGCTTTGTTACATTATCAGATTCTCTAATTGATTTATCACAGATAATTTTCTACTGAATTATATGGGTTAATAATTAATGTTGACTCAATAAAAAGAAATCGGCGAGTAATTATTTGAAAACTACTCGCCGAAAATATAATTAATAAGGTATTGACCTAAGCTTTATTTTTTAAAGTTAGCCTTTCCTTCCTCCAAGAACTTAATGAAATTATCCACATTCCTATCATAGCCTTTTGGAGTATTGAGAACTTTTCCGTCAGCACTCATCAAAACATATAAAGGTTGAGCATTAGCGTTGAAATGTTCCATCTGATAGTTGTGATTCTTCTTGCCAAGAGTTTTAGCCACTGTTCCGTCTTTAAGGGTTACCCACTCATTTTCTGGAAGTTTTATAAAGTTAGCATCAGCATAAAGAGCAACCATAACATAGTCTTGAGTTAGTATTTTTTTCACTTGTTTGTCTTCCCAAACATAGTATTCCATTTCACGGCAGTTTGCACATGTTTTTCCAGTAAAGTCAATAAATATAGGCTTTCCAACTTGCTTTGCATAAGCTTTTGCTTCTTCAAGGTCAAAGAAACCTTCAAATCCAGTAGGGAAATGTAATTGGTCGGTATATTTTCTATTTGCTGGAAGAGAATTTGGATTTGCTTCTGTAGAAGAGACATTGCCAGCGTTTTCAACTATTGAGCGTTCAATATTGAAGTCTTGAGTTGTCATCGGAGGAACATATCCTGAAATGGCTTTAAGAGGTGCTCCCCAAAGTCCTGGAATCATATAAAGAGCAAAAGAGAAAGTAATTATGGAAAGGAATAATCTCCCAACTCCAATTTGTTCTAAGTCGTTATCTCCCTTAAATTTGAGTTTGCCAAGAAGGTAGAATCCCAAAAGAGTAAATATAATTATCCAAAGAACAAGGTATGTTTCTCTATCTAAAAGTCCCCAGTTGGCACTAAGGTCAGCCATAGAAAGGAATTTAAGACCAAGAGCGATTTCTAAAAATCCAAACACTATCTTTGTTGTATTTAGCCAAGAACCTGATTTCATTTTTGAAAGCATTTGAGGGAACATAGCCAAAAGAGTAAATGGGAGAGCAAAACCAATAGAGAATCCTATCATGGAAATTAAGAATACCAAACTATTTGTTGAGCTTGAGGCAACACCCATTAGAGCTGCTCCCAGAATTGGTCCTGTGCATGAGAAAGAAACTAAAACAGTTGTTAGAGCAATAAAGAAAGCTCCAAGATATCCTCCTTTGTCAGCGTTTTTATCTGATTTATTTATCCAAGAAGAAGGAAGAGTTATTTCGAACATTCCAAAGAATGAGAAAGCAAAAAGCATAAAAATAATGAAGAAAAGCATATTTGGAACCCAATGCGTAGAGATTAAATACATTGCATCTTTGCCCAAAAGTAAAGTTAGTACTAATCCAATAACTGCAAACATAAATATTATTGATCCTCCAAAAAAGAACGCCTCTTTAAGTCCTTGTTTCTTACTTTTCTTTCCTTTCATAAAGAAACTTATGGTCATTGGAACCATTGGGAAAACGCAAGGAGTTACAAGAGTTAAAAGTCCAGCTCCAAGAGAAATAAGAAATACCATTAGCATTGAATTATCTTCCTTTTTAGACTCTTGAGCTTGAATTGTTGTTGAGGTTTGGGTTTGAACATCAGCTTGAGTTTGTGTTGAAGTTTGTGTTTCGGTTTCAGAAATAACTTCTGTCATTTGAGAAGCTTTAGGGTTACCCTTTACATCAAAACTAAATGCAACATCTTCAGGTGGAATACAACTCCCTTTTTCGCATAATTGGAAATTAACACTACCTTTTACCTTAAAGTCTTTTTCGCTTCTAACCTTAATCTTTTGACGAAATAGCACTGTCCCTCCAAAATGTTTTGTAGTGTCCTTAGCATACTTGTCATATTCAGCAATTGCTTTTGGCTCTAAAACTTTACCGATTCTTTGGTAGTCATTGCTTTTTTCAAATTCAAACACAATTGGAAGTTCTGTTCCTTTAGTGTATTGAGAATAAATATGCCAGCCATCCCCTAATTTAACTTTAAGTTGTAATTCGGAAATGGAGTCATTAATCTTTTTTGTCTTGAAATCCCATTTAGCCTGGGAAAAAACACTGCTTGCAAAAAGCATTATTGCAACAAGTGTAAGTGTAAATTTTAATTGTTTCATATTTTATTTGTTATTTATCTTTGCTTTATCTTATCCAGGCTGAAGGATTTTGCTTAGAGCTTCCTTTCCAAACTTGGAAATTGAATTCAGAAACATTTTCGCTGTTTGTATAAACTGTCCCTATGGCTTGTTTAGTTGAAACTTTTGATCCAACAGAAACACTAACAGAAGAAAGATTAGTGTAAACGGTAAGATATTCTCCATGGCGAATAATTATGTTTTGCTGTCCGGTTGGTCCAATGAATATTTTAGAAACTACTCCGTCAAAAACTGACCTAACAGAACTTCCTCGCGGAGTTTGGATATCTATTCCGTTATTTTCAATCATTATACCCTTTATGTCAGGATGAGGATGTGTTCCAAAACTACTTGTAACAACTCCTTGTTCAACAGGCCATGGAAGTCTTCCTTTGTTGGCAGAAAAACTATTGGAAAGTTTAATTTCTTCAGGAGTTGCACTCATTACGTATTTTGTTGATTTAGTCCCTGATTCTTTGGAATTACCAACTTCTTTACTTTCTTTCTTTGTTGTTTCCTTATTCTTTTTTGCCGCAATTGCAGTTTGTTTTCTTACTTCAGCAGAAATGGCGGCATTAATTTGATTTTGGAGTTTCTTCCTTTGAGTTTGTTTTTGTTTAATTTGTTGAGTTAGTTGTTTTTCTTTCTTGCTCAAAAGATTAATATTTTTCTTTTTATCTTGTTCTTCTTTAGTTAGACTCTTTTTGTTTTGTTCTTCTTGTTGAAGTAGGCTTTCTTGATTTTTTTTCTTTAATGATAGTTCATCAGTTTTTTTCTCCAATTCATCAGATTTTGATTTAATATTCAAAATCATATTCTTTTGCATATCTCCATATTGTCTAAAGAAAACATAACGTTGATAGGCTTGACGATAATTCTTTGATGAGAAAATGAAAAGGAGTTTGTCGGTTGAGGTTCTGTTTCTTTGAGCATACTTAAGCATTTTAGCATAATCTTTTTTCAGAACTTCAATCTCATTATTTATTTCAACAATTGATTTTTGAGTATTGATTATCTCTCCATTGATCATATTCATTTGTCTGGAGATATTATCAATAAGTTTTTGTCTTGAAGCAATTTTTCGTTTAAGAATTGAAAGTTCTGAGGCAGACATCCTCTTTGTGTTTTTTGTCTCTTTTAGAATAGCATTAATAGCATTAATTTCTCTTTCAATTTTTGCTTTCTCATCTTCTAATTTTTTTCTGTCTTGAGCATTCGAAAACAAGCAAATAAAGAGCATAAAACAAGTAAAAATAGATGTTTTAAAATAGTGACAATTGCTATTATTCTTTTTGATAAACATAATGTAAGTGAAAATTTGATTGACAAAAGTACAAATAATAAATTAAATAGAAAGTATTAATGTATGATAAGGTCTTTTTGATTTATTGAAAAAATCTTTTCCTTATGCAATTAAATATGAATAAAAATACATTGTTAGATGCATTATTAATTCATTTCTCAAAAACTTTTATATCTTTGCAACATTAATATAAAAAAATTATTTGTTATGAGTGACGATAATAAAATTGTAAAAAGGTATTCTGACGAAGAATTGAACGAATTTAAGGAAATCATTGAAGAGAAACTAACTCAAGCTAAGGAAAATCTTGCAATGTTATTAGAGGCTTTTTCAAATGATGCTAATGATTTAGGCGACACTTCACCAACATTTAAGGTTTTGGAAGAAGGAAGTAGTGTTTATTCTAAGGAAGAAAATGCCAATATGGCTTCAAGGCAACAAAAATTCATTAAGGATTTGGAGGCCGCTTTAATTAGAATTGAAAACAAAACTTACGGTGTGTGTAGAGTTACAGGAGAGCTGATTCCTAAGGAACGATTACGTTTAGTTCCTCACGCAACTTTAACTGTTGAAGCTAAAAATCAACAAGTAAAAAAGAAATAAGCTAAATGAAAAAACCTCTTATTCTTATCTTTATTATTCTATTAATAGATCAAATAGTAAAGATATGGGTTAAACTTAATTTTTGCATTGGAGAGGAAATCTCTTTAATAGGAGATTGGAGTAGAATCCATTTCATCGAAAACGAAGGAATGGCATTTGGAATGAGTTTCGGTGGACAATGGGGTAAATTACTTCTAACATTGTTTAGAATAATTGCCTCAGTTCTTATTTTTGGTTATCTTAAAAAACTAATTGAGAAAAAGGAATCTAAGTTGATAATATATAGTATGGCTCTAATTTTTGCTGGGGCTGTAGGAAACATTATTGATTCTCTTTTCTATGGATTAATTTTCTCTGAAAGTTCTCTTTTCAATACAGCAACAATTTTTCAAGGTGGATATGGAACATTTCTTCATGGGAAGGTGGTTGATATGTTTTATCTTCCAATAATAGATACAACTTATCCTAATTGGATGCCTTTTGTTGGAGGAGGATCTTTTCGTTTCTTTAATGCAATTTTTAATGTTGCAGATATTTCAATAACAGTAGGTGTTTTCATTCTGATTATTTCTTTAATTATTTCTCCTAAACAAAAGGGAGAAGATATTAAGGAAGAAATATTGGATAAAGAAGATTTAAATAATACAGAAAACTCACAATTATCTAATTAATTGAAGTGGAAATAATAATTATTCTTGTTTTAATTTTTGTCAATGGAATTTTCTCAATGGCTGAAATTGCTGTTGTCTCTTCTCGTAAATCAAAGTTAGAATCCCTAACAAAGAAGGGAGATCAAAAAGCAAAAAAGATATTAAAAATTGCAGAAAAACCAGAATATTTTCTTTCAACCGTTCAGATTGCAATAACTGCAATTGGACTTGTTACAGGTTTGTATTCTGGAAAAAGTTTATCTCTTCCTTTAAGCAATATCTTAACAGATTTGGGTTTTGGACTTTCTTCAATGTGGTTTGCTAATATCTTAGTAGTAATTTTAGTAACATATTTTACCTTAGTTCTAGGAGAATTACTCCCTAAAAAAATAGGATTAAATAATCCTGAAAAAGTAGCAGGATTCATCATCTCTCCAATGAATTTTATTACAAAACTAACATATCCATTTGTTGTTGTTCTCTCAAAAAGTACTCTTTTTTTACTTAAGATTTTTAGAATAAAAAAGAATGAGGACTCAATAATTACTGAAGATGAAATTAAGCAAATAATTAATGAGAGCACTGAAGATGGAGAAATCCAAGAGGTAGAACAAGATATTGTTGAAAGAGTTTTTAGTTTGGGTGATCGAGATGTTTCTTCACTTATGACTCACAGAATAGATTTTGAATGGTTTGATGTTGATGATGGACAGTTGCAGATTAAAAAGAAATTAGAAAATCATATACATTATATATATCCTGTTGCAGATAAATCTTTGGATAATATAATTGGAGTTGTTTTCTTGAAAGATATGATAAAAATGAGAGAAGGTTCAATTAGAAATATTGTAAAGGAACCTCAGTTTTTACCAGAAAGTTCAAGTGCTTATCATGCCTTAGAAGTATTTAAGGAAAAGAAAATAAGTTATGCACTAATAATTGATGAATTTGGATTAATTATTGGAATGGTAACTATGAATGATATTTTGGAATCTTTGATTGGTTCTGCTGAAGAAATAGGGGTTAGTGATGAATATCAAATGATAAAAAGAGAAGACGGCACTTGGTTAGTAGATGGACAATATCCTTTCTTTGATTTCTTAAGTTACTTCGAAATAGAGAATAAATATCAAGAATTAGATTATAATACACTAAGTGGATTAATTTTGGACTTAACTGGAAAAATTCCTAAAGAAGGAGAAAAAATATATTGGGAATTATTTTGCTTTGAAATCGTTGATATGGATATAGCTCGAATTGATAAAATCCTTGTTACACAAAATAGCAGCGATGAAATAAAAAAAAATCATAATAAGTTGGTCAAATAAAATATCTTTAATACTTTTGCACGATTGAAATCAAAGTTTTAATAATTAAAATTAATAACACAATAAGAAAAGCTATGAAAAAAGTATGTGCTTATTTGTCAATATTCGCTATATTGACTTTAGGTTTATCAAACACTGTTTTTGCACAAGAAGCAACTAAAACAGTAACCGCAACCGAATCAGCAGTTGCAGAACCTGTCGCTCAGGCTCAAGAAGAAGCTGCTCCTGCAGAAACACAATCATTCCATCAAGTTTTAAAAACTAAGTATATTGAGGGTGGAGTGCAATGGATGACACCTATTTTAATTTGTATGATTTTAGGTCTTGCATTAGTAATTGAAAGAATTCTTTATCTTAATTTAGCAACTACAAATGCAGAAAAACTTCTAAAACAAATTGAAGAAAAAGTTGAAGGAAATGACTATGAAGGAGCTAAAGAAGTTTGTAGAAATACTCGTGGACCTCTTGCTTCAATATTCTTCCAAGGTCTTGACCGTGTTGAAAATGGTTTAGAAGATGCGGAAAAAGCGCTTACATCTTATGGTGGAGTTCAAATGGCAAGATTAGAAAGTAATATGAGCTGGATTTCATTATTTATTACAATTGCTCCATCTCTAGGATTCTTAGGAACAGTTGTTGGTATGGTTCAAGCATTTGATGATATTGAAAAAGCTGGTGATATTTCTCCAACAGTTGTTGCAGGAGGTATGAAAGTAGCTCTTATTACAACAATCTTCGGATTGATTGTTGCTTTAATTCTTCAAGTTTGTTATAATTATCTTCTTTCAAAGATTGAAGGGATTGTTACTACAATGGAAGATTCTTCAATTACATTCATGGATATCTTGGTTAAAAACAGAAAATAGTATTTAATAGCAAGATTTCTTCAAGAAGAAATATTAAACTATTTTATTTACTAAAGAATTAAACCAAGGAGGTAAAAATGAAAAACGATTTTAAGAAAATATATTGGACAGTTGTAATAATTTGGGGTACATTAGCTTCTATATGTAGTTTATTGTATGCAGTATTTTTTGAAAGTAATGCTGGCTTAGCTCAATTATTCTGGAATTTGTCCTATTGGTCAGTTGTAATACTTATAATGATAAGCATTGTTTCTGCATTAGGTTTTGCATTAGGTTTTATTATTAAAGGCTTTATGGAAAACCCTAAAAACCAAATGAAAATTATTATTGCATTTGCTGCAATGTTAATATTGCTTGTTGGTAGTTATTTGCTTTCATCAGGAACTGATATACCAGCTGAATTGTTTGAAAAAACAGGTTCAAACTATGGAAATTCCAAATTAATAGGAGGTTCTATATATGCAGTATATGTTTTAATGATAGGGGTGTTATTAGCTGCTTTATATTCAGAAATAGCAAAAAAATTAAAGTAATATGGCAAGAAAGAAAAAAGAGGTTCCTCAGGTGAATAGTTCGTCATCAGCGGATATTTCGTTTCTTTTGCTTACTTTCTTCCTATTAACATCATCAATTAATACGGATTTAGGAATTCAAAGACGATTGCCGCCACCATCGGACCCAAGTGTTAAGCCACCTGAAATACACAAGAGGAATACATTTACTGTTAAGGTAAATCGTGCAGACCAGCTTTTATTTGATGGACAAGTTGGAGAAATTACAGGATTAAAAGAAAGAGCTAAAGAGTTCTTGTCAAATCCTCAGAACCTTCCTAATTTGCCAGAGAAAACAACAACTGAAATACCTTTAATAGGTAAATATGAGGTATCAAAAGGAGTTATTTCTCTCCAAAATGATAGAGGAACATCTTATGATATGTATTTCAAAGTTCAGAATGAATTGACAGGAGCGATTAATGAATTGAAAGATGAATTATCAAGAGTTAGATTTGGTCGAGCATACAAAGATTGTAAAGAAGATCAAAGAGAAGCTATAGATAAGGCAATTCCAACTGCAATTTCTGAAGCTGAACCTAAAAATGTAGGAGGAAATTAATTATGGGAAAATTTAAGTCAGAAGACAAAAAATCTGTTCCAGGATTTAATGCGAGTTCAATGTCGGACATTATTTTTATGTTTTTGTTCTTTTTTATGGTTATTTCAACTATGAGAGAAAGCACATTATTTGTAAAAATAACAGTTCCTCAAGGTTCTGAAATCCAGAAATTAGAAAAGAAATCATTAAGCAGTAATATTTTTGTTGGAGTTCCAATTGAAGAAAAGAAATTTGGTTCTGCTCCAAGAATTCAACTAAATGACCAATTTGCTGAAATAAGCGATATTAAAGCATTTATTGAAGCTGAAAGAGCTGCAAGAGATGAAGTTGATGTTCCTTTTCTAACTACAACCTTAAAATGTGATAAGGATGTGAAAATGGGAGATATTAGTGATATCAAACAAGAACTACGTCAAGTTGGAGCATTAAGAATAATGTATGCTGCATCAAGAAGAGCTAAAGACACATACTAATTAATATAAAATTCTACTTAACTGCCTAAATTAATTTAATTGTAATTTAGGCAGTTTTTCTTTTCTCTTAATCGAAAGAATATGGAATTTCATTGTAAAACATTCTCTTTAAATCACACTAAAAGTTCAATGAAGATTGGAACAGATGCAATTCTTCTTTCTTCATTGACTCCAAAATTCTCCCCTAAAAATATATTAGATATTGGAACAGGGTGTGGAATAATTGCTCTTTGTATGGCTCAGAAATATACCAATGCCACAATATTAGCAATAGATATTGACCAGAATTCAATATTAGAGGCAAAAGAGAATTTCAAAAACTCAAAGTTTTCGGAAAGGATTAATGCTCACGAAATAAATATTAAGGATTTTGCTCAAAACAATATATCTAAATATGACTTAATTGTTTCAAATCCTCCTTTTTTTATCTCAAGTTTGGAAAGTTCAAAAGAAAGAAGAAATAAAGCCAGACATAATGTTTCTTTAAGTTATGAAGATTTAATTCTTTCAGCCAAACGTATTCTTTGTTCAAATGGGATGTTTTCTTTAATCCTTCCATATATGGAATCAATAATATTTGAAAATATTGCAATTCAAGAAGGTTTTCAAACAATTTATAGAGCAAAGATTTTCTCAACTCCAAGCAAAGAATGCGAAAGAGTAGTTTTGCACTTAAAAACTAAAGAAAACAATTCTCAAAATCCACTTTTTAATACTATAGTTGAGACGGAGATATTTTTAAGAGACCTAAATAATAATCTAACTCCTGAATATAATAAGTTAGTAAAGGAATTCTTATTATAAATTCAATTCTCTTATTCCCATTCTCTTTGTCAAAATAAATTCCAATTTCTATGAATAAGGAAAGGTGAAAAATAAAACCTTGTTTGCGTAAATTAAAACGAAGAAAGAAAAAATTATTACTTGATTTCAGTAAACTAAAACAAGGAATTAGAAAAGCAAAATGTTTAAACTTTAAAAGCTTGAAAATATGTAATATTCTCCAGCTTTTTAGCTGGAGTAATATTCATTACATAATATTATTCTTGCTATATATATAGTAAAGAATATTAGAATATAGAATATTTTGGGAAATATCGGCTAAATTTAATGAGATTAATGAGCTTAGAGGATTAAAAACATATTAACTCAAAAAACATCAATCATAATTGAAAATATAAGGGACATATACAAAAATATAAGGGACATATATAAAAATATAAGGGAGATAAATAAAAATATAAGGGACTTATTTTCAATTATCATTGGGGAATTTTGAAATAGCTTAAGAGTTATTAGTTCTAATTGATAAAAAGCAGATTATTATATTAAGGTTTTCAAATTTTTTTTGTCAAAATATATTGTAGTGATAAAAGTTAATAGGGTGATAATCATTTGCCTCAAAATAATTAATGCCAATATAGGCAAAGTTAATTGAATATTGAAGAGGAAATATTTTGATTTTTATTGTTTTATTACTACTTTTGCGAGTTAGATACTTTGAATTTAAATAGATGAAAAAAACTTTCTTCTCATTATTAGTCCTTTTTTTGCTTGTAGTAAAAGCAACCAATTTAAGTGCAGTTCCTGCTTATCCTTATCAAATAACTATTAAGCAGTCAGATAATACCTTGTTGTCTCTTTTCCTTAAAGGAGATGAAAAAGTGAATTGGGCAAAAACACTTGATAATTACACCTTATTAGTAGCCAAAAATGGTGATTATGTTTATGCTGTTTCTGATTCAAAAGGAGGGATTAAGCCTTCTGAAATGATTGCTCATAATGAAGGAGAAAGAAGTCTAAAGGAGTTAGAGTTTATTTCACAATTAGATAAGAATTTAATCTATTCCAGAGAGCAAGTAGAATATTTAAAGCAATTTTGGGACTTTAAGACAACAGATAATTTTCAAAAAGCTTTGCTTAATGCTAAATCAACAAATAGAGAATTAAGGATATTGGTAATTTTAGCTGCATTTGCAGATCTTCCTTTTACTTATGATGCTGAATATTTTAATGCCCTTTTTAATCAAATAGGATATAATTTAAATGGAAATGAAGGAAGTGTTAGAGATTATTTTTCAGCTTCAACATTTGGACATGTAACAGTTATTGCTGATGTTTTTGGACCCTACACTTCAAGTGCTGGTCAAAGTGCTTATGGATTCGCAACTGTCGGGATGAATGGTGCTAAAAATTTGCTTACAGAAATGCTTTATTTGGCAGATCAAGATGTTAATTACTCTAATTATGCAAACTATGGAGGCAATTATGTAGATTGTGTTTATATGATTTTTGCAGGATGTTCTTACAGCAATGGAGAACCAAATGCAATTTGGCCTCATAGGAGTGGTTTGTATCCATCTGTTCAAAAAGATGGTGTTTATATTCAAGATTATGCATGTTCTTCTGAACTTGGAGGAACAACTCTTTATGGGACAACACCTCCAGTCATTGGAACAGTTTGTCATGAGTTCTCTCACGTTTTGGGTTTAGCCGATGTTTACGACACCGACTATGAATCAAATGGACAAGCTTTTGCATCCGATGGTTGGGATATTATGGCTAGTGGAAATTATAATAATGGCGGGAAGACCCCATGTTTGTGGAGTGCTTTCCAACGTAGCTCAATGGGTTTTTTGGATTTAGTAGAATTAAATTTTTCTACACCAATAGGCAACAAAACTCTTCCTCCTTTAACCCAAAGCAATACAGCATATAAAATTTCACATAACTCAACTGAGTATTTTATTTTAGAAAATCGTCAAAAAGAAGGATGGGATAGATTTCTATATGGACATGGAATGCTAATCACACATATTGATAAAAGTGTGCCTGGTTGGAATTATAATTGTGCAAACTGTAACTCTACTTTATTAGGAATAGATATAGAAGAAGCCAATCCACAAAATAAATATAATCGTCCAAGCAATACATTTCCTGGAACAAGCAATGTACAAAGTTTTACAGATAATACAAATCCAGGCAGTTTATCAAACAATTATGCAACACTTAACAAACCAATATTTAGAATAAAAGAAAATAATACTACAAAAAATATTAGTTTTGATTTTGGAGTACTTCCTGCAGATGCACCACAAGCAACAACAAATTCAATAATTAAATTTACATCAGATTCAATTTTTGTAAGCTCTACTGTCTCACAAACGACTGACCCTATTGTTGAGAAAGGAGTTTTATATTCTACTTCTCCAACTCCAACATCTAATAGCCAAAAAATAGTTAGTACAGAAAGCTCAAATAGTTTTATTTCCATAATTTCAGGACTTCAACCCTCAACATCCTACTATGTTAGAGCTTATGCCAAAAATTCTTCTTCACAATTTTTCTATGGAGAAATTATTCAAGTAACTACCCCTTGTAGCTCAATAAATATTTTCCCATATACAAATAGTTTTGAAAGCACATCTTCATTAAATTGTTGGTCTCAAGAGGGGGATTCTTTCTTGTCAAATATTTGGCAAACTAAAGATTCTACTCAAATAGGAGGAATTTCATCAGCTGAAGAGGGATTAAAGTTTGCACATATTTATTCTCAATCAGCCAATGCTCAAACAAGGAAACTAATAACACCTCCTTTAAACTTATCTGTTCTTTCTCAACCATATTTGAAATTCTATTTTGCAGCTAAGTCTAATGGCGATTTCCAAGATATTTTCAAGGTTTATTACAAAACATCTCCAACAAGTAGTTGGCAAGTATTAAAAACATATAGCCTTATTAACTATCCACAATGGACTAAAGATTCAATTATGCTCCCAGAAAAATCAAATACTTACTATATTGCTTTTGAAGGACAACTTTATGCTGGATATGGTGTTTGTGTGGATAATGTTGAGATAGGAGAAGCCAATTTAGCTGCATATCCATCAGTTCAAACATTAGCTTTGGATAATATAACAGATGTTTCAATAAGAGTTTCCTCAAATCTTCTTTCACAAGGCTATACTGCAATATCTGAAAAAGGAATTGTATATGGCACAAATCCCAATCCAACAATTGAAGATTCATATCTTTCTTTAGGAAATACTTTAGGTCAATATTATCTAACTGCAAACAATTTAAATCCAAATACTCTATATTATTTTAGAGCCTATGCAATCAATCAAGGCCTAATTTCCTATGGGCAAGTATTATCATCTTTTACAAAATGTGAAAGAATAAATTCATTCCCATATCAATTTATAACAGAAAGTACAGATAGTAATTGTTTTGTAAAAGGAGAAGGTTGGGAATTAGTATTACAAGAAGGAGTAGTTAATCCTCAAGAAGGAACAAACTTCTTTAAACATAGTTCAAATCAAACTATTAAATCAAAACTAATTGTTCCAATCCTAAATTTAGAAAATCATACAAGTACCAAGATGAAATTTTGGTATCAAAAACCAAATGGCAATGATACTTTAGCAGTTTATTATAAAATAGGAATTGATGGCATTTGGAATAGTCTTAAAACATATACTTCATCAACAAATTTATGGACATTAGACTCAATAGATCTTCCTTTGGCTTCAGATAATTATTATTTAGCATTTGAAGCAGTATCGCAAAATGGAAATACAATTTATTTAGATAATATTGAAATAGATGCTATTTTACAAACACCAATAGTGCAAAGTAATTCAGCAACACTATCTTCCTATAATAGTATTCATATTGAAGGCGAGGTAGTTTATTTAGGATTAAGTTCAGTTAATGATAGGGGAGTTTGTTGGACAACTGATGGTTCTATCCCAGATGTGTCAGATTTAAAACTTCAAGTAGGGAGTGGAATAGGACAATTTTCAACAACCTTAACTAATCTTTCTCCAGAAACAACCTATAGAGTCAGAACTTATGCAACCAATAGTTATGGAACAAGCTATGGTAGAGATTATATAATAACAACTCCTCCAACTCCAATTTTCAACAATACAATAACAGGGAATCAACATATTTGTTATTACTCAGTAACTCAAAATCTACAAGGCTCATTACCAACAGGAGGCAATGGACAATTTACATACCTTTGGTTACAAAGTCCAGATAGTTTGAATTGGGAATTAGCTTCAGATCCCGATTTAAGAATTCTACAATCATATTTGTCTTTTAGAGCCGAACAAACTCACTACTACAAAAGAATAGTTTATTCAAGATTAGTTTCAGATACAAGTAATATAGTCCTAATTGAAGTTTCTCCTCGAACAAGGGCAGGAAATGTTTTTAGAGTTCAGGACACAATAGCATTAAACGACACTTTGAAAATGGAATTAAGAGCTTTTGTTGGAGATAAATTTGTTTGGGAAAGAAAGAAATTAAACTTTTCTTGGGAAGAACTTCCATTAGCTCCTGATAGTAATTGGATAGAAGATTCTCCTGCAGAAATAGGTAAATACTTCTATAGAGTTAGAGTAACAAGTGGAGTTTGTGCAGAAGAAATTTCTGGCGAAGATTGGACTTATGTTAAAAAAGATATTGGATTGGAAGAAATTGTTGAAGATGAGAATAGTATAATTATTTACCCAAATCCTTCTCAAGGAGAGATAAATATAAAATATAATAATGATGAAGTATTTGTTGGAAAACTTTCTCTTTATGATATTAATTCAAAAGAGATTAAAACAATAGAAAACCAAGTCCTAAACAAAGGAGATAATAGAATTAATCTTAATCCAATTGGAATAGGTTCTTATCTTTTAGTTTTGAAAAATAAGGACAATGTAATTACAAAAATAATAATAATAAATAAATAAAGAGAACATGAAAAAAGCGTTTACACAATTGCTTTTTATAGCAATTTTACTAATTTCTCAAATTAGTATGGCGGTTCCAGCCTATAAGGGATTGGTTCAGCTTTCTCAACCTGATGGTGCAGAAGTTTCTGCCTATCTTTTTGGAGATGAAAGAATAAGTTGGGTTGAATCAGAAGACAATTATACATTAATGTATAATAAACAAGGCTATCTTGAATATGCAATAAAAGACCAAGTTGGCGATATGATTCCTTCTGGAATTATTGCAAAATCTCAAAATGAGCGTTCTATTTCTGATATTAATTTCTTGTCAACTATCCAAAAGAAATTAAGATATTCTCAGTCACAAATAGATTTAATGCTTCAAATGACAGAGATGTTAGATAATAGAAAGTCACAAGGAGTAGAAGGTTTAACGGTTGGAATTAGGAAGCTATTGGTTATTTTGGTAGGATATTCTGATTTTTCATTTACATATTCAAGACAGGATTTTGAGAATTTGTTTAATCAAATTGGATATACAGCAAATCAAAGCACTGGAAGTGTTAGAGACTATTTTGCTGCAAATTCATATGGAAAGTTAGATCTTCAATGTACAGTGGTTGGACCATTTATTTTACCGCAGACGAGAGCTTTTTATGGTGCAGAAACTTCAACGCAAAACGATGTTAATGCAAAACAAATGATTATTGATGGTTGTTATGCTGCGGATTCAATTATTGATTTTAGTGTTTTTGATAACGATGCTAACCTTATTGTTGATGGAATACATGTTGTTTATGCTGGAAAAGGACAGCATAATGGAGGAGGAGCAAATGCAATTTGGGCTCATCGTTCAAAATTAATTCCAGCTTTAGTATTGGATGGAGTAAGAATTATTGATTATTCTTGTGCTTCTGAAAAAAATTCAAGTAACTCTATTTCTGGAGTAGGAGTACATTCTCATGAATTTGGTCATGTTTTAGGATTATTAGATTACTATGATACTGATTATAATGTTAATGGTATTTCCAAAACATTTTCTTCATTTGAAGTAATGGACGAAGGAGCTTATAATAATGACGAGAAAACTCCTCCATTATATAATGCTTATTCTAAAGTGTTCTTGGGTTGGGCATCTCCTTTTGTTATTGATTCAACAATGCTAATGGATATTACTTCAGTTCCTTCTTCTGATTCTGGGTTAGTATATAGAATAAATACTCCAAAAGAGGGAGAGTATTTCCTTTTTGAAAACTTAAGTTTTTTAGGATGGAATGGCTATCTACATTCTTCAATAAGAAATTATAGAGATTGGTTTGGAGGAGGAAATAGTGCTATGATTGCTATTCATGTTGATGAGTCTGCAAGTGGTCTTGGTTGGGGAAACAATTGCTTGAATTGTTACTCAAGTAGAAACTCAGTACAATTAATGTCAGCAAATGGTCAATATATTGGTACAGAATCGGGCACTTCATGGTATTACTCAGAAATGGCTAATATGGTTTTCCCTGGAAAAAACTCAATAACAACTTTAACAGATGAAACTACAACTAATTTGAAATCATGGGATAATTTGAATTCTAATGTTTCATTAACAGAAATAACTAAAATCTCAAATAGTGATAATATCTCTTTCAAAGTAAATGGAGGAGCTTCTCTTGGAGTTCAAGTTCACACTTTAGCTCCTACTCAAATAACACATACTTCTGCTAAAATTTCTGGTTCTACTCAAGCTTCATTACAAGGAGACCAAACAATTGTTGAAAGAGGATTTGTCCTAAACACAGAACCTTACCCAATATTGTCAAATAATAAAATAATTGTATCAGGAACAGCTGGAAGTTTTGACTCAACCTTAACTGGACTTAATGCAGGAACAACCTACTACTATCGTGCTTATGGAATAAATGCTAATGGAGTAGCCTATGGAGAACAATTCTCTTTCCTTACAACTTCAGATCCAATAACAAATAATTCAATTGTTGATAGTAATTTTGCTGCATGTATAACAGGAGAAATGCCAACAATTCTAGGGACTGAACCTCAAGGAGGAAGTGGAGAATATACTTATCGTTGGTTTGAAAGTATAGACAATATAAATTGGACAATTACTCAAAATGCAGGAATAAAGAAAGACTATACTCCTTCAACTCTAACTGTTCCAACTTATTTTAGAAGAGTTGTTTTATCTGCAGATAAAGCTGACACTTCTGTTTCAAAACTTGTTGCAATTGTTCCAATGACTGTTGCTGGAACACTTTCAATTCAATTTGATACAATTTCAGTTGATGAAACAACAGGACAGATTTCCCTAAGCGGTCAAGTAGGAGATGTTGTTGTATGGCAAAGAAAATTTGAAAATCAACAATGGGCTCCAATTGAAAACTCTGGACTACAAACTACTATTTCTGAAATATTAACTGATCAAGGACAATACCAATATAGAGTAAGAGTAAGAAGTGGTGCATGCCCTTCCAAAACTACTTCACCCGTTACTATTTACGCTAAGATTGGATTATTGGATGTTGATGTAAATTCAATAAAATTCAATATCTATCCAAATCCTTCAAAGGGAGAATTTACTTTAGATCTTAGCTTATCAAATAAAGATAAGGTTGATGTGCAAATTGTTAATCTATTAGGAAAAACAGTTTATAATAAGGAAAACGTAAATTCTCAAACTCAAATCAATGTTTCAACTTTAGAAAATGGAACTTATATTTTGATTTTGAAAGATGGGGATAAGATTATTGGAAGAAAACAACTTGTTATAACAAAATAAGCTTTCTCAAAAATAAGTTAAGGATAAATAAAAATATACGAGACTTATTTCAAAAAAGTCGGTGATTACGTAAAAACAAACACCGACTTTTTTTTATTAAGTAGGGACTAAATCAAAGCTAATTTTACCTGGTAACTATTCTGTTAAGTTCAGAAGAGATTATTTGTTTTAATTTTTTTAGAATTTTTTGTTCAGACATAAGAATTAGTTGATTATCATAATCATCCTCTTCTTTTAATTTCTCTTCATTACTAATTATTTTTCGTTCCAGTTTATTAAGTTTGAAACTTAAGAGACTTTCTTTAACATTCTGATTGAGTTTTTCTTCACTTTCAGGATTTGGAATAATTATTTTCCATTTCTTTTCCCATAGGTCACTAACCGAATAATTATTAATAAGAAGAGTTGTTGCAAGTTTTTGAATTTCTGAGTCTTGATTATTTGTAAAAACATTTAATTCAGGCAAGTTTCCTTGTTCATAAATATAGTTCTTGTAAATATCAAATATATTTTGATAGAGTTTATTGTCAAAACTTAAATTATCAGAAACAATATCCCCTACCAAATAGGCTGCAACCATATAATTAATATCTTCCTTTTCTCCGTTTTCTCCAATAGTAGATTGGGTAGTTTCTTTATCTCCATAGTTTAGAAGAATAGAAATAATGTTTCTTTCTTGAGCTTCATCAGGGAAAGTTTCTTCAATAATTTGTTTTTTAGCCTTTTCATTGCTAATGTAACTTGAACCATCATCAGGAAGGAAAAGGTCATCAGGAGGAGCTTGGTCATTTGTTGGGATGTTGGTCTCCTTACTTCCCTCTTTATTTTTCTTAAAGTATTTTTCTCTTAAAAGCTTAGTTAGATGATTATTCAGAATCTCTTCCTTCATATTAAGAATAGAAGAACATTGTTGAATATATGCAGCTTTCTCAATATTGTCAGGAATAAGGCTTATAGTATTAATAATCTCCTTAATTAGAGCACTTCTTTTGAAAGGGTCATCTTTAGCATCTTCTAATAAAAGATGAGTTTTGAATAAGATAAAATTCTCTGCTTTATCAGTTATATATGCTTTAAAATCATCTTGAGGTAGCTTCCTGCAATAAGAATCAGGGTCTTCATCATCGGGGAAAAGAACAATCTTTACGTTAAGTCCATTTTCAACAAATAAATCAATAGCCCTAAAAGCAGCTTTTATCCCAGCAGAATCGCCATCGTAGAGTACAGTAACATTCTTAGTGTAACGTTTAATAAGCCTTATTTGTTCAATAGTAAGAGCAGTTCCAGAGGTTGCAACAACATTTTCAACATTATTTTGACTAAGCATAATTGCATCCATATTCCCCTCCACCAAATAGCAAAGGTCTTGCTTGACAATTTCATTTTTTGCTAAATGAAGTCCAAACAATACTTTACTTTTGGAATAAATATCACTTTCAGGAGAATTAACATATTTTGCTTTAGTCTTTTCAGAACTAAGAACACGACCAGTAAAGCCTAATGGACGACCTCCAATATTATAAATGGGGAACATTACCCTTGCTCTAAATCTATCATATTGAACATGTGTCTCTTCTTTAGCAATTGTTAAGCCTGACTTAATTAATACTTCATCAGTATAACCACTCTTTTTTGCATGTTCAGTAAATTCAGACCAATTATCCTTGCAATAACCAAGTCCCCAACGTTTAATGGTTTCTTCCTTTAGGTCTCTTTCAATAAAATAGCTTAACCCAATCTTTTTTCCTTCATCATCATTAAAAAGAATATCTGCAAAATACTTTTGTGCAAATTCAGTAACATGAAACAAAGCATCCTTAACATCTTGAGAAGCTTTCTCTTCAGAGGTCAATTCATTCTCTTGAATTTCTATTCCATATTTATTTGCAAGAAATTTTAATGCTTCAGGATAGGAATAATGTTCATGTTTCATAATGAAATTAACAGCATTCCCCGATTCACCACAACCAAAACATTTGAAGATTCCTTTAGAAGGACTAACAGTGAATGAAGGAGTTTTTTCATTATGAAAAGGACAATTACCAAGATAGTTAACACCTCGTTTCCTTAACGGAACAAAAGCATTAATAACATCAACAATTTCAGTTGCTTCAAGTATTTTTGAAATATCTTCTTGTTTTATCATCTCTGCAAAATTACATTTTTATTTTATTTTATTACCTTTGCTGATTCAAAACATTGAAAAAATTATGATAAGGTATTTATTAAGGAACTATTCATGGATAATAATTATATTCTTTGGATTATTATACGTTATTTTTCTTTCTAATAATCCTACCTCTGATTCTTATTCAAATGCCTTTTCTTCAATAACTCAAGAAGAGATGTTTCGACCTCATCATCTTCTTTATTCTGCATTAGGGTATATAATCTATTTACCATTTCAATCAACTTTCATTGAACCTATTCGCTTGTTTCAAGCAGTTAATGTAATTTTTGCAATGGCTTGTTTTATTGTTGTTAGAATAATTCTTCTTCGATTACATCTAAAAGAGCCACTTATTGCAGCATCAATCTTTTTTCTCGGATCTTGTTTTGGATTTCAGCGTTTTGCAATTGACAATGAATGTTATATAATCTCACTTTTCTTTTCTTTGCTCTCAATTAATTTTATCCAAACCTTTCTTATTAAAAACAAAACCTATAAAGTAGTATTATGTGCCTTATTCTGTTCAATTGGATGTTTGTTTCATCAAATAGTAATCTTCACTTGGCTTTGTTGTTTTGTTGTTATCATTTTCAATAGAAATTGGAAATACATCCTATATTTTAGCTTAATAAGTTTAATTATCCCAATTGCTTATTCATTTGTTGTTTGCTTTCAGCAAGAAGCAATCTCAATAAATTCATTAATGAGTTTTGTCCTTAATGATTATTTAAACCAAAATGCAGAAATGCCAATTCTTAAGAATGTAGTTCTTATGTCTTCAATAAGTTTTGTTAGAACCTTCTTTCAAGTTCATGGATATATGGTAAGCTTATTTTATCTCCATCCCATAATAGGAACTTTAATTGTGTTAGTAACATTAGTTTTCTTAACTCTTGGAATAGTTTCATTGTTTAAAATCAAAAGAAATAAAATAACCTTATTTCAAGAAAGAAGATTTTTAAGATTTTCTTGGTGGCTTTTGATATATAATCTTGCTTTTGCAGTTTTTTCAAATGGAAATGCAGAGTTTATGGTAATAATACCATTTATTATAGTTATTCTATCAATCTACTATTTTGAAAACATTCGTCCTGTTTTGTATGGATTTGGTTTTGCAATGTACGTTTGGAATCTCTTCTTTGCTCTAACTCCAATTGGACTTTTAAACCTAAATAGCAATGAAGAAATTGCTAATCTTGTTCAAAAAGAAGATGCAGTATTTGTTCTTAAGGACAAGGTTGCAGTGGATAATATTGTAGCTTACAATCAACGAAATCAAAACATAAATAATACCTTTAAGATTTCGGAAGTAAGTCCAGAGCAATTTGATATTTGGGTTAAAGAAAACAAAACAATTTACACTGATTATTTTGGAGGTAAAGAATCTCTATCAAGAGCCAATATTGCTCAAAGTAGAACTAATAACATACCTACTAATAATCCTATTCTAAAGAATAAAAAGTATTTCACTCCAAAATATAAATTCACTTCTTTAGGTCAAGAAAAAGAAATTTGGAGTTATTCTTACTAAAAAGAATATCTTTGCAATTACAAATTATTAATATAAATATATATGAAAAAGATTGTTGCCCTATTAGTGATTGTTTTTAGCATTATTAGTTTTAGCTCATGCAAAGAAGAAGATCCTTCTTCAAGCAAACCTTCATACACCAATATTTCATTAAAAGATGCTCAAATGTATGTTGGATTAGAACGTAATGTGGTTGAAGATATGTTGGAATCAAAAGGTTATTTTTTTAAACCTTTTTTTGTTGATGCACTGAAATCCCCTCCTCCCTATTATTCTGTTGTTTATATAAATTCAGACAATACAGTATGGTATGAATTATTGTTTACTTTAGAAACAAATATTATTTTTCAAGTAAATGTATTTAAGAAAAGTATAATAAGAAATTACTCAATTAGTAATTATGAGTATTGTCAAAGAGAATGTATATTAGCAACAAATAACAATATTGATTATCAATATACTGGATATATTTATGAAGCCTATGATTCTCAGTCTGAATTTCAAAATTTTTTTGATGCAAATAAGTCTATTATTGATTATTGCGCAGAAGGATGGAATTCAACAAATATATCATATGGAGTAGCTTTTATAGAAAAAAATGAGGAAATTAGTAATGTTAATGATACAATTACCATTGTTCAATCTAATAAATATTATTTGCTGAAAGTTGGATATTCTGATCTTACTTTTTTCAAATCTATGGATATAAAATAAATATCAATAAAGGACATCCTTAATAAAATGAAGAAGTAGAATTATTTTGGAGTTTTATTAGTAATTTTGCTCGTTAAATTAAATTTTTAGATGAAAGAATATATTATAGCAACCAATAATAAACATAAGGTTGAAGAAATTCAAAAGGCTTTAGGCGATAAGGTTAAATTAGTTACTTTAAAAGAATTGGGTTGCAAGGAAGAAATTCCTGAAACAGCAGACACTCTAAAAGGTAATGCAAAACAAAAAGCAGAATATATTTATAATAAATTTGGAAAGGATTGTTTTGCAGATGATACAGGCCTTGAAGTAGAAGCATTGGACAATCGTCCTGGTGTTTATTCGGCTCGTTATGCTGGACAAGGATGTAGCTTTGATGATAATATTGATAAGCTCCTTGATGAAATGGAAGGCAAAACCAATAGAAAAGCTTGCTTTAAAACTGTAATATGTCTTATTGAGAATAATAAAGAATTTTATTTTGAAGGAAAGTGTGAAGGCTCCATACTAACAGAACGTTATGGTAAAGGAGGATTTGGATATGACCCAATCTTTATTCCAAAAGGCTATGGAGAAAGTTTTGCAGAAATGTCTTTAGAAGAGAAAAACAAAATTAGCCATAGAGGACTTGCAGTAAATAAATTGGTTAAGCATATTTTAAATAATTAGAGAATGATATTTAATGAAGAAAGTATAAGGGATAATCGCATTATGGAAGTAGCAAAAGCCATGATGTGTGCAGCCAGAACGGCTCCTAAAGCAAGAGGAATTGACAACTTGGTTATTGCAACAATAACTAACGAAGATATAATTAAGCTTTCTGACCATACTAAAAAGATGTATGAAAAGAACAATCAACATTTCTTTCTTCGTGATTCGGAAAATATTTTAAAAGCAGGAGCAATAGTTTTGATAGGAACAAAGCAATCAGTATTAGGATTAAACTGTGGATTATGTGGATTTGCAACCTGCGAAGAAAAACTATCTAATACAAAAGTTCCATGTATGTTTAATTCTAATGATTTAGGAATTGCAATTGGAAGTGCTGTTTCTATAGCCGCAGACAATAGAATTGACTCCAGAGCTATGTATTCTGTTGGAATTGCTGCCAAAGAATTAGGTTTTTATGGAGAAGAAGTTGCTTATGGTTTTGCAATCCCTCTTTCTGTCTCGAGTAAGAGTCCTTTCTTTGATAGACCAACACTATAAATTTATTAAGAGATAAAAGACAAAAAAGATATACTTATGTTAGAAATTAATAAGATAAGACTCAATAAAGAAAACGTAATTGAACTTTTAGGAGTAAAGAATTTTAAAGATGCTGACCAAAAAATCAATACTTTAATTGATTTGGATGAAAAGAAACGCCAAGTTCAGAAACAACTTGAAGATATTAAGGCTGACCTAAATGTTAAGGCAAAAGAAATAGGTAAGTTTATGATGCAAGGAGAAAAAGACTTGGCAGAAAAAACTAAAGAAGAGGTAGCAGCCCTTAAAGAGAATTCAAAAGATTTGGAAAAAGAACTTTCTGAAAAAGAAAAAGAGATTGAAGAATTGCTTCTTTCAATACCTAATCTTCCTCACTCTTCTGTTCCTAAAGGAAAAGCAGCTGAAGATAATATTGTTGAATTGATTGAAGGAGAAATTCCAAAACTATGGGAGGGAGCAACACCTCATTGGGACTTATGTGCAAAATATGATATTGTTGATTTTGAATTAGGAAATAAAATAACTGGTTCTGGTTTCCCTGTCTATAAAGGCAAAGGAGCAAAACTACAAAGAGCCTTAATTAATTTCTTTTTGGATGAAGCAACAAAGAATGGATTTGATGAAGTTCAGCCACCACTAATGGTAAATGAAGCTTCAGCAATGGCAACAGGACAACTTCCAGACAAAGAAGGACAAATGTATGCAATTCCTTTGGACGGTTTCTATATGATTCCAACTGCTGAAGTGCCTTTAACTAATATATACCGTGATACAATTCTTCAAGAAAAAGATTTCCCAATAATGAAATGTGGCTATTCTCAATGTTTCCGTCGTGAGGCTGGTTCTTATGGAAAGGATGTTAGGGGATTAAATAGATTGCACCAGTTCGATAAGGTGGAAATTGTTTGTATTGCACATCCTGATAAGAGCTATGAGCAATTGGAGAAGATGAAGCAACATGTTATGGGAATCCTTTCTAAATTGGAGCTTCCTTACAGAATTCTTCGTCTTTGTGGAGGAGATATGAGTTTTACTTCAGCTCTTACCTTTGATTTTGAAACTTATTCAGCTGCTCAAGAGCGTTGGTTGGAGGTAAGTTCTGTTTCAAACTTCGAAACCTTCCAGTCAAACCGCTTAAAGCTTAGATTTAAAAATCAAGAAGGCAAAACACAATTAGCACACACTCTTAATGGTTCTGCACTTGCTCTTCCTCGTATAGTTGCTTCTTTATTAGAAAATAACCAAACTCCAGAAGGAATAAGAATTCCGAAAGCTCTTGTCCCTTACACTGGATTTGAAATTATAGATTAATACTTATTAGGGCAGACAATGAGTTCTGCCCTGAAATAAAAACAATTAATATGGAGAGAATGCCTTTGCTTTTTCTTGGTCATGGAAGTCCAATGAATGCAATTGAGGAAAATCAATTCGTTGAAGGATTTCGCAATATTGTAAAACAAATTCCTATCCCTAAAGCCATATTATGTATTTCTGCCCATTGGTTTATTGACCAAACAATGGTAACCTATATGGATAATCCCAAAACAATTCACGACTTTTATGGCTTTCCACAGGAGCTTTATGAAGTGCAGTATCCTGCAAAAGGGCATAAAGAATTGGCAAAAGAGGTTCAAAAACTCCTTTATCCTAATGAAGTAGGATTAGATTTGAATTGGGGCTTAGACCATGGGGCTTGGTCTGTTATAAAACATTTATACCCAAAAGCAGATATTCCAGTTGTTCAACTAAGTATTAATTATTCCAAAGAGTCTTATTATCATTTTCTTTGTGGAACAAATCTCCAATCATTAAGAGAGAAAGGTGTTTTGATAATTGGAAGTGGTAACATAATCCATAACCTTAGAATGGTTGATTATAACAACTTTGAAAAAGACAACTACGGATTTGACTGGGCAAAAGAGATAAGAGAAGATATTAATACAAAACTAATGGAGGGCGATTTTCAACCATTGATAAACTATAAAGAAGAAATTCAGCATTCCAATAAAGCAATCCCTTCTCCAGATCACTATTTGCCACTCCTCTATGTTTTGGGAGCAAAGCATAAAGAAGAAAAAATAAGTTTTTTCAACGACAAATTGGTTGGAGGAAGCCTTAGCATGACAAGCCTCTTTATCCAATAATTTTATATTCTTTTCCCCTCAAAAATATCCCTTTTTTTGGAGTAAAAATTCACTGTTTTTTCAAGTTTTTCCTTGACTTTTTTCTCGTTATACTTCGTTTAAAAACAGTTTATTACTACATCAAACTTTTTTCTCCTTGTTTTAATGTCCAATTCATGGCATGATTTACTCGAATTCATGCCATGAAATGGATGAATTCATGCCATGAATTGACCGAAATCATGCCATGAATTCGAGTAAATCATGCCATGATTCCTACATCAACTCCCTATAAAAAAAGTTCTAATCCCCGTTTTGTTACTTCCAAACTTTGTTTTTTTACTTTTAAGTCTTGATTATTTTGCCCTAATCAAGCAATTTTTTTATCCATTGTGTAACTTTTTCATATCTTCGCTTGTCTTATTTATAGAGAACAAAAAAGAGTAAAGAATTAATTTTTGTTTGGGAGGCTGAAATAAGCCTCCCATTACTTTAAAAAACTATTAATGACTGAGAAAGAGTACAACCTTTGTATTGATAATTTTACTGATTCTGCGTTTCGCTTCCTTGTGAAAAACATTAAGGATAGTGATGCTGCAAAGGATATTCTTCAAGACACCTTTACTAAACTTTGGGAAAAAAGAGAAGATGTTGATTTTCTAAAAGCTAAGAGCTACATATTTACATCGGCTTACCACACAATGATAAATAATATAAAATATAACTCTTTGAAATATAATATTCCTCAAACTCAAACCACCACTTCCAACTCCTACAACGACATTAATGAAGTGCTTAATGAAGCTTTGGAACAGCTGCCACAAATTCAAAAGGCATCAATCCTTTTGAGAGACTACGAAGGGTATTCCTATAATGAAATTGGAGATATTCTTGATTTGAGCCAGGAGCAAGTGAAAATAAATATTTTTAGAGCAAGAGTAAAGCTAAAAGAGTATATAGTTACAATAGATAATGTAATTTAGTTATGATAACAAAAGAAAACATTGAAGCATATTTATTAGACCTGATTGAAGGCAATCTAAATCCTGATGAGGTTAAGGAGTTGGAGGCTTTCCTTAAGGATAATCCTCAATATAAGGAGATGATTGATGGTTATGATTCTTCCTTAGTCCTTATGGTTGATAAGAATATTAAGTTTGAGGACAAAGATTCCCTAAGAAGAAAAAATAAAACAAAGGCTTTCTATCCATATATCAAATATTCTTTTGTTGCAGTGGCAGCATGTTTTATTCTCTTTGTGTTTGTATCTAAGTTATTTATTAACCCTTTAGACAATACAACCAATAATAATTTTGATACAGTAATTGTTCAAAACACAAATAGCACTCCTTCCATTTCTCCTTCAACTTCATTAAAAAATGATAAAGAAGAAATTGGAAAAACACAAACCAGAGTATCTACAAACAAGATAAGGACAATTGCAAAAGTAGAAAAACCACAAGAAGAGGAAATTCAAAAGGAAGTAAAAGAGGAAGTAAAGCCAGAGCCAAAGATATTGCTTTCAAATAGTATGGTTGTATACGAGGTAGATAACTTAATAGCCTATATTGAAGAGGAAGAGATTAAGGAAAATAGAATTATTGAAGTAGATAATTTAGTTGCATATAATGATAGTCCAACTACTAATCTATTTTTAAATAATCCACTGCTAAACCCTTTAATTAATAATAAATACGTAGACCAGTTAAGGAATAATTTTGAAAACAAGATAGAAAAGACAAAAAATGAATTTAATAATGCCTTAATCTATATACAAGACAATGTTAAGTTTAACCAATTAGAATTAGTATTAGCAAAAAAATAGTATAAACAATAAAAAATAAAGAATATGAAAACCAAGAATTTATTATTTCTAATCCTTATTTTAGGATTATCATTTAATTCTTTCTCTCAAGAGGAAGTAACAATTAAGCAGGTGATAAAAAACAGTTCAACAAATGCAGAATCTTTTGGAGACGCAATAAAAGTTATCAAAATATGGGCAAAGATTCCTGTAACTATTAAATCAGGGAAAGAAAATGCTATCTATTTAACTGGAGACATGAAAGAGAATGAAAAAGATAAATTATCAAGTTTTTGTGTCTTAAAGAACAATGTTTTTGAAATAAGTTCCCCTTATTTATTTTTAGATGAAGAATCAAAACCAAAGGACTTTAGCAAATTTAGAATTACATTAGAATTAGCAGATGATGTTTACACATACTATTTTAGAGGGAATGGTAATGTAACTATAAGCAAAGATATTATTACAGAAGGTGCTGGAACATTTAATATATGGGACAACTCACAAATTATAATAGAAGGAGAAGCAAAATTTGGTTTATTAAACATTTTTGCACAAGCAAATTCAAAGATAAGATTTAATTCTATTAATGCAAATGGAGCTATTTTGAATATGGAGAAAGGCTCAATAATAGATTTGAATGGCAAAGTAAAAGAAATTGAGGTAATGAATCAAGGAGAAGGAGCTAAGATTATTGGAGACTATAATGCAACTTCTTTTATGGCTCATAATTTAGCTATTCAAGATGATGAGTATTTTTCAAAGGGTTTTGTAGGCAGACCAAAGCATAAAAGAGACCCTTTAAAAATAGACAAGGAAGGGAATATTATAAATTCTAAAGGAGATACAATTTCAAAGTCTGAGGATAAAGATGCAGAAGATACAAGATTTATTAAGGATACTTTTGCTTATTCTTCTTTATTAGAAGCAATAAAAACAAACGAAGAAGATAATATTTCAAAGTCTTATGATAAAGAAAATAAGAAGAAAAAAGCAGGCGATATTACTTCTCAATTTGGATATGGAATTTTAGGCTGGTCAAATAAAGTTTCAAGTGTTGATAATTTATTTACTTCTCCAAAAGGACAATATACTTTATCTTATAGTGATAGCTGGTCTTTAGGATTTAGATATCACTATAAATTGAGTAAAAGATGGGCAATATCAACTGGATTAGGATATGAATCAAATATATTCCGTTTTGAAAACAATGTTTTGCTTACTGATATTAATGGAGATAAGAGAATAGATTTTGATCTATCTCCAATAGAAACAGAAAGCAAATTAGTTGCTCGTTATGTTACTTTGCCTTTATTTGTTAAGTTTAAGGTTCATAAAAGCTTTAATGTACACGTTGGAGCAATTGCAGGAGTTAATTTTAGAACATCATCCACAGGATTTAAGAGAGATTATGAAATTCCAAATGCAGAAGTTGAAGAACGTTGGGGAACAAAATATGATAATTTCAAACCACTAAAATTAGATGTTCAAGCAGGATTTGGATGGAATAGCGTTAACTTTTATGCTAAGTATTCTCTAATACCTCTATTTAAAGACAATAAAGAAATAGAAGTTTATCCGTTTAGTGTTGGTGTTTCTTTTGGACTATAGGATATAATAACACCATATAAAAAAAGCTTCGCTTAGTTATTAAGCGAAGCTTTTGCTTTTATATAGAATTTCTCTACCCTCCAAATTCCATTAAATAAGCTTTAATAAACTCATCCAAATCTCCATCCAAAACAGCTTGTGTGTTGGAGGTTTCAACGTTTGTTCTTAAGTCTTTAACTAATTTGTAGGGGTGAAGAACATAGTTTCGTATTTGTGAGCCCCATTCTATTTTCTTTTTTGAACCTTCTATCTCTGCAATCTTTTCCCTCTTCTTCCTTAGCTCCATTTCATAGAGTTGACTCTTTAACATCTGTAAAGCCTTTTCTCTATTTTGCAATTGAGAACGTGTTTGTTGGCATTCAATTACAATATTCTCTGGTTTATAATGTAAACGAACAGCTGTTTCAACCTTATTAACGTTCTGTCCTCCTGGTCCTCCTGAACGGAAGGTGTCCCATTCAATATCTGAAGGATTAATATTTATTTCAATATTATCATCAATTACTGGGTAGGCATAAACAGACGCAAAAGAAGTATGGCGTTTGTTAGCTGAATCGAAAGGAGAAAGACGAACTAAACGATGAACTCCATTCTCTCCTTTAAGATAACCATAAGCAAACTCACCTTGAATTTCTAATGTAACACTTTTAATTCCTGCAACATCTCCTTCTTGATAGTCTACTTCTTGAACCTTAAAGCTATTTCTTTCTGCATATCGCAAATACATACGCATAAGCATTTCTGCCCAATCACAACTTTCTGTTCCCCCTGCTCCTGCATTAATTGTTATAATTGCACTAAGGTGGTCTTCTTCGTTGCGAAGCATATTTTTAAATTCAAGGTCTTCTATTATTTTTTCAAGATTATTAAGATGCTCTTCTAATTCTTCTTCTGTGCAATCTCCTGCTTCAAAGAATTCTTCCCAAACCTTTACATCCTCATAGGATTCTATAATCTTATCAAAAAGATTTGTCCAAACTTTCTTTTCATTAATCTTCCTTAGAAACTTTTCAGCCTCCTTAGCATCATTCCAAAAGTCTGCTTTAAGTGTTATTTCTGTTTCCTCTTCTATTTGTTTCTTCTTTGTATCAATGTCAAAGAAACCTCCTTAGAGCCGCAACTCTTTCATCGAAATCTTTAATTCTTTCGTCTATTGTCATAACTTTTATTAGTATTTGGTTTTGTTTTCTGTTTCTTGCCAAAGTTCAAAAGGCAATTGACCTTCTTTGTGCATTGCATTCTCCATGTAAATGCTCCTTTCCTTTTCGCTTATAGATATTTCATTATAAATAAATGAATCGTCAAAGCCTGCTTTTTGTGCATCAAACCTGTCTGCAGCGTAATAAACCTTAGATATTCTTGCCCAATATATAGCTGACAAACACATAGGACAAGGTTCGCAAGAGGAATAAATCTCACAGCCTGAAAGATCAAAAGTTTTTAATTCCTTGCATGCAAGTCTTATTGCATTTATCTCTGCATGTGCTGTTGGGTCATTAGATGAGGTTACTGTATTAGGAGATTTTGCAATTAGCATTCCGTCCTTGACAATAACAGCTCCAAAAGGTCCTCCATTGTTGCTTTTAATATTGTCAAGAGCAGTATCAATGGCTAATTGCATAAACTTCTTATTCATATTCTTTCTTTTTTAGTAAGCTCTTGCAAATACAACTCTTTTGTTTGAAGGCTTGCCTGTAAGAATACATTTTCCTTCTTCTTCTTTTGCATCCAAAGGAATACAACGAATTGTTGCTTTTGTAAGTTCTTTTATCTTTTCTTCAGTTTCTGGTGTACCATCCCAATGACATTCAAGGAATCCTCCTTTTTCAATTTCCACTAAGAATTCTTCCCAAGTGTTTACTTCTCTTGTGCTTTCTTCTCTAAAGCGTAGTGCCTTATTGTATATATTTTCTTGAATGTCTTCCAAAAGTTTTTCTATTCTTTCGCTTATTCCTTCAATTGAAACAGATTCTTTAGTTAGGGTATCTCTTCTTGCAATTTCAATCAATCCTTGCTCAAGGTCTCTTGCTCCTAAGGTAACTCTTACAGGAACTCCCTTAAATTCATATTCATTGAACTTCCAACCTGGTTTATAAGCATCTCTATCGTCATATTTTACAGATATTCCTTTTGCTCTAAGTTCTGCACAGATTTTTTCTGCATGAGCGTCAACCATTGCTTTTTGCTCTTCTCCCTTCGAAATAGGGATAATTACAACCTGAATAGGAGCAAGCATTGGAGGAAGAACCAAACCATTATCATCGGAATGAGACATAATTAATGCTCCCATTAATCTTGTTGAAACACCCCACGAGGTTGCCCAAACATATTCTAATTTATTGTCTTTTGAAAGGAATTTTACATCAAAAGCCTTAGCAAAGTTTTGACCAAGAAAGTGAGATGTTCCTGCTTGAAGAGCTTTTCCATCTTGCATTAAAGCCTCAATACAATAAGTATCTAAAGCTCCTGCAAAACGTTCGTTAGGAGATTTAACTCCTTTTAGAACTGGAACAGCCATAAAGTTTTCAGCAAAATATGCATAAACATCTAACATTTTCTTTGTTTCTTCAATTGCTTCTTCTGAAGTTTCATGAGCAGTATGTCCTTCTTGCCATAGGAATTCAGCAGTACGCAAAAACATTCTTGTTCTCATTTCCCAACGAACAACATTTGCCCATTGATTACAAAGAATAGGAAGGTCTCTATATGATTTTATCCATCCACGATATGTATCCCAAATTATGGTTTCACTTGTAGGACGAACGATCAATTCTTCTTCAAGCTTTGCAGTAGGATCTGGTTCTAATCCTTTTCCATCACTTTTTGCTCTAAGACGATGATGAGTTACAACGGCACATTCCTTTGCAAAACCTTCAACATGTTCTGCTTCTTTTTCAAAATATGATTTGGGAATAAAAAGAGGGAAGTAAGCATTTTGATGACCTGTTTCTTTAAACATTTTATCAAGTGCTGCCTGCATCTTTTCCCATATTGCATAACCATAAGGCTTAATAACCATACATCCTCTAACTGCAGAGTTTTCTGCTAAATCGGCTCTTACAACCAATTCATTATACCATTCAGAATAGTTTTCTTGGCGTGTTACAAAATCTTTTGCCATTATTATTTGTTGTTTATATTGATTTTATGTTTAAGTTTGCAAAGATACAAATTAATAGCAAAATTATATATTTACTTGCCTAATAAACCTTTTTATCATTTGTTAAGGATGCTTTGGCATAAGTTTTGCTATATTTTTGATGGTAAGTTTATATAAAGATTAAATCAGAAAAAAATATAGATATGAAAACACTAAAATTTGGATTGGTTGCAATAGTAACAACAGCTCTTTTGACTTTGAGTGGTTGTTCCGTTCAATCGGGTTTAGCAAGCTATGATGATGTTTACTATAATCCTTCAGACGCAGAACAATACCAAGAGGTAGAAAAAAGACAATCTAATTACAATAACGAAAAACAAAATCAATATGCTAAAAATTCAAGAGCATATAATGAAAGATTAAGAAGGAGTAATACTCCTGAAAATAATCAGATTCAAGATAGTAATTACTATGAACAAGACTCTATTAATTATAAGAGCGACAATCAAGATGGTGATTATATTTACTATAATGAAGATGATTATTACGATTATGCTTACTCAGCTCGTATTCGCAGGTTCCATCGTCCTTATGTTTGGTCAGATTATTATGATGACTACTACACTAATCTTTATTGGTATACTTACAATCCTTATTATTGGGGAACAAGCATATACTTAGGGTATAGTTGGTGGTATCCTTCATATTATCATCATAATCCTTATTGGGGATATAGTTATTGGGGTTGGGGATACAACAACTATTATAATCCTTATTACTATGGTTGGGGCTACTATCCTTATGGAAATGTTTGTTACTACAATCAAAGAGATCATAATTCTAATTTCAATCGTCCAAGAAGTTCTTTTGACCCTAATAATAGATATGGAATTTCAAACTCGAGAACTGGTCATTTGGCAGATAATGGAAGTAAGAGAACTTTCGGTCAAACATTTAATGAAAGAAATAGAACAAATAATTCTTTAAATAGAGGAATTAACAGAGATGGTTTATCAAGAAGTTCAAGTTCATCATTAAATAACAACAGAACTAAACCTTTGGAAAGAGCAGGTAATAGAACTATTGGAAATAATATTGACTTAGGGCAAAAGAAATATCCAAATAATAGAACACAAGGAAGATTTAATAAGCCAGAAAGATTGGAAAGAAGAGATGCAGCTCCTCAAAACAATAGAACAATAAATAATGAGAGACAAAATAATCAAAACTCCAATGCTCGATTTAACAATAATCGTACAGACAATTCTAATAATAGAAGAATAAATACCGAAAATACAAATAGGACAACAAGAACCTACACTCCACCTTCTTCTCGTCAACCAAGAACTAATAATGAATTTAGAACAAATACTAGACGTTCAAATGATATTCAACAAAACAGAAGAACAATTAATAACTCAAATAATAATAGTACCATTCAAAATAATAGAACAATAAATACTAATAGATCTAATAATTATAACAGATCAACTAATAGCACTCCAACACGTAGCTATAACTCTTCACCTACACGTAGTAGTAGTTCTTCTTCTTCAAGTGGTAGTTCAAGAAGCAGTGGCAGTAGCTCATCAGGAGGTTCTCGTTCAGGAGGTTCAAGAAGATAAAATACTAAAAGGATACATTAAATTATAAAAAAGAAAAAACACTATAACAATGAAAAAGATACTTTTATTCGCAGCAAGCATTTTCATAGCAGGAAGTATGTTTGCACAAACAATGACAGATGCATTGAGATTATCGCAATATGGATTAAATGGGACATCAAACTATATTTCAAGAGCAGGAGCAATTGGAGCATTGGGTGGAGATTTGACTGCAGCAAGCTATAACCCTGCAGGACTTGGAATTTACACATCGAGCGAATTCTCTTTATCGTCAGGATTAAACTGGAGTTTTACTGATGCTAATGCAAATGGTTTCATGACATCAGACAATAGAGCCAACTTCAATTTTGGACATATTGGAGCATTATTCTTTTTTAAACCAAGTAAAGGAGATATTAAGGGATTTCAATTTACATTTGGACTAAATAGATTAAAATCTTACGGAAACAGAACAATCTTCCAAAGAGATGGATTAGATGATTCTTTTATTTCTAATATTATTGCTGAAGAAATGAGTGATGCTTATATGTATGATTTCTATGAATCCTATGTTGTAGATTACGACACTTCAATAAATAGATATACATCAGTTTTCCAATCAACAGGAAAGAAAAATCAAATTCGTTCCTTTACCGAATCAGGTTCATTAAATGAAATGGTTTTTTCTCTATCAGCAAATGTCAGAAATCTTCTCTATCTTGGAGCAACCATAGGAATTCCAATGGCAAACTACCATAGTAATGGTTCATTTATGGAAGAATTGGCTTATGCACCTGGAGTTAGCTACACTTATAATGAAGAAAAAGATATTACAGCAACAGGAGTTAATTTAAAAATTGGTGCAATATTCAGACCAGTAAATTGGGTAAGAATTGGAGCAGCAATTCACACTCCAACTTATTATGTAATTGAAGATAATCTTTTCTCTGAAGTGATATATACTAAAAGAAGTGGTGCAGATTGGGACCCTATTACTTATGATTTACAAAGCCCATTCCGTTTCTTAGGTTCATTAGCTTTTGTTTTGGGAGATAATAAATCTAAAATGGCAGGAACAATATCTGCCGATTACGAATTTGCTGATTACTCCGATATGAAATATCGTTTAAAAGGAGATATAAAAGCAGAAAATGATATCAACAATACAATAAAGAACTTCTACCAACCAGCCAATACAGTTAGAATTGGAGGAGAGTTGAAATTTGGGACAATTGCCCTTAGGGCAGGATATTGCGTTATGGACAATCCTTACGATAAAGACATAAATGATGCAGGAGCACAATCAATAACTGCTGGCATTGGATATAAAAACAAAAACTTCTTTATGGATTTTGCTTATGCCTACACAATAGGGAAAAGCAAATTTACAGAATATGATTATAATGTAATTAATCTTGACCATGAAAACCATTTAGCTCAACTAAGCTTTGGAGTAAGATTCTAATTTGGATTTAGATTACGTAAGAAATTACTTTTCAACAAAGGAGTTCTTCAAAAAACGAAGAACTCCTTTTCTTTTTGCTCACTAAATAAAACCTTGTTTCAGTAAATTAAAACGAAGAAAGAAAAAATTAAAACTTCGTTTCAGCAAAATAAAACGAAGATTCAGTTTGCTGAAATAAGGATTAAAGATTTTAAGGACTTTAAAGGGTTTAATATCCTTAGAGAAATCAACCCTCGAAAAAACTCCATCATAATCAAAAATATGTCCTATATAAATAAAAATATAAGGGACATATTCGGAAATATAAGGGACATATTTCCAATTATAAGGGACATATTTTTAATTATGATTGATGTTTTTTGGAAAAACTATTTGTTTATTCTCCTTTTAATACTAATTCAATTATTTTTGGGAAATGTTCTTGTTCCAATAGGTGGATTTTACTTGCAACCATATCTGCATCATCTTCAGGATGGACTTTGCATTTTGCTTGAAAGATAATTTCACCCTCATCGTAGTGTTGATTAACATAATGAATGGTTATTCCTGTTTCTTTTTCTTTATTTTCAACAACTGCTTGGTGAACATTATGACCATACATGCCTTTGCCTCCAAATTTTGGGAGAAGAGCAGGATGTATGTTTATTATTTTGTTGGGATATTGCTTAAGTATATTTTCTGGCATAAGCCACAAAAAGCCTGCGAGTACAATAAAATCTATTTCTCTTTCTTTTAGTGTATTTAAAACTTTGTCGCTACTATAAAAATCTTCTCTATTATAATACATGTATTCAATGCTAAGTTTTTTTGCTCTTTCTATGGCATAGGCGTCTTTTTTGTTAACAATAAGTATATCTACCTTAATATCTGCGTTGCCTTTAAAGTATTCTGCAATTCTTTGAAAGTTTGTTCCGCTACCGGAGGCAAAAATGGCTATTTTTTTCATCATTTTTTGTAAAAAGAGGGGGTTTTATAGGATACAAAAATAGTATTTTATTCCAATTGACTCTCTTTTTATCAATTTTATTTCTCTTTTTGAGATAAAATGAACCTTGTATTATATGTTAATAATCAAATATATAAGCTTCCTCAGGGGCTTTTTAATGCTTTTTTTCTTTGGGGGGTTGAGAAAAATTTGTTTCTTTGCAGTCTAAATTAATTTAAAATCGAAAAATTATGTCTGAAATTGCAGCAAAAGTTGTAGCTATCGTTGTAGATAAGCTAGGTGTTGAAGAAAGTCAAGTTACTCCAGAAGCTAGTTTTACTGGTGATTTAGGAGCAGATTCTTTAGACACAATTGAATTGATTATGGAAATAGAAAAAGAATTTGGTATCTCTATTCCAGATGATCAAGCAGAAAAGATTACAACAGTAGGTGATGCAATAGCACACATTGAGAACTCAACAAAATAAATTCATTTCATATGCAAATGAGACGAGTTGTCGTAACGGGATTGGGTGCACTTACTCCCATTGGTCTTTCTGTTCCAGAATTTTGGGATAGTTTGGTTAAAGGGGTAAGTGGTGCTGCTCCCATAACTTATTTTGATGCATCAAAGGCAAAGACACAATTTGCCTGTGAACTGAAAAATTTTGATGGCAGTGCCTACTTTGATAGAAAAGAGATAAGAAAGTATGATCCGTTTTCACAGTATGGTATAATTGCTTCTGATGAGGCAGTTAAGGATTGCGGTGCTAACTTTGATACTTTAGATAAGGATAGAATTGGTGTTATTTGGGCATCAGGTATTGGAGGAATTCACTCTTTCCAACAAGAAGTGAAGGATTTCTTCAGAGGTGATGGTTCTTTCCGTTTCTCTCCTTTCTTTATACCAAAGATGATTGCAGATATTTGTGCTGGCCATATTTCAATGAAATATGACTTAAGAGGTCCAAATTTTGCAACTGTTTCGGCTTGTGCCTCTTCTGCAAATGCCATTGCTGACGCTGCTTTATATATTAAAGTAGGGAAGGCAGATATGATGGTTTGTGGAGGAAGTGAGGCTTCAATTGTTGAATCAAGTTTAGGTGGATTTAGTTCAATGACCGCTATTTCTACAAGAAATGACGATCCACAAACAGCTTCTCGTCCTTTTGATAAGGATAGAGATGGTTTTGTTTTGGGAGAAGGTGCTGGAGCTATTATACTTGAAGAGCTTGAACATGCACTTGCAAGAGGAGCTAAGATTTATGCGGAGGTGATGGGCTCAGGTCTAACTGCTGATGCATACCACATGACCGCCTCTCATCCAGAAGGAAGAGGAGCCATGTTGGCAATGAAACTCGCTTTGGAAGAAGGCAATTTGGAGCTAAATTCAGTAGATCACATCAATACTCACGGAACATCAACCCCTGTTGGTGACATTTCTGAGCCTAAAGCTATAGAAGCTTTGTTTGAAGAACATGCAAAAACAATCAACATAAACTCTACAAAGAGTATGACCGGACACCTTCTTGGAGCTGCCGGTGCTGCTGAATTTATTGCAACAGTACTAACCATTGTTAATGGAATTGTGCCTCCAACAATTAACCATTTTACTGACGATCCTGAGATTGCTGACTTGAATTTCACATTCAACAAAGCTCAAGAAAGAGACGTAAATGTTGCTTTAACTAACACTTTCGGGTTCGGAGGTCATAATGCAAGTATTGCTTTAAAGAAGTATATTAAGTAAAATAGATGTTTTCCCTATTTAGAAAGTCAACTAATATTGATAACCGAGATAAGGAGCTAAAACTATTTCTGAAGAATATTCTTAGGTGTAAGCCTAAGAATATTTCTATTTATAAGCTGGCTCTTGTCCACAAATCCTGCTTCCTTAAAGGAAAAAAAGGATTTAAAATGAATAACGAACGCTTGGAATTTCTTGGTGATGCGGTACTTAGTGCCATTGTTGCCGACTATTTGTTCAGAAAATACCCCTACCAAGGAGAAGGTTTTTTGACGGAAATGCGTTCAAAAATCGTTAGCCGTGCCTCATTAAACAAGCTCGCACATAAGATTGGACTATCGAAACACATCCAATATAGCCGAGATACTGGACAGTTTTTGTCAATGGATGGCGATGCTTTTGAAGCAATTGTTGGGGCAATTTACTTAGACAGAGGCTACAAATCGGCCTATAAAGTCATAACAAAAAGTATCTTTTCTCTCTATTTAGACATCGATTCTTTGGAGAAATCGGACTGGAATTTCAAGAGTAAACTCATTGATTGGGGACAAAAAACCAAGCAAAAAGTGTCCTATCAAGCAGTCGATATTACCGAAAGTAGTGCGAGAAAACAGTATAAAGTTCAGGTATTTATAAACGAAGAACCTCAAGAAACGGCAATCGACTTCTCCATAAAAGCTGCCGAACAGCTTGCCTCTGAGAAAACTTATAAGAAACTTCTTGAGGCAAAAATTATCACAGATGAACCAGAAAACAGACCGTAAACCCTCATGGTTGAAGATTAAACTCCCTCAAGGAGAGAACTATGCGAAGGTAAAAAAGATAGTTGAGTTAAACCAATTGCACACCATTTGCTCAAGTGGAAAGTGCCCAAACATCGGAGAATGCTGGACAAAAGGCACTGCAACCTTTATGATTGCAGGCGATATCTGCACCCGTTCATGTAAGTTCTGTGCAACCCAAACAGGAAAACCTTTGCCTTTGGACGAAGACGAACCTAAGAAAATTGCCCATTCCATAAAGCTTATGGGCTTGAAACACTGCGTTATAACCTCTGTGGACAGGGACGAACTTGAAGATAAAGGAGCTGAGCACTGGGCAAAAACCATACTTGAAGTAAGAAAAGAAAACCCCAATACCATTATCGAGGTGCTAACTCCCGACTTCGATGCTCAGGATCAGTGGCTTAAAATAGTATTCGATGCCAAGCCAGATATCTTCGGTCATAACATGGAAACCGTCAAAAGACTCTCATCGCAGATACGCTCCCGTGCCAAATATTCGACTTCTTTAGAGGTTCTTGATAAGGCATTTAAGGCAGGTTTGATTACCAAATCCGGCATAATGGTTGGACTTGGCGAGAGGGAAGATGAGGTAATTGAACTGATGCACGACCTTAGAGAGGTGAAATGCAACCTCCTAACCATTGGACAATACCTACAACCAACCAAAGAAAACCTTGACGTTCAAGAATATATCACCCCTGAACTCTTTGCAAAATACAAGGAAATTGGTCTGAAAATGGGCTTTGACCAAGTGGAAAGTGGAGCCCTTGTTCGTTCGTCCTATATGGCTGAAGAGACCTTTATCGAGTCAAAATTAGGTAAATAACCCCGTTTAAGAATTTAATTTTCTAAGGAAAAATCCCTAAAAATTCGTCTATAAAAATCAAATTGCCCAAGAAAAAAATATTTCAAAATATTATCTACTTGTTAAAATAATTTGTATATTTGCCCGCGTAAAGCATACTAATTTTGTCTTTTTATGGCAAAAACCAAGCTCAAAACCTTACCCAAACTCCCACAATTGCTATCCTTTTTTGGCACTAACTCAGAGATAAGTCAAAACTTACTCATAAGTAACTCGGAACTTACCTATAGGTAACCCGAAACTTACTCATAGGTAAATCACGACTTACTCATAGGTAAAAACCAGAAAAAGAGCACCAAAACATTCTAAGAGGTGAAGGCAAAAAAGGGAAAAAGGCAAGGGAAAAAAGCAAGGAAAGTCGCTCTTAAGAAGTGAAAATCAGTACGCTTTTGGTTAATTTTCAATATTGTTTAACTAAAAAACTTCAAATCTTATGATTGAATACAAGAAAGTCAAGCGTAAGGTTTCTGTGGGTTCCAACCCAGGAGAGAAGTTCTATGCTGACATTGTTCGAGGGCAAACCGTTGAACTTGACGAGATTTATAAGGACATGACTGACCTTACAAGTCTTTCAAGAGGAGACGCAATGAATGCAATTGACACCCTTACGCAATTGTTTAGCAAGTACTTCAGAAGTGGAAGAAATGTTAATCTTGGTCAATTTGGCAGATTTAGAATCTATCTTAATGCCACTGCAGTTGATACTTTGGAAGAGGTAACAGCTGATACGATTAAGAATCCAACAGTCAGATTCACAATGGGAAAGGAACTTAAGAAATCCGTTTACGACACCCCAAAGGTGCTAAGCAAGACAGCTAACAACGTCTACAAGGAAGAAAATGGAACAGTAGAGAATCCATAATCCTTGAAAAAGAATGCATTAAGCATTAGTTCTTAGCAACAAAGATTAGGGGAAAATATGCCATAAACCATATTTTTCCCCTAATTTTCAAGAGAAGAAAAGACAAAAACAAATTATAAAAATAATCAAAAATCAAATCAAAAATGAACCTAAAACATTACTTAGCAGCCATATTTTCAGCTGCAATCCTATCAATTAGCTTCCTTGCTTGCGACCCAAAGGAAGACGACCCAACCCCAAATCCAACTCCTTCAACTGATGTTGTTAAGGAAGTTTATGGATTTTACGGAAAATCTGAGTCCCAGGTGCTTCCTCTTTTGGATGCAAAAGGCTGGAGAAAAAGTGTAGATACCTCTTCATTAGGAGTTGTTTATACTTATCTTAGCATCGATTCTAATAAGATGTATTCTGTTTATTCCACCAATAATGTTATATATAGTGTATCCTATGGTGAAGCGGAAAAAACGATGATGTATAATGGAAAGCTCGCTTCCAACACAAATAGGCTTCTTTCTCTTTTTGAAAAATGGGAGCAAAGCCTTTCAACAGTTAACATATCAAACTCAACTTTTCAAGGCTCTATTATAGCAGATGAATTTGAATTTGTACAAGAATACGAAGATAGAGCTACATTTTTAAACTACTATCAAACCAAAAAACCTACAATAGATGCTGTAAAATCTCAGTATTCAAATCTTCAGTTTAGAGGCTATATATATGCATATTTGGACTATAATACAGAAGATTCTTTTGTATATGTTGTATTTGACGATAATATAATTTGGAATTTAGAAGGCAAAACTACCCAAAATCATTGGTTTAGAAGGTTAAAACATTATAATAATTAACCCAAAATTCAAAACAATATTAATCAAAACCCAAAGAAAAATGAACCTAAAACGTTTCTTTGCTGCTATTTTTGCAGCTGCAATCCTATCAATTAGCTTCCTTGCTTGCGACCCAAAGGAAGACGACCCAACAACAAATCCAACCCCTTCAACTGATGTTGTTAAGGAAATTTATGGATATTATGGCAAAACTACTGATGAAGTGGTTGCTATCTTAGACCAAAAAGGATGGACAAAAAGCATAGATAGTGCATCATATAGAGTAACTTATACTTATTTAAGCTCTGATTCTTTAAAGAGTTATGAAATTCTTTCTTATAATAATTACATAACAGGGACTATCTATACAGAAAGGGAAAAGAAGTTAAATAATTACACTAAAGCCACTTCCAACACAGATAAGTTTATTTCTCTTTTTGAAAAATGGGAGAATAGTTTGTCAAATGTAGGCATTGCAACCCAAGGTTATTTTGGTAAATTAACTGCTGAAGACCATGCTTTTAATCAGCAATATAACGATAGAATGCTGTTTTTAGAAAACTTTAATGCAAAGAAATCTTCTTTAAATTCGGCTATTTCTTCTTTTTTTGGCAATCAAATGAGTGGAGAATGTTCTCTTCTTATTGATACTTTGAATAATAATTCTTGCGTATCTATTAGGTTTATGGATAATTTAATTATCGAATAATTAGGTAAATACATAATAAAAAATAGGGTATTGCATTGCTTTACCCTATTTTTTTATATCGTAAATTGAGGTTTATAAGTCTAAATATCCTTTGTAATTTGCTGAACGAACTTCCAATTTGAGAAAAATTCCTTAGCAATTATCCTTAAAAAGGTATAGGTTGGGATTGCTAAAATCATACCTATAACCCCTCCAATCTCGCCTGCCATAAGTATTACTACGAAAATCTCAAGCGGATGTGCCTTAACACTTTTGGAATAGATAAGGGGTTGCAGCACAAAATCATCGATAAGTTTTACAATTGCGAAGACTATTGCGAACTTTAGCACTATTGGAGCAATACTCAGGCTGGCATCGGTGCTTAAAAAGCTTGTTATTGTGATGATTAAACCCATTGCTCCTCCAATAATTACCCCAATATAAGGCAGAATAACCATTACTCCACAAATGGATGCAATAAGGATAAAGTTGGAAAATCCCACCAGATAAAACCCAATGGAAAGGAGGGTTATCATTATAATTATTTCGATAAATATACCAATAAAGTACCTTGAGATGAGGTTTCTGGAGTTAGAAATTATTCTGTCAACTTCGTCAATATACTTGTCAGGCGTGATTCCAACGATGGCATTGTAGAGCAAATGGGAGTCTTTGATTAGGAAAAATGCGAAGAAAAGAGTTATAAATGCACCCATAATAATGCTCCCACTTAGGCTTAAAACGATGTTTGCAATGTCAGTTAGCTGGAAAAGTTTGAACATATCCAGTATCTTATTTGATATAAGAGTCTCTAAATTAGTGTTATCTGGCATAAGTTGATACTCATGTAAGAATAGCTCAATTTTCCCAATTGGTTCGGCATAGTAGTCTGCAATCTGGTAAATATCCAAATTTGCAAAGCTCATTGCTTGAGAAATGATAAGGGGAACGAGCACATAAAGGGCGGTTGCGATGATGGAAATCAGGGTAATGAGGGTGATTGTTGAGGCAAGAATATTCCCAATGCGGAGTTTTTTATAGCTTATCCTTTCCAAAACCTTCATTAAAGGTCTGCCCATAAACGACAAAACCACTGCAATTGCAAAGCAGATAACAAGGAAACGAAAATACCAGATGCCGTAAACGACCAAAATTATCACCAAAATTGAGAAAATCCACTTGGCAATTGTTGGAAATTGAAACTTGCTATTATCCATAATATACTGCTATAAAATTAAAAATTAAAGGCTTATAATTCGTTGTCCTCCGCAAGCCATTCAGCATAGGAGGATGCTGTTTCATACAAACAAAGGCGGGCTAAGCTAACATTTTCGGGCAAATTTGCCTTAAGTCGCTTTGCAAAATCAATAAGAAGGTTCTCACAAGTTGGTTGATAATCGGTGATAACCAACTTAGTATCGCAGTTTTTGAGGTGAGAAAGCATAATTGAACTCTCAGGAACGAGCAGTGCATGGTCTAATCTCTGCACAATTTCCTTATAAACAATCTCTTTAAGTATGCCAAAATCCATAACCATTCCGTCTTTTGGGTTATCCTTTTGGTTCAGAGGCTCGCCTAAAACACTAACAAACAGCCTGTAACTATGACCGTGAATGTTGCTGCACAATCCGTCATAAGCATGCAAAACATGCGACATTTCGAAGTTAAACTCCTTAGTAAGTCTAATTTTCATAGGTTAAAATCAAAGAAAAAACAGAAAAAATACATTATCTAATAGGGCAAAAATACAACTATTTATAATACCAAAGAGCATTTTTTTTAAAAATAAACTTAAGCCATTATATGTTCAAGAAATATCTTTAATCCAATAGAAAAGAGGATAATACCTCCAAGTTTCAAAGCAATTTTGGGTTTAAAGAAATAGGCTTTCATGCCCATAAAGGCACCAAGAAGTGAAAAAATGAAGGTTGAAAGGGTAATTAGTGCCACAATAATAAGCTGCTGTTGTATAGAATATTGTAAACCAAAGCCAATTCCCACAATAAATGCATCGATACTTGTTGCAACAGAGAGGGTTATTAGGATGGAAAGCTTGGTGAAATCATACAAACACTCTTTCATATTATAGCGTAAGCCCTCCATAAACATCTTAATACCAATGATTGCCAACAGTCCAAAGGCAATCCAGTGATCAATATCGCTTATGTATTCCTTAGCCAAATCGCCAACAAGAGCTCCAATTAAAGGGAATAATCCTTGAAAAATGGCAAAGCTCAAAGCCAAAGTAAAGGCACGTTTTTTTGTCATAGACTTCTGTAAACCACAGGTAATAGACACTGCTAATGAGTCCATTGAAAGGGCAACTCCAATCAAAAGTGCCGAAAAAATAAAACTAATCATTATCTAAATTGTTTGTTTAATGCTGTTTGTAATACCAATAAATTGCTCAACCGAAAGTTGTTCAGCACGTTTAGTCATAAGTTCAGGGTCGATATTCTCCAAACTAACTCCCAGAGGTTTAAGAGCTTGACGAAGCATTTTGCGTCTTTGATTGAAGGCAGTCTTGACAACTCTCACGAAAAGTTTCTCGTCGCAGTCAAGCTTTTCCACTTTGTTTCTCCTAAGTCTAATCACAGCAGACTTAACTTTTGGAGGTGGAATAAATACGTTTTCATCAACTGTAAAGAGGTATTCAATGTCAAAATAAGCTGTAAGCAAGACGCTTAGAATCCCATAAACCTTATTTCCGCTTTTCGAACACACCCTTTCAGCTACCTCTTTTTGGAACATTCCCACAAGTTCCAACACCTTATCGCGGTTCTCAAAGAGTTTAAAGAGTATTTGATTTGAAATATTATAGGGGAAATTTCCAATAATAGAGAAGGGGCAAGGATATAAATTTTCGAGGTTCATTCTCAGAAAATCCTCTGAAAAAATGTTATCACAAAGGCTTGGAAAGTTGGAATTAAGGAAGTCAACGCTCTCTTTATCAATCTCCACCACCTTCAATTCCTTTACTTTTGGATCCACAATCAAGTATTTAGTCAACACGCCCATGCCAGGACCAATCTCCAAAACACAAGGATATTCACCCGAAAGGCTATCGGCAATCTCCTTAGCAATCCTCTCATCTTTAAGAAAATGCTGTCCTAAATGTTTCTTTGCTCTAACTTGTTGCATAGGTTTATCGTCTTTAAATTTCCCAATTTGTGGAACTAATTATTAAAAAAGGGCTCTAAAACTCAATGTTCAGAACCCTTGTTTTTATCATATTATCAAAAGATTTATGCTCCTAACATAAAGCGATAGAAGGCAGTTACCGTCAAATCTTTATCTCCTTCTTGAAGATATTGAAGAACAGTTTTCTTAGAATCTTTAATAAAATCTTGACTTAATAGAGTGTTTTCTTTAAAGAATTTGTTTAGTTTACCTTCAGCAATCTTCTCAACCATGTTCTCTGGTTTACCTTCTTCTCTGATTTGTACACGATAAACTTCCAACTCTTTTTCAATAATGTCCGCAGAAACTGCATCTTTATTCAAAGCAAGTGGAGCCATAGCCGCAATTTGCATAGCAACATCGTGTCCCTTTTCGTCGAATCCAGTCTTGTTCATAGAGAGTAAAGACGCCAAACGATTGCCTGGATGGATGTAAGCATAAACCACTGGAGCTTCCAATACTTCGTAATGAGATATCTCAATCTTTTCTCCAATCTTAGCAATTTGATCAACAATTAGGTTCTCAACAGTTGAGCCATCAATAACTAATTGGTTAACTTCTCCAGCGTTTTTAGCCTTTGCGTTGATAGCAGTTTCTAAAATATTGTGGGTGAATTTAACAAAATCTTCGTTCTTTGCAACAAAGTCTGTTTCGCAGTTAATCATAATTACTGCACCAAAAGTCTTGTCTTGGTTAGTTGCTGACAAAACACATCCTTCGCTTGCATCTCTATCTGCACGCTTTGAAGCTATCTTTTGTCCCTTTTCTCTAAGATAATCGATTGCTTTTTCCATATCGCCTTCGCACTCAACTAAGGCTTTTTTGCAATCCATCATACCTACACCGGTCTTTTGACGTAGTTCATTAACGGCAGCAGCTGTTATATTTGCCATATATATTTTCCTTTCTTAATTGTTCTTTTAATATAAATTATTTCTTTGGAGCTGGTTTCTTAGTTGCAACAGGTTTACGAGGACGAGGTTTCTTTTCAGCATTTTCGTCTTCTTCTGTAATAGCTTTTACTTTCTTAATCTTTGCTCCATCTTTTGAAAGTTCAGAGTCATCATCTTCATCCAAAAGTTCAGTTGCTAATGCTCTTTCGTTAAGTTCTTCTGCTTCTTCAGCAGCTTCGCGAGCATCTTTATCCATTTTCCTTTCGTTCAATCCTTCAACAATTGCGTCACACATGTATTTTACAATTAGTTCAATTGATTTTGATGCATCATCATTTGCAGGAATTGGGAAATCAATAAGCTCTGGATTAGTGTTTGTATCAACAAGTGCAAAAGTAGGGATATTAAGTCGGCGTGCTTCTGCAACTGCAATATGTTCTTTATTGATGTCAATAACAAAGATTGCAGAAGGAAGACGAGTCAAATCGGCAATTGAACCAAGGTTCTTTTCCAATTTAGCTTTCTCACGAGAGATTTGTAAGCGTTCGCGTTTGTTAATTTTGGTTGTGTCTTTATCGTTGATAAGTCTATCCAAATTATTCATTTTCTTTACTGCCTTACGAATGGTAACGAAGTTTGTTAACATTCCTCCTGGCCAACGCTCAGTAACAAAAGGCATATTAACCTTGGTTACTAACTCTGCAACTACTTCTTTTGCTTGTTTTTTTGTGGCAACGAAAAGAATCTTCTTGCCTGATTTTGCTATTTGCTTAATTGCATTTGCAGCTTCTTCAGCTTTTTCTGCAGTCTTGTGCAAATCAATAATGTGGATTCCGTTTTTCTCCATAAAGATATAAGGAGCCATTTTAGGATTCCATTTTCTTCTCATGTGTCCAAAGTGAACACTTGATTCTAACATTTGATTAAAATCTAACATCTTTCTTGTTTTTGATTGTTTACATTCCTTTAATTAATTCAATTGATAAGTAGTTGGTGGAAAAAGCCAAATCTTATCAATTTGGATACTAAACAGCTATCCAATCTGTTAACGTTTGCTGAATTGGAAACGTTTACGTGCTTTCTTTTGTCCTGGTTTCTTTCTTTCAACCATACGAGGGTCTCTACGAAGAAGACCAATTGATTTAAGTGCTGGACGATCTTCAAGATTTATTTCGCATAAAGCTCTTGCAATAGCCATTCTTAATGCTTCTGCTTGTCCTGTAATACCACCTCCATCTAAATTAGCCTTAACGTCATATTTACCTTCAGCTCCTACAGTGTCAAAAGCCTGACGGCAAATGTATTGTAGAGTAGGAGTAGGGAAATATTCTTTATAATCTTTACCATTTATAGTAATATTACCATTGCCAAGTGTCATATAGATACGGGCAACTGCACATTTTCTTCTGCCTATTTTGTTTATTACTTCCATGAAATTATCTGATTGAATTTAAATTAACTATTTTTGGTTGTTGAGCTTCATGTGGATGGTTTACTCCTGCATAAACATGAAGATTTCTGTAAAGAGCATCTCCTAATTTATTTTTTGGAAGCATTCCTTTTACTGCATGTTCAATAACACGTTCAGGGAAAGTAGCTAAAACTTGTTTAGGAGTAGTAAATCTTTGTCCTCCAGGATAACCTGTATGGCGAACATAAACTTTATCAGACAATTTCTTTCCAGTAAAGCGTACTTTTTCCGCATTAATAATAATAATATTATCTCCACAATCAACGTGAGGAGTATAAGATGGCTTATGTTTGCCTCTTAACACATTTGCCACTCTTGTAGCTAAACGTCCCAAAATTTGATTTTCTGCATCAATAATTATCCATTCTTTTTGAACAGTTTCCTTTTTAGCAGATAAGGTTTTGTAACTTAACGTATTCATTTTTTCTTTTTATGTTTATAAAACATCAAAAATTACTCCTTTAAATAGGAATAAATATTAATTAACTACAAGGTTTTATTTTAATTCCAACGGGCAATTAGAATAAGATAAAACGATGAAAATCATTTTTCTAAATATATTAACTATTGGATAATTTGAAGCGTATAGTCTATATTTAGAGCTTGCAAAGATACAATCTTTTATTTAATTCCCAAGACAATACGAATTTTTTTCTATTTTTCATTTTAAAATAATGGAAGCTCAAGGGAAAGAATTTATTTTTATATCTTTGCTGAAATTATTTTAATTTATGGATGACTCAACAATCTATAACAGTATTAAGAATTGGGCAGAAGAAGATCGTCCAAGAGAAAAATTAATGCAGATAGGAAAAAAGAAACTTACGAATGCAGAATTATTGGCAATTATTATAGGTTCTGGTTCAAGAAATGAAAGTGCCGTTCAATTATCTCAAAGAATATTGAACAGCGTTAATAATAATATTAATGAACTCTCATCATTAACATATAACGATTTGATGAATCGATTTAAGGGGATAGGAGAGGCAAAGGCAATTAATATTGTTGCGGCTTTGGAACTAGGAAATAGGAGAAAGTCAAATCAAGAAGACAGACCAATAGTTTCTTCTCCACAACAAGCTTATGAGGTTTTATTCTCCGATTTGGCTGATTTGGAATATGAAAGTTTTTGGCTAATACTTCTTAGTAATTCGCAAAGACTAATAAAGAAAGTTTGTATTAGTGAAGGAGGATGGAGCGAATCGAGTGTGGATTTAAAGAAAGTTTTTAAGTCAGCATTAGAAAACAATTCTCCAAAAGTTATTCTTGCACATAATCATCCTTCAGGCAACATAACGCCAAGTCATAGCGATAAAGCTTTAACAGAAAGAATAAATAGTGCAGGAAAAATTCTTTCAGTCCAAATTATAGACCATGTTATCTTTGGTAAAGAAGGAGATTATTTCTCTTTTGCAGAGAATGGTTTGATATAAAATTATTTAGATAAAAGAGTAACTCTTATCTATTTTTCTTTTACTTCTTTATACTCTTGGTTTAGTCCTTTTATTATTTCGTTTGTAATATCAAATCCTTCATCTCCATAAAGAATAGGACTTGAAACATAGGAACGACTAAAAATTATATTGTATTTTTGATTCTTTGCATTATAGTCCTTAATGAAAGCATATACAGCATTTAGAAGTTTTTTGTTGTCTTCAATTTGACGCTCTTGCAATTGTGCCATCATTTTTTGTTGAAGCATTGGAAACTCTTGTTGACGACGTCCTAACTCTTCTTCCTTTTTCTTTTGCTCAGTCAAAGTTAGTTTGTCTCCTGTTTTTAAGTAGTTTTCGTAATCTGCTTGAAGTTTTTTGCCTTGTGCTTGATAATTTGTTTCTAAAGATGTTTGTAAAACCTTTAATCCTTTTTCCAAATCTTTAGCATATTCATAATGTGCTAAAACTGAATCTGTGTTTATATATGCTATTTTCAAATCTCCTGTTTGAACAATAGCAGAAGCCTTTGAAGAGTTTGAATTCATTTTAAAATTACCATTTCCGAAGAATGTTAGATATAAAATAAAAAGCACTCCAATAAAAGAAAGTGTTGCCATAATTCCAGTTGCAATAAGGCAAGGAGAATGCTTTTTCTTTATTGATTGAGTTTGTTCTTGAATATTTTCTTCAGGTTCTTCTTGATGTAAAGATTCTTCTTCTTCCAATGAAGATTCTTCTTCCCCAAAATTAGTTACTTCTTCTTCAATAAATTCTTTGTTTTCCAATTCTTCGTTATTCATAGTATAATTGTTTAATAAAATATGCCTGCAAAATTAATAATAAATCCATAAAAAAAAAGACTTATCAAGAAATAAATCAAGATAAGTCTTTTTGCTGAAATAGGTTATATTAATAACGATTGCTATTATAATTATTTCTACCTCTTTGGTTTCTGTCAAAACCGCCGCCACCACGGTTACCTTCAGCTCTGTCTTCACGAGGACGAGCTACAGCAACATTGATAACTTTTTTATCAAAAGAAGCACCGTTAAGTTCTTCAATTGCTTTTTGTCCGTGTTCATCGGACATTTCAACAAAACCAAATCCTCTTGAGCGACCTGTGAATTTGTCAGTAATAACTTTAGCTGAAGAAACTTCTCCGTATTCTTCAAACGCTTGTCTTAAGTCATCATCATTGATAGCGTAACTTAAGTTTGAAACAAAAATGTTCATATAAAATAAATTAAATAATAAAATGAGGGAAAAATCTTTTTTAGAACGAATTGATTAACTAGAATAAATAAATTACCAAAGAGAAAAAATAGGTTATCTTATAAGACTTATCTTACTCAAAAACTTTGCAAAGGTACACCATAAAATTTAATATGCAAGTTTTTTGATTTTTATTTTCTTTTTTTACATCAGAGTAAACAATAAAAATACACCTAATAGTATTATCTTCTTCTATACTATATTATCATTGCGTCGTGCGGGATTGCTTATCGGCTTGCCGCATGCAAAGCAAGTTATCGACTTTGTCGCTTTGCAATGCAAAAATATTCCGCATGACGGGTTATGGGAAAATAAATCCATAAAAGAGATGAAAAATATTAGGGAAATAAGTAGGCAAAACAAGAAAAATTTTGTATCTTTGCAAAAGTAAGGAAGCCACAGCCAAATTCTTTATTGTCACATTAAAGAGAAAGAAAACACCTTAAGAATTCTCCCCTTTTTATAGAAATATCTGTGGTGTATACCCAAGCACTTCTTCGGTATATACCTCAATTACCCTATGGTATATACCGAAGCACCACTTTAGTAAATACCATAAGCACATTAAAACTTCGTTTTAGGAGAATAAAACAAAGAGTTAGATGAACAACTCTTTGTTTTATTCAATTTAAATAAGGATTTATTCCTTTTTCTGACCTGCTGGATTACAAATTTTGCACTATGTTATTATAATAATTTACAATCCGCAAGATAAACTATCTTCAACAGAAATTAATTACATTCATAATAACCATGTAAAAAAAGAATTTGTACTTTTGCCGGACAATAAAAAAAGAAGAACTATGTCAGAACATATAGAACTAAATCCAAACCCTATTGTGCAGTTTTTGCAGAAAATGCCTGCACAATTCACAAAAGCAGATATTATCAGATACATTGAGGAAAACAACATTCAAATGGTAAATTTCCGATATGCTGCAGGAGATGGTCGTTTAAAGACCTTAAATTTTGTAATCTCAAATAAAGCTTATTTAGATCAGGTGCTGACCTCAGGAGAAAGAGTAGATGGTTCAAGTTTGTTCTCTTTTATGGAGGCAGGAAGCAGTGACTTGTATGTAATGCCTCGCTTTTCAACTGCCTTTATTGACCCATTTGCAACTTTGCCAACAATATGTTTCCTTTGTTCTTATTTTGACAAGGATGGAAACTTTCTTGAAACATCTCCAGAGCATTCTCTTTATAAGGCATGCAAGGCATTTGAAGAAGTTACAGGAGGAATGGAGTTTTGGGCAATGGGAGAATTGGAATACTACGTTATTGGAGATGAAGAACCTTTATTTAAGGCAACAGACCAGAAAGGTTATCACGAATCAACTCCATTCTCAAAATATGAACAGTTTCGTCAAGAGGCAATGTATTGCATTGCACAATGCGGTGGACAAATAAAATATGGACATTCTGAAGTAGGAAATTTCACAATGGATGGAAAAATCTACGAACAGAACGAAATAGAATTTTTGCCAGTTCCAGTGCGTGATGCTGCAGATCAACTGATGATAGGAAAGTGGGTAATCCGCACTTTGGCTATACAATATGGTTTAGATGTAACTTTTTCTCCAAAAATAACAGTAGGTAAAGCTGGTAGTGGAATGCATGTACATACAAGAGTTGTAAAAGATGGAGTTAACATGTATGTAGGAGAAAATGGTTTAAGTGATGTTGCAAAGAAAGTTATTGCAGGAATGATGAAGCTTGCACCAAGTCTTTCTGCAGTTGGAAATGCCAATCCAACATCATATCTTCGTTTAGTTCCTCATCAGGAAGCACCTACAACAGTATGCTGGGGAGACAGAAACCGTTCAGCATTAGTTAGAGTTCCTCTGGGTTGGAGTGCAAAAACAGATATGTGTTCTATGGCCAATCCTTTGGAAGAGGTAAGTAAAAAGACATTTGAAGAAAAGCAGACAGTTGAATTTCGTTGTCCAGATGCATCTGCAAATGTATATTTATTGATGGCAGGATTAGTTGTTGCAGCAAGATATGGATTTGAAATGGAAAATGCACTGGAATTTGCAGAACAGACATATGTTTCTTTCAATATTCATAAAGATGAAAATGCAGATAAGACAACAACTTTAGATTCACTTCCTACCTCATGCTGGGAGTCTGCACAAAGCATAGACAGTATGAGAGATATTTATCAAGCTCATGGAGTATTCAGCAAAGAATTAATTGATGGACTTATAAAAGATTTAAGAAGATTTGATGATAAAAATCTTCGTAATGAGATGGAAAAAAATCCAGAGATTATCCATTCACTTGTAAAACAATTCTACTATTGCGGATAATATTCAAAAAGAGATTTCATTGTTTGGGATTGAAAAAACAATACAACATAAGAAATAAATAAATATGGATATAACTAATTTAATTATAGGTATAGTATCTTTTGTTTTAGGAATAATAATGCTTGTATGGTTTATAAAAAAACCTATAAAATTTCATGAAGATCCAAAAGATAATATGGGGGCTGATGATATTGTACAGCACGAGAATTTGAACAAATCTTGGAATCAAGAAGCTATTATTGCTTTTGTGGGAATGATTATTTTAGGAATAATATTTATTTATAAAGGAATAACTGGAGTATAGGGTCGTGTATCAGATTGGGCGTTGTGATTATAAATAATTAATAATAATGAATAAGTATCGGATTATAAATCCTAATAATAACATAGTGCGGGAGTACTTATCGACTTTGTCGCTTTGCAAAGCAAAGAAATCCCGCACGACGGGATTTGTCTATTATAATATGCATAGAAATCCTTTTATAATCAGTCTGTTTTTTTTATTATATGTTTTGTATTTTTCTGAATATAATAGAGTTTATTCTCAAAATAATTCATATTTACCTACTCGGTTTATAGATAATACATTCTTTAGTACAGGAATAGGTGGTCAGACATATTTATCGGAACATTACCGTTCGGGCAATATTGAAGACCATATATCGCCAGAGATAAATATTAATGTAGGTAAATTTTCCGATAATAATATCTTAGGTCTTAGATTAGGATTTGCAAGATCAAGAGCAAGGGGTTATAATCTATCTACTTCATATTATGTTCATCCAAGTAAAATAGGAGAGGGTTCGTATATTATGGAATTCGATTATTTTAATATATATGCCAACCTCTTATTTAATTTCCAATCCTATTATTATGATGCAAATCCTTATAGGATATATGAATTAGTACCATATATTGGTATAGGATGGTTTGGAGTATTGAAAGATGGTATAGATAGGAGCGAGCCATCTATAAATGCAGGTATAATTAACCAATTCAAGATTACAGATAATTTCTATATAGATTTAGAACTAAAAGGAGTAATCATACGCTCTGTAATTGATGGTAACCCGAGAAAGTTTGTAAATATTCCAGCCTCAGCCATATTAGCATTAAGGTATAAATTCACCCCCCATAGTAAATACAGACGCAATTTCAAGGTCATATTTAAGTAAATTGAAAAATATTAGGTCTTTATATAACGCCGTTTTAATTTCTTGAAACGGCGTTATATTTTTCAGCTAATGATCTCCTATCCTTTGCATAATATCCCCAATCAAGACCGTTGTAAAATCCAACGCACTCTTTAAATAAGTTTTTTCTGACTAAAAAAGCTGTTTAAACTTTCAAATAGTCAGTTTTTCTTTTCCATTCTCTTCTTTTTCGCTTGTTAATCTCTATTTTATTGTCTGTTTTTCACAACAGGACACAATTATCCCAGGACTGCGATATAAATTGTATGCTATGGCTTGCATCATGTGTTGGGTGTGCATCTTATCTAATCCTATATACCTAGCTATTGCTCCTCCAAATTGTTTCTTGATTGTTCCAAAGGTTCTCTCGACCTTGTATCTTGTCTTGCTTATTAATTTATTAAATTCTATCTCTCTTCGTGTTAACTTCTTATTCTTTTTAGCCTTATGTAAGATATGATTCTTTAACTTCTTTTCTTTTACTACTTTATCATTATTCTCACTCTTGTATCCTTTGTCTG
>VSSQ01000102.1_pt1 | contig 117726 bp, 90 predicted proteins | sample 4763081 | NCBI WGS metagenome assembly VSSQ01 (sample SAMN12137344, study PRJNA551015) | bioreactor metagenome | isolation source: SDC9 anaerobic chlorinated ethene degrading culture | place: USA: Knoxville, Tennesee | collected 2015-01-01
AATCAAAAGGAGTTTTGCTGACATGCTTAAAGCTTTAAGCTTTACGGAACCCCCCCGCCTAGCGGGGGGTTTTCTACATACAAAAAACCACCGGAGCAGGTGAACCTGCAACGGTGGTTTGAAGACGGGAACCGCGTCGTTCCCATACTTCCGGTGTGTGCTGGCGCTGCCTGTCAGGCAGGAGCGCCTTGTGCCCGGCGCAAAGGCAACTGCCCGCGCCCGCTGTATGATTTATTCAGATGATGCCTGCGCAGCAGGCATCATCTGTTCTCTTGCTGCCGTTTGGCCTATATCTGGCTTCCTGGCGCCAACTGCAACCACAATGGCTTAGAACGTTCCCGGTTCCCGCATCTTTCCGGGGCGACACAGACGGCTTAGCCGCCTCAGATATTCTTTACGCTTATCGAGATAAAAAGCCAGTGGCCGGGAGAAATTACGCCCAAGCAATCCGTCCACCAGCATCTGGCTGACCTCGCGCTCACGCGTCAGCACAAGCTGCGCCCGCGCAAGCACGTTGCGGTCAGCCTCGGGCATGGCCCTGGCAATCTGCCGGAAGGCATCCTGCGCGCGGGGCTGATAGAACCATATATACATGAGGTCAAGGGCGTTAATGATGAAAGCCCGTTCAAGCTCCTTGCCCATCACCCCGCCGCTGCCCTGCAAGCCGCCGGATTTTGCCAGTTTGATAAGAGCGTCTTCGTCAGGAAACAGCAATTCCAGGCGCGTGTAGCAGTCAAAAACATTGGCAAGCTTGCTGCGATAATCCCATCTGCGCATGCGCAGGTTCACCTGGCTGTCGGCATAACCCTCAATGAGAGCGGCAACCGAATCCGAGGCCATCTTGGAAATAACCGCGGCGCTCGGCACAAGATACATGGCCGGATTATCCACTCCCAGCAGAAAGGCCACCTGATACAGCACCCAGTTGTACAGCGACGACACCGGGATGGCCAGAAGGCTGCGAAACAGATTGCCGATGGATGCCTCTTTGGGAAAGCCGCGAAACACATTGTGCGCGCACAAATAGATGCCGTTAACAAGGCTGAGCACGCCAAAGACCATCCAGGGGTTCTGGGCTGCTGTAATGCCGAGTGTTTTGTCGAGCAGCAGCACACGCACCAGCATTTCAAGCAGCAGCACTGAAAAACCCGTGAACATGAGCGAATCGCACAAGCGGCTCACGTTGACCTGATCTTTCCAGTGAATGAGCGTGGAACGCGTTGCCCCCTTGGCAGCCATGACCATCTGCACCACGTTGCGGAATCCCGTAATGCCAAACCAGATAAAGGTGCCGCACCAGGCGAGGAACCACCAGTTCTGCGTATACATAAACGAAAAAAACGCAGGGCAGAAGCCCATGAGCACCTTGAGGCAATTGCTCACAGAACTGTTAAAGTAGGCTGGCCCCAGAGGTTCGCTGCTGCCCTTTTCGCAGGTTTTGCCCAACAGGCCGTTGCCGCAGGCAAGGCTCAAACCGCCAAGATTGAGCACGTTGCCCTTGGTGCAGATGCGAAAGTCCACGCTGGCGGTCTTCCAGACAGACTGGCGTTCCATACCCAGATGGCGGCAGCCCGGCAGATGACGCAACAGCCGCAAGGCCTTTTGCCAGGGCGAAGGATTGCGAGGTTTGCTGTAACGCACGCATTCCTCAACCGGCGAGCACACGGGAATATCCGGCTGTTTTTGATCCCTTGCATAAAATTTGCGGCTGCGGGCGGGCAGGGTTTCGCGCAGCACAAACCCCATACCATAGGAATCGCGGCTCACCGAGCTTGTACCAAGGCGTGAACCAAGGGGCTTGTTGCGATAGTGCTCCCACAATTTCGGCACGTTGTGCAGAATATGACGGAACTTTGCCGCGCGCTCCTCATCCTGGGTGCTCATACGGCGCACCATCGTGCGGATCATCTGTTTCACACGCGGGCCAAGCCCTTCATTGAGGGCCTGCTGCAACTCGCTGATGGCCTTGAGGCAGGAGTGCTTGCCTTCCATCCAGCCGCGCATGTTGAAAATTTCCAGATGGCTGATGCTGCCCCGGCTGTCCCACAAAAGTTCCGCCACGTCTTCCACGCTCAGCCCCTTGGTGGTCAGCACAAGGCGGTAGCCGGGGTTCAGTTCCGAAAGCTCGCGGGTAATGTCGCCCACAGAGAGTTGCATGAGCGGCGGCAGGTCGCCGTGCGCGCAGGGTTTGTTGAGGTCGGGCATTTCCGGGTGTTCCTGGGGCGAAAGCCAGTGGTCGGCGATGTATTCAGCGCTCAGGTTGTCCAGAAAAACCAGTTCGGCCCTGGCCTCTTCACTATCGCTCTCAAGCAACAGGGCTGCGCGTTCACGCAGCGAGGGCTGCACATGCGCATGCAGCGCCTCGGCAAGATGCAGTCCAGAGGCCTGCCCCCGGCCCACATGCCGCGAAAAACCCTCGCCGGTCAGTTCCGGCACAGGCACTCCCCACTGGGCTTCAAGCTGCGGGCGCTGGATCTCGTTCCAGAGCGCAAGGCTTTCGAGCACGCGTTCACGACGCCAGCGCAGCACCTCGCGGCCCCGCTTCATGAGTTCGGCAACCTTGGGGCTGTGCAAAAACTCCAGAAAATCCTCGTTGGAGCTGAAACCACGAGGAATCCAGAACAGACTGATGAAGCGCCCGTAAAAAGGCAGATGAAATTCCAGACCAATACGCACGCCGATGCCGGTGATTTCCGCTGCGCGCAGAATTTCGCGCGCTGCCTCGGGCTGCACCCAGTATTCATAGGCAACAGTAAGGGAACGCATCCCCTTGATCCATGCGTCCATGATCAGGTGGGTGGGTGTTTTGCGGCCCTTGGTATTGGCGTCATACACATGGTCGTCAAAAGCGAGCTGATTCCAGCTTTCGGGCATTTCAGGCAGATGATAGCGCGCAAGCATGCGGCGCACCACGCGCGGCGTTCCCTGCACGGTGCGACGAAAATCGTGCGCCAGCTTGAGCTGCTCAAGCTGGTTGCCGTGGGCGCGCACCATGCTCTTCATGATCTGCATGAGGGCGCGCGCGGTGTTGCGACGCAGGGCCGAATGGGCGCTGTTGAGCACTTCATCATACAGGGTCTTGAGGGCAAGCAGGCGGTCGCGAGCCTGTGTACGGCCTGCCTGAAGGTTCCGCAGCAGGTTTATAACGGCATAAGCCATGCGCGAAACAGGCGATGCCACCAGTTCCTTGATGCCGTGCGGGTGCAGGCTGGGATCAAAAAGAAATGTGTCCGACTGTTTGCCATCGGATTCCAGAATACGGTTGACCAGAGCCAGGATGTCCCTGTCCTGCTTGTCAAAATAAATACCTTGCATCTTCGCGCACACGGCGGATCTCCTTTCTGCCGCTTCCCATTCAGCCAAATCCATTGGGGGAATGATCGGCAAGGAACTGTTCCCGCCTACCTATGCGGCCTTTTGCTGGCAAAAGGCCGGAGCCAAGACGGATGCGGCCGCGGTGACGCAGCGCGCAAACTGCTTGTGACGGAGTGAACAGCCCTAGTATTTCTTATTACTTACCCTGTGACAATAGCTTCGTCAAACAGAGCTTTTTCCTTACCACTCAAAAAGTTAGGAGCGGGGCATCACTGCCCCGCTCCAGCTTGACGGCAAAACCCGCATGGCGGGCTGTAACATATCGGCGGCGGCAAAACTGCCTTACCGAAAAAATCAAAAGACAGAATGGCAAAGCCGCACCACAAACTTTATCTGTCAGATATTGCTGACAGTATTCTTTTTTACACGGCAAACACACCCACAAAGCTAACCTGACGCTACAGTTGCCCACTCCGCAGAAAGTTCAAAAAAGTACAATCACTGCGTCATATGAGGGACGGCAACGGATTAGTATACGCCTAAAAGGCCTTGGAGCCAAATACCGTATCCCAGAACGACTTTTCCTTGGACGAAGGATCAACCCAGGCCAGAACTTCGCGACCCATATCCCACGCCAGCGAGCGGGCGATAAAGCCCGATGGGTCGCCGGGGTTGCGCTCCCTGATGGAGAAAAGATAAAAATCATGCACCTGCCGGGCTTCCATCAGCCCGCCCTGCGCCATGGACCAGAGCAAGGTGCCGGAGCGCGCGTCATAGACTTCCATAGCCAGCGAAAGCGAACTGGAGCCAGTGCTGCCGCCGTCCATGTAGTGATTGATGTACCCCCCGACCACCATTTCCGCGCCGCGCTGGCGGGCCAGGGCTATGGCACGGGAGGGTTCGTACGGCGCGCCCTGCGGCGCATACTCAAGAGCCTGAAAGGCATTGAGCGAAAGCCAGACCTGCCAGACCTGCCGCGAAAGCATCTCGCTGAAGCTCACGGCATTGGCTATCTGCTGCGTGGCACGCAAGGGCACGAACAGGGCGCGGGGTCGCCGCCCCAGAACCATCTGCGGCGCCACGTAAATGGCAGGAGGCTGACGGCGCACAAAGTTGTTTATCTGAAACTGAAAAGGCGTACCGAAGTCGCCAGTGACGCTCACCGACCGGCGGCTGTCTTCCGGCGGCGAAGAACAGCCGCCGAGGAGCGTGAACAAAAGCGTTGCCAGAATCGTAGCTGTGACCAGCACCAGCGCAAGAGGCCCGCGCTGGCGCGACACCGCGCCGCCCAAGCCGCAAAACCGGGTATACAGATGGTTCATTGCGTTTTCTCCGAGGCCAGACATGCATTTTGCATGGAATCGAGCAGCTTTTCCCTGGCCTGCGCCAAGCTGTCGTGCAGATCGCGGCGTTTTTCTGCCGGGATGGTGCAAAACGAGGTCTGGCGGGTCATCTGCACAAGGCTGCGCATTTCCCGCTCCAGCTGCGCCAGATGGAGCGATTCCGCTTCCGTCAGCGCAATGCTTCTTCCAGCCAGTTCCGCCAGATGCCCAAGGTCTTCGGCCTTGGCGCGAATGGTGTCTGGCCTGATGCTTGCGCCATATTTACGACAATTGCGAAATTCATGCCAGAATAGCGCAATTCTTCGCCAAAAGCGGGCCATGGCAATCCTCAGAATTGGGCAGCCTTCATCACCTGCAACAACAGCGGCGCGAGCAGCAGCACTACAGGGGCAAAGCCCATGAAGGTCTGCGGCCACGTAAGATTAAGAACCGTGCGGCACCCAACAAGGACGCAGGCGATCATCCAGATAAAGCCCACAATGGAGCCCAGCAGGGGCACCACGCACAAAAGCGAGGGTGCTGCCGCATAGGCAGCCACCTGAAACACCAGCGAGAATTCGGGCCTTTTGCCCGTTATGAAGCCATAGGTAAAATGCATCAGCGCCGACAGCACGTAGAGCTGCACCACAGAAACGCCGGTTTTGATCAGGATGGTCATGGGCAGGCTGAGCTGGGGCGAAAGCAGGATAAGCATTTTTTCCAGCTCGGGGTCAGAAGCGGCGCTGGGGGCCATGAGCGAAAGAAAGATGCCCGACCACACCCTTTCAATAATAACCTGAATGACGCTGATGATCAGATAGAACACCAACGGCCGCACCTGCGAGGATTCCGCCCGCATATGGGCAAAGAAGTTGTGCGCGCCAAACATGACCCGCATGCAGGTGTGATAAAAGGCGGATATCCAGCCATCCGGCTCAGGCGCGGCATCCCAGGGATTGGCTGGGCCGTGCTGCCCATCGTCCTGATTGTCTTCGCGGTCGTTTTCAAAACGCGAGGATTCACGCGCATAGGCGGCGCTGGCATTACGGCTGTCATCAGCATCATCGTCAGCCGAGCCAAAAAGCCCGCGCTGCGAGTTGCGTTTCTGCTGATTGTCGTCATCCCGGTCGCCAGCGCGTTTTTCACTGCCCTTATCGTCACGCTGGCCAAAAATATTTTTGCCGCCCAGCAGCCCCCACAGATTACCTATATGCCTTTCTTCCCCAGTATCCGCCTGAGGAAATTTTCTGCCAGACTGCGGCTTTTGCGCGGGTTCACGGCTCTCACCCAGCTCGTCGTCGGCACATGAGGGTTTCTGCACGGAATGACCGGGAACGATGGCCCCAGGGGGCAATGGATCATCATCGCCCGACTGCCAGGCTCCCCGCCCATGCTGTTCCGCACCCAAATTTTCGGGCCGCGCATCGGCGGCTTCGGAATCACCGCTGTGCGCAGGATTTTCAACGGGGTGTTCCGGCTCGGACAAAACATCCATGACCCCGACGCCGGGAACCAGACGGAACCGGCAGGCGCAGTGCGGGCATGTGGCTATAACTGCCTTGGAAGGCAGACGATCGGCGGGCAATTCGCGGCTGAAACCGCAACGCGGGCAAGTAATATTCACAAAAAGCTCCTAGGCTGACCGGTAACACCGGCACATAATTCACCGTCACTTTAGCCGCAGGCACCCATACTGGCAAGTGCCGCCTGCCTTCTTGCAACATTGCGGCGCAGGGTTCGGGCCGCAAAGCCTGTGCCCCTGATTTTGCAGCGCTGCGAGCCACTGAGCGCCTGACGATGTTGTTGACAGCACAATGAACAACGTCTACTTTGGCGGCTCAAGGGGAGTAACTGGGTTCTTGAAACCCTGGCGACATCAACAGCATGGCCTCATGGCCTGGTGTCGCCGTCGGTATAGCCGATTAGTGAGACCTTGGCGTTACATCGCCAAGGTCTTTTTTATTTTTAAGGAGAACAGCATGACCATTCGCGCACTGCGCCCCTACATCATTGCCGTGGGTATGACCCTGCCAGGCATTGGGCTGCGTTTTCTGCACCCTGACGTTTCGCCGCTTCTGGTGGCCCTGCTCTCGGGCATGGCCATTCTGGGCGCATCCTTTCTGCTCACCTGGGCGTGCGAAGTCGCCCAGATGGACATTCCTCAGGCTGTAGCCGTGGCTGTTGTGGCTTTTATCGCCGTGCTGCCCGAATACGCCGTGGACATGTACTTTACCTGGATGGCGGGCCAGCACCCCGAGAGCGCCTACTCCCACTACGCCATTGCCAACATGACCGGGGCCAACAGGCTGCTCATCGGCGTGGGCTGGTCGTCCATTGTGCTTGTTTTTGCCAGACGGTTTCATACGGGGGTTTCCCTGCCGGACGACAAACGCACAGACGTGCTCTTTCTCGGGCTGGCAACCATTTACGCCCTGTTCATTCCGCTCAAGGGTTCGCTGACCTGGGTTGACGGCGTAGTGCTGCTGGGCATCTACATCTGGTACATCTGCATTATCGCCCGCAGACCCGTGGAAGAGGAAGAACCCGAAGGCCCCGCAGCCCTGCTGGCCCACTTTGCCAAAAAGGTACGCCTGCGCAGCGTTATTCTTATTTTCCTTTTTTCGGCGCTGGTCATTCTGTGCAATGCCGAACCCTTCAGCGAAAGCCTGGTCGCCAGCGGGAAACTGCTGGGCATCAACGAATTTTTGCTGGTGCAGTGGCTTGCGCCTCTTGCCTCGGAGTCGCCCGAATTCATCATTGCCCTCATGTTTACCGCACGGGGCAATGCTTCGCTGGCCCTGGGCAGCCTGCTTTCGTCCAAGCTCAACCAGTGGACCCTGCTTGTGGGCATGATCCCCGGCGTCTACGCCGCGTCATCCGGCTCGCTTTCGCCTTCCATAAACCTTGACACTCACCAGTTTCAGGAAATACTACTGACCGCCGGGCAGTCTCTTTTTGCCGTGGCCCTGCTGGTGGATCTGCGCCTGCATGTACGCGAGGCCCTGTGGCTTTTCATCCTGTTTGCAGCCCAGTTGCTCTCGCCGCTCTATGACACCCAGGTTGAAGCCCTGCTGGGGCTTGCGCACGATCCTTTACGCCTGCACTATTTCTTTGCGCAGGTGTATCTGGTGCTGGCGGCAGTGCTGCTGCTCAGAAACTGGCGCGGCCTTCTGCGCCTGCGTGAAGGATTCAAGGTTTAAAGCTATTGTATTTACCGCCCGCATGTGTTCCTCTGCCAGCACATGCGGGCTTTGCCGCAAAACCCCGTCGGCCAGACTTTTCTGGCCGCTACAATGGATGAATATGCCCCGCTTAGTCTTTTTTCTGCTTCTGCTTTTGCCGCTGCTGGCATGCGCGCAAGCCGCCCTTGCCGCCCGTCTGCCCGAAGTGCAGGCAGCGGGATCACTTAAAGCTGAAACTCCAGCTCAGGGCATGAAAGTAATACCGGCCCGCAAGGATTCCGCGGGCGCGCCTCCCACTTCGCTGGCCGCTGCCGACCCCAATGCGGGCGCAGGCCAGCCCCCTCAGCACCAGACCAATGCGGACAAAGCCCCCCCTGCCTCGGCAGATGTCGCGCCAGCGCCGGGAGCCGTGGAAAAAGCCGACGAAAAGACTGCGGCAGCCATTATTTCCGGTTCTCGCCGCCCTGGCATCATTGAACACCAGATCGTGCGCACCAACCGGGAAGACAAGCCGGATATCAATCTCAGCTATCCCTCGCTGGGTATTCGCGCAGTGGACGCCAATATCCGCGAATGGGCCACGGGCATTGCCAACGCCTTTGAAGAAACCTTCAATTCGCCCGGTCTGTACCCGGATGAAAACCGCCCGGTTCCCGAACTGTGGTGTTCCTACTCTCTAAGCCATCCTTCAGACAAGGCGCTGAGCATCACCTTTGAAGTCTGGACCTACACGGGCGGCGCACAGGGCAATCTGGACATCATGACCCTGAACTACAGCCTGCTGACAGGCCAGCGCCTTGGGCTGGTGGATATTTTTGAAGATCCGGACGCGGCCCTTGCCATCATGTCCGCATGGTCGCGCAGGGAACTTTTCCAGCGCCTCGGCGGCATGCGTCAGGAGCAGTACCTGCGCACAGGCCTTAATCCCGTGCCGGAAAACTTCGCCAGCCTGACCCTGACGCCCTCGGGCATACGCATAAACTTTCAGCCCTATCAGGTGGCCCCCGGCATGGCTGGCGCGCAGAAGGTGGAAATCCCCATTGAAGAACTCCAGCCTGCGCACCCCCTGATGCTGCTCTGGGGCAAATAAGGCCCCTCGCCGCAGCGCGCTCATATATGCAAAAAGCCCCTTTCGGGGCTTTTTTTGTGAGCAGTCGTCAGTGACGCACGGCGGCAATCAGTCCAGACCGCGCAGCTTTTCGCGCAGCAGAGCGGCCTTGGCGGGGCCGATGCCGGGAATCTTGCACAAATCCTCCACCCCTGCGGCCCGCATGGCCTCAACGCTGCCAAAGTTGTCCCACAACAAACGCGCCGTGGCAGGGCCTATACCCGGCAAGCGCATCAGCTCGCCGGACAGTGCTGCTCCCTGCCGCGCCCTGCGGTGTCGGCCAATGGCAAAACGGTGGGTGTTGTCGCGCACGTTCTGCAAAAACAGCAGTTCCGGGCCGCCCTCGCGCAGGGGCAGCGGATTTGCGCGGTTGGGCACAAAAATTCTGTCAGCCACATTGCCAGCGCGACGGTCGGCATGCCCCTCTTCATCCCTGGCCTTGGCAATGGCCGCAAGGGCGAAAAGGTCTTCCTGCCCTGCCTCGCGCAGGGCGCGCTGCACGGAGCCGAGCTGCCCGCGCCCGCCGTCTATGAGCAGCAAATCCGGCCACGGCGGGCCGCTCTCAAGCCTGCGCGCCACCCAGGCATACAGGGTGGCGTAGTCATCCCCGCTGTCGGGCATGGCATAGGCCCGGTACTGCGAACGTTCGGGCTTGCCGTCCTCAAAAACAACCATGCCCACGCGGGTCTGTTGCCCGCCGGTGTGGGACACGTCCACGCATTCAATGCGCATGGGCGGGCCGGGCAGGTGCAAAGCTTTTGCCAGACGCTCCAGAATATTCTGATCAGTTTTCTGTTCCTGACGGCGGGCTTCCTCCCGCGCGTTGGACTGCGCAAGGTCTATGAGCTGGTTGTCGCCCGCATTTTGCGGCGGCACAATGCGCACGGCTCCGCCCCGGCGATCGGCAAGAGTCTGCTCCAGAGTCTCGCGGGTTGATGCGCCGCTTTCGGCTGCCTGCCCGGTTTCGGCTGCCGCCTTCTCGCCCTCTTCCCCCTGCTCCTCTTCCTGATCGGCGGGGATCCAGGGCAGCAGGATGCGCGGGGGCGGCGTGGCCTGGCTGTAATACTGCCCCATGAACGACCACAAAAGCTCCGGCGCGTCTTCAAAAGTCAGGCCCGACCAGTAAAAAGCCCGTCCGTCCGTCACGGCCCCGTTGCGCACAAAGATAAGCCCCAGCGCCAGCCCCTTGTCCGCAGAAAACAGGCCCACCACGTCCATGTCGCCGCCGCCGGGCAGCACGGCAGCCTGCCGTTCAACCGTGCTTTCCACAGCGCGGATCTGGTCGCGCAGGCTGGCGGCCCTTTCAAATTCCAGTTCTTCGGCGGCCTGTTCCATGGCGGCGCGCAGGCCGCCAAGCAGCTCGACTGAACGCCCCTGGAGCAGATCCGTCACCTTGCGCACGTTTTCGTTGTATTCCTGCGATGTCACCATGCCCATGCAGGGCGCCGGGCATTGCCCCATAAAATGATACAGGCAGGGGCGCACACGGTTTTTCATGGCCTTGTCGGTGCAGCGCCGCAGGGCAAAGGCGCGGTGGATGAGCTTCCACGTTTCGCGCGCCGCCAGAGCGGACGTGAACGGGCCGAAATAGCGCGCGCCGTCCCGCCGCGCCTGCCGCACGATTTCCAGCCGGGGAAAGGGATGCTTGGGATTGATGCGAAAAAGCACGTACTGCTTGTCGTCGCGCAGCACGATGTTGTAGTGCGGCCTGTGCTTTTTGATGCAACTGGCTTCCAGCAGCAGGGCCTCTTTTTCCGTGGTAGTGGTCAGGTACTCGATGCTCTCGGCATGCGAAAGCATGGCCCGCGTTTTGGCGGGCAGGCCTTCTGGCCGAAAATAGGAGAGCACCCGGCGGCGCAGCACGCGCGCCTTGCCCACATAGATAATGCGGCCCTTGGCGTCCTTGTATAGGTAAACGCCGGGAGTAAGGGGAATGCTGGATGATTCGGGCTTCTGCATGACAAAAGAATGGTGAGTTAAAGAAAAAAAGCAAGTGCGGGGGAAAAAGCCAAAAGGCTTCCATCCCCCGCGCTCCTCCTGAAAAACTGGCGGGCGCTTGCTCGCGCAGCCGCCAGAGCAATTTAAAGAATTGCCCTAAATCAGACCCTTCTGCATCATTTCGGCCACCTGGGCCACGTCCTTGTCGCCACGGCCAGAGAGGTTCACCAGCAAGATACCGTCCACAGGCATGGCGGGGGCCATCTTCATGGCATGGGCCAGCGCGTGGGAAGATTCCAGCGCCGGGATGATGCCTTCATGCCGCGAAAGGGCAAAAAATGCGTCCAGGGCTTCCCTGTCCGTCACGCTGACGTATTCGGCGCGGCCCATATCCTTGAGCAGGGCATGCTCCGGCCCCACAGAGGGATAATCAAGCCCGGCAGAGATGGAATACACTTCGCCCGCCTCGCCCGCAGGATCCTTAATCATGTAGGAGTTGAAACCGTGCATGACGCCGGGTTCGCCCAGGCAGAGGGATGCGGCATGTTCGCCGTAGCTGTTGCCACGGCCTCCGGGTTCCACGCCCAAAAGGCGCACGTCCGCATCGTCAAGAAAGCCCGCGAACAGGCCGATGGCGTTGGAACCGCCGCCCACGCAACCAAGGCAGGCATCGGGCAGGCGGCCAGTTTCGGCCATCATCTGGGCGCGGGCCTCGCGCCCCACCACAGACTGAAAAACGCGCACCATATAAGGATACGGATGCGGGCCAACGGCAGAACCCAGCACATAGAACATTTCCGGGTCTTCAATCCACATGCCCAGAGCTTCGTCCACGGCTTCCTTGAGGGTGCGCTGACCGCTCTTGGCAGCCACCACGCGCGAGCCGAGCATCTCCATGCGGATGACATTGAGGTGCTGGCGTTCAATATCCACTTCACCCATGCAGATGGTGCATTCCAGCCCCATCAGGGCCGCTGTGGCCGCAGTGGCGACACCGTGCTGGCCTGCGCCGGTTTCCGCAATAACGCGCTTTTTGCCCATGCGCTTTGCCAGCAGGCACTGCCCAAGGGTATTGTTGATCTTGTGCGCGCCCAGATGGTTGAGGTCTTCGCGCTTGAGCCATATCTGCGCGCCGCCAAGGTGACGGCTCAGGTTGGCGCAGTGGAATACCGGATTGGGCCGCCCCGTGTAGTGGGAGCAAAGATAATCCAGCTCTTTCTGGAAGGACGGATCCGCCTCGGCGGCCTTCATGGCTTCAGCCACTTCGTCCAGACGGGCCTTGAGAGGCTCGGGTACGAACTGCCCGCCATAGGCCCCAAAAAAGCCCTTGCTGTCAGGAATGCCGTAAGGGGCGGAATGCTGGCTCATGCGATCTCCTTCTTCATGCTGGGTTTCTGCAAATATCTGCGGCCTGCGCTGGTTTCAGCCTATGAAAGGGCATCCGGCGGCGGCATCTCAAAAAACTCCGTCACTCTGGCGTGTTGCCCGCGCCATGTCAAGATGCCGCCCAAAATACCCGCGCAGGGCGGGTCTTTTTCGGTTTATCCGCGTTTTGCGCGGCGCGGCCCGCAACCTTGCCCGCAGAGGTGCTTTGCCCTATAGTCTGCCTCTGTTTTACAGACCTGAGAGCAGTTAATGCATGAAATGCGTTAACTGCTCTGCAAGGATTTTCCTGAAAATCCTTGTCACGAAATGAACGCAGGCAGGCTTTGCCTGCCGTAAGCGGGCATTTCAAGTGTCAAATGCTCTAGATGTGAGGCGGAGATCCATGCTTGACGAAAAATACACTGGCAACGGCAAGGTTGTGCTGCTGGCAGGCGGCGGAAAAATCTACACGGATATCGCCGCCCGATTTGTGCGCAGCGAGCGCGATCTGGAAGAAATTGTGGCCTCGCCCTACTCGCGCCAGATCGTGCAGAATATTCTCGATTCCGGCCACCGGGCCGCGCTTGAATTCGACTTTTTTCTCTTTGGCGTTGAGGGTTATTCGCGCGTTACAGAAACCCAGCTTGTGCGCAAGCGGCTGGCCTCGTACCTCATAAAATCCGGACGGGCGGAACTGGGCGGCAAACGCCGTTATTCCGTGGTGTATCCGCGCAGCGTGGCCGAATTTTCCGCGCAGGTGACCCTGCCCGACGGGCACACGGCAACCCTCAGCGGACACGATCTGGCTGACATTTCACGGCAGTGGTATGATGCTGGCCTTGACGCGGGCCTGCCAGAAGAAGATTTGCGCTACCTGAAGCCTCAGGCCACGGAATTCAAGGCCATCATCGGCATGAATGCCCACGCCCTGCTCGACTGGTTTGCCATCCGCTGCTGCCGCAATGCCCAGCACGAAATACGGCATCTGGCGTGGCAGATGCTGCGCCTTTGCCGCAAGGCCGCGCCCGACCTCTTTGCCGGTGCAGGCCCAAGCTGCGTGCAGATGGGCTATTGCCCTGAAAACAAGCGCCAGCACGCCCGGTGCGTGGGCCGCGTGCTCACCAAGGAGCAGGCGCTCGAAATGCTGCGCTCTCATGGCGGGCAGCAGACCAGCGCGGAAGACTTTACCGATCAGTAAGGCTTCCCCACAAGGATTGTAAAAAAGTTTTGCGGTTACGCGCACCCTGTGCGCGTAACCGCATTATCTTTTGCTCGTATGCCGTTGTTTAAAAAAATGTTTTGCTCACCGCTGCGGCTTCATCCTGACGCGCCTGCTCGGCCAGGTCTTCGGGTGCGGCATCCTGCCCGTTGGCCACAGCCCCGATCATGACCCCAAGGTGGCTCATGGCAAGCCCCAGCCACCAGATGCGGTAAAAATCATGCCCAAAGATGCCGTTGACCAGCCAGCCGCCAAAACCGATCCAGAACCAGGCGGTCATACGCCAGTAGTTGCTGGGGCTTTTGCTTTCAAGTTCTGCCAGCAGGCGCGGGCGTATACGCTTGTAGCCCCACCATATGAAGCCCAGCAAAAAAATCATGCCCAGCACAAAGCCAACAATACCATGCGCGTACAGCATATCCAGATAAAGGTTGTGCGGATGGCTGATGGTGATAACGTCTTTTTCAGGCGTAAGGCCGAGCGCGCGGAAGGCCTCATTATAACGGCCCGCACCGGCTCCCAGCCAGGGATGCTCGCAAAACACCTGCCATGCCAGATGCCACAGGCTCCAGCGGCCATCGCTCTCCACCGCGCCCAGCCCGGCCCGCCCCTGTAGCACGAGCACAGCCAGCAGAATGCCCAGCGAGCCCACGGCCAGCTTGAAGCGTCCACGGCCTCCGCGCAGCAGAACCCACAAACCAAAGGAAACAGCCACGGCCAGCGCGCCGCTGCGGCTGCTTGCGCCAATCAGCAAAAAAAACGCGGGCCAGAGCGTTGCAAACCACAGCAGGGCCGAAGCCGCAGGCGAGAGGGCACGGCGCAGGATAAACCAGAGGGAAAAGGCAGGAATGAGCGCCAGGGCTATGTAGTTGCCCACAGTATAATCGCCGAGGCTCCCCGTGAGCCTGCCCGCATTAAGGGAGTAGCCCATGATGAAATCCGTGCCGGTCAGCGCCTGATGCAGGCCATCCAGCCCTTCCCAGAAGCAGGCCAGCACGCAGGCCCACACAAGGCGGCGCAGGTCTTTTTCGCTCCGCACGCATTCCATGCCGATGAACGGCAGAATAAAACCCTTGTTGATGCCTGTGCCCGCGTGAAGAAGCGAAGTCCATATGTTCTCTGAAAAAAACACGCCAATGCCGATCATGGCCCACAGGCAATAAAAAAGCGGGCGCGCATCAAGCCTGTGCAAAACGCTTTCTGTCCAGTTGTAGCGATAAAAGAGCAACAGAAAAATAAAGCAGATGACTGGCAAGACCTCACGCGCGCCGTACCCTATGGGAAAGGAGGCCAGCGAAATCCAGAACGACCAGAAAAGGCAACGGCTCCACTGCACATCAGACGGATTGCGCAGTGCGCAAAGCAGGCGCTCCCGTACGTGCAAACCCCTTTTTTTTGCTTCATTAAATATATTCAGCACAGCTCATGCGCCCTTTGTTTGGATACAGATTATGGCGCAAGATGTATCCGTTGGCGGGCATAAATTCAAGTAGCAGTAAAGTCCTTGCATTAGGGAAACAGGCAAAATATACTTTTGCGATAAATTATTTCACCATTGAGGTATAATATGGCCAGATTTACCGGTTTTGACGAAGTATTCAGTGCACTTTACGTTGACTTCGACAATATTTACACCCGCTTTCTTGAAATTGACCCCGAGGCGGCCAGGGCCTTTGGCTCTGTTCCATACCGGTGGGTGCGCTGGATTGAAAACCATGCGCTGCGCATTCTTTACGGCGAAGGCGTGCGCCGCCGCATCCTCAAGCGCATGTGCTACCTGAACCCCCAACGCTATCAGGAATACCGTAACCCCTTCATCCGCAGCGCATTTCAGGTGGTGGACTGCCCGCCGCTGACCACCCGCGGCAAGACCAGCACCGATATCCATCTGGTGATGGACTGCATGGACGACCTCTCCCACTCCACCCACTTTGACGAATTCATCATTCTTTCCGGCGATGCGGACTTTACCCCCCTGCTCATCCGCTTGCAGGAACATGCCCGCCGCACCTTGGTGCTTTCTGTGGGCTATTCTTCACCCGCGTACACGGCTGCGGCATCCTGGCGCATCCGCGAAGACTGGTTTTTGCAGCAGGCCCTGCGCGACGAGCGCGCCGATGAAGTGGACGACCAGCCCATTGCTGTAGTGCCCACACCCCCCATTGCCCGCACCGCGCACGCAGCGCCTTCCGCCCCCGAAAAAAACCCTGACGACGAAGACGAAGGCCCAGCCCCCGGAAATGCGTGGTAAATACCCGCAAACTGTCGCCCCAACGGCCCGAAGCGCTTGACGCCGGGAGCCGCCAACGCTAAAAAGTGAGACGCTCTTTTCTGGTTGGTAGCCCGCTCTACTGGTGCACCCCGCGCTTACCGGCGAACCACGGACCGCCGCAGCCTGTAGCCGTTTTCAGTGATTACGGCCACATGATTACGGCGCAGGCGTCCCCCATGACGCATACAGCGGCGGGCCTGAATCATAAAACCTGGTTAGGAGGTCCTATGTTTCGCCGTGTTATTCTTGCCCTGATTACCCTTGCCCTGCTCTGCGGGCCGGCGGCTGCCGCCGAAAAATTCATTGTGGCCAGCGACTGCACATGGCCCCCCATGGAAATGCTGGACGCCAACAAGCAGCCTGAAGGCTTCTCCACTGACTACCTCCGCGCCATGGGCAAAGCCGCAGGCTTTGAGGTTGAAGTGCGCAACATCGCGTGGGACGGCATTTTTGGCGGTGTGGCCACCGGACAGTACGACATCGTGGCTTCCTCGGTGACCATTACCCCCGAGCGTGAAAAGCAGTTTGACTTCTCCGCTCCTTACTATGAAGTAGTTCAGGCCGTGGTGCTGCCCGCTGGCAAGAGCATCAAGACCCTGGCCGACCTCAAGGGCAAGAAGGTCGGCGGCCAGATCGGCACCACCGGCATCTTTGTTATGCGCAAGGCCAATGTCAACGCGGATATCAAGGAATATGACGATGTGGGCCTGGCCATTCAGGATCTCGTGGGCGGCCGTCTTGACGCCGTTATCTGCGATGATCCCGTTGCCATGTACTATGTGAACAAAAAGCCTGACACCGCCGGCAAGCTGAACATTTCGTTCAAGGCCGACGAAAAGGAATACTATGGCTTCACCGTCCGCAAGGGCCGCAAAGACCTGGTGGAAAAGCTGAACAAGGGCATTGCCGCTGTGAAGGCTTCTGGCGAAGACCGCAAAATTGCTGAAAAGTGGCTTGGTAAATCCAACTAACGTTCCGTTTTCGCGGGGCGTTCGGGCTTGTCCTGGGCGCCCCGCCGTATTTTAAGGAGTGGACATGATCCGTCGTCTGTTGCTGGCCCTGGTTGCCGTTTCCCTTTTGTGCGGCCAGGCCATGGCTGCTGAAAAATTCATTGTGGCCACCGACTGCACCTGGCCCCCCATGGAAATGCTGGACGCCAACAAGCAGCCCATTGGCTTTGATGTGGACTTCATCACTGCCGTTGGCAAGGCCGCCGGTTTTGAGGTTGATGTGCGCAACATCGCCTGGGACGGCATTTTCGGCGGCGTAGCCACCGGACAGTACGACATCGTGGCTGCCGCCACCACTATCACCGAAGAACGCCAGAAGCAGTTTGACTTCTCTGATCCTTATTATGAAGTTGCCCAGGCCGTAGTGCTGCCCGCTGGCAAGAGCATCAAGAGCCTGGCTGACCTCAAGGGCAAGAAGGTCGGCGGCCAGATCGGCACCACCGGCGTGTTTGTTATCCGCAAGGCTGGCGTGACTGTTGACCTCAAGGAATACGACGATGTGGGCCTTGCCATTCAGGACATGCTGGGCGGCCGCCTTGACGCCGTTATCTGCGATGATCCGGTTGCGCTCTACTACGTCAACAAAAAGGCCGACACCGCCGGCAAGCTGAACATTTCCTTCAAGACAGAAGAAAAGGAATACTACGGCTTTACCGTGCGCAAGGGCCGCAAGGACCTGGTGGAAAAGCTGAACAAGGGCATCAAGGACGTGAAAGCCTCCGGCGTGGAAGCCCAGTTGCTCCAGAAGTGGATGGGCGCTTCCAAGTAATTTGCCTTTTTTCGTGATATTTTGGTGGCTTCCGGACTTTTGTCCGGAAGCCATTGCATAAACCAGGGCAATGCCTTACACCACAGGGCCAGCCCGTTATAACCCGCGGCATCCCGGCACGGCCCAGCCGTTGCCTGCCGCCAGCCTCAAACGCCTTGTCATGAAGGACTGCGATGCACGATAAAAAAGATGGAAGCAAAGGCAACATCATTATGGTCACGGATGGCGCGTCCATCCCCGACCCGCGTGAATGGCGCCTGATAAACGCATGGTCTATCGCCCTTGTGGGCGCGCTCGGCACCCTGTTCACGCTCTGCACGCTCTGGCCCGAGCCATACCTGCGCATTCTGCTTTACCTGCCGGACGGCATACTGATCACATTCAAGATCACCATGCTTTCCATCTGCTGTGCAGTGCCGCTTGGCTTGCTCACAGGTCTTGGTCGCATTTCAGACAACCGCCTCATAAATCTCATCGCTTCCACCTATGTGGAAGTGATACGCGGCATCCCCCTGCTGGTGCAGATTTTTTACATCTACTACGCCCTCTCGCGCTTTGTGCAGGTGAGCGGCGTCACCTCTGCGGTGGTTGCCATCAGTTTTTGCTACGGCGCCTACATGGGCGAAGTGTTCCGTGCGGGCATCACGGCCATCAACAAGGGCCAGACAGAAGCCGCGCGTTCACTGGGCTTCAACCGCTATCAGACCATGCGCCTTGTGGTGCTGCCCCAGGCCATGCGCACCATTCTGCCCCCCGTGGGCAACGAATGCATCGCCATGCTCAAGGATACCTCGCTTGTATCCATCATGGCAGTGCCGGACATCATGCAACGCGCGCGCAGCTTTGTGGGCACCACCTACCTGTATTTTGAGACCTACACCATGGTGGCAATCATTTATCTCATTATCACCCTTGTGCTCTCCAAGGCTGTGAGCATCATGGAATCCAGGCTGAACTACTATGACGGAAAATAGCGCCGCCCCCATTATCTCCATCAATCACGTCTGGAAGTACTTTGGTTCGCTGCCTGCCTTGCAGGATGTGAGCCTGGATATCGCACCCGGCGAACGTGTGGTTATTATCGGCCCTTCCGGCTCCGGCAAGTCTACCCTGTTGCGTTCCATCAACAGGCTGGAACAGATCGACCAGGGCAGCATCATTGTTCAGGGTCAGGATATCCAGAGCGATGAGAACAACATCAACGAGATGCGCCAGAATCTGGGCATGGTTTTTCAGCAGTTCAATCTTTTCCCGCACAAGACGGTACTGGAAAACCTCACTCTTGCCCCGCGCCACCTGCGCAAGCTCTCGCGCGAGGAGGCTGACGCCCGCGCCCTGGGTCTTCTCAAAAAGGTCGGCATCAGCGACAAGGCCAATGTGTACCCTGCCATGCTTTCGGGTGGGCAGCAGCAGCGTGTTGCCATTGCGCGCGCCCTGGCCATGCAGCCCTCCATCATGCTCTTTGACGAACCCACATCAGCTCTTGACCCCGAAATGGTGGGCGAAGTGCTGGACGTTATGGTGAAGCTGGCAGAAGAAGGCATGACAATGGTTTGCGTAACCCACGAAATGGGCTTTGCGCGCACTGTCGCCGACCGCCTCATCTTTATGGATCAGGGCCAGATTGTGGAAATGGGCAAGCCTGAAATGCTTTTCACTGCCCCCCGCCATCCGCGCCTGCGGCAGTTCCTGAATCAGATTCTGTAGTACGCTTTTGGGCAGGAGGGGCCTTTGCCCGCAAGGGTTCCCTCCTGTCATGCCTCCCCCACTCCCTCTTTCCCGCCATCCCTTATGTGCTGCGTCAACAGCTACGCCCTCCACGGCGACAACAACAAGGGAGTGACCAAGCCCATGAACGCCCCTCATATATATAGCCCTACTGTAGCCGTTGCCGTGAGCGGCGGCGTGGACAGCCTGTGCGCAGTGGTTATGCTGCACAACGCGGGCTTTCGCGTTTTGGCCCTGCACGGTCTTTTTTTGCCGGACGGCCCAACCGTTGCCCCCGCAGGGCTGGCCGAAGCCTGCGCCACTCTTGGGGTTCCCCTGCATGTGGCCGACCTGCGCGAGGCCTTTCAGCGCGAAGTGCTGACCCCCTTTGCCGCTGCCTATGCGCAGGGGCGCACACCCAACCCCTGCGCATACTGCAACCGGGCCATAAAGTTTGGCGTGCTGCTCGATACCGCCCTGGCTCTCGGTGCGGACAAGCTTGCCACAGGACATTACGCCCGCCTTGTTCCCGGCCCGGATTCGCCAACAGAGGCTGGCGAGGATGAAAATCCCAAAGTCCTCCCTCTGCTTGCCGCCGCTGCGGATGCCGCCAAGGATCAAAGCTATTTTCTCAGCCTCGTGCCGCGTCAACGGCTGAGCCGCGCCCTGTTTCCGCTTTACGGGCAGAACAAGGAGCAAACCCGCGCCATTGTGGCGGCAGCCGGGCTGGCAGTTCCCCTGCCGTCCGAGAGCCAGGACATCTGTTTTGCCCCGCCAGTAGCGCAGGCTGGCGTGTCTGCCGCCGAGGCCTACCGTCCATTTCTGGAGCGGCACTGGCAGGCGGCGGGCACCATCGCACCGGGGCCGGGGCCAGTGCTATTGCAGGACGCTGCGGGCAACAGGCGCGAAATAGCCCGACACAAAGGGCTGTGGCGCTATACGGAGGGGCAGCGCAAGGGCCTTGGCATTGCCCATACTGAGCCGCTTTTTGTGCTGACCAAGGATAGCGCGACCAACAGCCTTGTGGTTGGGCCGCGTGCTTTGCTGGGCATACGCACCTGCGTGACAGGGCCAGCCAATATCGCATTGCCGCCGCATCTTTGGCCTGACAGGTTGCTTGTACGGCTGCGGCATCGGCAGCGCCCCTGCCCCGCGAGTGTGCAGGTAGAGGATGCGTGTCTGCGCATTATGCTGGCTGAACCGCAGTTTCCTACGGCTCCCGGACAGGTGGCAGCGGTTTATGACGAAGAAGGCCGCGTGCTGGCTGCGGGAGTGGTTGAAGAGATGGCGTAGGAATATAAAACCGCACCCTAGGGATATAGGGGAGCCTGTCAGGCTGATTTACGCAAACCCGACTTTTCTGGCCTGACTGCGTCAAAATCCAGTTTTTAATGCTCACGTACACAAGTACGCTGCGCTTAAAAACTGGATTGTTCCTTGTCAGGCCGCAAAAACCGTATTTTGCAAATTCGCCCAACACTAACCATCGCCTCCGCTACGCTCCGGCGAGTCTAAGGAAGGCGACTTCACGACCAGCTTCTGATGACGAGGAATATCTTTACAACTCGCGAGGTGTTCGTCTGATTATGGTTAAATGGGGCACAGATTTACCGAAAGTAAAAGTGAAGAAAGCGCTTCTTTTGTTATCTGGACTATGCATGGTCATCCAAAGAGCTTTTTTTCGTCTACGTATTTCAAAAAACAGTGGACAAAAAGTTATAGACCTAACAGTTCCGTGATCACCGAACGCCCACAAGTTAATAAAAATGATACAAAGCCAGCATCTGAACCAGTAACTGTATTAATGGTATCCGGCTGAAACGGAAAATCATCCAAAGCAAAAGCGGGCTATGGCATTTACGCGGCGCGGAGGGAGATCACCTGAACGAGTGCAGCGAGTGAAGGAAGCTCCCGCAGCTATGGCCGCGTTGCCCTCGCATTTTTGTGGAAGCTGATAACCTCAGGGGGTGCTCCGGGGGGAGTGCAGAGGGGGCCGAGGAGGGGCGCAGCCCCTAACAGGCCCCCTCTGCCCCACGCCGGGAAGGCGAAAACGCGCGCCGCGCAGGCGTCCCAAACTCCGCCTGAGGGCGGAATATCGTACCCAAAGGGCATTCAAATAAAAAAAATCGCCCCCACCCAACGAAAAAACAGGCCTCAGCGTCAGCCAAGGCCCGTAATAAAAGTTTTTGCGGGATGGGGGTTTGGGGCAGGGGGCTTTTTACAAAAAGCCCCCTGCCCCCAATTATCTCTATCCCATATCTTCCGTCAGCACCATCTGACGCGCGGCGGCGGTTTCATCCAGACGGCGCACGGGCAGGTTGGTGGGCAGCTCCTGAAGAGACTGGGGATCAGCCTTGCCCGTGCGGATGATCTCCTTCAGGGCTTCGACGTAACCGTCCAGGGTTTCCTTGCTTTCCGTTTCCGTGGGTTCGGCCATGAGGCACTCGTGCACGATGAGCGGGAAGTAGATGGTGGGCGCATGAATGCCACGTTGCAGCAAGGCCTTGGCGATATCCAGAGCGCGCAGGCCCTGCGGTGCGGAGGCCACGAATTCGTGCGCGCAGAAACGATCCTTGAAGGGAATCTCCAGCACGTCCTCAAGCTTTTTCTTGAGGTAGTTGGCGTTGAGCACTGCGTATTCAGAGGCGCGGGTGAGTCCTTCGCCGCCGAGGCGCAGCATGTAGGCCAGGGCTTTGATGACCACGCCAAAGCTGCCGTAGAAGGGGCCGATGGGACCGATGGTCTGCGGCAGGTTGTAATCGAGGAAGAAGCGCCCGTCAGGGTGCTTTGCCACGCGCGGGGCGGGCATAAAGGGCAGAAGCTTGTCGCTCACGCCCACGGGGCCAGCGCCGGGGCCGCCGCCGCCGTGCGGGGTGGCCAGGGTTTTGTGCACGTTGAGGTGCACCACGTCAAAGCCCACGTCGCCCATGCGCATCTTGCCCATGATGGCGTTCATGTTTGCGCCGTCGTAGTACAGCAGGGCATCGACCTTGCGCAGTTCGGCGACGATGCGGGGCAAGTGCACTTCCATGAGGCCGAGGGTGTTGGGGCAGGTCATCATGAGGCCCGCCACATCTTCGCCGTGTTCGGCAATGGCAGCCACAATGGCTTCGGGATCCACCATGCCGTCGCGCGATTCGATGTTGATGGTGTCAAATCCGGCAAGGGCGGCGGAGGCAGGGTTGGTGCCGTGGGCCGCATCGGGGATAAGCATCTTTTTGCGGTTGCGTCCCTTGGCCTTGTGGTAGGCGGCAATGAGCTTGACACCGGTGAATTCGCCGTTGGCCCCGGCCATGGGCTGGAAGGTAAAGGCCTTCATGCCCGTGAGTTCGCAGAGCAGATTTTCGGCTTCATACAGGCATTGCAGCGCGCCCTGGGCGCAGTCGGCCCCGCCTTCAAGCTGGGCCATCATGGGGTGCAGGTGGGTAAAGCCCGGCAGCGCTGCCACGTATTCCATGAACTTGGGGTTGTACTTCATGGTGCAGGAGCCAAGGGGGTAAAAATTGGCATCCACGCTGTAGTTGAGCTGCGAAAGCTGGGTGAAGTGGCGCACCACGTCCAGTTCCGAGCATTCGGGCAGACGGGGAGCATTTTTGCGCAGCAGGTCTGCGGGCAACATGGCCTCAGCCTTGGGGGCAGAGCTGTTCAGGCAGTAGGCGGTGCGCCCGGAAACGGATTTGGCGAAAATGGTTTTCACAGCAGACCTCCCATGATTTCGGCCAGCTTGTCTATCTGGGTGCGGTTGTTGGCCTCGGTGCACGAGAGCAGCAGCACGTTTTCCATGCCGGGATAATGATGGCCCAGCGGATAACCGGGCACAACACCCTTCTGCGTCATGGCCTTGACCACTTCGGCGGCGGGCATGGGCAGGCGCAGGGCCACTTCCGAACCGTAGGGGGCGCTGTTGAGCAGTTCCACGCCCTTGAGGGCGGCGAGGCGCTCCACAGCGTAGCGGGCAAGCGCCATGTTGTTTTCGGCCACGCGGGTGAGGCCCTGCGGGCCAAGCAGGCTCATGTGGATGAGCGAGCGCAGGGCGCAGAGAGCCTGATTGGAGCAAATGTTGGATGTGGCCTTGGCGCGGCGGATGTGCTGCTCGCGGGCTTGCAGGGTCAGCACGTAGCCGGTTTTGCCGTCCACATCGGTGGTGCGGCCCACAATGCGGCCGGGGAACTGGCGGATATGCTCCTTGCGGCAGGCCATGAGCCCGAGGTAGGGGCCGCCGAACGAGAGGTTCATGCCAAGGCTCTGGCCTTCGGCCACGGCCACGTCAGCCCCCATTTCGCCAGGGGTTTTGAGCACGGACTGCATGACCGGATACACGGAGATGACGCCAAAGGCCTTGTTGGAACGGGCCTTGGCAAACAGGGCCGTGTAGTCCGCCACTGCGCCGAAGAAGTTGGGATTCTGCACAATAACGGCAGCGCATGTAGCATCGGTGGCAGCCATAAGGGCGTCCATATCGCTGCAACCATTCTGCTGGGGTACGATCCTGATTTCCAGATCAAGGCTCGAAACATAGGCCTCCAGCATGGAGCGCCAGATGGGGTTGACGGCTTCGTCCACCACCAGCACGCGGCGGCGCGTGGAGCGCACAGCCATCATGGCGGCTTCAAAAATGGCGGTGCCGCCGTCATACACGGAGGCATTGCCGCAATCCATTTCCATCAGGCGGCTGACGGCGGTCTGGAACTCAAAAATGGCCTGCAGGGTGCCCTGCGAGCATTCTGCCTGATAGGGCGTGTAGGCGGTGTAAAATTCGCTGCGGCCAGAAAGCGCGTCCACAGCCTTGGGGATGTCGTGGTTATAAAAGCCTGCGCCGAGAAAGGACACATGACCGGGGCAGTTTTTGGCTGCCAGCTCTTCAAAGTGTCCGCAGACTGCGGCTTCGCTCTGCCCCTTGGGCAGATCAAAGCTCTGGGGACGCATGCTGGACGGGATGTCGGAAAAAAGCTCATCCAGACTGCGCACGCCAACTACGGAGAGCATTTCATGCAACTCTTCCGGCGTATGGGGAATGTATGGCATACTAGCTCCTTGCCGCCGGACACGTTGTACCGCTTGTGCGACGGCAGCCGCTGTGAAAGGGACTCCGGCTGGAACCCGCCGTTGTACAGCGCGGCTCCAGCCGGTGCGAAAGAAAAAATTTCAGGCTGTTACACACTCGGTGCAAAAGTTTGCCAGCGCGCAGGCAGCCCAAAATCATACAAGGGTAACGTGGTTAAACTGCGCTACCCACGTCAAACGGCATGCCTGTCTAGTGTTTCTCGGTGGCGCAATGAGCTTCGTAAGCCGCCGCGTCCAGCAGACCGCCGGGCTTGTGGGCCAGCTTGACGCGCACAATCCAGCCCTCGCCAAAGGGGTCGCTGTTGCAAAGCTCGGGGGTGTTTTCCAGAGCTTCGTTCACGGCTATCACTTCGCCCGAAACGGGAGAAATCAGGTCGCTGGCGGCCTTGACCGATTCCACAGAGCCGAATTCCTTGTCTTCAGAAAGCTGGTCGCCCACAGGGGGCAGTTCCACGTAGGTGATATCGCCAAGGGATTCCTGAGCAAAGCTGGTGATGCCGATAACGGCCTCGTCCCCTTCAATGCGGGTCCATTCGTGGCTGGTGCTGTACAGAATATCGGCGGGATTGGTAGCCATGTGCAAACTCCTGAAAAATAGGGTTCAATCGTTATAAAAGTTACGCTGCTCTGAGTGAGGTGCCGTGGGATGCGGCCCTCACAGATCAACGACCGTATCAGGCCAGTTTTTTACGCGCGGTGCCTTCGGTGTAGAACGGCGCTTCAACCCGCGCGGCGGGCAGCTCCGTTCTGGCGGCACGAACCACAAAATTTTCGGCCCCGGCATGCGCGGCCTTGACCCAGGCAAAAGCGATCACATAGCCCAGCGAGGGCGCAAACGAACCGCTGGTCACGTGGCCCACTTCCGTGCCGTCAGCAAGGGCAACCACATCGCCGTGACGGGCGGCGCGGCGGCCATCAATGCGCAGGGGCACCAGCACTTCGGCAATGTTCTGCGCGCCTTCGCGGCCCACATAGTCGGCGGTGCTGGTCATCATGCGGCCCATACCGGCTTCGGCGGGGCTGTGATTCTCGTCCAGATCGTGCCCGTACAGGGGCAGGCCAGCCTCAAGGCGCAGGGTATCGCGCGCGCCAAGGCCTATGGGCTTGACGCGTTCGTCAGCCAGCAGGGCGTTCCAGAAAGCTTCGGCTTCAGAGGCGGCGATGTACAGCTCGTAGCCCAGCTCGCCGGTGTAGCCGGTGCGGCTCACCAACAGGGGCGAACCCTGCCAGGTGGTTTCACGAAAGCCAAAGTACCCGAGGTCATGAAAATTCTGGGCCAGCAGCTTTTCGAGCACGTCCAGAGATTCCGGCCCCTGGAGGTCGATCTTGCCGGTTTCTGCGGAAATGTCGGTCATCTTGACGCTTTGGGGCAGGCGGGCGCGCAGCACGGCAAAGTCGTTGGCGGCGCAGGCGGCGTTGACCACGGCCATGAAGGAATCAGGGCCGAAACGGTAGATGATGCCATCGTCCAGCACGCCGCCCTTTTCGTTGAGCAAAAAGCCGTAGCGGCACTTGCCGGGGGCAAGGGTCTGGAGATTGTGGCTCACGGCCTTGCTCAGGGCTTCGTCCGCGCCGGGGCCTTCAATAAGGAACTCGCCCATGTGGCAGATGTCAAAAAGACCTGCATGCTGGCGGGTGTGCTGATGCTCGACAATAATGCCCTCATACTGGATGGGCATAAGCCACCCGGCAAAGGGGGCCATTTTTGCGCCATGCGCCTCGTGCCAGGCAGTGAGGGGGGTACGCAGATCCGACATGGAATCTCCTTGAAGTTGGGCAAACAGCTTGCGCTGACGCTATAGAGGACGCGCCAAGGCTGCCCTGCCGCTGCAATGCGCTGCGGCAGGCCGGACCAAGCGCGGACAACCACCGAAAATATTTATCAAAAATATTACCAAGCCACCGTTTCGAGCGGCTTTGGACATGGTATCACTTCTGCCATGTGGACACAAGAACAGACCCGTGCAAGGCCAGCCGCGCGGGCGGGGCTGGCGGGGTCAGCACAGCATCATTCCTGCACTGAAAGGCCGAAAAACCGGCGGGCATTGTCGCCGCAGGTACGCCAGAGATCTTCAGGGTTTTCTCCCCGCGCTTCGGCCATGGCCCGCACGGTAAACACCGTATAGGAAGGCTCGTTGCGCTTACCGCGCCACGGCAGGGGCGCAAGATAGGGGGCGTCGGTTTCCAGCAACAGACGGTCGGCGGGAATAAGAGCCACGGCCTCGCGCAGGGCCTCATTGGCCTTGTACGTGACCGGGCCGGGAATGGATATGTGCCAGCCGTTGCTCAAGATGCGCCGCGCTGTTTCCGGCCCCTGACCAAAGCAGTGCCACAGGAGGGGATACCCGGCAAAGCCCTCGGCCTCCAGCGTCATGAGTGTTTCTTCCTCTGCATCGCGGCAGTGAATGACCACCGGACGTTCCACGGCGCGCGCCAGAGCAAGCTGATCGCGCAGGGCCTGATACTGGATTTCCCTCGGGCAATCCGGCCAGTAAAAATCCAGACCGATTTCGCCCACGGCCTTGAGCCGGGAATCTTCGGCAAAGGCGGCGCGCATGGCGGCAAGGCGCTCCTGCGTGCAGTTCTGCCCATCGCAGGGGTGTACGCCCATAAGAAAAAACACCTCGGGGTGAGCATCAAAATAAGCCCGGCGGGCATGATACTCTTCCGGCCCCAAAAAAACGTTGCCCACCTGGGCAATACCTGCCGCGTGGGCGCGTTCAAGCACGGCATCGCGATCCGCATCAAATTCCTGACCATCAAGGTGCGCGTGGCTGTCCACCCCGGCAAGGGGCAGGGCCAGAGTCAGGGGATCAATGCGGACGGCTGATTTTTTCGACATGGCTTACCTCGCGGCCGATACATAGCAACGGGCGCAGGCGAAAGGCAAGGGGCAAGTCACGGGCAGCAGACACCCCCGTACCCAACCGCCATTGCAAAGCCCGGACAATGGGGCTATGCTTTGGGGGATTTGCCAGTTTTTACTGGTTTCCTATACTTTTTTCGGGGGAATCATGCATCTCCGCAAACGCATTCTTGTCACCGGCGGTTCCGGCTTTTTGGGTTCGCAACTGTGCGAACGCCTGCTCAACGAAGGGCACGAAGTGCTCTGCGTGGACAATTTCTTTTCCAGCGCCCGCGCCAACGTGGAAGCGCTCATGGATAACCGCAGGTTTGAGCTTATCCGCCACGACGTGACATTTCCCCTCTATGTAGAGGTGGATGAAATTTACAATCTGGCCTGCCCGGCCTCGCCCATCCATTATCAGCACGACCCGGTGCAGACCATCAAGACCTGCGTACACGGCGCCATCAATATGCTGGGTCTGGCCAAGAGGCTTGGCGCGCGCATTTATCAGGCATCCACCAGCGAAGTGTACGGCGACCCCGAGATACATCCGCAGCAGGAAAGCTATTGGGGCCATGTGAACCCCAACGGCATCCGCTCCTGCTACGATGAAGGCAAGCGCTGCGCCGAAGCCCTGTTCTTTGCCTACTGGCGGCAAGGCAACCTGCCCATCAAGGTGGGACGCATCTTCAATACCTACGGGCCCAAGATGCACCCCAACGATGGGCGCGTGGTCTCCAACTTCATCATTCAGGCGCTCAAGGGCGAAGCCATCACCATTTACGGCGATGGCTCCCAGACCCGCTCCTTCTGCTATGTGGACGACCTTGTGGAGTGCATGATCCGCTTCATGGCCTCGCCCGATGATTTTGTGGGCCCCATGAACATGGGCAACCCCGGCGAGTTCACCATCCGCGAACTGGCCGAAAAGGTCGTGGAAATGACCGGCAGCAAATCCGTGATTTCTTACGAACCCCTGCCCTGCGATGACCCCAAGCAGCGTAAGCCCGACATTACCCTGGCCCGTGAAAAGCTTGGCTGGGAACCCAAGGTTGCCCTTGAAGAGGGTCTGGTAAAAACCATCGCCTACTTTGAAAAGCAGCTGAAAGACGGCCTGGCGTAGGTATTCCGGCAGTCATGTTCCTTTTTATCACGGCCATCGGCATATTGGCGGCAACAGCCGCCCTGTGCGCACTGCTGGCCGTGCGCCCGCCCTCAAAGGCAACCGGACGCGCGGCCAATGCGGCTGGCGTTATCGGGGCCTTTGCGGGCTGTTTTGTCGGCTTGTGCGCTCTTGCTTCCGGCCCATGGGCCGGGCAGGAGAGCCTGCGCCTGCCTCTGGCCTTGCCCGTGGGTTCCTGCGCCCTGGGCATGGATGCCCTGAGCCGCCTGTTTTTGCTGCCAGTGTTTGGTCTGGGTTTTGTCTGCGCCGCCTCGGGCGGCATTGCCCTGCGGCATGAAGAACCGGAACGCCACAATCTTGCGGCGCACTGGTTCTTTTTTCATATGCTGCTGATCGGCCTTGCCCTGGTAATGACCGCGCGCGATGCCGTGCTGTTCATGCTGGCGTGGGAAATCATGTCGCTGGCGCCCTTCTTTCTTATTGATTTCAATGACGGCGACAGCAAGGTGCGCGACGCTTCATGGGTCTACCTTGTGGCTGCCCACCTGGGCGCTGTGGCCCTCATGGCCTTCTTTACCCTCCTGTGGCAGGTCACGGGCGACACTTCGCTTGACGCCCTGCAAGGCGGGGCTGTGCTTGCGCGGGTGCTTGAACAGGCGCAAGCCTATTCCGGCCCCGGCCTGCTCACGGCTCTGTTTGTGCTGGCTCTGGTCGGTTTTGGAGCCAAGGCGGGCCTTGCCCCCCTGCACGTATGGCTGCCCGAGGCGCACCCTGCCGCGCCAAGCCATGTTTCGGCCCTGCTCTCCGGGGCCATGATCAATGCAGGATTTTACGGCATGATCCGTAGCGCGGGCATGCTGGCCCCTGCGGGCGCGGCACCCGAATGGTGGGGCTGGACATTGCTTCTGCTGGGTCTTGCCACCGGCCTCATGGGAATTTTAAAAGCCACGGCCCAAAGCAACCTCAAAAGGCTGCTCGCCTATTCCAGCGTGGAAAACATGGGCCTGATGGTCATGGGGCTGGGTGCAGGGCTCATTGGCCAGAGCTGCGGCAATGCGTGGATTGCAGTACTGGGATTTTCCGGCGCGCTGCTGCACATGCTCAACCACTCTGCATTCAAGGGCCTGCTCTTCCTGTGCGCGGGCGAAGTGCTGCACGCCACAGGAACCGTGCGCATGCAGCATCTGGGCGGGCTGCAAAAACGCCTGCCCCTGCTTGGCGCGGCCTTTGCCATAGGCGCAGCGGCCATTGCCTGCCTGCCGCCTTTTAACGGATTTGCGGGCGAGCTTGTGCTGGGCCTTTCCCTGCTGGACGGCCCCGCGCTTTTTGGCGTGGAGCGACAGGTGGGCCTGCTGCTTGCCCTGGCGGGCCTTGCCTGCATCAGCGGCCTTGCGGCAGCCCTGTACGCCAAGGCCTACGGCATCGCCTTTCTGGGCGAGCCGCGTTCCGGCTTTGCCGCCAGCGTGCATCCGCTTTCCTGGCGCACGCTCTGGCCCCTTGCCCTGCCAGCCGCTGTGTGTCTGGCGGGTGGTCTGGCTGCCCCCTGTTTTTTTGATCTGGCAGCAGGGGCGGCGCAAAGCGCCCTGCCCTTACCTCCGGCATTTCAACAGGCAGGTCTGGCTGGCTTGGCTCAGGCGCATACAAGCCTTGCAGCCGTGGCAAAAATCGGCGGCGCGGGCCTGGGGCTTGCTCTGTTGATCCTCTTTGTCCGCCGCTGCCTGCTTAAAAAGCGCGCGGTGGAATCCATGCCCACCTGGGGTTGCGGCTTTCAGGGCGGATCTGCCCGCATCCAGTATACGGACGCGGCTTTCTCCGAACCCACGGCAAAAATTTTTGCTCCGGTCATGGGCCTCAAGACCCGCCTGCAACTGGATGAAGGGCTGTTCCCCAAGGGCGGACAACTGAGCGTCACCGCGCCCGACCGCCTGCGCAGCGGCCTGTTTACACCGCTGTTTACGGCGGTGGAAAACCTGTGCAATGCCTGCAAGGTTATCCAGCACGGCAAAATCCACCTTTATATTTTGTACATTCTCGCCACTCTGGTGGCTCTGCTTGTGTGGGGGCTGCACTCATGAAAGCCGGGCTTGCAGTCTATTTTACACAGTTTGCCCTGTCCCTGATTCTGGCCCCCCTGCTGCCCGGCATCATCAACCGGGTCAAGGCCAAATTTGCCGGACGCCACGGCAAGCCCGTGCTGCAAACCTACTATGATATCGCCAAATTGCTGCGCAAGGGCGAGGTGATCAGCCGCACATCCACATGGATATTTGCCGCCGCCCCCTCCATATCCCTGGCAGGCGCAATCTGCGCGCTGGCCCTGCTGCCCCTCGGCGGCGCGGTTTCGCCACTGGCCTTTGCGGGCGACTTTGTGCTGGCAGCCTATCTGCTGGGCATGGGTCGCTTTGCCGTCATGCTTGGCGCGCTGGACACAGGCTCGGCATTTGAAGGCATGGGCGCAAGCCGCGAGGCCACATTCTCCGCCCTCGCGGAACCCGTATTTTTTCTTGCGCTCATGGTGCTCACGAGTCTGTGCCTCGGCCTTGGGCACGGCACGGAAACGGCCTTCAGCCTCTCCACCATGTTTGGCGGGCAAACCGCCGGGGCATGGCTGACAGGCAAGGGCGAGCTGCTGCTCCTGCCCGTGATCTTTTTTGTGCTGCTGCTGGTGGAAAACTGCCGCATCCCGGTGGACGACCCCAACACGCACCTTGAACTGACCATGATCCACGAGGTCATGGTGCTAGACCATTCCGGCCCCAATCTGGCCCTGATACTCTACGGCGCTGCTCTCAAACTATGGTTTTTCGCCGCGCTGATAGCAGGCCTGATCACTCCTGCGCTGCCCCTGTGGGAGCAATTGGGCGTGCGCCTTGGCATTGTGCTGCTGCTGGCCGTGGTTGTGGGCGTTGTGGAATCCATCATGGCCCGCCTGCGCATGGAGCGCGTACCCTACCTGCTGGGCGCAGCAGCGGGCATGGGCATGCTCACGCTTATTCTGACCCAGGCGAGGTTGCCATGACCACGCTTTTGCAGTCCTGTCTTTTCCTTCTGGTATTGAGCAATTATCTGCTGCTCGGAACGCGCCGCGTTGCGGGCATGACGCGCCTGACAGCCTTTCAGGGGCTGCTGCTGGCGGCCCTGCTGCTGAGCCTTGACCACGCACTGCTGGCCGGGGCCGTATTGCTGATCAAGGGCGCGTTGCTGCCCGGTCTTTTGTGGCGCACCCAAAAACGGCTGCCCGCCGACGCCCTGATCTGCCCCGCCCGCCGCGTGGGTTTTGGCGTGCTTGCAGGCATGGCCGGCCTGGTATTTTCCATCTGGCTGGACGGCAAGCTGGTCATGCCGCTGGGGCTTTACCCGCCCTTGCTGTTGCCCACAGGGCTGGCAACATTATTCTGCGGATTTATCCTCATTGTGGGGCGCATCAAGGCCATCACCCAGGTCATCGGCTATCTGGTGGCGGAAAACGGCATCTTTCTGCTGGGTGTGCCGCTCATGACAGGCGGCACGGTGTGGTTTGAACTGGCCCTCCTGCTGGACGTTTTTGTGGCCGTGTTTGTTATGGGCATAGCCATCAACCATATCAGCGATTCCTTCGCCTCCATTGACGTGGCACGGTTCCGCAGCCTCAGGGATTAGGACGAGAGCATGCTGACAGCACTTCTTTTCATACCCCTGTGCGCAGGCTGCATCATGCTGCTCTGGGGCCGCGCCGTCATCTGCCGCCTCGGCCTGCCGCTCACGGCGCTGGCGCACACAGCCCTTGCCGCTTCAATTGCCGTCAAGGTCGCGCGCGGAGAAGCCCCCTCTGAACTTGGCGGCCTGCTGGCCCCGGACGCTCTGGGCGTGCTGTTTCTGATGCTGGCGAGTCTGCTGTTTCTTGCCGCGTCGTTCTATGCCGTGCATTACCTGCGGGAAGAAGAACGCATCGGCGAGCACACCAATATTCTGGATCACGGACGCTTCACCAATGCGCCGGAGCGCCGCTTCACAGCCTGCCTGTGCTTTTTTCTCGGGGCCATGACGCTTGTGACCATCACGCCGCATATGGGCGCGCAGTGGGTGGGCATTGAGGCGACCACGCTTTCAAGCGCCCAGCTCATTTATTTTCACCGTCACAAGAGTTCGCTGGAAGCCACCTGGAAGTACCTGATCATATGCTCCGTGGGCATTGCCCTGGCTCTTCTGGGCAACATATTGCTTTCCGTGTCGTTCCACGGTGCGGAAGGCGCCACTGGCGCAGCAGACGGCATGGATCAGGTGGGCTGGTTTGTGCGCAACGCGGCCCTTGCCGAACCCACGTGGCTCAAGGCGGCCTTTGTTTTTCTGCTGGTGGGCTACGGCACCAAGATGGGCCTCGCCCCACTGCACAACTGGCTGCCCGATGCACACAGTCAGGCGCCTTCGCTGGTTTCGGCCCTGCTTTCGGGCGCGCTGCTCAACTGTGCCATGCTCGGCATGCTGCGCGGGCACCAGATCATGCTGGCTGCGGGGCTTGGCGGGCTTTCGGGCGGCATGCTCATGTTTTTCGGTATTCTTTCGCTCATGACAGCCGCCATCTTTATTGTGGGGCAAGGCCACTACAAGCGCATGCTGGCCTATTCCAGCGTTGAGCACATGGGCATTCTGGCTCTGGGCATAGGCGTGGGCGGCGTGGCAGTGCCCGGCGCAATGCTGCATGCGGTCTGCCATTCGCTCACCAAGTGCATGCTCTTTCTGCTTTCTGGCAATATTCTTGCCCGCTACCACACCTATTCCAGCTATGATGTGCACGGCATGCGCTGGACCATGCCAGCTACGGCGGCGCTTTGGACAGCAGGATTTCTGGCTGTGGCCGGTTCGCCGCCCTTTGGGCTTTTTGTCAGCGAGCTGCTCATATTCAAGGGCATGCTGGCGGCTGACCTGCCCTGGCTTTCCGCCGGATATCTGGTGCTGCTGGCCATAATATTTGTGGGGCTTTCCGTGTCGGTTCTGCGCATGGTGCAGGGCAACCGCCCCGTGGATCTGCCGCCCGCAAACTCCGAGCCAGTGTTGAGCGTCCTACCACCTCTGGTGCTGGGGCTGACCGTGCTGACTCTGGGCCTGTGGATTCCTGACTGGCTGTGGAATTTTCTTAACCGCGCCGCTGCGCTCATAGGCGCGTAAGCGCCAAAGGCTGATGCCAAAACCCACCGGGTTTTGCGCTGCCAACGGTGAGAGGGCCGATGCTATTCGATTACCGCGATACCGTGCCGCTGTCGGGCATGCCCCCGGTTTCTGTTGAAGAACTGGGAGCTTTTGTGCGCCGCTACATTGCCGAAGGCTGGCGTCTGCTGGCCCTGTTCAGCCTGCCGGAATCTTCGGACGAAAACGCCCCTGCGGGATTGTGCTGCGTACTGGCTCAGGACAGTTCGCACTATCTGGCCGCCATGCGCACCGCCCCCTTGCAGTCATATGCTTCCATGACGCCCGCTACGCCTCAGACGCATCTGTTTGAACGCGAGATATTTGAACAATGGGGCATACGGCCCGAGGGACATCCCTGGCTCAAGCCTGTGCGCCGCATCCCGGACGCCGCCGAAGCCAATGCCAGAACGCAGGCCGAAGGCGGCTCGCTTGCCGCAGCGCCTGGCCAGGCTGCCCAGCCCTATCCCTTCTACAGGGTTGAAGGCGAAGAAATCCACGAAGTTGCCGTTGGCCCCGTACATGCCGGGGTTATTGAGCCGGGGCATTTCCGCTTTCAGTGCCACGGTGAAAACGTGCTGAACCTTGAGATTGCTCTGGGTTATCAGCACCGAGGGCTTGAACGCATGATTGTGCGCGGCCCCCTTGCCCGTTGCCTGCCCCTGCTGGAATGCGCCGCAGGCGATACAACCATAGGCCATGCCACGGCCCATTGCGTACTGGTTGAACGCATGGCGGGCTGCGTGGTCGGCCCGCGCGCTCACCGTTTGCGGAGGGTGGGCCTTGAACTTGAGCGCCTTGCCAACCACACGGGCGACCTTGGGGCCATTGCCGGGGATACGGGCTTTCTGCCCACCGCCTCGTGGAATGGCCGCATACGCGGTGATTTTCTCAACACCACGGCCTGCCTGTGCGGCAACCGGTTTGGCCGGGGGCTGCTGCGCCCCGGCGGCACGGCCTACGATCTTGACGCGGACGGCTGCGCAGACATGCTTGCGCGCCTCAAGACGGCAGGACGAGACGTGCGCGGCGCTGTGGACGTGATGCTGCATACCGAGAGCGTGCTTGAGCGCCTCACGGGTACGGGCTACGTCAGCAGGGAAAGCGCCCAGAATCTCGGCCTGGTGGGCATGGCCGCACGGGCCTGCGGGCTCAAGGTTGACGCGCGTTTCCACTTTCCCCTTGCCGATCTGCCCACCAGGGACTGCGCGCCACGCGTTGAAACCACGGGCGACGTCCTGGCCCGCGCCCTCGTGCGCAGCAAGGAGATTGACGATTCCCTGCGCCTGCTCGAGGCAGATATTTCCACTCTCGCCAGCCTGCCGCCCCTTGCGGAACAGCCAGACGCCGAGGCCCTTGCGTCCCTTCCGCCCGATACCCTCGCAGTATCGCAGGTTGAGGGCTGGCGCGGCGAAATCTGCCACGTGGCTGTTACCGGGCCTGACGGCAGATTTTTGACCTACAAGGCCATCGATCCTTCGTTCCACAACTGGCCCGGCCTTGCCATGGCCCTGCGCGGCAACCAGATTTCCGACTTCCCGCTCTGCAACAAGAGTTTCAACCTCTCGTACTGCGGACACGATCTGTGAGGCTTTGACATGCTGCGTATTATCAAGGAACGCCTGCACCAGAAATACCGCACGCTGGATTACCCCAATCGCCAGCCTGCGCTCTCTCCCCGGTATCTGGGCAGGCCAGAACTTGCGCAGGTTTCCTGCGGATCGTGCCGCGCCTGCTACGCGGCCTGCCCTGCTGGAGCCCTGCTGCCGACCGCTGGCGCGGAAGACGGCACCCCCACGCTGGACATGGGGCGCTGCACCTTTTGCGGCGCATGCCGTGCCGCCTGCCCCAAGGGTGCCTTTACCTTTACCGGGCAGCACCGCATGGCGTCCTTTACCCGCGAAGGCCTGCTCGTGGTTCCCGGTCAGCCTTTTGCAGAGCAGCCCACGCCGTCCCGGTTTTCCCTGTTCCGCCGCTCGCTCAAGCTGCGGCAGGTCAGCGCCGCAGGTTGCAATGCCTGCGAGGCCGACAGCAACGTGCTCACCACTCTGGTGTTTGACCTTGGCCGCTTTGGCATTGATTTTGTGGCCTCGCCCCGCCATGCCGACGGTATTGCCGTAACCGGCCCGGTTTCAGAAAACATGCGGCTGGCCCTGCTTGATACCTTCAAGGCGACTCCGCAGCCACACATTGTTATTGCCGTGGGGGCCTGCGCTATTTCCGGGGGACTGTTCCGCGAGAGCGAGCAGTGCAACCGTGGTGTGAGCGAACTGCTGCCCGTGGATCTGTACATTCCCGGCTGCCCGCCCAATCCGTGGACAATTCTTGACGGTCTGACCTCGTTGCAAAAATAACGCCCCCAAGCTGCCTAATTTGCTGATTTCAAACCCGCCACGATACTTTTCCGACCACGCCGCAGGGAGCAAAAAACTGCTCCCCTTGCCGCGTTTTCCCCAGACTTGCCTTAATCTGCATAATGATTATAGTAGATAAGGCTTGTACAGAAAGTACTACCCGGTCATATCGCCACTCAAGGAGATGACCAACACCGCCCTTATGGGAGATGTTCATGCAAATAAAAGCTTTTTTGACGATTCTTGTTCTGCTTTGCTGTTCGCTCATTTTCACCCTGTCTGATGACGCACTTGCAGCTCGTCTTGGCGGCGGTGGTTCTTTTGGCAGCAAACCCTTTATGAGCACGCCTGCGCCCCGTCCGCAGACCACTTTCCAGAATAAGCCCAGCGCCGCTCAGCCTCAGGCACAGGCGGCCCCTGCCGCGCGTCCCGGCGGTCTGTTTGGCGGCATGGGCGGCCTCATGGGCGGCCTGCTTGCCGGTACGCTCATCGGTTCGCTCTTGGGCGGTCATGGTTTTGCTGGCGGCGGCTTTATGGACATTCTGCTCATCGGCCTGATGATTTTCCTTGGCCTCAAGCTTTTTGCCGCCTTTCGCGGCTCGAGGCCCGCGCAAGCTTCCGCAGGCGCGCAAGGCGCACAGGGCACGCAGCCCGAAGCGGGCATGATGCGTAACGACAGCGCGAGCAATGGATGGGATGCCCTGCGTGGTCAGGGCGGCGCTGGCGAGGCTGAAACCCCCGGCCCGCAGATTCCCATGCCTCCCGGTTTTGATGCCGACGAATTTCTGCGCGGGGCCAAGATGGCTTACACCCGTTTGCAGACGGCCTGGGACAAACGCGACATGAACGATATCTCGCAGTTTACCACCGAGGCCGTGCAGAAATCGGTACGTGAACAGATGGAAGCCGACCCCAAGCCGAGCACCACAGAAATTCTGCTGGTCAATGCCCAGTTGCTGGGGGTTGCCGATGAAGGTCAGGAACAGTACGCTCAGGTGTTCTTTGACGTGCTCCTGCGTGAAAGTCCTGACCAGCAGACGCCGTCCTCTGCGCGCGAAGTGTGGCACTTTATGCGCCCCGTGACAGGCGGCAACTGGAAGCTGGACGGCATCCAACAGGTAGAATAGACAAGATATTATGCATTTGCACTGATGCAACGCGGGCTGAAAGCCAAGGCCTTCAGCCCGTTTTCTTTCGCAAGAGCAAAACAGCCTTGAGAATGCGTATTCTCAAGGTTTTTTAAACGCCAACTCTGGCGCGGTGGTGCGGCAACAAGGCATACGCCTTGAGGCAAAGCCAACTCACGCAAGCGCCAGAGCAAGGGATACGTGTGGAGATGGAAATGAAAAACTACGTGGAAAAGCACGACAAGCTGGTGCGCTATCTGGATATGACCATTGAAAGCGCCACGCCGGAATATGCCAAGGTAACCATGCCTATCACCGAAAACCACAAAAACGGCATGGGCATGGCCCACGGCGGGGCCATCTTTGCCCTGGCCGATGTGGCCTTTGGCTCTGCCGCTAATGCGGGCAAGGATTACGGCGTGGTAAGCCTGAATACCACCATTGAATACCTGCGCCCCGGCAAGGTTTCCCCCCTCACGGCGGAGGCCTTTGTGGTGCGCAGCGGCAAGCATATCCTGAATTATGACGTAAAAATTTACGACGGTTCAGGCGACCTTATTGCCAAGTGCGTTGCCGCCGGTTTTCAGACAGACGTGCTGCTGCCGGATTAATTCATTTCTTAATCACGCAGAGTCCCCGCCCCACTATCCTGACCGGGCAAGAGCAAAGCGCACAACGACATTAACACAAAGCCCCTGCCGGAGGAAAACCCTGCGGCAGGGGCTTTGTGTTAGTTTGCAACAAAAGAATTGCCCCTTGCCGAACCCTTGGCAAGGGGCTTCCACCGTAAACGCTTGGGGCGCATGGAGGTGATGCAGGGCGCAAACGTCAGATACAGAACCTTGCGCACAATATGAAAAATTCAATGCGTTATGCTTTGGCCTTGGGAGTTGGGTGTTCTCCCAAAGATTCCGCCAGAGGCAGGCTGAGGCAAAATTCCGCCCCGCCATCAGCCGCGTTGGCTGCTGTCAGCTCTCCGCCCCGGGCGTGCGCCAGAGAACGGGCCACCGCAAGCCCCAGGCCCACGTAGCGGCCAAGCGTCTTGCCGCCGGATGCATGCGCGGCAACAGGGCTTTGCAGGGCGCGCGTGCTGAAAAAAGGTTCAAATATGTGCGGCATGATGTCGGGCGCGATACCTGGGCCGTTGTCGCGCACCACAAGGTCATACCAGTCCTGTCCCTGCGCATCGCGTCTGGTGCTGGCGGTCAGGGTGATCAGACCGCCGGGGCGCTCTGCCGCTCCTGATGCGGATTCAGTATCACTGAGCGCATCCAGCGCGTTTTCCAGCAGGTGCAGGCATATCTGCTGCAATTCCGGGGCAGACCCCAAGGGGCGGGGCGCGCCTTCTCCCTGCGGCACTCGTACATCGCAGCGCACATGGGCGCTTTCCATGCGTTCGTGCAGCAGGCGCAGCACCTGGGCCACATCCGCAGCCGCATCAAGCGCGCCCACGCGGGGGTCGAGCCCGTGCCCGACCATGAGCAGCTTGCGCGTAATCTCGCGCACCCTCAGGCTCTGCGTCCTGATGGTGTCCACAGCCTCGCGGACTTCGCCGATATCCGGCAAAGCTTCGGCTTCCGGCTCTTCCAGACAGTCGCGGATCAGGCCAGCGGCCTGCACCATGATATTCAGCGGATTGTTGACCTCATGGGCCACGCCTTCCGCTACCCGGCCAAGGCTGCGCCAGCGGGCTGCCTCGGCCAGACGGGCTGCTTCCTGCCGTGCGCCTGCACGCTCCGCCGCCTTGCGACATTCCGCAAGGATGCCGTCCATGCCCACGGGCTTTGAAAGCCAGTTCAGCGCGCCGCGCCGCATGGCCTGCACGGCCTTGCCCATGTCTCCAGCGCCGGAAAGCATCACGACATCGGTCTGCGGGTAGTGCTCGCGCAGAATTTTCAGCAGATCCACGCCGTCCATACCCGGCAGCCCCACATCAAGAAATATGAGGTCTCGAGGGCCGCGCGCCAGTTCGGCCAAGGCTGCATCGGCATCCTGCGCGGTTGCGGTTTCGTAGCCGCGCAATGCCAGACGTTCGGCCAAAGGCTCAGAAAAGGCAGGTTCGTCATCCACAACAAGCACACGCATGGCGAACTCCTATGGCGAACCGCTGCCGCCCGGGCAATTTCAAAAAAACGCCCATGGGCAATTAACGCATGGATCAGCCGCCTTGCGGCGGGCAAGACCAGCCATCGCCTGTTTTATGACAGAGAGTTGGGACAAACCCTGCAAGAGCGTTTCGTGCAGAAACCCCCTTGTCGCAGGCCGGATGCGCTCCATCCGGCCCTCCCGGCCAAAGCTGCACCAGCGCCTATTTACCGTGCTCTTCCAGCACGTCCTTTTCGTTCATGACATCGCGGGCGGAATCAAAGTCCCCGCCTTCGGCCAGAGAAACAGCCACCATGGCGTTCTCAAGCTTGTCGCGGTAGGCCATGCGAATGCTGTTGAGCAATTCGTCAATGTCCATGGGCTTTCTGAGGAAGTTGTACGCGCCCATGCGATAGGCGGTCTGTTCTTCAGCGTCGCCGCCGTGGCCCGTAAGAATGATGACCTGAACCTGCGGATTGCTCTTTTTGACGTTGCGCAGCACTTCAAAGCCGTCCATGCCGGGCATGCGCAGGTCAAGCACGATAACGTCGGTGGGCTGCTCCACAGCCTTGAGGGCCTCGGGGCCGTCATAGGCCACCCGCGCTTCAAAGCCGCGCATAGCAAGGCGCTCAGACAGCGTGTCCACAAACTGCTTTTCGTCGTCCACCAGCAGGATTTTGATGTCTTCCTTGGTCATGGAATACTCCTTGAAGGCCCGGCAACATGCCGGCGCCGGTTATTCGCCTTCGCTATCGCAGGCCGAAATGGAAAGGAAAAATCTTGGCCCGGCGTCTCGCCAGGGCATAAGCACGGCGCGCCAACCGGGGCGCATGCCGTCCAGCATGGGGCTGCCCGTCATGGCCGCCAGGGCCATCTCGCGGTTGGCCCCTTCCAGTGCCTCTACAATAATGCCTTCTTCCTTCTGCCGCCGTCCGGCGGTGAGGCGCAGGTTCACCTGCCCGCCCACCGAGGCGCAGAGGTCAAACACTTCCAGCAGAGACCGCAGCACAGCCAAAGGCGGCACATTGGCCCACACGGGTTCTTCAGTTTCGCCGCTGGTCAACTGTATCTGCGCCGCGCGCGCCTGACGCGCCGCCAGCAGGCAGAAACTGCGGCTTACCCGCGCAAGATCGCAGGGGCCAGCGCTGCCGGGTTCCATGCCCCCAGCCTGAGCCATAAAGTCCATGGCTTCGGAAAGGGCGGCACCCTGAATAATGGAACGCTGCACTTCACTCAATGCCGATGAAAGCCGCTCTGCCCCCGGCGCGGCAACAGTCTTGCCGCCAGCCAGCGTTGCCAGATCCTGCGCCAGCCCGGCAGATTCACGAATCACGGCCAGCACGTTGCGCATGTCGTGAACGGCGGAAGCCAGCAAGCGGGCCATGCACTGACTCTCATTCATGACTTGCCTCCGTTGGCTGAGCATTCCTTGCCTTCACGCACGGCAGCTTGCAGCGTTTCCAGAAAAACATTGAAACTCAGCGGCTTGGTGAGGCAGGCAAAGGCCTGCGCCACAGGATTTGTGCCGTTGTCGTCCACGGCCTCGTGCCCTGTGAGCAGGATAACCGGCAAATCAGGGTACAGAACCTTGAGGCGGCGCAGCACTTCATCACCCGACAAGCCGGGCATGAAGAGATCAAGCACCACAACATCGGGTTTTTCCGGCGTGGCGGCCTGGAGGGCGCTGATGCCGTCATAAACCACATAGGGCGCAAATCCGCGAAGCGAAAGACGCTCTGCCAGGGTATCGACAAATTCCTTTTCATCGTCAGCCAGAAGGATGCGTAATGACATTCTACACCTCCACCGCGACATCTGGCGGAGTAAGCGGCAGGGTGATGCTTATGGTGCTGCCCCGCCCTTCTTCGCTTTGCACGTGAATTTCGCCGCCAAGCTTGCGCACGATGCCGTAGGTGATGAACATGCCGAGCCCGGTTCCCTTGTCTTTTTTGGTGGAGTAAAACGGCTCAAAAATATGCCGGAGCACTTCGGGCGACATACCCTTGCCGTTGTCCTGCACACTCACCAGCATCTGCCCGTTCTGGCTTTGACAGCGTATTTTAACAAAACGCTCTTCGCCCTGCTGAGTCTGCGTGCTCCCCTCGCCGCCGGCCAGCGCGTCCAGCGCGTTGCCCACGATATTGAGGAACACCTGCTGCAACTGGCCTCTGTCGGACACGATTTCCGGCAGGTTGGGCGGCAGTTCCGCTTCAAGTTTGACGCCCCGGTTTTTGGCTTCGCGCTCAAGAAAACCAAGGGTTTCTGAAATAACTTCTTCTATGTGCAGAGCCTGGCGGTTGGCTTCCATGCGGCGGGCAAAGCCCAGCAATCTGTGGGTAATGCCTCGCGCGCGTTCCACTGTGCTTTCAATGCCTTCCAGCAGAGCGCAGAGCCTTTCCTTGTCCTTGCCGTCGCCGCACACCTTGCCCATGCTCAAAAGATCCTGGGCAAGCCCCGCCTTTTCGTAAATGACGGCCAGCGGATTATTGACCTCGTGGGCCACGCCCGCAGCCAGCCGCCCGATGGACGAAAGCTTCTGGTTATGCTCCATCTGGGCAAAAACAGCGACCCGGCGTTCATCGCTGGCCTGCAACCGGTTTATAAGCTGCTGCATGAGCAGATTAGAAACCATAAAGATCAGGGCAATGCCGCCGCACAAGACCAGCAGCAATTCCGTGCGCAGGGCCAGCCAGGGGCGGATGGCGTCTTCCGTGGGCTTGACGGCCAGCAGCATGAAATCCGTGCCTGCCAGCGTGCACGAGGCCACCATGAGCTGCCTGCCCTTGGGGTCGGTAATACGGCGCACCACTGTTTCGTGCGAGGCCGGGGGCAAATCCATGGGCAGTTTTTCCAGCGCCTTGCCGAAAAGATTGGAATCCGTTTGCAGCACGCCTTCCGTGTCCACAAGAAACACGTCAGTATCATGCTCCGGCCCAACGGTGGACACAACCTGCTGGATGCGCAGTGTATCTGTGGCCACGCGCAACGTCCACGAAACGCCGTTTTCTTCAAGCCTGTGCACTGCCACAACAAGGTGTGGATACCCGCGATACCCCAGAATTGCGTTGCTGAGGTAGCGCCCCTTTATCTCGGTGTCACGCAGCCATGGCTTGCCCGCGTAATCCACTCCCTTGAGCTTGTACGGCCCCACATAGCCAACCTGCTGGCCGTCCGCGTCCACCAGGCCCATATCCACAAAGCCCTGATACTCACTCTTGAGGGCCAGAAACACGCGGTTGAGAGTCCGCTCGTCCTGCAAATCCTTGAAGGTATACGCGTGGGCCAGAAAACTCACCGTGGAAACACGCTCGCCAAGGTACAGTTCCAGCGCCGCCTGCGATTTGCGGGCCAGGGCGTATACCGGGCTTTCCAGTTCGCGCTCAAGGGTACGCATGTACTGCACATGGCTGATGGCCGAAAGCAGCAGCAGCGGCGTAACCGAAACGGCCACCATGAGCACTGTCATCAGCCGCCGCAGCGAGCGGTACCGGGCCGGAGACACCGCCTCCGGAACTTCCAGCAGATGCGCGAAGTAGTTTTTTATCGTGGCAAACATGTGCCCTCCAAGGTCTGCGCCGCCGTCAAGCCCGCTGGTGCGGTTCAGCTCCACGGCGGCACGTTCCCCGGCCCCGTAAGGCAAAACCCCGACTAGTGGCCGCCAGCCACCAGAACGCCCGAAGCCGCAAGGCTGAGCACCAACACTTCAAGCACGGCAATAATCGTCATAATCCACTGCTTCTGGCGCACAAGACTGATCGCAAGCTGCACAAAGCAGATAATGGTGAGCGCCGCAAGAAAAGCGATACCAATGAAATTGCATATATCGCCCTTACCCACAAGAGCAAGCCAGCCCCAACCTTGAGGAATATTGCCCGCAGCACGGTAAGCGGCTGCGTTCTGCGTCCACAGGTGCGGCATCTGGTCCAGAGGGATCTGCGGCGTCAGTATACCAAAAATATAGAGCGCGTAGGTAACTAGCATTGCCACAAAGCCCAGCAGCGCGCCGTAGAACAGGGTGTCTGCATAGCGCAGTTGCGCGGGGGAGGCCTTTATGTCGTTTTTCAAATCAGTGGTCATTGTTTTCTCCCTTCAGTTCAAGCGTATCCAGTTCGGATTACCAGCCGAGGCCCTTCATGAGGGCCTTGGCCCCGGAGAAGAAGAGCACGCCAATAACCATGTAGCGGATGAACTTGGGCTTGGCCTTGGCAAGCAGCCGCACACCCACCACAGAACCCAGCATGAGGCCGACGATGGAAGGAACGGCCATGAGCGGGATAACGCAGCCCTGGTTCAGATACACCCAGGCGGCAGACGTGTCGGTAATGGAAAGCAGGAATTTTGAGGTGCCCACGGCCACCTTGAGAGGCGCGCCCATGAGCAGGTTGAGCACAGGCACGTTGGCCCAGCCAGCGCCAAGGCCGAACATGCCAGCCATGATGCCGATGGCGATGAACAGCAGCAGGCCAGCCAGGGTGCGGTGAGTTTTCCACTCCACCACTTCACCAGTGCTGGGTTCAAGGAAAACGCCGTTCATGCCGAGCGCAAGGCCTATGGCATCCTGCTTGGTCACTACAGGGCGCACGGAATTTTTGGAAAGCAGCAGCAGCACGGCAATGCCAAGGATGGTCGCGCCAAGGCAGGTCTGAATGACGTTGGTAGGCAGCGCCAGGCCGAGCATGGCGCCCACGATGGCGCAGGCAGAGGCAATCAGCGCCACAGGCAGAGCCAGACGCAGGTTGGCGAAGTTACGCCGCAACAGACCGGGGCCAGCGGCCAGCGCTCCCGCAAGGGCCACCAGCAGGCCAGCGCCTCGCACAAAGTCGAGGTGGAAGGGGAAAAACCCGCTCACCAGCGGCACAAACAAAACGCCGCCGCCCACACCGGCCATGACGGCGATCACGCCGAGGATAAAACAGAAGAACAGCAGGGCCAGCGGCCAGTACCACCACGGATGGTTGTCTACAGCCACCGCTTCAGGCGCTTGCGAAGCAGCAGGAGCGGCTTCAGCGGGCGCGGCCTGCACCGAAGTATCGGCGGCAGCCACAGCCACAAAAGACTGGGCCTGGGTTTGAGCGGCATTTTCAGCCTGCGCCGTTACGGCGGCCTGAGCAGCCGGAAGTGCCTCAGCGGCCTGCGCCGACACCGGACAGGCAAGCCAAAGGCACAGTGCCACGGGCAGCAGAATGAACTTCACCACAAAATTCTCAGCCCCGCTCTTCGGGGTTCTTTGGAAATCAAAAGCCATTGTTTCCCCCTTGCGGCCTTTTGCCGACGCAAGTTTATTTACTGTCAGCCCAAGGTAGGTCTCAACGGACTTGCGCGCTATCAGGAGAATCCTGATTTGTGAAATAATGACTAAGGAATTTCCCCAGAGGGGTAAGGGGGGAATTTTGCCTGGCGGCGGCGAGGATCATCCTTTGATTTTTGCTGCCCTTCGGGCATGTAATTCCGCCGTCCGGCGGAGTTTGGGACGCCTGCGCGGCGCGCGGCAAGGTGGGGCCGGTTATGGGGCTACGCCCGCCAATCTAATGCCAAACACCGCATCGCGAGTTTGGGCCGCCATCGGCGCTAGGGCCGCCGGGCGGAAAGGCACGGATATCAGTCGCTGACGGCGCGGCAAAGCCGCGACCTGCTCCTGATTTCCGGTCGCGTTGACTGCGCCAACACTCCGGCCCCCCTTGCATCCCCCCCGAAGCCCCCCCTAAGACGGGCTTTCCAAATTTCATCGTGTGGCGAGGGCAACGCGGCTATAGCTTCGGGAGCTTCCTCCCCTCGCTCCGCTCGCTCAGGTGATCTCCCTCCGCGCCGCGTTAATGCCAGAGGACGCTTTCGCTTCGATCAATATCCGCATTCAGCCAAGTACCACTGGTTAAATTGCTCGTTTCGGGTTTGCATTTGTACCTTTCTCAGTAACACTAAACATTCTAAAATCACCACAAGTTACTTGTAACGACACCATTTCCCGTTCAGCCATGACCAGACAGGAAATTTGCGAGTCAAAAAATATATTCACCACCAGGAGCTGGTCGTGAAGTTGCCTTCCTTATACTCGCCGGAGCGAATGCGAAGGCGATGGCTGGTGTTGGGCGAATTTGCAAAATACGCGTTTTGCGGCCTGAAAAGGAAGCGCCGGGGTTTTGAGCGCAGCGTACTCAAGTACGTGAGCATCAAAATTCCGGCGCTGACGTATTCAGGGCGTAAAAGTCGGGTTTGCGTAAATCAGCCCGACAGGCTCACCCCGCCCACCAAGCTCTCACACACCTCTCCCTACACCTTCACAAGACCGTGCCGGATGGCAATCTTCACCAGATCCCCCACAGACCCGGCCTGCAACTTGGTAAGCAGATTGTACTTGTGGGTTTCCACAGTCTTGGGGCTGATATACAGTTCTGCAGCGATGCTCTTGACGCTCATGCCGTCAGCCAGCAAACGAAAAATCTCTTTCTCGCGGGGCGAAAGCGCCCCCAGATCAGCCCCTGCATCGGCATTCGCCGTATCGGCAGCCTCGCGCCGCTGACGCAGCATGGCCGCCACACGCCCGCCCGGATCGGGAAAACTCAGATAAATCTCGCCCGCACGCACACTTTCAATGGCGCGCAGCAGCACGCCGGGCGATTCAGACTTGCGCACATGCCCCATGATGCCCAGATCAATCAACTCCGGCAGCCAGCGCTGATCTTCATGCCCGGTATAGACCAAAATACGCGTCTGGGGCCGCACCTCAAGCACGGCGCGCCCTGTTTCAAGACCGTTCATGCCGGGCATGCCAAGGTCAAGCACCAGCAAGTGCGGTTGCAAGGATGCCGCCAACGCCACAGCTTCGCCCCCGTTCTGGGCCATGCCCACAACGCGCAGATGCCCGTAAGGCGCGAGCAGACTGCGCACGCCCTCCATAAGCAGCTTGTGATCGTCCACCAGCAAAATACGGCAGACCTCGCCCGGAATATCACCCATTGGCACGGCTTTGCGGCTCTCGCAGCTGATGTTTCGGCCCGCTTCCCCTGTGGCGGCTGTTGGCGTTGATTCCGGCAATGGGGGCAAAGCCGAAAGTCCTCCATGCCCAGAGCGCGCGGCTTGTCAGCCGCAGCAGTCATGATGCGGCACATGGGACAACGCAAGGTTGCCCGGCACCAGCCGCGCCGTTGCAGGGGCATGATCCCTCAAACAGACCAAGGGTGACAAATTTTTTATAAAATGAACAGAGAGGCCAGGCCCAAAAAGATAAAAAAGCCTGCGCCATCGGTGATGGTGGTGAGAAAAATACTTGAAGCCTGCGCGGGGTCGCGCCCCAGCGCCCGAAAAATAAGCGGAATGGAGCCGCCAGCCACAGCGCCCAAAAGCATGTCGCACATGAGCGCTCCGCCCATGACGCCGCCCACCATGGGCAGGCCTGTGAACCACCATGCCGCGAAAAAAGCCACCACAGCCATAGCCATTCCGGTGACAATGCCGATCTTGCCCTCGCGCACCACGGCCATCCAGGCTTTTTTCTGGTCAAAACGGTCTGTGGCCAACTGGCGGATCATCACCGCCAGAGCCTGCTGCCCCGTATTGCCCGCCTGATTTGCCACCATGGGCATGAGCACGGCCAGCACGGCCATCTGGGCGATGGATCCCTCGAACATGTAAACCACCGAGGCCGACAGGGCGGAATTTATCATGTTCACAAACAGCCAGGGCAGGCGTTTGCGCACACTCTCAAGCCAGGGGGTATCCACGCTTTCTTCCGGGTCGGCGCCCACCATGCCCAGCATGTCGGCGCTGGCTTCTTCGTGCATGATGTCCATGATGTCGTCATAGGTGACCACGCCAAGGATGTGCCCCTCGTTGTCCACAACGGGCATGGCCATAAAATTATAGTGCGAAAGCAGGCTCGCCACTTCGCGCTCGTCCGTATCGTAGGTGACGCTGACAACGCTCTGGCCCGAAACCGCGTCGCCCACGATGGTGCCGGGCCGCGCCAGCATGAGGTCGCGCAGCGAAAGTACGCCCACAAGCACCTGATGCTCGTCCACCACATAGGCGTAGTAGGGGCTTTCCTTGTCTTCCATTTCGCTGCGGATATGGGCGATAGCCTCATCCGCCGTAAAATTTCTTTCCAGCAGGATAAGCTCGGTGTTCATGACACCGCCCGCAGAATCCGGATCAAAATTGAGCAGGTTGCGCAATTCTTCCGAATCTTCGCGGTCGAGCTTTTCCAGCAGGGCGTCGCGGTGATCCTCGTCCAGTTCGTCCAGCACGTCGGCGGCGTCGTCGGGCGACATCTCGGCGATAATCTGGGCGGCTACGTCGTCGTCCAGATTTTCCAGCACGTCCACGGCCATGTTCTCGTCCAGTTCGGCCAACGCCTCGGCGGCGTCTTCCTTGGACATGCGGCTCAGGGTGCTGACCTGCTTTTCGAGACTCAGATTCTCAAGATGATCGGCCATGTCAGCCGGATGCACGAACTCGGCATCGGCGTATTCTGCGGCAAAATCTTCATCATGGACGTCTGGCCGCTCCGCAGTCAGCAGAGAGGCCGCGTCCGGGCGCAGGGCGTCTTGTTCAGACGAAGGGTGGGGAGGTACTACAGTGGGCTGCGCGCTGCCGGGCTGTTCCGCAGGATCGGTACGGAATTTGTCGTTGTGCTGATCTGCCATGGCGCGCCTTTAATCCAGTCTGTAGCCAAAGTGGAATGGTCGCGCCCAAGGCGCAACCCTGCAACAAGGAGCGGCAAAGCCCCGCCACGGCCAACAGCCAGTGGCAGCCCCAAAACCCGCACACAGTGGCGGCACGGTAATCCGGGGCAAATTTTTGCCATCCCCGGCAGCCAGCCGCAAAACACTGCCGACTGTTAAGCAAAAAACGCGTGATTGTCACCAGCACGTCATGCTTGTGAAAAAACTCATGAAGTCCCGGCAGCTTGACGCGAAACACGGGGCATTCTATCTATTACAGCACACCCGTATTGGGCAACCGCCGCAATCGGGCCATATTTACAGTCTTGCAGCGTGTGCAACGCGCGCCCTGACGGGCGAGTTTCCACTTAGCACGTGCAAGAAATGGGGACAAGCGCAATGTTCACGCCCTGGGCCGCATTTTTCTCTCCCGAAGGTCAGCGGCTACTCCAAAAATCCATCGATCTCGCTCTTGAGGAAGACGGCCCGGAAATGACCGCTCTGGGGCTTTTTGCCCCAGAATCCTCCATGAACGCTGTCATCCGCGCCAAGGAAGATACCCTGGTTGTGGGCCTGCCTGTTATTGGCGCTGTTTTCAAAAGCCTCGGCGCGCCTTTTACGTGGCGGGCGCTGGTCAGGGAAGCCACCTCCGTGCCCTCCATGACAGAGGTTGCGCACATCACGGCCCCTGCCACGGCCATGCTCAAGGCCGAGCGCGTCATTCTGAACTTCATCACCCATCTTTCGGGCATTGCCAACCTCACCGCCCGCTATGTGCGAGAACTGGAAGGCACAGGAGTGCGGCTGCTCGATACCCGCAAAACCACTCCCGGTCTGCGCTGGGTTGAAAAGTACGCCGTTCAGGCGGGCGGCGGGCACAACCACCGCAAAAACCTGACCGAAATGCTCATGCTCAAAGACAACCACATCGATGCCGCGGGCTCCATCACCGCGGCGGTGGCCAAGCTGCGCGCGCATTACGCGCCCTGCCCGCCCATCGAGGTGGAGTGCCGAACCCTTGACCATGTGCGCGAAGCGGTAGCCGCCAAAGCTGACCGCATCATGATGGACAACATGGACGGCCAGCGCCTTTCCGAGGCTCTCGCCCTTGTGCCGCGCTCCATTGAAACGGAAGTGAGCGGCGGAGTGCGGCTGGATACCATCCGCGCCCTTGCGCTCACCGAGCCGCGCAGGCCCGATTTTATTTCTGTGGGGCGTCTGACCCATTCCGCAGTGTCGGCAGATTTCAGCATGACCCTGCTGGCAGTGTAGCTGCAGCAACAGCCATGCCCGCGTTCTGCTGCCATACTTCCGCACACCGCAAACCGCCAGCCGTGGAAACAACACGCTGACCCACGGCGGCAACCATACGGCGACATTGCGACAACACAGTGACATCACCGGAACAAATTTCCGCATTTGCCACTTCTTTTTTCATACTGTCTGCTGAGGAACCTGAAATGCAAGACACAAGCGCTGCAATCGCATCCCTGAAAAAACAGCTTGGCGCGAATCTGTGTATAATGGGGCACCACTACCAGAATGATAACGTGGTGCGCCACTGCGACATCACCGGAGATTCGCTGGAGCTTGCCCGCCGCGTTCCCGGCATTGACGCGGCCCACATTGTTTTTTGCGGCGTCTATTTTATGGGGGAATCCGCCGCCCTGCTGGCAAAACCCGGCCAGAGCGTGCATCTGCCCAGCCTGGACGCAGACTGCCTCATGTCGCGCATGACCCCGGCCCCCCTGGCCCGCAAGGTGCTGGAGCAGCTCGCAGCCACAGGCCGCAAGATCATTCCGCTGGCTTACGTCAACACCGATCTGGCCCTCAAGGCCGTGGTGGGCGAATTTGGCGGCGCGGTCTGCACATCGGCCAATGCCAGGATCATGCTGCGTTGGGCGCTGGATCAGGGCGACGGCGTGCTCTTTCTGCCCGACAGGCATCTGGGCAACAATACCGCCGAAACTTTGGGCATCAGCCAGGATGAACGCCATGTGCTGCGCGTGGGCGCTGCGGGGCTGGTACAGCCAGAAACCCAGCCCCTTGACCGCAAGCTGCTGCTCTGGCCAGGCTGTTGCGCCATCCACGCGCGCTTTGAGCCCGATGATGTGGAGGCCATCCGCGCCGAATATCCCGGCTGCCGCGTCATCGCCCACCCCGAATGCAGGCAGGAAGTCATCGAAGCCTGCGACGGCGCTGGTTCCACGTCATATCTTATCAAGGAGGCGGCCCGCGTAGCCGCCGAAGAACCGGGCACGACCCTGATTGTCGGCACGGAAAACAACCTTGTCTACCGCCTGGCCGAACGCCATGCGGGCCAGTGCCGCATCCTGCCGCTGGGGCATGCCATTTGCGGCAACATGGCCAAGGTTACGGAAAAGAAGCTTCTGGCCACGCTGCAAAGCGTAGCCGCCGGAGCAGCCTCGCCTCTGCACATTGAGGAGAACCTCTGCCCCCCCGCCCGTCTCTCCCTAACCCGCATGCTTGAAGCCTGCGGTAACTGAGGTTTGCGCCGTGAACTCTATTCGCCGCCATGTGCCCGTGCTGATCATCGGCTCGGGCGTTGCCGGATGCACCGCTGCACTTACCCTTGCCGACTCCGGCTGCGACGTTCTCCTGCTCAACGCCGGAGACAGGCTGGCTGACGGCAACTCCGAGCTTGCCCAGGGCGGCATCATCTATCAGGCAAATCCCACGCCAGAACATCCCTCGGACGCACCAGCGCTGGAAAAGGACATTCTGGTTGCAGGGCACAATTATAATTACAACAAGGCCGTCAGTTTTCTGTGCGCGCAAGGCCCGCAGTGCGTGGACGAGGTGCTCATCAAGCGCGCCCAGGTGCCCTTTGACCGCAACGAGGACGGCACGTTCAACCTCACGCGCGAGGGCGGGCATTCCACCCAGCGTATTCTGCACTGCGCCGACTTTTCGGGCCGGGCCATCATGGAGGGCCTCACCGCCCAGGTGTTGGCGCATCCGCGCATCACGCGGCTGCACCGCCGCGCCGCCATCGACCTTCTGACCAGCCACCACCACGCCAAGGCCTCGCAGTACCGCTACGAGGTGCGCAACCGCTGCCTTGGCGCGTACGTGCTCAATGAAGAAACCGGCGAGACGGAAACCATCCTCGCGGACTGGACAGTGCTTGCCACCGGCGGCGTGGGGCAGGTCTTTCTGCACTCCACCAACTCGCCCGGCTGCGTGGGCACGGGTATGTCCATGGCCTTTCGCGCTGGTGTTGACCTTGCCAACCTCGAGTTCATGCAGTTCCACCCAACCGCGCTGTACGAAGAACGCAGCAACCGCCGCTCGCTCATTACCGAGGCCATGCGCGGCGAGGGCGCGCGCCTGCTTGACAGCAAGGGCCGCGCCTTCATGCTTGACCACGACCCCAGGGGCGATCTGGCCCCGCGTGACGTGGTGGCCCAGGCCATGATGGACGAGATGCTGCACACCGGCGCGCCCTGCCTCTATCTGGACGTGAGCGGCGTGGAGCAGGACGTGCCCACGCGCTTTCCTACCGTATACGAAAAGTGCCGCGAGGCCGGCATCGACATCCTCAAGGAACCCATTCCCGTGGTGCCCGCGGCCCACTACTTCTGCGGCGGCGTGCTCACCGACGTGCATGGCCGCACCTCGCTGCACGGACTTTACGCCATCGGCGAATGCGCCTGCACCGGCCTGCACGGGGCCAACCGTCTTGCCAGCACCTCCCTGCTTGAGGCATTGGTATGGGGCGTGAGCAGCGGCAAGGATCTGGCCCACCGCGTGGTGGCCGAAAGCGGCCTGCCCAAGGCTCTGGCCGCAGCCATCCCCGACTGGCGGCACGAAGGCGACGAACGCAGGGACGACCCGGCCCTTGTGGCCCAGGACTGGACAAACATCCGCAATACCATGTGGAACTATGTGGGCATTGCCCGCACAGAGGCGCGCCTGCGCCGCGCCTTTGAAGATATGCGCGACCTTGTGCGGCATATCCACGACTTTTACAAGCGCACACGCATATCGCGGCGGCTGGTGGATCTTTTCCACGGCTCGCAGACCTCGTATATCATCACGCAGGCCGCGTTGCGCAACAAGGTAAGTATTGGCTGCCACCATCGGGTGGATTAAAGTGCATGTCGGCCACGGCCCTTGCCTGAACACATTTTAGCAAAATCGGCTGGATGTCTGCGTTGCGCGGCGCATGCCCGCAACTGCGATTTGGCCACTGAAGTTTTGAAGCTGGAGAAACCTGAATGAAAAAAGCATATTTGCCTGCCGCCGTGGTGATTCTGATCGCGGCGGGTTTTCTGGGTCTGTTTTTCGGCCTGAGCCCTCTGGTGGAGGGACAGGTACAGAGGGGCATCCAGAACATCGGCATCTCCGGCGACGGCATATCCACGCAGGCCGCGGTGGACAGGGTGGAATTTTCTCCCCTGTCGCGCACCCTGACCCTGTACGGCCTGCGCCTGCGCGGTGAAACGCCTCAGGGGCCCCTTGCGTATGAAGTAGCGGAGGTTTCCCTCCGCATTCCCCTGCGCATGCTGCTGGCCTACACACCCTTGCGGTCCATGGTGCTGAAGGATGTGGGCATGATGCCCGTGGCCGAAAACATCGTGGTGCGCAACCTGGCCCTGCGTACGCCCGAGGCCCGCGGCTCGGTGCAGCGCGAAGAAATTGACGAACTGCGCAGTCAGAGCGAGCTGGTGGCCCGTTTTCTTGACGGTGCCCCCATCGACGCGCTGGCCGCCACGTATCTCATGAGCGCAGACAAGGCGCACAGCTTTTTTCTGAGCGTCAGCATTCCCGGCAAGGAAGGTCTGGCCCAACTGACCATTAAGGAATCGCTGATCAAGGGATGGGACGGCGCTTCCGTTGAGCATATGCGCATTGAAGACATGCAGAGCCGCCTCGATGGACACGAGAGCATGCGCATGGCGAGCTTTGAAGCCAACGGCCTCACCCTGCCGGAGCTGGGCCTGCTGCACCGCCTTATGGACGCAGCCGCCATGAGTGAAAACGACATGGACGCAGCCGTTAAGGCCCTTGGCCCGATTGTGGAAGAAATTCTGGCTGCCGACCCGCCCCTTGTGCGGCAGGTGCGCGCCTCGGGCATGACCTTTGCCGTGGAAAACGGCAGCGTGACTGTTGGCAGCGTGGGTTTTGACTGGCTTTCCAACTCGCCGCGCCACACAACCAGCTTTATCCGCGACCTTGCGGCCTCCAAAAGCCTGCTTGAGGATGCGTCCGGCCTTGCCATGCCCGCGCTCAAGGCCAGCATGACCTTTGAAAGCCTTGGCCTGAGCACGGCCTCGCACAAAAAAACAATGTCCATCAAGGCCGAAGGCCTCGCGGACGTGAACTGCTCGTTCACCCTGTACGATGCCGGAATCATCAGTACCAGCGAGCAAGCCCTGCTGATGCAAAGCTTCAGCGATCTGCACCTCGCTGTGAAGGATCACGGAGCGCTGGCCTGGGTTGGCCTCAATCTTTCCCACGACGGGCGTGCAGCAGCCACGGCCCTGCACCAGACCCTGGACAAGGGGCTGGATCTCGCCCCCACCCCGCAGAACAACGCCATCCGTCAGGCCCTGCTGACCTTTGTGCAGCGCCCGGGCCAGCTTGAAGCCGCCAGCGCCAAAGGCCAGCGCATAGGCATTCTGCAAATACTGGCCGCACTGAACGACCCCGGCGCACTGTTTACCTGCTCCGCCGTTGCCGGTCAGAAGACGCTGGAAGAACAGATCAACGCCCTTGCGGCGCAAACCGCCAAAACATCCGCCCCCGCCGAAGCAGCGGGAAAGTAGCATATGCGCAAACTCTGTCTCAAAAAAAATGAAGATCGGCGTCTGCGCGCCGGGCACCTCTGGGTATTCGCCAATGAGGTGGACGTAAAACAAAGCCCGCTCACCGACTTTGCCCCCGGTGAGTCCGCAACCCTGTGCGACTGGCGCGGCGCGCCCATTGGCAGCGTGTGCGTCAATCCTGCTTCGCTTATCTGCGCCCGCCTGCACAGCCGCAAGCCCGATGTGGAGCTGGACGAAGCCCTGCTGGCCCAAAGGCTGGAATCGGCACTGGCCCTGCGCCAGCGCCTCTACCCCGGCCCCTGGTACAGACTTTGCCACGGCGAGGGCGATTTTTTGCCCGGTCTGGTCATTGACCGCTACGGCGACCACCTGACCGTGCAGGTTACCACTGCGGGCATGGAGCAAAGGCGCGAAGCGCTCACAGCCGCCCTGCACACGCTGCTGCATCCCACATCCATTCTCTGGGCCAACGACCTAGCCGCGCGCGGGCTTGAGAACCTCTCCCGCGAGCAGCAGAGCGAAGGCCAGTTGCCTGAAAGGCTGGAAGTGCCGGAAAACGGCTGCCGCTTTTTCGCGCCCTGCGCCACAGGCCAGAAAACGGGCTGGTTTTACGACCAGCGCCCCAACAGGGCGGAACTGGCACGCTATGCCAAGGATGCCGATGTGCTGGATATTTTCAGCTATGTTGGCGGGTTCGGCGTTACCGCAGCGGCTGCGGGCGCGCGCTCCGTCACCTTTGTGGACGCCTCGGCCCAGGCGCTCGCCTTTGCGGAAGAAAACGCCAGGGCCAATGCCCCCGGCTGCGAAGCCCAGACCCTGTGCGGCGACGCCTTTGACCTGCTGCGCCAGATGCGCGATGAGGGCCGCCGCTTTCAGGCCATCAGCCTTGATCCCCCGGCCTTCATCAAGCGCCGCAAGGACGCGGCCCTTGGCCTGGCGGCCTATAAGCAGGCCAATGATCTGGCGGTGCAACTGCTGACGCCGGGGGGCATACTTGCCACCTCCTCCTGTTCACACCATCTTGAAACGCAGTCTTTGCGCGCTTGCTTGACGCAGGCCGCCGCCAAGCGCAAACTGCATGCCCGTATTCTTTTTGCCGGAGGCCAGGGGCCGGATCATCCCATCCACGCCGCCATGCCCGAAACGGCCTATCTGAAGTGCTTTATCGCCCAAGTGGGCGCTTAACTAGAAGGATTTGACATGCTGAACAAAGTCCGCCTGCTCACCCCTGGCCCCACGCCTCTGCCGGAGCGCGTGCGTCTTGTGCTTGCCAAAGACATGATCCACCACCGCAAAAGCGAATTCAAGGCCGTGATGGGCCGGGTTCAGGAGCGCCTGCGCGTGCTGTTCGGCACGGACGATGTGGTTCTGCCCCTATCCTGTTCCGGCACGGGCGCCATGACGGCGGCGGTGTACAGTCTGTTTACCCCCGGTCAGCGCGTGCTGGTGGTTGAGGGCGGCAAGTTTGGTCAGCGCTGGCGCGAGATCGCTGTTTCGCGCGGGCTTGAAGTCACCACCATTGAAGTGCCGTGGGGCGAAGCCGTTGACCCGCAGGCGGTAGCGGCGGCCCTCAAGGCCGACCCGGGCATCGCGGCGGTGCTCATCCAGCACTCGGAAACCTCCACTGGCGTCCTGCATCCTGTGGAAGAAGTGGCGCGCATCACCCGCGATACCGACACCCTGCTGCTGGTGGACGGCATCTCTGCCGTGAGCCTCGCGCCCTGCCCCATGGACCAGTGGGGTATCGACTGTCTTGTCACCGGCTCGCAAAAAGGCCTCATGCTGCCCCCCGGCCTTGCGCTGCTGGCGCTCTCGCCCCGCGCATGGAAAAGGGCCGAAAGCGTCACGCCCGGCTGCTTCTATTTCAACCTGCCCAAGGAACGAGCCAAAATCGCTCAGGGGCAGACATTGTTCACCTCTGCGGTGAACCTTGTGGTCGGCCTGGACGAAAGCCTTGAAATGCTGCTGGAAAATGGGCTTGAAGCCATTTACGCCAAGCAGTGGGCGCTGACCATGCTGGCACGCGCGGGCGTTGCCGCCATGGGCCTTGAGCTTTACGCCAAAACCCACTTTGCCTGGGGCATCACCAGCGTCATGTTGCCTGCGGGCGTTGACGGCGCCGAAGTGCTGCGCATCGCCATGGACAGCTACGGCGTGTGCATGGCTGGCGGGCAGGATCACATGAAGGGCCGGATGGTGCGCATAGGCCATATGGGCTGGGTGGACTGGGCCGATCTGGTGGCCGGGCTGCATGCCCTCAACCGGGGCATCATTGAAGCGGGTGGACACTGCGGCTCGCGTGACTATCTTGAAGAAGCGCTGGCCGCCTACCGCATGGCCCTGGCGGGCAAACCCGGCGAGCCGCTGCCGCTGATCCACAGCTAGGCCGCAAGCCCTTGCGCTGGTGGTAAAAGCTTGTATGCTGGGCGCAGGCATTTGGCGCAAACTGCTGTTACCGTAACCGTTTACGTGCCACGAGGTCGCCATGAGTGACAATAACTGCGGCTGTAAGGCCGATGGTCCCATGCCGGAAGTGACGTTTTCGACCTTTATCATTTCGCTGGCGTCATCGGCTCTGGTGCATCTGGGCGAAGTGCCCAATCCCGAAACCGGCGGCACGGAAACAAACCTGCCGCTGGCAAAGCACAGCATTGACGTGCTGGAAATGCTGCGCGCCAAGACCGAAAACGGGCTGGAAGAACAGGAGCAAAAGCTGCTGGAAAGCATCCTCTACGAACTGCGCATGAAGTTCGTGATCAAGTGCGGCCCGGACTGCGCCTGTCAGTCAAAAAAAGCTTGAGGCACTGCGGTGCGGCGCAAACAGCGGCAATCTGCCGTCTGCGCGGCGCGGCCCCGTCACTACCATTGACCATAGCTTCCAAAGGATCGGCGGCATGAAGACAATCAATGTGGGTCTGGTGGGCATTACCGGCTACGCGGGCATGGAGCTGACGCGGCTTCTCGTGAGTCATCCTTCCATGCGGCTTGCCATGGCCTGTTCGCGGGCAGAATCCGGCAAACGGCTGGGGGATTTCTATCCTTTTCTGAACCACATGCCCGGCGCGGATGTGGTCATCAGCGTATTTGACCCGCAGGAAGCCGCCCGCCAGTGCGATGTGGTCTTTCTTGCCGTGCCCGCAGGCACAGCCATGGATATGGCAGAGATGCTGCTGCGCGCCGGAGTGAAGGTTGTTGACCTCTCGGCGGATTTTCGCCTGCGCGACCCCGAAACCTATGCTACATGGTACAAACGCGAGCACGTGTGCACTGATCTGCTGCACAAGGCCGTGTACGGCCTGCCCGAACTGTACGCCGCTGAAATCGCGGGGGCCAAGCTTATCGCCAACCCCGGCTGTTACCCCACCTCGGTGATTCTGGGCCTGTACGCCGCCATCAAGAACGACCTCGTGCATACAGACGACATCGTGGTGGACGCCAAATCCGGGGCCACGGGCGCTGGCCGCAAGGCGGCCGTGCCTACGCTGTTCTGCGAAATTTCCGACAATTTCCGCGCCTACGGCCTGCCCACGCACCGCCATACGCCGGAAATCGAGCAGGAACTCAGCCTGCTGGCGGGCCACGACATGCGGGTTTCGTTCAACACGCACATCTTGCCCACCAACAGGGGTATTTTGTCCACCATCTACACAAAGCTCAAAAACCCCGCCACCAGTCTGGACGAAGTGCGCGAGGCCTTTACCCGCACGTGGGAACACAGCCCGTGGATTCGCATCCTGCCCAAGGGGGCGCTGCCGGAAACCCGTTTTGTGCGCGGCAGCATGTTCTGCGACCTTGGTCTTGTGGTAGACCCCCGTACAGGGCGGCTCATCATCGTTTCCGCCATCGACAATCTGTGCAGGGGCGCATCCGGTCAGGCCATGGCCAACGCAAACCTCATGTGCGGGCTGCCGGTAGAAACGGGCCTCAATACTTTGGCCCCGCTGGCCTAATGATATATTAACAATATGGCCCTGTTGCCCCCTGCCTGCGTCAGTAAGCCTTTTTATTCCGGTCGAGTACCGAAGCAGTACACTCTCTCCATAAAAAGGCTTACTTCCTTGGCAGGGAACAAAATTTCTCATATTGTTAACATATCATGGACCTGATACACACAACCATTTTACATTCAAGGCTCGGCAGAAAGGCTTTTTATTCCTGCTGGATGCAGCACATGCGTTGCAGGTAAAAAGCCTTTCTCCTTGCCGGAACTGCCAGTAATGGCCGAGCCTTTGCCCCGGAGAATGCCGCCAGAGTTTTGCCCGCCGATCCCCTGCGGGCCGCAAAAAAGGAATGCCCATGCAACTGGAAACCGCCTTTCAGAATCCGCAACTGTGCCACAGCCTTCTTGATCGCCTTAACCGCGCCCTTGATGGTCGCACAATGCGCTTCATGGAAGTGTGCGGCACCCATACAGTTGCCATCTTCCAGAGCGGCCTGCGCTCGCTCCTGCCCAAATCGGTAACGCACCTTTCCGGCCCCGGCTGCCCCGTATGCGTCACGCATGATGCGGAAGTTGCCGCCTTTCTTGAGCTTGCGGGCCGTGACCGCGTCATCATAGCCACCTTTGGGGACCTTTTGCGCGTGCCCGGCCCCGGCGGCCTCAGCCTCAAACACGCTCAGGCCCAGGGCGCGCGGGTTGAGATTGTCTATTCGCCTCTGGACGCCCTGACCCTTGCGGCGGCCAACCCCGGCGATACAGTGGTTTTTCTGGGCATTGGTTTTGAAACCACCGCCCCCACCGTGGCCGCCACCCTGCTCACCGCCCAGCAGCGCGGGCTGAACAACTTCTGCGTGCTCTCCCTGCACAAGCTTGTGCCCCCCGCCCTGCGCATTCTGCTTGAAGACAGCCAGTGCGGCGTAGAAGCCTTTTTGCTGCCGGGGCACGTTTCCACCATTCTTGGGCTGGAGCCCTACGCCTTTCTGGCGCGCGATTTTCATGTTCCCGGCATTGTGGGCGGCTTCCAGCCCGCCGACATTCTGCTGGCCCTCTGCCTCATGGCCGAGCAGATGCGCGACGGCAAGCCCGATGTGGTCAATGCCTACCCCCGCGCCGTGGACGACACGGGCAACCCCCGCGCCCGCGCCCTGCTGGAACAGTTTTTCCAACCGGCGGACGCCCTGTGGCGCGGCATAGGCCGCATACCCCAGAGCGGCCTGGCCCTGCGCCCGGAATATGAGAGTATGGACGCCATGAAGCGCCTTGACCTCACCTTGCCGGATGTCCCCCCCCTGCCCGGCTGTCGCTGCGGCGATGTGCTCAAGGGGCGCATCACCCCGCCGGACTGTCCGCTTTTCGGCAAGCGCTGCACCCCCGCCAATCCCGTTGGCCCATGTATGGTTTCTACCGAGGGCAGTTGCGCGGCCTACTTTAAATATTCGGAGCGATAATGGACGATTGCCTTCTTCTTGATGCTGGCAGCGGCGGCAGAGCCTCGCAGCGCCTTATTGCACAGTGTTTCATGCGCCATTTTGCCAATCCCCTGCTGGAACGCATGGACGATGCAGCGCTTTTGACCGATATCTCCGGCCCGTTGGCCATGAGCACCGATTCCTACACGGTGACGCCCCTGTTTTTCGCAGGCGGCAGCATCGGCAGTCTGGCTGTGCATGGCACCGTCAACGATGTCGCCATGCTGGGGGCACGGCCCCGCTACCTGAGCTGCGGTTTCATTCTTGAAGAAGGCCTGCCCCTCGAAACCCTTGAGCGCGTCGTGGCCGACATGGGCTCGGCAGCTCGCGAGGCGGGCGTGAGCATTGTGACGGGCGACACCAAGGTTGTGCCGCGCGGTGCTTGCGACAAAATTTTCATCAATACCACAGGCATCGGGCAGGTGTTTGCCTCGCCCTCGCCCTCGGGCCATAATGCCCGGCCCGGCGATGTGGTGCTGGTCAGCGGAGCCATGGGCGACCACGGCCTTACGGTCATGGGCAGCCGCGAAGGCCTGTCCTTCCTTACGGACGTGGCCTCAGACTCCGCCCCGCTGAACCACATGATTGAAGACATCATCAACACTGTGGGCGAGGTGCATGTGCTGCGCGACCCCACTCGCGGCGGGCTTGCCACCACGCTCAACGAAATCGCCGAGCAGTCGCAGGTGTCCATCCTGCTTGACGAGGCCAGCGTTCCCGTTCACGAAGCCGTGCGCAACGGCTGTTCCTTCCTCGGCATGGATCCGCTGTACCTTGCCAACGAAGGCAAATGCATCTGCATTGTGCCCGAAAGCAGCGCGGAAGCAGCCCTTGAGGCCATGCGCCGCTCGCCCTACGGCAAGGAAGCCGCCCGCATCGGCACGGTAACGGAAGGCAAGGCGCAGGTGGCGCTGCAAACCCTCATAGGGGGCCGCCGCCTGCTGGGTATGCTGGAGGGCGCGCAGTTGCCCCGCATCTGTTAGGGCATGCCACTACGGTTCTTTTGCCCCCTGAAACTGTTGTCTTTGTTTCAACCGAATGCGGGAGCCCCCCGCCTGAAAGGAAAAAATATGGATTCCACCTATCAGCGCGCCATGAACGCCAACGTGACCCCGCAGATTTTTTCCACCATGGTAAGCAATGCGCAAAAGGTGGCCGAAGCCTTTGCCGGTTCCGGCTCCGCCACTGTGGATGCAGAGAGCATTGCCGCCGTGTTCAGCCGCATGGTGGTTGCCCAGATCGAGATGTTTGAAAAGAAATAACGTTCGCTGCACAAGATATGCAAAGGCAGAGGCCGTCCCAAGGGACGGCCTCTGCCTTTTACACATTGCACATTCTGCTCTTTGCCCCTGCTTCAAACGGAGCCTGCCAAAACTGCAAGCAAAACAGATGATTATTAGTGTGGGGCGTTTCCCCCGCAAAGAATGCCCGCTAAATAATCCAGGGCGACATGTCCGCCCCTTTGCGCAGGGCCTCGCGCACGTCAGACCAGTGCCTTTCCATATCTTCCAGTCGGGCCAGCAGGGCGTCTTCCGCCGGGGTGCGCGCCAGCACAGCGGCCACGGCCCCCTGTTCAAACACCAGCCGCCTGTCTGCCGCCAAAGCCAGCACGGGATCGTGCGTTGCCATGACAATAATCTTGTCCGATGCCAGCAGCAGATCAAGGGCCTTGCGCTTGTCCACTCCGGCGTTTTCAATTTCGTCAATGAGCAGCACGGGCGACCAACTGAGCAGGGCTGTATCCGTAATCATCAGGGCTCGCGACTGCCCGCCGGAAAGCTGGGTCAACTGCGTACACCCGTCAAAGGATTCGCCAGCCAGTTCGTTGGCGGCGGCAAAAACCCTGGCCGCAGCGGTTTCGGGGTCTGGCACCTCGCGGCTCAGGGCGTGGGTGCGCAAAAAATCCATCACGCCCATATCCAGCACAAAATTCATGTTCTGGGTCAGCTGGGCCACCAGCCGCCCTTGCAGATCAAAGCGCGTGTCTTCATCGGGTTCTGCGCCGTTGAGCAGCACGGTGCGGCCAGTTGGGGTATCGCCCGCGGCCAGCGACTCAATATCGCTCAAAAAGCGGCTCTTGCCAGCGCCCGTTGGCCCCAACAGGGCCGTGATTTCACCGGGGCGGAAGTGAATCTGCGTTTTTTCCGGCTGGCCTGCCTTGTCGCGCCCAGGGGTCAGGCTCAGACTGCGCAGGGCCAGTTCCATATTTTCACGCTCCATGACCTTCTCCAAATTCCGCCTTTTTGACGTTGCCCTTCTGGTAACGCGCGCCGATGCGCATTTCGCTCAGGCAATAGGAGCAGATAGCTGCGGGCATGGCGAAGCGCAGCCGCATGTCGGTAACGGAGGCAATGTCCGGCGCGATGGCCATGATGGCGGCAAGCTCCGCGCAGCCCTGACCTGTCAGGCCGTTCACGTGACGGATAACGGCCCGCTGGTTCATCTGCCGGATGCGGTAGCGGTAAACCTCGCGCTCTGCCTGCGAAACAAGATCGCCCTTGGTCACGGCCACCACATCTGCCAGCCGCAGCATTGGGCCGATTTTTTCCGGCGCGTCGATGCCCATGAGGTTGTCGATGACGCACAGAGCCAAGGCTCCGCGCAGATGTGGCGAGCAACGGTTGCACAGGCCAGCAGTTTCGATAATGCAGATGTTGGCCCCGGTTTCTGCGGCCCAGGCAAAGGCTTCTTCCAGATTGGTGGCAAAAAAGTGATCGGGGCAGAGCCCGCCGGAAAGCGCGACGGAAACGGGAATATCCGCCGCCGCGTAAAGTTCGTCGTCGCGGGTTTGCAGGCAATCAAACTTGATGACGGCGCAGGTTGCGCCCCGCGCCTTCAGGGCAGCGCCAGCCCTGACCACAAGCGAGGTCTTGCCGCACGCGGGCGGCCCCGCCACGGTTATGAGACGCATGCCGTGCCCGCCTGCAAACGCCGGAACTTCAGGGCCAGAATATCGCGCAGGCTGTTCACGTCGTTGCTTTCCACAAAATCCCAGCCCACCCATTTGAGCTTTGCCCCTGCGGGCAACTGCGAGGGGCGCGAACCGTCCACAGGGATGAACCAGGCGGCGCTGTCTATGCCGCCAAAGCCATTGGCAAAAAAGTCCAGCACCGGGGCCAGACGCGCCTTTTCTGATTTTTTTGCCAGCAGATAGAGGGGGCTTGCGGCTGCGCCGTCCTCGGGCCAGACAATTTCCACATGCTCCGGCAGTTTGGTGCTTTCGGCAAAAAACAGGGGGATGATAAAGATGCCCCCGGCATCGGGCACGGCGGTGCCGCAGACCTTTGCCATGCGCGAGGAGTGCATGAAGCTTTTGATGTTGGCGGCAAGCCCGGTAACTCCCGGTTCGCCAAAATCCTTGTACTGGTTGAGGAGCACGGCATCAGCCATGTCGTCGCCATCGCCGCACATGACAATCTGCCCGCGATAACGGGGATTCATGAGGTCTGCCCAGTTTTTCGGCGCGGGCAGGCCGTCCAGCTTTTTGTGGTCTACCAGAAAAATGTACGGGGTCACGCCGTAGATGGTATAGGCCCCGGCGGGGTCAATCAGCCCGGCATCGGCATACAGAGGGTTCAGCACGCGGGGCTGCACGCTTTCAAAAATGCCCGTGTTGACAAAACGCCGCACAAATTCGCCGCGCCAGAAGTCGCCATAGCCAATGGACGCTATAACGGCGGGCAGCTTGTTTGCGTCAGATTCCATATACAGCGGGTCGTAAGGATCAACCGAGGTGCAGCCCATGGGGATATGCGCCGTCAGGGGCGGGGTTGCCGCTGCGGCAATGGCCTCGATTCGCTCCTTGACCACAAGCTTTACCGGGCAGGGGGCATAGAGCAGCAGGTCGGTTTTGCCCATAATGGGGATGTCCTCCTGCTGCTGCAATGACTGCATGAGATGTTCAAGCCTTTTCATGGTGCCTCTTTCCGCAAAAAGTTTGGGAACCGCTCTGGGTAGAGCAAGGAACATGCCGATGCAAGGCTCAGCTCAACATAGCGATATGTAAGTTAATTTACCTTTCACCTTCAGCCGGAGTCCAAACAATATTGTACCGCAGCCGCAGTTCGATACAATATTGGCGCGCAGTACGGTATATGCTGGGGCAGTCTGTGAAGTACCGCTAATCCAGCGCGCTGAAGAGCAGCATGATGTTCAGCGCTGTCACGATGCCTGTGAGCGTGTAGAGCAGCAGCTTTGTGCCCTTGCCGTTGGCGTATTTGCCCATGACCTTGGGGGACGATGTCAGCGCCACCAGCGAAATCATGGTGATGGGCAACTGTACCGAAAGAGCCATCTGCGAGAGCAGCAAGCCCTTGAAGGGGTCGCTGGTCAGCCAGATGAGCACAAGGCCGCAGCCCAGCGAGCCAACAATGCCCATGACGCTGTGCTTGTCCTTGGTATTGTAGGGTTCGCCCGCCATGCCAGATGTCATGATGCCGCCCGCCATGCCCGATGTGACGGACGAGGCCACCCCGGCAAACAGCAGGGCCACGGCAAAAATCACGGAGGCGCTGTCGCCCAGCAGGGGTTTGAGCAGGTCGCGGGCCTGTTCAAGCTCCGTCACATGCTCCCCCGCTGTCCAGAACACCGCAGCAGCCAGAATAATCATGGCGCTGTTGATGGCCCAACCCACCAGCATGGCAAAGAGCGTGTCAAAAAATTCATAGTCGAGCCTTTTTTTGATAAAGGCATCACCCTCAAGATTCCACTGACGGCTCTGAATAATTTCGGAATGCAAAAAAAGATTGTGCGGCATGACCACCGCGCCAAGTACGCTCATGATCACCAGCATGGAACCTTCGGGAAAGGCTGGCATCACCCAGCCCACCGCAGCCTTGGGAACCCACCCGGAAGGCACCAGCCACAGTTCGTACAAAAAGGCGATGCCGATCAGCGACACAAAGCCGATGATCCACTTTTCAACCTTGTTGTACGTATTGAGCAGCAAAAGCCCGCCAGCCAGAAGGGCCGTAAGGGTTGCGCCAATGGGCAGGGGAATGGAAAAGAGCATGCGCAGGGCAATGGCCCCGCCGAGGATTTCAGCCATGCTGGTCATGACCGAAGCGCCAAAGGCGCTAAACAGCACGAGTCGGCCAATGGTGCAGGGAAAATACTCCGTTATGGCCTCGGCCATGCACTTGCCCGTCACAATACCCAGATGCGCCGCATTGTGCTGCAATACAATGAGCATAAAGGTGGAAAGGCTCACCATCCACAGCAGGGAATAACCGTACTCCGCCCCGGCGGCCAGATTGGCGGCCCAGTTGCCGGGGTCGATAAAACCCACTGTCACCAGCAGGCCAGGCCCCACAAATTTGAGGAATTCTTCGCCCTTATGGGTAATGCCCGACACATTGCACTTGCTCCAAAAGCTTGTTGCACTCATGCAAACCTTCCCGATCTTTAATTTTGAATAACCGGCGGTGCGCAGCCTGACCGCGCAGCAACACCGGATGCTGCCGTATTGCAACCTGACGGTATACGCACTCATGGGCAGCAGGCAAGTGCGGTCTGCCCCTCTTGCGCGCACGGGGAGTAGTACGTATGTGTCACCTGCCCCCATCGTTTTTTTTCATGTTACATTTGTATTTCAGATATTAAGATTCTGAAAAACAAACCGATAATCTTGTTAGCGTCAGATCCGCCAGGCTGGACGCATGTCCACTTCAGATTGAGCAGGAGCCTTGCTATGACTATCAGACTGCGCGTTATTCTTGGATTCCTTTTTACAATTATTGTGATGGCAGCAGGCACCCTGCCCTTTATGATCATGACCATGCGCAACAATGCCGAGGAAAGCTATACTTCCAATTCCTCAACCCAGTTGCGCCTCATGAACAACTATGTGGAAACATTCATCAGCGGGGCGGAACGCGATGTCGCCCTTCTGGCGCAGGAACCTTACATTGCTGAAGCTGTGGGTCTTTTCCCCAACTTCTCCAACAATAAAGAAGCGGACGTTTTTCTTCGGGCCGATCTTTCGGTAGATGCCTTCAAAACCGTTCAGCCGCTGGTGCGGCTTGACGAAGGCTCCGAAGATTACGTGGAAGCCTACGCAGGCTACACTGACGGCAGCTACGCGACCTCTGCCGACAATACCAAGGTACCTGCTGGTTACAATACCAGCAAGCGGCCCTGGTACACGCAGCGCGCGGCTTCGTCGCAAAAGGTCGGCCTGGCCGACAGCTACCTTTCCATCACTGGTGAGCTGGTGGTGGCCATCACGCACAAAATGTTTTCGCGGCGGGGCGACTTTACGGGCGTTCTGGGCATCGACGTTTCGCTCAACGGCCTGTCGCAGCGCTTTGCCGAACTCAATTTCGGCAAGACCGGCTACTTCATGCTGCTCGAAAACACGGGGCGCATCCTCTGCGACCCGCGCAACAAGGATCTGACGGGCAAGATCATTGGCAAGGACATACAGGATCCCGGCCTTGTAAAGCTGTTTGGCACCAAGGACGGCATGCTGCAAACCGTTGTGAACGGACATGAAGTACGCGCCAATGTGCTCACCACGCCGCATGGCTGGAAGATCCTCATGCTCCAGTCTGAAGAAGAAATTCTTGCGTCCACCAACACCGCCGTGCGTGCCAGCGTAATCATTACCCTCAGCGTTGCCCTGATCATGCTGCTGATCGCCTGGGCCATAGCGCGCTCCATCAATCGGCCCTTGAGCCTTATTGTTAAAGAGGCCGACAAGGTTGCCACCGGCGATCTCAACGTGAATCTTGACGCCCGGCAGTTCTACGGCGAGCTGGCCGAGCTGCACGCTGCCCTGCTGAACATGGTTGGCAACCTGCAGGAAATGATCGCCACCTCCCGCCAGAAGAGCGAGGAGGCCGAGCAGCAGACAGCCCTGGCAAAAGCCGCCACAGAGCAGGCAGAGGCCGCGCGCAAAGAGGCGGAAAACGCCCGCCGCGAGGGCATGCTCTCTGCCGCCATGCAACTGGAAGAAGTGGTGAAGGTCATATCCTCCGCGTCCAACGAGCTTGAAGCCCACATAGGCCAGGCCAACCACCTTTCGAGCGAGTCTGCACTGCGCCTCGGCGATGCTGCCACAGCCATGAACCAGATGAACGCCACGGTGCGCGAGGTGGCGAGCAATGCCTCGTCCGCTTCCGACATGTCTGACCAGACCAGAGCCAATGCCGAAAACGGCGAAAAAATCGTGCAGCAGGCCCTGCAAAGCATTGACCGCGTACACTCGGTTTCCATGGCGCTCAAGGATGACATGGGTACGCTCAACGAGCATGCCCAGGCCATCAGCCGCATCATGAACGTTATTTCAGACATAGCCGACCAGACCAACCTGCTGGCCCTCAACGCCGCCATTGAAGCAGCCCGCGCTGGCGAGGCCGGACGCGGCTTTGCCGTGGTGGCCGATGAGGTGCGCAAACTGGCGGAAAAGACCATGGCTTCCACCAACGATGTGGGCAACGCCATTGCGGCCATCCAGCAAAGCACATCCAAGAGCGTGCAAAGCATGGACAACGCCCTTGAGCAGGTGCAAACCGCCACAACGTTTGCCAACAAGTCGGGTGAAGCCCTGCGCGAAATCGTCAACAACGCGCTTTCCACTGCCGATCAGGTGCGCGCCATCGCAACTGCCAGCGAGGAACAGTCCGCAAGCAGCGACGAGATCAACAAGTCCATTCTTGAGGTCAATGAACGCTCCGAGCAGACGGCCCACGCCATGAACGCCGCTTCCGGCTCTGTGGCCGATCTGGCAACCCAGGCCAACACGCTGAGTCAGCTGGTGGCCGACATGAAGCGCGGCTAACGCGACACATACCTTGCAACACCCATCGGGGCGTCCGCCATGCAAAGGTGGACGCCCTTTTTATTGACGCGTGGCAAAAGCTGCAGAGCCTTGTCCGGCGCATCGGCAAATATGGGCTTGCGCCACGCAATTGTAACAAATCCATCATACATAACAGTCGTAAGCGCGGGTAGTTATTGCCCTGATGGTTACGCCAATGCCACGGGAGTACACGATGAAGCCTTCGGCTGTTATGAACAACAGGGAACTGAGCTGGCTCAGCTTTAACGAACGAATATTGCAGGAAGCCCGCGACCACTCCACGCCGCTTATGCAGCGGCTGCGCTTTCTGGGTATTTTTTCCAGCAATCAGGACGAATTCATCAAGGTTCGCGTGGCTTCCCTTGTGCGCCTTACCCGCTCCAAAAGCAAAATAAAGCCGCTGCTCATGGGCGGCTTGACCCCGGATGAAGCCTTGCAGCGCGTTAACGACAAGGCCGCCACCGCGCAAACGGCCTTTCGCGAAACCTACGAGGAAGTGCTGGACGCAATGGAGCACGAGGGCATACGCGTGCGAGACGAAACCGAACTCAGCGAAGGCCAGGATGCCTTTTGCCGGGGTTATTTCGGCAATGTGGTCTATCCACAGCTGGTGCCGCTTATTCTGAACAAATCCGCCCGGCTGCCCTTTCTGCAAGACAGCCAGATATACCATGCCGTCAAGATGGAATCAGACGCGGCCCCCGGCAAATGCCGCTATGCGGTGCTGCGCATCCCCGTCAACGCCGCCTGCCCGCGCTTTGTGGAAATGCCCTCGTCACCCGGCTGCCACGATATCATCTTTGTGGACGACATCATCAGGCTGTGTCTGAACAATATTTTCTTCATGTTCAACTATGACCGCATTTCCGCATACACCTTCAAGGTAATGCGCGATGCGGAACTGAGCCTTGACGACGACGTGTCCAAAAGCCTCATTGAAAAAATGGAAGAAGGGCTGGAGCACCGCCTGCGGGGCCGCCCCGTGCGCCTTATCTACGACAGCGCCATGCCCGAAGACCTGCTCTTTCTGCTGGCCTCAAAGCTCAACCTCAAAAAGAGCGAGCTTGACCCTGGCGCGCGCTACCATATGATGCGCAGCCTCATGAACTTTCCGCGCGTGCGGCCCGATCTGGAAAACGCCGTCATGCCCGCCCTCACCCATCCGGATATCAAACCATTTTCCAGCATTCTCAAGGTGGTGCGCAACAAGGATATTCTGCTGCACTTTCCCTACCACACATTCAATCATGTGGTGGAATTTCTGTGCGAGGCGGCCATTGACCCCAAGGTGACAGATATTTCCATCACCCTGTACCGCACGGCAGACCATTCGCGTATCATCAATGCCCTTATAAATGCGGCGCAGAACGGCAAAAGGGTTACGGCCTGCGTAGAGCTCATGGCCCGCTTTGATGAAGAGCGCAATGTCAAAAGCATCGACATGCTGCATCAGGGCGGAGTGCGCGTTATCCACGGCCTCAAGGACCTCAAGGTGCACAGCAAGGTCATTCTTGTTGAGCGCGTCGAGGGCAGCAAAAAAACAGGCTATGTCTACATCGGCACCGGCAACTTCAACGAAGATACGGCGCGGCTGTACAGCGACATGGGGCTGCTGACAGCCAATCCCGGATTTGCGGAAGACGCCCGCACCATCTTCAATTTTCTCAATGCCTCGCACAAGCCGGTTTCGTGCCGGGAGCTGGTGGCGGCCCCCCAGTGCATGCGCGCCTTTTTCACCAACGCCATCGAACGCGAAATACGCAATGCCAAAGCCGGAAAAAAGGCGTACATCCACGTAAAACTCAACAGTCTTACCGATGAATCCATGATCCGGCTGCTTTACCGCGCCAGCAAGGCCGGGGTGGAAATACGCCTTATTGTGCGCAGCGCCTGCTGCCTCAAGCCGCAGGTTCAGGATCTGAGCGAAAATATCCGGGCCATCAGCATTGTGGACAAATTTCTCGAGCATGCGCGCATTGCGCTCTTTTGCAACAACGGCAGTGAACTGGCCTACATTTCAAGCGCCGACTGGATGCCCCGCAATCTTGACCGCAGGCTGGAGGTGGCGGCACCTGTCCACTGCCCGGCCCTGCGCCAGAATCTGCGGGATATTTTTGACATCCAGTGGGCGGACAACGTCAAGGCCCGCATTCTTGACGGCACCGGGGTCAACAAATACAGCAAGGGCGAATCCGTGGCCCCCTGCCGCTCGCAAACGGTGCTGCACGAATATTACAGCCGCATGGCCGCCCGCCCTGCGGCAGATGCGCCTGCTGCCCAGCCCCCAACCAGCCGAGGCAAGAAGGAGCGGACGCCCGCTGCCAAAAGCCGAAGGCCCGCGCGCAAGCCCCCCTCCGCAGTGCAGGGTGATATGGCTGACGCACTGACCGAAACCTAGAGTGGATTATCCTTCAATGGATTTACTGCCGTACGCGGATTATGAAAACAATCCGCACTCTGGACGGTTGCACGGCGATACCGCCTTGCGGACAGGCAGATTCGGCATAATGATGCTCTGGAGACGCAGGCTTTTCCGCACGCTCCGCCCCCAAAAACCAGTGTATATTCCTGCGGTTTTGGTGTAGTCTTGCCGAACCGTGCCTCAGGGCGTGCGGTAACCACCACAAGGCATTCCACACCCTGCCGCAAGAGCAGTTTACGAATGAAGTGAGTTAACTGCTCTGCAAGGATTTTTCTAAAAATTCTTGCCGCGAAATACGCGCAGGCAGGTTTTGCCTGCCGTAAGCGAGTATTTCAAGTGTTAAATGCTCTAGAGGAGACCGAGTGAAACCCAGCATGCTTGCCGCAATTGACGTGGGCTCCAATGCCATACGCTTTCTCATCAGCAATGTTGAAGAGCTGAGCCCCGACAAGCCAGTCAAAAAAAATGCCTACCTTCGCATTCCCATTCGCCTTGGGACGGATGTTTTCCTTTACGGGGCCATCTCTGAACAAAAGCAGGCCGCCTTTGTGGACGCCATGATCGGCGTTGCCCATATCATGCGGGCCTACGGGGTTGACCACTACCGCATCTGCGCCACCAGCGCCATGCGCGATGCCGCCAACGGTCAGGACATCATGAATCTGGTACGTGAAAAAACAGGCCTGCGCATTGATATCATCAGCGGGCTTGAAGAAGCGCAGATTCTCTTTAACGCCAACGCCCTCACCAGATATACCGATGTGGACAGTGCTCTGTATGTGGATGTGGGCGGCGGCAGCACAGAGGTGGTCGCCCTGCGCGATGGCAAGCTGCAAGAGGCTTTTTCCTTTCAGCTCGGCACGGTGCGCATTCTCGCCAATGCGGTGAACCCGGCGGAACGAGAACGCTTTGCCACAGAAATGCGTAGACTGGGCGAAACCTATGCGCCGGAATGCGTCATTGCCTCTGGCGGCAACATCAACAAGGTTTCAAAACTGCTCGAAAAGCGGGACGGCAAGCCCGTTGGCGCGCCGGAACTGCGCGCCCTGTACAAGGATCTGCTGGCCCTGCCGCTGGAAGGCCGCATGGAAAAATACGGACTCAACGCCTACCGCGCGGACGTTATTGTTCCGGCACTGGATATATTCCTCGGCGTAGTCGACATGTCGGGCGCAAAGCAGCTTGTCATACCCAAGATAGGCCTTGTGGACGGCATCATCCGCCATATGTGGCTCAATGCGGACAGCCTTGAAGACCGGGCCTGCCCCGTGCTGCCGCACTAGGCCGACACGCGGCCTCAACACACGAGACTGCCGCGACTCCGCACATGTTTTGTGTGCACAGATCGCTTGCAACACAGCCCACTGCCTGCACGCTTTTCATCTCTCGCCGACTGCGCCTCCCCCCGGCGCGATCTGGCAGCCCCCGCCCCTGTTTCATGACCGCCGTAGACAAATAGTGCCGAATCCGGCATTCATAGCATAGCACCTGTTAACGCGTAGCGTTAGCGGGCGCTTCCTTCATAATTCCACCAGTTTTGCAGCGCTCCGGGCCATGCGGGCACCGGATTTTCGCTCCTGCCCTTTACCGCACTGCGGAGGAATCATGCCGACAACGCCACTGCGTTTCCTGCTCATAATTCTGGCCGTTTTTCTGCAAGCCGCTCCTGCTCTGGCCGGGCCTGCCTACCGGGTGGCCGCGCCCAGCAATCCGCAGGAGGACAACTGGCTGCGCCGCGAAGGGTTTTCCATAACTTTTCAGGTGGATGAAGCCCGCTGCAAAAAAGAATACGGCGCGGACTGGTCGCGCCAATGCGCCTCTTCCCCCGCTGGGGAGGAAGGCCGCGTTGTGGATGGCGTGCGCATGACCCCACCCGTGGCTGGCGTGTGGCGCTGGGTTGACGACTCCACCATGGAATTCACCCCCAAGGAGCACTTGTCGCCCGACACCCGCTACACCATTTCGCTGGAAAAAATGGCCTTGCCGGGGCGATTCTCTCTCAAGCGGCAGGCCGTGTATGCCACCCAGCCCCAGGCCGTGCGCGTTGGCAAGGAAACCTTCTGGATTGATCCCTCCCCCAAGGGGGCGCATGCGGTTTCCGTCCCCTTGCGCTTCATCTGGCCCGTGGGCACGCAGGATATGGATGGCCGAATCACTATCGCTCCCAGCGATGCAAAAAGCGGCCTTGCCCTTGGCGCGCCCCGCCTTGTGTGGAACGAACGCCGCGACGAGGTGGTCGTCACCGCGCCCGTAACCGCCCTGCCGGAGAACAACGCCGCCGCCCGCATCAGCATCAAGGGTTTGCCCGCCTTTGCCGAAGGCTCGGGCAAGTGCGTGGTTGTCGCGCCCAAGAAGGACGCCAAGGCTCCGCCGAGCGTGGAGGCCCTCTTCTCCATCACCGGGCGCACCCGCCTGATGGATGTGGCTAAAATTACCATTAATCCCGTCTATGACGACAAGCTGGACAAAAAATTCCAGCTCGAGGTTAAAACCACCCTGCGCGTCCTGCCTACAGAGCTGCTGCGCAAGCTTGAGCTTATCCAGTTGCCCCGCAAGCTCACCGCCGAAGCCGGGAAAGACGCTGACTGGACAAAAATGCCCGCCATCAGCCCTGATGACGTTAAAAACGGCACGCGCCTCAAGCCGGAGCTGATGCAGGCCGCCGATGAACCGGCAGACCGTATTTTGCTGCGCATTCCCGCAGAGGCCGGGCGCGGGCTGCTGGCTGCCGTGGACAAGGGCCTGCCCTCCACCGCAGGGCCGGAAACAGCCCAGGTTCGCCGCTTTATCATGACAGTCCCCTCCCTCGGCACCGAAGTGGGCTTTTTGCAGCCCGGCAACGTGCTGACCCTGAGCGGGCAGAAAAAGCTGGATATTTACGCCACGGGTCTTACCTCCGTGGCCTGGCGCGCCGAGCGCGTCCGCGATCCATTTCTGGCCCTTGCCGCAAAAGAATCGGGGTTTGAGTATCCCACGGCAGACATGGACGTCATGAGCGATGTGGTGGAAGGCCGCATTGAAGTACGCAAGGAACAGGCAGGCGCTTCTTCCTTTCCCGTGCTTGATCTGGCCCCGCTGCTGCGAGGCGGCAAGGAGCCGGTGCACGGGCTCATGCGCATAGAGCTGACCGGATACAACGGCGATAAATCCATTGCCTATGCTGCTCGCCTGCTGCTGGTTACAGATATGGGCCTGACGGTTAAAATGGCGGGAGACGGAGCGCGCACGGTCTTTGTGCAACATCTGGGCACTGGTCAGCCCGTGCAGGGCGCGGAAGTGCGTCTGCTGGGCCTTAACGGTTTGCCCCTGCAAAGCGCCGTCACCAACGCGCAGGGCCGCGCCGACCTGCCGCCCGCCAATGGCCTTGAACGCGAAAAACGCCCCGTGGCCGTGGTGGCTCTGGCCCCCGCAGCCGGAAAAAACGCCGATGCCAGCAAGGACGCTGGCCCGCAGGATCTGGCATGGCTCTCGCTGGACGATGCCACCCGCATGGTGGATTACAGCAACTTTGCCATTTCTGGCCGCCACACCTCGGCGGATGGCCTCAGCGCCTCGGTTTTCAGCCAGCGCGGCATCTACCTGCCGGGCGAGACCCTGCATTTTGGCTGCATTGTGCGGCGGTTTGACTGGCAACCCATGCCCGCCGGGCTGCCGCTGGAGGCAGTGCTGGTCAGCCCCACCGGGGCGGAGGTCATGCGCCGCGCCTTTACCGTGGGCGAAGACGGTCTGAATTCCTTTGACTGGGCCTGCCCCGAAGATGCAGCCGTTGGCTCATACCAGCTTGATGTGCGCCTGCCGGGGGACACTACCCGATCCGGCGCTTCGCCCGTGCTGGGCAGCACCCGTGTACGCGTTGAAGAATTCCAGCCCGACACTCTGGCCCTTGCGGCCTCGTTTACGCCCGCAGCGCCCAAGGGCTGGATACGCACCGGGCAGGACGCTCCGGCCGTGGAAGCGCAGGCGCGGCTGGATAATCTGTATGGCGAACCTGCGGCCAATCACCGCGTTCAAGCGACCCTGCGCACGGAAAAAAGCCGCCTGCACTTTGCAGGCTACGAAGACTATACATTCTATGAGCCTGCGGGCTTTGAAGGCGAAGGCCAGTCTCTGGAACTGCCTGCGGCCTTTACCGACAGCAAGGGCATAGCCGCCTTTGCCCTGCCTCTGGGCAGGTTGCAGGCCGGTACCCTGCGCGGGGCCGTGCAGATAGAAGGCTTTGAGCCTGCGGGCGGCAGGGCTGTTACCCGCCAGCTTGATGCGCTGTTCTCGCCTCTGGCGGTGGCACTTGGCTACAAGCCCGAAGGCGAGGTCAACAACCTTGACTATATCCCGCAAAACGCCAAGGCCTCCCTGCGCCTGCTGGTGCTGAACAACGACCTTGCGCCTGTCACGCTTGCCAAGGCCGAAGCAGTCTTTTCCGCCCGGCGCTACGTCAACAGCCTGGTGACGGATTCCAGAGGCGAATACCGCTACGATGCCACGCCCGTTGATACGGAACTGACGCGCAAAACTCTCGATCTCGGCGCGCAGGGCCTCTCCCTGCCCCTGCCCACCACGGATGCGGGCGATTTTCTGCTCACCGTGCGACAGCCAGACGGGGCAGTGCTGGCGGTCATTCCCTACACGGTGGCTGGCGACAGGCTTGCCCAGCCTTCGGCACTTTCCACCGAATCCCTTGCCAAGGGCGATCTGCGCCTCAAGCTCGACAAGCAGCAGTACGCCCCCGGCGACACCATCAAGATGCGCATTTCCACGCCCTATGCGGGCGCGGGCCTCATCACCATTGAACGCGAAAACGTGCTGGCTCAGGCATGGTTCACGGCGCAGGCTGGTGAAAGCGTGCAGGAAATCCGCATTCCCGCCGATTTTCAGGGTCGGGGCTACGTGAACGTTTCCTACGCCCGTTCGCTGGATTCGGACGTGGTCTACATGAAACCGCATGTGGTCGCCGTGGCTCCCTTTATGGCGGGCATTGACCAGCGCGATCTGGGCCTTGCCCTCACCGCCCCGGCGCGCGCCTTGCCGGGCGATACCGTCACCGTGCGGCTTACCTCACGGGTGCCGGGCCGCGCACTGATTTTTGCCGTGGATGAAGGCGTGCTGCAACTCACTGGCTTTACCACGCCAGACCCGTTGCGCGATCTTTTGGGCGACCGGGCGCTGGATGTGAGCACCGCCCAGATATTTGACCTGCTCATGCCCGACCATGCGCGCCTGCGCGGGCGCATTCCCGGTTTCGGCGGCGACATGTCCGGCCCCGGCGGGCGCTTCCTCAATCCTTTCAAACGCAGGGGCGAGCCGCCCTTTGCCCTGTGGCAGGAAATTGTGCCCGTGGACGCCAAGGGTACTGAGGTGCGCTTTACCGTGCCGCAGTATGCCAGCGGCAAAATCCGCATCATGGCCGTGGGCAGCGCCGCGCCCAGGCAGGGCAATGCCCTGGCGGGCAGAACAGAGGCTTCCATGGAAGTGCGCGGCACGCTTATTCTCAAGCCCTTGCTGCCGCTGGCAGCCGCCCCCGGCGACGAGTTTGACGGCGCGCTGGTTGTGGCCAACACCATTGAAGGCAGCGGCCCCGGCGCGCGGGTGCGCGTGAAGATGGAAAGCGCCTCCGGCGGGCTGGCCTTTGCTCAGGAACCCGCACCCCAAACCGTGACCGTGGATGAAAACGGCGAGGCAACCATCAACTTCCGCATGCGGGCGCAGGATATCCTTGGCGAAGCCGCCGTGCGCTTTACCGCGAGCCTTGAAAACTCCAAGGCAGACAAAGCCGGGCCAGACAACATCAGGCCAGACAACATCGGGGCAGACAAGCCCATCATTCGCACGCAGACGGTATCCATACGCCCGCCCATGCCGCGTCTGCGCACGGAGAGCGTTACCCCGCTGCGAGGCCCCACAAGCGTTGACGCGCAGCGCAACCTGTATCCTTTTGAAGCTCAGGGGCAGGCTAGCGTGGGCGCTATGCCCGTGCTTGCCCTGCGTTCCCTGCTTGCAAGGTTGAACACCTACCCATACGGCTGCACGGAGCAGCTCATCAGCCGAGCCATGCCCTACGCCGCCCTGCTGGGTTCGCCCGAGGCACGGCACGAGGTCTTGCGCAATCCCAACCTCAGCCCCGAAGCCATGCTCAAGCGCGGCAACAAGGTCATCAGCGCCGCATTGAGCGCCATCATGGGCAACTTTACCCAGTATGAAGGGGTAAGCCTGTGGCCCGGCGGCACGGCCAACGACTTTGTCACCGCCTACGCGGCGGACTTTCTGCTGACCCTGCGGGACAGCGGAACCGTCACGCCCGAAGGGCTTTCGCACAACCTGCTCGATACCCTTGAATCCATTGTGGGCCGCTCGCCCACAGACATGGCCGATGCCCGCGTCAAGCTCTACGGGGCCTGGATTCTGCAACGTGATGGCCGCATCATGACTCAGGATCTGGAGCGCATCGAGCAGTGGCTCAAGGACAACTTCAAGGGATGGGAAAACGACATAGCCGCCGCCTTTCTGGCGGACAGCTACGATATGCTGCGCCTGCGGCGCAGGGCCGAACAGCGCATGCCTGCGGCACTCACCCGCTGCGATGACGAATTCATGAGCAATGGCGCAGTCCAGGCGCTGCATGCCCTTATGGTGGTGCGTCACTTCCCGGAAAAGAAAAAACAACTGCGCATGGCCGGCCTGCTGGACAGCGCCTTCAGCACCAACGCCACCACTGTGGATATGGGCCTTGGGGCCAGAACCCTGCTGGCCATGGGTGAAGCAACAGCCCTTAAGGCGGACAGCCTCAGCCTGACCTGCCAGCAGTACGCGCAGGGCTTTACCCCGGCAGAGGGCAAGGCGTCGCCCCTTGGCGGAGCGCTTGTTCTTGATGCGCCGGGCTGCACCCGCTACCGCGTCGAAATGCCGCAGGGCGAGCCATTGCTCAGCCTGCTGGTAACTACAGAAGGTTTTGACCGCGCGGTCATGAGCGATGCTTCCAATGGCATCAGCCTGCAACGGCGCTATCTTGACTCCAAGGGTGAAGCCATAACCACGGCCAGGCTTGGTGATGTCATCACTGTTGAACTGGCGGTTCAGGCCAGCGGAGAAATCAACAACGTGGTGTTGCTGGATCTGCTGCCCGGCGGCTTTGAACCCGTGCTGGAAAAAAACGGGCAAAGTCAGCCGCAGGACGGGCTGGTGCGCTACGAACGCCGCGAAGACAGAGGCATCTTCTTTGTGGATCTGAATGGCGACCGCCAGACCTTTACCTATAAGGTGCGGGCGGCCTCCAGAGGGCGCTTTGTGCTGCCCGCAGCCACGGCGGAAGCCATGTACAACCCGGCTGTAAACGCCCGCACGGGCGGCGGTAATGTCACTGTCGAATAAGCTTCTGGCCCGGTTCCGTATGGCTTTGCCGCTTGTACGGAACCGGGCTGTCCATATGTCTGACGCCTTCTGTGCCCTGTTGCGACGCAGAAGGCGTCTGGCGCTTGCCGCAGACGTGCTAGCTTTGCCGCTAGCGGCTCTTTTGCTCTGGCTGGCCTTTGCTCCCTGCCCTCACCCGCTGGTGGGGGTGGAGTTCTCGCGCATGGTGCTGGACAAACGCGGCGGCATCATGCGGGTCAGCCTTTCCGCCGATCAGAAATACCGCATCCGCACACGGCTGGCGGATATTCCCCCTGCTGCTGTGGACACCGTTTTGCGCTACGAAGACAGATTCTTCTGGCATCATCCTGGCATCAATCCCCTTTCACTCTTCCGTGCTGCCGCAGGCATCGTGACGGGTGGCCGCCGCATGGGCGGCTCCACCATCACCATGCAGGTGGCCCGGCTGGCATACGGGCTGGAAACCGGGAAAATGGGTGCCAAGCTGCGGCAGATGCTGCTGGCCCTGCAACTGGAATGGCACTATAGCAAGGAAGAAATCCTCGAGGCCTATTTCAACCTTGCGCCCTACGGCGGCAATGTGGAGGGTCTGGGCGCGGCGGCGGTGTGCTATTTTCACAAAACAGCCGCCCAGCTTGCCCCTGCGGAAAGCGCCGCCCTTATGCTGGTGCCGCAAAACCCCTCCCGCCGCAGACCGGCCCGCGACAACAAGGCCTTCAGCCAGGCCGTGCGCAGGCTCAACGAAACGTGGTTCGGCAAAAAAGAATCCGCTCCTCTGCGCGTCTACAGCCCGCAGGACATGCCCTTCATCGCGCCGCATCTCAGCACCGAGCTGCTGCAACGCCCCGGCGCAGACATACTGCGCACAACGCTGGATACCACGGCCCAACGCCGCATAGAGCGCCAGCTTGCCCGTTTTGCAGCGCGGCACAGTGCCTACGGCCTCACCAACTGCGCGGCCCTGCTGCTGCACTGGCCCAGCATGGAAGTGCGTGCCCTGGCAGGATCCGCCGATTTTTTCAACAAATCCATCGAAGGGCAGGTGGACGGCACTCGCGCGCGGCGGTCGCCCGGTTCCACCCTCAAGCCCATGATCTACGCCCTTGCTCTGGAGCAGGGCCTCGTCCATCCGCAAAGTCTGCTGGCAGACACGCCGCACAGCTTTGCAGGCTATGATCCGGAAAATTATGACGGCGCGTTCCGTGGCCCCCTTTCTGCAGCAGAAGCCCTGCGTGCCAGCCGCAACGTTCCCGCCATAACCCTCGCAGCCAAACTGACCCGCCCGAGCCTGTACGAATTTTTGCGCCGCGCCGGAGTGGAGTTTGCCGATGGCGCAGACCACTACGGTCTGTCGCTGGTGCTTGGCGGGGCGGAAGTGAGCATGCGTGAACTGGCGGGGCTGTATGCCATGCTTGCCAACAAGGGCGTATGGCGGCCCCTGCGTTTTCTATCGGACGAAGCGCCGTCAGCGCCCGCCCTGCCCCTGCTGACGCCGGAGGCGGCCTTTGTGACCCTGACCATGCTTGAAGCGCCAGACCCGGACAAGATGGCCCGCTCGCAGGGCGGCGCAGTGCTGCCCGTGCGGCTTAAAACCGGCACGTCCAACGGCTTTCGGGATGCCTGGGCCGTGGGCCAGTTCGGCCCCTACGTGCTGGCCGTGTGGGTGGGCAATTTCAACAATACCGCCAATCCACTGCTGGTGGGCGGCATGGTGGCAGCGCCGCTGTTTATGGATATGGCCCGCGAGCTGGCGGCGGCGGAACCCATGACAGACCCTTTCCGCGATCCGGCCCCCAGCCTCAATGTGGAAAAACTGCGCGTCTGCGTGGCAACGGGCGACCTTGATACGTCCCTCTGCCCGGAAACCACCCTCACATGGTTCATCCCCGGAGTGTCGCCGATAGCGCCGTCGGGCGTGTTCCGCACCATCCTGATAGACAAGGCCAGCGGTCTGCGGGCATGCGCCCCGCAGGATGGCCGCACGGAGCAGCGCGTATGGGAGTTCTGGCCCAGCGATCTGGCCCGCATGTTTGCCCGCGCGGGCATGCCCAAACCGCCGCCACCGCCATTTGAAGAGCAGTGTCGCCGCGAGCAGAAAATATCCGGTCAGCCGCCCACCATCATTCAGCCCAAGAGCGGACTTGTTTACCGCCGCACAGCGGACGCGCAAAACGGCAGCATGGTTTTCATGGCCCATGCCGAGGCTGGCGTGAACGAACTGTTCTGGTTTGCCAACGATAGCTATGTGGGCAGCACCGCACCGGGAGAACCGCTGCTCTGGCAGGCCACTACAGGCGATGTGAGCGTAAGGGTGGTGGACGATGCGGGCCGGGCGGCACGGCGCAATATTCGCGTGAGACCTGCTCCCTAGGGGCGGGTAGTTTGACGGTCGGCAGTGTTGCGGGGAAAAAAGCAACTGCTCGCAAACCGCTACTTCTGGCAGTGGGGGCAGTACACGGTGGCGCGGCCCGCCACCTTGATTTTCTCAAGAGCGCGGCCACAGGCCTTGCAGGCCTGCCCGTTGCGGCCATAGACGGCAAAGCTGTTCTGAAAAGCGCCCACATTGCCGTTGGCATCGCGGTAATCGCGTATGGAGCTGCCGCACTGCGATATGGAAAGCTCCAGCACATCCTTGAGGCAGCGCAGCAAACGGCTACGCTGGGCTGCGGAGAGCGAGGCGGCCTTGCGGCGCGGGTCGATGCCTGCGGCAAACAGGCTTTCGTCCGCATAGATATTACCTACGCCCGCTATGACCTTCTGATCCAGCAACACGGCCTTGATGGCCGAATTCTTGCTGTCAAGCCGGGCGGAAAAGGCGGCGTCCGTCAGTTCCAGCGGCTCGGGGCCAAGCTCCCGCCAGAAGCTCCACTGCTGCATTGTTTGCGGGGTTCCTGCCAGCAGCAGGCCAAAGGCCCGCACATCATCAAAAAAAAGACGGCGTTCCTGCCCCTGCGCGTCCGTCAGGTCAAACACGCAGCGCGTATGCGGACCGGGCGCGGTATGGGCGGCATAGGTCATGAGGCGGCCCGTCATGCGCAGGTGCAGGGCAAGGCGCAGACCGGTTGCGCCGCGCAGGTCTGCCCTGGCAGCCTTGGCGGCGTCCAGCTCAAGCAGCAGCAGTTTGCCCCGCCTGCCCACGCCAGTGATGACGCAGCCCCGCAAATCCTCGGGCCGCAGGCTCAGGGGGTGCAGGCTTGAATCACGCAGCAGGGTTGCGCCCGTGATGGCGCAGCCTTCCACATGGGGGCGCAAGGTGCGCGCCACAGTTTCGACTTCTGGCAATTCCGGCATGATCATTCCTGTGTGCGGCTGGCGGTGCGTAAACGACTACAGGGGAAGAACCTTCCGCCGAAAGTTCCTCCCCCGTTCCTGTGCGGCTCATGCCGCGCAATCAAATCTTGCCCGCCAGAGCAGCAGAAAACCTTGCGGCGCACAGCCTGCGCCGTGCCTTAACTGTTTTCTGTATTGTCCTCTGGCTTGCTTTCGGCCTTGCTTTCGGCCTTGCTCTCGGCCTTGCTCTCGGCAAGATAAATATCCAGCAGTCCTTCGGGCGGGTCAATGACCACAGCGGGAATTTCCAGATCAAAACCCGCAATAAATTCTGGCCGCGCGGGGAAGAGCACTTCCTTGTCGTCATCGGTCATGATGACCCACATTTCAAGGCCCGCGGGGTACTCAAAATGGTCGAGCCTCCCGATGCGGGCACCGTCCGGCAGCACCACGTCGCAGTCGAGCAGATCTTCCAGATAGACCTCGTCGTCATCTGGCTCCGGCAGATCTTCGCGCCGCACAAACAGCTTGCAACCGCGCAGGGCTTCTGCCGCTGTGCGGTCGGCCACGCCCTCAAGCAGGAGCAGGGGCCGCTCCTTGTGGCTGCGCACAGCCGCAATCTTGACACGGCGCGGCGCGTCCTTGCCCTTCTGCAGCCAGAGGGGGGTATCCAAAAGCAAGGGGGAGTCCGCATGCCAGTCGATGCAGATCTCCCCTTTGATGCCGTGGGGCCGCGCCAGCGTACCCATATGAATCCAGGTTTCCGTCATACTTCCAGTTCTGCCGGGTTTCCGGCGGGCTGAGGCGTAACTGCAATGCCAGGCATTGCAGCAGGCGGAACCGGGTTTTTCCCATTCCCCGTTTCCGTCAGGAAACAAAGGCCTGGAAAGAACGCGGCGCTACTCCAGAATTTCCAGCACTGTGCGTTTTTTACACTTGATGGAAGCGGCGCTCAGAATGGTGCGCATGGCCCTGGCCGTGCGCCCCTGCTTGCCGATAACCTTGCCCAGGTCCTCTTTGGCGACCTTGAGCTCAAGAACCGTCGTCTGCTCGCCTTCTACTTCGCTGACTTGCACTTCTTCGGGATTATCCACCAGGGATTTGGCAATGTATTCTATCAGGGCCTTCATGTGTACCTCCAGTGGGGGTCAGCCAGTGGGCCTCGGGCGCGCCAAGCGCGCCCCCGGCTCAAACGGGGCCTGCTTGCAGACCACCGCCGGTTCTGATGAACCGGGACAGATATTGCCTGAGCTTTCCCAAAAAACAGCCAGCAGCAAAGTTCTCCTTCAGGGCATGCCTGAAAGAGATTTGCCGTAGGCTCTGCGCTGCCGCAAAGATAAGCCCAATAAACTAGCCCAGGTGCTCTTTGATAAGAGCGCGCACGGTGTTGGTGGGCTCAGCGCCGCGACCCAGCCATTCCTTGATCTTGGCGGCATCAAGCTTCACTTCAGCCGGATTGACCATGGGATTGTAGTAGCCCAGGAATTCCAGCGGACGGCCATCACGACGGGTTTCGTCATTTGCGGCCACCACACGGTAGAAGGGGTGCTTCTTGCTGCCGAGGCGGGTCAATTTCAACTTTACTGCCATGAGTCCAACTCCCTTTGATTGATGTTATGTTAGCGTTGCGCCCGGGAAAGGGCAAGGGCGGGAAGCCCTGGCGCAAAGAGATTCATTGCCGCGCGTGGCGGCGCTCCTTGCCCCGTAAATATTGTTACTTTTTCTTGCGCTTGGGGCGCTCTTTTTTCTTGCGCTTTTTGGGCGCAGCCTTGGTTGCGCCAGCGCGAGCGCCGGGCATACCTTCCATGCCGCCAAGATTAGGCATACCGCCAAGCCCCTTGGGCAGGTTCATGCCAGGGGGCATGCCGCGCATGCGCGGCATTGCGGGCATTTTGGCGCCCTTGCCGCCCATCATGCCCTTCATCATCTGGCGCATCTGCTCAAACTGGCGCACAAGCTGGTTGACCTGGGCGACAGTTACGCCTGCGCCCTTTGCTATGCGCGCCCTGCGGCTGCCGTTGAGGATGTCGGGATTGCGGCGTTCAGCCATGGTCATGGAACTGATGATAGCCTCAGTGCGCGCCATTTCCTTTTCAGGCATGGCCCCGCTGGCCTCGGCCAGCTTGTCGCGCAGGCCGCCCATGCCGGGGATCATTTTAAGGATGCTGTCGAGCGAGCCGAGTTTTTTTATACGGCGCATCTGAGTGCGAAAATCTTCAAGATCAAAGCTGGCCTTCTTCATCTTGAGGGCCAGTTCTTCGGCTTCTTCTGCGTTGATGGCGCTCTGCGCCTTTTCAACCAGGGTGAGCACATCGCCCATGCCGAGGATGCGGCCAGCGATACGGTCGGGGTGGAAGACTTCCATCTCCGACAGTTTTTCGCCCATGCCCACAAACTTGACAGGCGCGCCCGTAACCGAGCGGATGGAGAGAGCAGCGCCGCCGCGCGCATCGCCGTCCATCTTGGTGAGCACCACACCGGTGATGCCGAGGCGCTCGTTAAAGCTTTCGGCCACGGTCACGGCGTCCTGACCGGTCATGGCGTCTGCAACAAACAGAATTTCCTGCGGCTGCACGGCCTGCTTGATGGCGGCCAGCTCCTGCATGAGCGGCTCGTCCACATGCAGGCGGCCCGCAGTGTCGATCAGCAGCACGGTGGCCTGCTCTTCGCGGGCTTTTTCAAGCGCGGCCTTGGCAATATCCACGGGGTTCATGTCCACCGTGGAGGGGAAACAAGGCATGTCGAGCTGCTTGGACAGCACGGTCAGCTGGTCAATAGCCGCAGGGCGATACACGTCGGCAGGCACAAGATAGGGCCGCAGCTTCTGCTTGCGCAGAATATTGGCGATCTTGCCCGCAGAGGTCGTCTTACCAGAGCCCTGCAAGCCCACAAGCATGATGACCGCAGGTTCGCGCCCTTGCAGATTCAGCCCGGCGGTTTCGCCGCCAAGCAGCTGCACAAGTTCATCGTTAACAATCTTGATGACTTGCTGGGCAGGGCTCACGCCCTTGAGCACCTCTTGCCCCAGACACTTTTCGCGCACGCTTTCCACAAAGTCTTTAACGACCTTGAAGTTGACGTCCGCCTCAAGCAGGGCAAGGCGCACCTCGCGCAGGCCAGCCTGCACATTTTCTTCGGTAAGCTGCCCGCGCCCGCTGAATGTGCGGAATACGCCTGAAAGTCTGTCGGAAAGGCTCTCGAACATGAAGTCCCCATTGCGCCGCAGCCTCGCGGCGAAAAAATCGGCGCTCTCGCGCCCGCCCTGCGCCAGCCGCTGTTCACACAGTGCAGCCGCGCATTGGTCGAAGTGCTGATTCATAGGCTGTTTGATGCACCACGTCAAGCCTTAGGCGCAGAATGCCCGCGCGAAGCCCGGCTTTTCAGAGGGCCGCCTGCTGAGCCGCACCATACAACACACGGCGGGCCTCTTGCAAATTTTCGCTAAAAGCTGTACGCCGCCAGCACCCCATTGAACTACAGCAGAGCGCCACGCCCTGCCGCAATTCAATGCCAAGAGCCGCGCCACACTGTGGCATACTGCGGCATACCCAAGCGGATTGACACAAAAACCAGTAGCCCAAGGACGCAGTACCGCCCTTACATGCCTCTGATTTCTGGTCGCGCTGACTTTACCTTCACCCAGCGGCGCACACACGATTGCCTGCTGACGCGCCCCGCCAAGTCGGCTTTGCACAGTCAGCACAAGCACCGCCCGGACGTAAAGCACGCCTTCATGCTTTAGCGCTGAAACCGCCACCGGCAGGAATATCCCGCGTACCCGCTGCCCCTTGAAACACAAGGGCTGGCGAGCGCTGCCATCATTGACATATGGGGCACAAGGGGATAGTCTTTTGGATTATAATTTGCATAATTATCACAGCCAATTACGAGGACGTCATGTTCACCAATCGCGGTAAGGCGCTGACCTTCGACGACATTTTGCTAGTCCCCGGCTTTTCGGACATCACCCCCGACGCCGTTGACATCTCCACCTGGCTCACCCCCGAAATTCCCCTGCGCATCCCCCTGCTCTCCGCCGCCATGGACACCGTGACTGAAGCGGCTATGGCCATTTCCATGGCCCGCATGGGCGGCATCGGCATCATCCATAAGAACATGCCTGTTGCGCGGCAGCGTCTTGAGGTGGAAAAGGTCAAAAAGAGCGAAAGCGGCATGATCCTTGACCCTGTGACCATTTCGCCCAACAACACCGTGCAGGAAGCCCTGGACCTCATGTCCGACTTCCGCGTGTCGGGTTTGCCCGTGGTTGAGGATGGCCGCCTGGTAGGCATTCTTACCAACCGCGACGTGCGCTTTGTGCAGGACGGCGCGGCAGTGCGCGTTTCTGAAGTGATGACCAGCACCAACCTCGTGACGGTGCCCATGGGCACCTCGCTTGAAGAATCCAAGCGTCACCTGCACGAACACCGCATCGAAAAGCTCCTGGTGGTAGATGAGGAAGGCCTCTTGCGCGGCCTCATCACCATGAAGGACATCGACAAAGTCCAGAAGTACCCCAACGCCTGCAAAGACTCCAACGGGCGCTTGCGCGTGGGTGCCGCCATCGGCATCGGGCGCGACTGCGAATCACGTTCCGAGCAGTTGATCGAGGCTGGCGCGGACGTGCTGGTGCTCGATTCTGCCCACGGGCATTCGGTCAACGTGCTCAACGCCATCCGCATGGTCAAGGGCGCGTTCCCCAACTGCCAGCTCGTGGCAGGCAACGTTGCCACTTACGAAGGCGCCAAGGCCATTCTTGAGGCAGGCGCTGATTCCGTCAAAATCGGCATCGGACCCGGCTCCATCTGCACCACCCGCATTGTGGCTGGCGTGGGCGTGCCGCAGGTTACCGCCATTATGGACGGCAGCCGCGCCGCGCGCGAGATGGACCGCTGCTGCATTGCCGACGGCGGCATCAAGTTCTCCGGCGATATCGTCAAGGCCCTTGTGGTTGGCGCGCACTCGGTGATGATCGGCTCCCTCTTTGCCGGCACCGAGGAAAGCCCCGGCGAAACCATTCTGTATCAGGGCCGTACCTACAAAATTTATCGCGGCATGGGTTCCATTGACGCCATGAAGGATGGCAGCTCTGACCGCTACTTCCAGGAAAAGAGCAAGAAGCTCGTGCCTGAAGGCATTGTTGGCCGCGTGCCTTATCGCGGCCCGGTCATGGAAGCCGTGTACCAGCTCATGGGCGGCCTGCGCTCCGGCATGGGCTATGTGGGCGCGCACAACCTGAACGACCTTTTTGAAAACACCACCTTCTGTGAAATTTCACCTGCGGGCCTGCGCGAAAGCCATGTCCACGATGTTGTTATCACGAAGGAAGCGCCGAACTACCGCATCGAGAACTAGGCAATACCGCTGCCAGCGGTCTTTTGCCCTCCGGCGGCATGAGATTTCGCCTGCTTTTCCGGCAACGTGCCGCTAAAGCACTAGCCGAAAAAGCAGGCGCGTCTTGTTTGGCGGAGAACAAAAATCCCGCTGCAACACAAGCGGAAAGAGCAGCGGCTCCCAAAGCCGTAGATAGCCCACAGGCCCCGGCATCACGACCATCGGGCAAAAGATCGACAAAGATCAGGCGAACGATCAGGAGCAAGATTAACCGGGCGCGCAGTAGCGGCGCACAGCAACAGGCCACGGCCAGCACCAGGCGAGGACACATATGCCCAGCAAAGTCATAATTATTGACTACGGCTCACAGGTTACCCAGCTCATCGCGCGCCGCGTGCGCGAAGCCGGGGTTTACTCCGAAATACATTCCTGCATCACCACCGCTGCCCAGGTGGCGGCAATGAAGCCTTCCGCCGTCATCCTTTCCGGTGGCCCGGCCAGCGTGGGCGAAGCCGATGCTCCGGTTCTTGACCCCGGTTTTCTTGAGCTTGGCGTGCCGGTGCTCGGCATATGCTACGGCATGCAGCTGCTGGCCCAAAATCTTGGCGGCCAGCTTGCCCAGTCGCTCACGCGCGAATACGGCCCCTCCGACCTTACCCTCACCGCGCCCTGCGCCCTGTGGGAAGGCATTGAATCCACCAGTCGCGTGTGGATGAGCCACGGCGACAAGGTACTTGCGCCGCCGCCAGGCTTTACCGTGACGGGCCGCACGCCGACTCTGGATGTGGCCGCTATGGCTGACGAAGCCCGCAAAATCTACGCCGTGCAGTTCCACCCCGAAGTGCACCACAGTGTGGACGGCGAGCGCATGCTGCGCAACTTCCTGTTCAAGGTTGCGGGCATCAAGCCCGACTGGACCATGTCTTCGTTTGTGGAGCGCGTGGTTGCCGAAATGGCCGAACAGGTGGGCGACCGCCACGTGGTATGCGCCCTTTCCGGCGGCATTGATTCCACCGTGGTGGCCGTGCTGCTCAACAAGGCCATCGGCAAGCGTCTGCACTGCATCTTTGTGGATAACGGCCTGCTGCGCCTTGGCGAAGGCGACGAAGTAGTCAGCTACCTGCGCGAACACTTTGACCTCAACCTCGACTTTGTGCAGGCACAGGAACGTTTTCTTTCCAAACTTGCGGGCGTGGATGACCCCGAAAAGAAGCGCAAGATCATCGGCCACACCTTCATTGAAATTTTCGACGAAGAAGCCAAAAAGCTGCCCCAGGTGGACTTTTTGGCGCAGGGCACCCTGTACCCTGACGTAATCGAATCCATCTCGCACAAGGGTCCCAGCGCCGTCATCAAGAGCCACCACAACGTGGGCGGCCTGCCCGACACCATGAAACTCAAGCTCATCGAACCCCTGCGCGAACTCTTCAAGGACGAAGTGCGCAAGGTCGCCGCAGAGCTTGGCATGCCCGACTCCATCGTGTGGCGGCATCCCTTCCCCGGCCCCGGCCTCGCCATCCGCGTACTTGGCGAAATCACCGAAGAACGCCTCCAGATTTTGCGCCTGGCCGACAAAATCGTGCAGCAGGAACTGCGCGAATCCGGCTGGTACCGCAAGGTGTGGCAGGGCTTTGCCGTGCTGCTGCCGCTCAAGACCGTTGGCGTTATGGGCGATGGCCGCACCTACGAGCATGTTATCGCCCTGCGCGTGGTCGACAGCGTGGACGCCATGACCGCTGACTGGGCGCGCCTGCCTGCGGAACTGATCGAGCGCATGTCGAGCCGCATCATCAACGAGGTCAAGGGCGTCAACCGCGTGGTATACGACGTTTCTTCCAAGCCGCCGAGCACAATTGAGTGGGAATAAGGGGGCAGCATGTTCGGGATAGGAAGCACTGAACTTCTGGTCATCCTTGTGGTGGCCCTCATTGTACTTGGCCCCAAAAGCCTTGCCAACGTGTCGCGCACGCTGGGCAAGGCCATGGGCGAGTTCCGCCGCGTATCCACAGACTTTCAGCGCACGCTGAATGCTGAGGCCGAGGAAGAGGAACAACGCAAGCGCAAGCAGGAAGCCGCCAGAGCGGCGAAAGAAGCTGCCGCCGCCGCCAAGGAAGCCCGCGCCGCCGAAATGGCCGCCGCTGCCGCAGCGGCAACCGAGGGCCAGCCTGCCGCAACTACAACGGCTCAGGCTGACAATATTCCGGCCTCAGAGGCGGTTATTGACGCCACTGCTACCCGGCCTGCCGCCGATGCGGGGCAGAACACAGCCACGGCAACGAACGAAGCGGCTCAGCCCGAGGCCCCAAAGCCCACGGTTGCGGACGCTCCTGTTGTTGACGCGCCGGTTGCCGAAGCTCCGGTTGTCGAAGCAGCCCACGCCGCAGAGGCCAAGGCCGAAGCCCAGCCTGTCGCGGGCACGGCAGCGTCCGCCGAAGGGGCAGCCCCTGTTGCTCCGCCTGCTGGCAGCCCGCTGGCTGAAGCCCTTGCCAAAACAAAGGCCGAGGCAGAAGCCGCGGAAGCCAAGCTGGCATCCGCTTCCACGGGCGCGCCTCAGGCCGTTGCCACCCCTGACAATGGCGGCAAGGCATGAGTGCGGATAAACCCTTGAGCCCCGAGGTGGCCGCATCCCCGTCTGCCCCTGAGACCGCAGGGGAACATTCCGACCTCAACAAGACAAATGAAACCGCAGCGGAGCCGTCCCTTCAGGGGGCGGCCCCTGCGGATACGCCTGTAGAAGCGGCAGAAGCGTCTGCCGCGTCAGCACCCGAAACTACACCAGAAGCCACGCCGGAAACACAGGCTGACGGGCAGTCTCCTCTGCCCCCGGTTCCGCCAGTGGGCACAGTGCAAAGCCCTGCGGCAGAGCCTGAGAACCTGCCCATCCAGAGCGAAAGCACGCCTCCTGCCACGCCGGAAGACGAGGTGGAGGAAGAAGCTGACGACAGACCCATGGGCCTCATGGATCACCTCTCGGAGCTGCGCGGTCGCCTTGTGCGCTGCTGCCTCGCCGTCATGGTGGGCTTTATAGCCTGCTGGGCCGTGGTTGATCCCATTTTTGACGCACTTGTGGCGCCTCTGCTGAGCGTCCTGCCTGACGGCTCGCACGCCATCTACACCACCCTGCCCGAAGGCTTTTTCACCCGCATGCACATTGCCTTTGTGGCTGGCGTGTTTGTGAGCAGCCCTGCAATTTTTTATCAGGTATGGGCCTTCATCGCCCCCGGTCTGTATGAAGAAGAAAAACGGAGCATCATACCCGTTGCCGTGATGTCGGCCTTCTTCTTTATCAGCGGCGGCGCCTTCTGCTACTTTGTGGTTTTTCCCAACGCATTTGCCTTCTTCATGAGCTACGCCACCGACACCATCGTGGCTATGCCCAAGATCAGCGATTATCTGAGCTTTGTGCTCAAGCTTATTCTTGCCTTTGGCCTTGTGTTTGAAATGCCGCTGTTTGCCTTCTTTCTGGCGCGCATGGGCATTATCACGGCAGAACTCATGCGCCGCGTGCGGCGTTATGCCATTCTGGCCATTTTCATCGTGGCGGCAATTCTTTCACCGCCCGATGTGGTTTCGCAGTTGCTCATGGCCGCGCCCATGCTTGTTCTTTATGAAGTGAGCATCTTTGTGGCGGCTGGTTTTGGCAAAAAGCCCGCGAAGGAAGAAGACGAGTCCGACGAAAAGCCCGAAGGCGAAGACGGCGAAACCCCCGATGCCGGGACAAAACCGGACAAGGATGAAAATACCTCGGAGAAGCCATGAGCGACATCGCCCCCAGAACCTCCACGCAAGAGCGCAAAAGCGCCGAAACCGACATCCGGCTTGAACTGAACATTGACGGTCAGGGCATTACGGACGTGAAAACAGGTTTTGGCCTGCTCGACCATATGTTGACGCTGACAGCTTTTTGGGCTGGTATGGATCTGCGGCTGGTGTGCGAGGGCGACATGGAAGTGGACGCCCACCACACCACAGAAGACGTGGGGCTGCTGCTCGGCAAGGCGCTGCTAGAAGCACTTGGCGACAGGGCTGGCATTGCCCGCGTAGGCTATGGGCGCGTTCCCATGGACGAAGCCCTGGCAGAAGCCACTGTTGATCTTTCGGGCCGCCCCTGGCTTGAGTGGCGCGGCGGAGAGTTGCTGCCCCCGGTTCTGGCGGGGGAAGAAAAAGACCTCTGGCGGGAATTTTACAAGGCATTTGCAAGCAGTGCGCGCTGCAATCTGCATGTGGAGTTCCGCTATGGCCAGAACGGCCATCATCTGCTGGAATCGGCGGCCAAAGGGCTGGGGCTTGCCCTGGCCCAGGCAGTGCGCCGAAACGGCACAACCATCAGAAGCACAAAGGGAGGTCTTGATTGATGCAATCCCGACTTCGTATGCTGTTGCTGCCCGCGCTTTGCCTCATGCTGATCGCCTGCGCCTGCAGCCGCCGTCCCACAAGCACGGCGGACGTTCCCCGCGTTATTTCGCCTTCGTATGTCATATCGGTTGCGCCCTTTACCCAGCCGATCAACGCAAGCCAGCTTATTACCGGGCGTATCCCTGATAATCAGGGCCGCATTGCCGATGAACAGCTGCCCTCGCTTGACCGCCGGTTCCGCAATGTGCTTACCACCGATTCCAAACGTCAGTTCAAGTATATTGACACCATTGATCTGCCCAGGGATCTTACGCGCTTCCACAGTTCCGAGCAGCCCCAGGCGCTGCCGCTCTGGATTGCCTATGGCAAGAAGCAGGGCGCGCAACTGCTGCTGGTGCCGCAGATTCTTGACTGGCACGAACGCCAGGGCTCCACTGCCGGTGTTACCGAACCCGCCCATGTGCGCGTGGAATTTTTCCTCATCAACGTTGCCAACGGCTCCATCATGTCGCGCTCCGTCTTTGAAGAAAAACAGGAAGGCCTTGTGGACAACCTGATGAACGTAGGTACGTTCTTCAAGCGGCGCGGCCAGTGGGTCACGGCTGAAGAACTGACCGAAGACGGCATGCGCAAAGCAGTAAAGGATATGGGTTTATGATTCTGTTTCCCGCCGTGGACATTCAGGACGGCAAGGCCGTGCGCCTCAAGCAGGGCCGCGCCCATGAAAGCACCGTCTTTGCCGAAGACCCCACAGACGCCGCCAAAGCCTGGGAAGCGCGAGGCGCTCAATGGCTGCACGTGGTTGATCTGGACGGAGCCTTTGACGGCGCGGCCAAAAGCCGCGAGATCGTGCGCCGCATCTGCACCGAGCTGTCCATTCCCGTGCAGCTTGGCGGCGGTATCCGCGACATGGCAACAGCCCAGGCCTACTTTGACGCGGGCGTTTCACGCCTGATTATCGGCACCCTGGCTCTGGAACAGCCCGAGCTTTTTGCCGAGATGTGCCGCACCTTTCCTGGCCGCATTGGCGTTTCGCTGGATGCCGAGGGCGGCAAGCTCAAAACCCGTGGATGGGTTGCCGATACCGGCCTGACCGTTGACGGGGCTCTGCCCCGCCTGCTGGCCGATGGCGCTGCATTCATCATCTATACGGATATCGAGCGCGACGGCATGCAGTGCGGCGTTAACGTAGCTGCTCTGGAGCATCTTTCGCGCCTTTCCACGGTGCCTGTCATTGCGGCGGGCGGCGTGGCAACGCTGGCGGATGTGCAGAAGCTCTACCCCCTCACCCTCACTACCAGCCTTGCGGGAGCTGTGAGCGGCAGGGCGCTGTACGAGGGCACCCTCAACCTTGAGGAAGCCAACGCCTGGATCGCCGCCCAATAAGCGGCATATAATTGCAGATTCAAGGCGGGCCGGATGGCCCGCCTTTTTTATGATGAACTTTCGCTTGCTTACGCCTGCAAGGCGCAATCATGAGCCTGTCTAAACAAAGCTGCATTCATCAGCGGTAGAAATAGTCAGCGCATACTGCAACCTTGACTCCCCCATCTCACGGCCTTATGATCTATCCATGTTATGCTTCAACTCTGCTTTTATGCCTCTTTTACGCCCATGCGTTTCAGGCTTTCCTGAAGAACGCTACTGGCGTTCCCTGCTCTAGCATCTCTCGCTACTTCCTCTGGTCATAGCCATTGTTATCCTTCAATGCTGAAGGATTGTCTTTCTATTTTCCGCGAGAGATTTTTATGCTTAGATCAAAACCGTATCATTGGTGCTGCCTTGTTGCCTCCGTATTTCTGGAGGTGGGCGGAACACTTGTCATGAAGCTGGCGCAGGGCTGGGCTTTTCCCCACGCACAGGTTTTGGGGCTGGTTGTCATGTGGCTGGCCATCGCCATGTCCTACTTTTTTTTGTCCAAGGCTGTTACGGGCATTCCCGTTGGCGTGACCTTTGCCTTCTGGGAGGGGCTGGGCCTGACCTGCATCACCCTTGGCAGCGTGCTTTTTCTGAACGAAGCCCTGACCTTGCGCCGCGCGCTGGGGCTGGCCTGCGTGCTGTCTGGTGCTTTGCTGGTCAATTATGGAACCGGGCACGGGGCACCCAAACCCAGCCGCGAGGACTCCCCCACGGCCAGCAACAAGGCTGAAGCCCGCAAGCCGCGCGCAGAAGCGCCCACCCTGAATAATGGCCTTGCCGCAGGAGGGAACAGATGATGGATATTTCAAGCCTGTTCCAGAACGCCGCCCTGCCGCTGGTTTTGCTGGCCGCCGCGCTGGACGTGACCGCCAATATGCTGCTTGTGCGCTCCGACAGCTTCCGCCGCCGCGCCGTGGGCCTGCTGGCCCTTGCGCTGGTGGGGCTGGCTTTCTATTGCCTTTCACTGGCAGTTCATCATATGGATTTGGCCGTGGCTTACGCCATGTGGGGCGGTTTTGGCGTGCTTGGCACATCCGTGGGCGGATGGGTGTTGCTGCGCCAAAAGCTCAACCCCAGCGCATTTGCAGGCATTGCCCTGCTTGTCTGCGGCATGGTGCTGCTGCACACAAGCTGATTTAGGGCCGGATAGCTGCTTTCAGGAGAACGTATGAGCAAAGGTTTTTGGGACTACCTGTCGCACTGGCAGAAGGTCTTTCCCCGCCGCCGCGCCGTCAACTGGCGTGAAGGCTGGCTGCAAAACGGCTATTGCCGCGATTGCCGCTATTGCTGCGGCCCGCAGGATTCCAACGAGCTTTTTCCCATGGGCCTGCTGCCCGAGCAGTTGCGCCCCGGTCTTGCCAACGACTTTTATCTGCTCAACAAGGATACGGCCTTTATGGACGGGCGGGGTTGCCGCTCGTGCACAAATCAGGGTTGCCGCCTGCCCCGGCCAGAACGGCCTGTGGCCTGCGGGCTTTTTCCTTTTGTGCTGAACGCGGGGGAGATGTACCTTTATCAGATTTGCCCGGCGTCGCTCTTTACGCCGCTGGCGCGCATGGCGGAACTGGGACGCGAAGCAGCGGACTGGCTGGCAAAATTCAGCCAGCACGAACAGGAGCATATCGCCCTGAATCTGCCCGCAGAGGTACTCACAGACCGTTACATCAAGCTGCACATCCGAGTGTACAATCCCACGGCCTGGATCTGAGGCAAGGGGGAGTGCTGCCAGCGCGTACTGGTTGCGGCTAGCAGGCTACCATTCCGGCACAAAAGCGCGGCACCCGTAGTATTGGGGAATGCGCAGCACATCCCTGAGCGGCAGGGCAAGGTAGTGGGCCAGCAGGCTGCCCAGAATACCCGCATGCGAAACCATGAGCAGGGTTGCACCTGGGTAAAAACTGCGCCAGCGCGCCACAGTCGCCAGGGCGCGGCGCTGGGCCTGCATAAAGCTTTCGCCATGCGGGGGACAAAAGTGTGCCATATCCTGCCCGCGAGCGGCATACGCACCGGGCCACGCGCGCTCAATTTCCGCCTTGGTCATGCCCTGCCAGAGGCCAAGGTTAATCTCGCGCAGACCGGGTTCCACATGCAGGGGGGGCCGCCCCTGCGGCAATGCCTCCATCAGGATGGCGGCGGTCTCACGGCAGCGGTCAAGATCCGAGCAGATGACCGCGCCAAGCGCGCCCTGCACCGCTGGCATGAACTGCCGCGCCAAGAGGCGTATCTGCTCCCGGCCCGCAGAACTTAAGGGAATATCCCGTGCGCCGACCATGCGCCGCTCCGGATTGGGCGGCAACATGCCGTGCCGCACCAGCCAGATGCCGCTCATGCAACCTCACGCCGGGCAACATTGCCGCGCGCAGCATTGCAATTACGCACAAGGGCGCGTTCCGCCACCAGGGCGGGTTCTTTGCCTATTTCGCGGGCAATGCGCTCTTCCAGCGCCTTGACGCGACCAAGCCTCCCCTGGATGGCCTCGCAGGCCGGGGCATCCTGGGCGTAAGCCTCCAGTTTGAGGCCAAAGCGCCGCTGCACGGGCACAAAGTTGCCGCCATAACAATACTTGTCCGCCAGATAGACCAGCTCTCGCTCAGTGACAGGCTCGTCCTCCGGCAAGGACAGATCGCGGTGATCCTGCACCAGACGCGCCATCTCCGGCAGTTCCAGCCGCCGTAAAAATTCCCCTGCCGCCGCCTCATGCCTGGGCTGGCCTTTGCAGATATCGTGCAGCAGCCCGCCAGCAAGCGCCAGGCGGGGATCCACCCCGGCATCATAGCCTGCGGCCTCGCGCGCATGGGCCAGAGCCTCAGCCAGACAGCAGGCCACGGCCCCCACAGCCCGCGCGTGACGCAAGCCTTTTTCCGGCACATTGCATATGCGCAGCAGGCATTCGGCCTCCACTGGCGAGAGGGTATGCCGCTCGCGGGCCAGCACGCGCAGGCGCGCATAGTCATCGGGAGTGTCCATATCTTCCAGAATCAGGGCATCAGCCACAGGCACATGCCGCAAAGGCGCGCCTTCCAGCGCCCCGCGCAGCCCGTTTTGCCCTTGATGCGTCAGAATATGCTGGGCCAAAGCCATGGAAATCAAGGGGGGATGCCCCTCCTGTCCGTCAAATGTCGGCACAAGCACCGACATAGGCGCGGCCTTGCCGCTCACGGCCAGAGCTGCCGCATGGTCAGCCTCTTCCTGCCCGGCGGCGTCGAGCAAAGCGCGGATGGTCAGGGGCCGCACCAGCGGCACATCCACAGGCTGCACAAAAAACTGCCCTTCAAAACCGCCCTTCACCAGGGCCTCCACGCCCGCCTGCACAGATGAAAACATGCCTCGGTGCGGGTCGGGATTCCGCACCGCACTTAGCCCCAGCGCCAGAGCCTCTGCTTCCACGCCTTCGGCGTGGAACCCGCTGACGATCACCACATTTTCCACACCAAGGGAACGGTACAGACTGACCAGTCCCCTCAGGGCGGAGCAGCGCCCGCCTTCGGGCAGCGAGGGCAGGGAAAGCAGGGCCTTGGCTGCGCCCATGCGCGAGGCCATGCCTGCGGCAAGAATCAGAACGGCTGGTTTCATGTGCTTTCTTCTTCGCGTTACTGCGCTGGGAACAATCAATAATATTGGGCCGATACAATAGCCCCATCGCTGGGGCATGCCATCAAGCGTTAAACACCCCGCCCCTTGGCGGGGCGCACGATGCGCGGCGGCTGCCCGCTTTTGCGTTCAATGCGGCCACGCACAGGGCCAAGCCTGCGCAAAGGGCTACCGCAGGCGCAAGGGGCTGGCAGCAGACAGGCCACATCACCGGTTCGATATCGCACCAAAGGCATTGCCTGCCGTTGGAGCGTGGTAATGACAACCTCGCCCTCCTCGCCTGGGGCCAATATTTTACACCCTGAAATATCTACTATTTCTATCAGAACGTCCAGTTCCCGCACATGAAAGCCCTGGTGGGCGGGGCATTCCACCGCGCAGCCGTAAGCGGTTTCGGTAAGGCCGTAGTGATCCAGAATCTCGCATTGCCACGCCCGGCGCAAGGCCAGACCAAGCGCATCATCCAGAGGCTCAGCGCTGGTGAGTATGCCCGCAAGCCCCTGCGGCCCCCGGTGGGGAAAATGCTTCAGCAAAAGGGCGAGTTGCGCGGGCGCGGCCACAAGGCAATGTGGCTTTGCCTGCTCCAGCCATTGGGCAAGAGCTTTGCCCGGCTCCGCGCAAGGGTCAGCATCTGGCGATGGGGTCGCGTGGACTTCCGGCGGTGGAGCCAGCACATCCACACCCGCTGCGCCCAAGGCCTGTCGCAGCAGGTCGGCCACGCCGTCAGGCCGCTCCGCACCGGGCAACAGCACTGCCAGCCGCTGCCCCGCGCCCACAAGCTGGCTCATACCCACCGCAAAAAAATCGCGCGTGCGGGCCAGGTCCGCATCAGTAAAGGCAAGCCGTTTGGGTTGCCCCGTGGTGCCTGACGTGTGCAGCGTGACCATACGCTGCACATCCCCCTGCGAAACACACAAAAAATCCCCCCAGTTGCGCAGGTCTTCCGCTGTGGTGAAGGGTAGGCGTTCCAGATCGCCCACACTGGTTATATCCAGCTTGCACTCCCGTAAACGGGCGGCGTAAAACGCCCCGCGCACAGCCTGCCGCAAGGTGCTGCGCAGCAGGGCCGTTTGCGCAATCGCCAGCCTGCCGGGCAGCTCCCCGGAACTGCGTGCCCCGCACTGACGGGCCAGCCAGAGATCCAGCGGGCAGGAGCCGAAACCTGCTATGGAAGGTTGAGTTGCTGCATTTGCCACTATGCGTCACCGTACAGGCGCGTGCCGTCGCTGGCAGTGAGGTTGTGCAGGCAGAACGGAATCATGCGCCCGTCTGGCCGCACCACATGGATGCAGCAGCCGCGTACACGGTCAAGGTCAAGGCTCAGGGCATCCTGAAAGGCCATGGCCGAAAGCGTGAAGCGCTGCTCTGCCCCGGCCTGAGCCAGAAATCGGCTAAAGCCGTCCGCACTGGCCTTGCTGCCTGCGCTGCCAGAGTCAAAGCCAGATGCGCCCCCGCAGCTACAGGCAGATTCCCCGCCACTGTTGCCCCCTTTCCAGTGCAGGGCCACAAACTGCTTGGCCTTGCGCGCCCCGTCCTCAGCGGGCGGAGGCACTTCCGCGCCAGCGGCCTTCGGTGCTGGCGAGCAACACGACTGCCCCGCATCGGCAAGCCATTCCAGCGAAGGTGCGCCGTTTTTCTGCACCCGGCGATACACTGCGCTGAAGGAACACAGCTCGTTTTCGCATCCCGGCGGATGCAGGTGACTGGGGCTGACCATTTCCGGTGCCTGCTGGGCCAGTGCTGCCATGACTTCGGGCAGGGTCAGGCGCGGGGCTTCCTCCAGCCGCCAGGGGTAGCGCCCAAAAAAAGCGGCTGGCTGCATGTGCAGCCCCCGCACCGCTGGGCCAAGCTCCAACGCCATGCGCAGCAGATCGCCCAGTTCGCCATCGTTGATGCCGCGCACAAGGGTCGCCACCAACACTACGCCAAGCCCGGCCTCTGCACAGTTGCGCACGGCGCGGCGCTTGAAATCAAGGCATTCCCTGCCCCTCAGGCTTGTAAAGCTGCTTTCGCGCACGCCGTCCCATTGCAGGTAGATGGAATCAAGCCCGGCCTCGCGCAGTGCGCGGGCATAGCCCTGCTCGCGCGACAAACGCAGACCGTTGGTATTGATCTGCACCAGCCCAAAGCCACGTTGCCGCGCAAGCGTGATGATCTGCGGCAGGTCATGGCGCATGGTCGGCTCTCCGCCGGAGATCTGCACATTGCAGGGGCCGGACGCTCCCTTAAGGGTATCCATCTGCGCGGCAATCACGCTCAGCGGCACGTCTCCCGCCTCTCCGGAATTTTGATTCGACATAGAACCAGCAGAGGCATAGCACACGGGGCAGGCCATGTCGCACCGCATGGTCACTTCAAACAGACCGGTGCAGGTATGCTGGGCGTGGGCAGGACAAAGGCCGCAGTCAAAGGGGCAGCCATCGCGGATTGGCGTGTGCGGATTGGCCGGGTAGGAAGGGCTTTTGGGCCGTGACCATGCGGCAAAGGCTGGCGTGGCAACTGCACCGGGCTTGGCTTCCTGCCATACGGGGACGCTGAACGTGCCATGATCCGGGCAGGTTTTACGCAGTACGACAGTGAGTGCATCCTTGGCCGAGCGTTCATAGGTGGCCTCTACCCGGCGCAGGCACACGGGGCAGAGGCTCTGGGTGCGGCGCAGGGTCATGCTTTTTCCGTCAGATCCAGTTCGTAACTCTGAACCAGTTCCATGATTTTTCCCCAGCATTCCGCCAGCAAGTCGCCGCAGGCCACAGGGTTTGGCTGCTCGCCCGCAGCGCCGGAAGTCGCGCCAAGCCCCGCCGCAATCTGCCCGCAGCTCTGGCCGCCGTAAGCTTCCGTGCGGTCATAAAACCACGTGGCGTAATCATTGAGCAGGGGGGTGAGCATGGGATGCGGGATTTCATCTTCCGCCCCCTTACCCGCGACCAGAGCCAGGGCACAGGCCCCTCCCGTCAAAAGGCCGCAAGGGCCGTCCGATTGACCGATGCCGTGACACAGCCCCTGTGCGGCGCGCACAACGCCGGGGTTCTGCCTGTCCTGAGCCTGCAACATGAGCAGGAGCAGCAACTGGCTGCAACAATAGCCCTGATGCACCAAGGGCAATAATTCCATCATCATGGGATTCATGGGGTCTCCTTTCGGGCAATCCAAAGGCCGTATCCATAGGCGCGCCAAGCTTTTCCTGGGCCAGCGCCCCCGCATGCGCAGCCATGGCTGCTGCTATTCGCCGAGGGCCGGGTTGCGTCGTCGCCGTACCAGATCATGCGCGCGGCCAGTTCCACCAGAGCGCGGCTGTTGTCCTCAAAATGCAGCAGATGCAAGCCCGCCGCTTCCACGAGCCCGCGCCACGCAGATTCAGGCCGCGCACCCGCAAGGCACGATGAACCCGGTGCGGCGTATTTTTCCGGGAGTGGCTCAGCTGTCGCTGTTGTCGGCGGGATAGATTGGGACGAGTTCGATTGTACTGCGCTTGCGTGACCGGAACAGGAACAACTGGAGCGGGAAGAGCCTGCACCAGAGCAGCCGGTGCTGCCAGGGCGTTCATACCCTGGCCGCAACATGAGGTCGCTGACCACCATCACCCCGCCGGGGCGCAGGGCGCGGCAGGCGGCACGCAAGGCCGCAAGGGGATTGTGCAACAGGGAAAGAACACATTCGCACACTATGCAGTCGCAGGAGTCTGCGGTCAGCGGCGGGCGCTCAAGATCGGCCCGCACAATGCGGACGTCAGCAGAAGGGGCTGCATCCACAGGAAGTCCGGCCTCAGCGTGTTTGTCCAGCCCCACGGCGCGATAGCCCATCTGCGAGAGCAGGCGCAATGTCGCCCCTGCCCCGCTGCCAAGGTCAAGAACCAGCCCGCCCGGCGCAAGCAGGCCCGCAGAAGCGCACCACGCAAGCGCTCGACGCGTCAGTTCCACGCCACCGGGACGCCATGCGTCACCAGCTGCGCGGCGAAAGTCCGGCCTTTCCCACAGTGCGTTCATTTATCTTCCAGCAGAGCTTCCACTTCAAGCATCTTGCCTTCGGCCAGAGATTTGGGCACCTGCGTCAGCCCGCACTTGGGGCAGCGCGGCAAAAACACGTCAAAGGCGCTGTTGAGATAAAAAACAGGAACCTTCACCTGCTCAAGGGCAACGCGGCAACGCCCGCACACCCACTGGCCGCCGTCCGGCCCGTAGTTTGGCCCCATGCTCATGACTGTTCACCTCTCTGCCCGCCATTTTGCGCACCCAACATGTTGGGGCGCTGCCCATCGGTGCAGCACTGGTGGCTGTTGATGACATCCGCAGCTTCCTGACCGCCGGAACCCGGCACCACCATCCGGTGGCACCACGCATCGTGCAGGACAAAGACCTCGCCCTGCGCTTCGTATTCCACCCAGAAAGTCACCTTTCTGGGCCGCCACGAGCCAAGACGATGCCCGTCATCCAGATTCTCGAACCAGTGCCCACTGGCCTCGGCCCCCACAACGGCCCCTTCCACGTCTGAAAGCAGAATATGCCGCTCTTCCAGCCGGGCCAGCACATCCGCCGCCACCAGCACCCTGCCCTTTCCGGCCGGCTCGGGCGTGTCTGCAAGCAGGGCCTGTTGCCCGGCGGCGCTGCCATATTTTTCCAGCAGTTTGCGGCGCAAGGCAGCCCTGTTGGCGCGGCGCGCCGAAAGGCCCGGCCCTTGAGCCGCGCCGGACTGCGCCTTGCCTGACGCTGGCAGCAGCAGATCAAGCAGATGCCAGCACTCCTTGCCGCTGGCCGCCATGCGGTCACGGCACATGATGCACGAGGCAAGGCCGGGGTGCTCAAGCTGGGCGGCCCGGTGATCGCTCATGGCTCGGGCGGTTCCCGGCTGGGCGCACCACACAAGGCCGCCGTAACCGCAACAGGCGGTGGAAGCGCCGGAAAGGCGCGGTTCTTCAATTTTTGCCCCGCATTTGCCCGCCAGACTGCGCACTGCGGCAAGCCATGACGCATCGTGCCGGGCGGTACAGGGATCCTGAATGGAAAAAACCGAGGGCAGGGAATTACCAGCAGGGGGAGCCTCAAACGGCAAGCTGTCCAGCACCTCCCACACGGAAACAGTCTGCGCTTCCGGCAGGGCCTCGTGCAAGGCCGTAATACAGGAAGAACAGGCCGCCATGATGCGCGGTTTGCCCAGCCCCTCCCAGGCCTTGCGCAGCTTGTCCGTATGCTCCTTGAACAGGGTGGTTCTTCCGGCCCAGCGCGCTGGGATGCCGCAGCAGGAAAGCATGATGCCCACGCCGGATTTCAGGCCGTTGCCAAATTTTTCGCGCAGCAGATCATAAAGCGCCGCCGTTTGTTCCACGCGCGCCGCAGCCAGCTGGCAACCGGGAAAAAACAGCCACTGCTCGCCCACCGCCTGACTCGCGTCAGCGCCCTGGGATTCTGCGGCTGCCGACAAGGGCGGCAGCACAAGGGCGCATTCCGGCCCTGAGGCGCTTTCCATATCCTCAAGCGCAAACTCGTGGGCCGTGGGCGGCATAAAGCCGCGTTCCACCATGTCTTCCCGTGCGGAAAGGCACAGCTCGGCCATGGAAAAATTCTCCGGGCACAGTTCCTCGCACTGGCCGCACAGGGCGCAGCCGTTGATGAGGGCATTTGCCGTGTGCAGGCCCTTGACGATGGACGCGTTGTTATTGACCTGACGCGCGTAGAGGCGCGGATACCCCTTGTATTTCTGCAAGTACACGCATTCGCGCACGCAGATCATACACTGGCATTGCAGGCAGCGCTCCGCCTCGCGCGCGGATTCCTCCGCAGAATAGAGCGGCTCGCCGCAAGCAGCCTGCAAGGCTGGTTCCACACGCGGCACGGGCGCTATACCTGTCACATCGGTGTGCAGCGGCCCCTGAGATTTGTCTCGCGCGGCTGTGAGGGAAACGCCGCTGGTCACGCGCTCCATTGTCTGCGCCGCATGCCGCCCCTGCCCCGCCTGACGCGAAGGTGAGGCAAACGTGTGGCCTGTGGGGGTGCTGCTGCGCCAGCCAGCGCAGCAGATATTGCCGCGCCAGAGCAGGGTTTCCGCATCCACTTGGGCTTCATCTGGTGCAAGACCGGGTGCAAGCTGCTGCACGGCATCGGCATCCACCAGCACGGCGTCATACTCCGCCGCCAGCTTTTCCAGCAGCGCGGCATCAAGCGTCGCCTGGGTAAAACTGACCTTCTGGCGGCCAAGGGCTTCCATGTCTTCCGCCAGAAAATTCTTGGCAATGCCCGCCGTATTGTCTGCCGCCAGTGCGGGATGCGCTTTGAGCAAAAATTCGCCCGCCGCGCCCGAGTGAAAGACAGTAACGGGATAGGCCTTGCGCGACAGATCCCAGGCGGCCGTGAGCCCGGCAAGCCCGGCCCCCATGACGGCCATGCGGAATTTTTTGGGAGGCAAAGGCAACATACGGCTCTGCGCGCCCACAGCAAGCATACACGAGAGTTCAAGCCCATGCATGGCGAGGCTGCCGCCCAGATCCTGCCGCAGACAGGCGTTTTCACAGGGGTGATCGCAAATGCGGGCAATAATGCCGGGCAGGGGCAAGTGCCGCTCAAGCACCTTGCGGGCCTCGCCCTGCTTGCCTTCAGCTATGCGGGCCATGAAGGCGCGCACATCCAGATCAAAAGGACAGGCCACCCGGCAACGGGGCGGACTTTCCTGTGTGCAGTGCGACTCTATTTCGTGCAGACGTTGTTGATCCATCATGGCGATTGCTCTCGCTGGCTTGGTGCAGACTGGCGCTGCGGCAAGGGGCGGGCGGCGCGGATTGCCGCCGAAAATACAAACAGGGCTTTCAGAGATACCCCCGAAAGCCCCGCTGCAAAAACATTGCACACCGTAGCGGCGCTCATGGCCTGGCGTGCGGTAAACCAAACAAATAAACATGGGGCTGGGATATGGGGAGAACCCCTTTTCAATCAGGATTCTCCCCAGTGTCTCCAGATGGTTACCGCAATCTTACGCTACTTGGGCATGGCCGCCAACACCTTTTCGGGGCGGGCGGGCAAGTGGCGCACACGCGCGCCGCAAGCATTGTAGATGGCGTTGATGATGGCAGGGTGCGGCGCGGTAAGGGGCATTTCGCCCACGCCGGAAGCGCCAAAGGGGCCAGCCTTGCGGGGGGTCTGCACATAGACGATTTCCATGTCGTCAGGAATCATCTTGATGGTGGGCACGCCCGCGCCAGCAAGGGTGCTGTGCTTCTTCAGGTCTTCGTAGTCTTCGGTCAGGGCAAGGCCAACGCCCTGCGCCAAGCCGCCGTAGATCTGACCGTCAACCACCAGCTTGTTGCACAGGGTGCCGATGTCAGCCACGCATACAAGCTTTTCAACCGTGGTCTTGCCGGTTGCGACCTCAACGGCCACTTCGGCAAGGAACAGACCGTACATGTAGCAGGCAAAGGGTTCGCCCTGGCCCTTGGCGTCGCAGTCCTTGGCCGGAGCAGACCACTTGCCGTCATAGTGCACGGGGCGGCCTTCGGCCTTCATTTCCTCATAGGTGAAGAAGCCGCCGCTGGGCTTGCGCATGCCTTCAATAAGCATTTCGCAGGCCACGCGGGTGGCGTTGCCCGTGACGACCTGAGAACGCGAACCGCCAGCAGGGCCGGAATTGGGGGTCTTGCTGGTATCGTTCATGACCAGGTGGATATTTTCGGGCTTGATGTTCAGGGGGCGCAAGGCTTCATGGGCGGTGCCCAGGGTGCCGGAATCAGCGCCCTGACCGTGATCTTCCCACGAGTTGCCCACGGTCACGCTGCCGTCGGGGTTCAGTTCGGCCCAGGCTTCGGAGGTGTCCGGCCCGTCAAGGCCCGCGCCATACACGCCAAGGGCAATACCCACGCCGCGTTTGACTTCGGCGGTGGACTTGGCCTTAACGGTCTTTTTGGCTTCTTCGTAGTAGGGGCGCATTTTCTGGAACATTTCGGGCAGGCTCATGACTTCAGGCACCTGACCGGAGGGGTTGGTATCGCCTTCGCGGTAGCAGTTCAGCTCGCGGATGTCGAAGGGATCCATGCCCAGCTTTTCAGCCAGTTCGTCCATGAGCACTTCGGAGGGGAATTCGGTTTCCGGCGCGCCGTAGCCGCGGAAAGCCGCACCCCAGCAGTGGTTGGTGGCAACGGTGCGGCCCTTGCCGCGAATGTTGGCGATGCCGTAACCAGCGCCGATATACTGCGCGCCGCGCAGGGTGAGCAGATCGCCGAATTCGGAGTAGGGGCCGTGGTCAACGCTCCAGTCCGTTTCCATGGCAAGAATCTTGCCCTGCTTGTTGGCGGCAAAACGCACGGTCGTCCAGAAGGGCGAACGCTTGCCGGTGTAGTTCTGCTGCTGTTCGTAGTTGTAACGCAGGTGGCAGGGACGGCCGGTAGCCATAACGGCCACGCCCACAAGGGCTTCCATGGTGGGGCTGAACTTGTAGCCAAAGGTGCCGCCGGTGGTGTTCTGCACCAGTACGAGATCCTTCGGGAATTCCAGGCCGAGGCCGGGGGCGATCATCAGCGCGTGCAGATGAATGGCAACGGACTTGGAGTGGATGACCACCTGGCCCTTGTCGTTCACATAGCCGTAGCCCACGTCGGGTTCGATGGGCAGGTGGGGCTGGCGCTGGGTGTAGTAATCGCCTTCCGCGATGACGTTTGCCGGATCGTTGAAGAAGGGAGCGGTATCCGCGCCTTTTTCCTCAAGCTGGTCGTAGTAGATGTTGGGGGTGCCGGGGTGGATTTCGATGGCGTCCGGGGCCATGGCCTCGGGGGCGCTCATGTATTCGGGCAGCAGCTCAAGGTCAAACTTGACCTTTTCAGCCGCAGCGCGGGCGTTGCATTCGGAGTCAGCGCAGACAATGGCCAGCGCATCGCCGTACTGGAAGATTTTGGTATCGTTAAGGATAGGACGTTCCCAGCCATCGCCCTTGTTGGTGGGGAAGGTGATCAGGCCGGTGATGCGGTTCCTGCCCTTCACGTCCTTGTGGGTCAGAACCTTGTACACGCCGGGCATTTTTTCGGCTTCAGAGGTGTCTATGCCCTTGATGTTGGCATGAGATACCTTGGCCTGGGCAATGGCGAGGTGCAGGGTGTTGGCGGGCAGGCGGTGCGCCGCGTCCGCGCCGAATTCAGCAGTGCCCGTCACCTTGGCGACGGCAGAAGGACGGGGCATGGTGGAACCCCAGATGCGGCCATCGGCAGGCATCTTGAAGGTAACGTCGTCCAGCGTTTTATCACCGCGCATGAGGGCAGCGGCGTCCATGACCGCGTCCACCAGGGGCTTGTAGCCCGTACAGCGGCAGACGTTGTGATTTTTCTGGAACCAGTCGCGCACGTCTTCACGGCTGGGATTGGGATTGGAATCAAGCAGGGCCTTGGCCGAAACGATGAAACCGGGGGTACAGAAACCGCACTGGGCCGCGCCGTGGTAAATCCAGGAATGCTGGAGCGGATGCAGGTTGCTGGGCGTACCCACGCCTTCAAGCGTGGTTACGGCGGCGTTTTCCGCCACGCGGCTCATTTTGACCACGCAGGCGCGTACAACTTTGCCGTCAAGGATCACCGTGCAGGCACCGCACTGACCCTTGCCGCAACCAACTTTGACACTGGTGAGCTGCAGCTGATCGCGCAGCACGTCCACAAGCATATCGTCGGGGTTAGCCAGCAAGCGCCGGGGAATGCCGTTAATCACAAGGGTTTTTGTTTCCATGCGCGACTCCTTTTAATGATGAACAAAGGTATATGCCTGCGCGGTAAATCCGCGCCCGGGGTCAGATTTCCGCCTCCTATTTCCCGAACGGACAGATCGGATAGCGGCATTCTTCACACTGGGAGCAAAAGCCCCCGTGCCCCAATGCCGCCACATCAGCTGCCGTTACCTCAATGCCGGCCAGCAGGCGCGGCACAACGAGATCAAAAATGCTGGCCTTGTGGTACATGACGCATCCGGGCAGCCCCAACACGGGCACCCGTCCTGCCGCCCCCTGGGCATAGGCCAGAAGGAACATGGCCCCCGGATACACAGGCGCGCCATAGCTGACCACCTCCGCTCCGGAAGCGCGGATGGCAGTTGGCGTGCGGTCGTCCGGGTCAACAGACATTCCGCCTGTTACCACAATAAAGTCAGCACCCTGTTCGAGAAAATCCCTGATTGCTCCGGCAGTCATGGGCACTTCGTCGCTGGTAAGGGTCTGCCCCACCACCGTGCTGCCCAGAGCGACGAACTTTTTGCGCAGCACAGGGCCAAAGGCATCCTGGATGCGCCCGTAAAAAACTTCGCTGCCTGTTGTGACCACGCCAACCCTGGCGCGGCGCAAAGGCAGAACTTCAACGACCGGCCCATCGACGAACGATTCAAGCTGCCGCAATTTTTCATCCTCAATCATCAACGGCACCACGCGGGCTCCCGCTACCGAGCGCCCCTTGGTTACGTGCTGCATGGTGTGGATGGTTGCGACAGAAATTTCGCCAAGGCTGTTTATGCGGTTGAGAACTGGCACATCCACCCGCAGCAGCCCGTCACAGGCGGCCTTGAGGTCGATACGCCCTTCCTTGGGTTCCGTGCATGTCAGGTTGCCGCCGGAAACGGCAGAAATAACACGCGCGGCGGCATCATTTTCGTGAACCATGCCGGGCAGGGATTCAAAAACATAAAGATGCTCTTTGCCAACCTGCAGCAGCACCTCAACGTCTTCTTCCCGCACAACATGGCCTTTACGAAAAACAGGCCCTTTGCTTTCACCATGAATAATCATGGTGATGTCGTGACACAAAACACTGCCCACGGCGTCATGCACATGGATGGTTTTCATTGCCAGTTTGGACATGACCTCTCCCGAAGCTGACTTCTAGATTGTGCATAAAATACCACCCTTACAACAAATTGCAAAATAAAATTCGTTATTTATTAATTGTGCTTTTGCTAACCATCTGGCTTTCAATGGTATCAACAGATAAATTCCTCTTTTTCGCAAAAAGCGTGACTATTGTCCCCATGACAAATACCGGGCCAAGGTCTCAAATTCATGCGGCATTGACAGCCGCGCGTTTCTTTGCGAGAGGGAAGGAAAAAAGCCGCTGTATTTGCCCAGAATACGGCAGCCATTAAAAGGAAATGCCATGCAAACGCGTTCAGCTCATTGGCCGATGACTCTGCCCGGCAAAGGCCGACTGGGCCTTTCCGGTCTGGCGGTTCTTACGGCTCTGCTGCTCGGCGGGTGCGGCTTCGGCGGGTCCCCGGCCCAGCCGGAAACGCCCCCCGGCCCTGTCACTGGCTTCATGATCGTCTCCGCAGTGGGAGAAACCGCTACTGTTGACGACCCTGATTTTGGCAAGGGGGTGCGCGTGAGCCTGGACGAGCTTTTCACCTCGGCCAAGGGCGAAGACTGCAAACGCGGCACCGTGCTTTCAGGCCAGCGTGAAGCGGAAGTTATTGTCATCTGTAAGGATGACAAAGGCCGTTGGACCATGGCCCCGCGAGTGTGGGGACAGGGTCTTTCGCAGTAGCGAGGCTGAGACTCCGGCTTATTGCCAGCAGGCCCTTGGCAAAAAACGATCAAGGGTGCATTGCCTCTGGCTAAACCGGGCAAATGTGATTATTTATGAAAGCGCACGGCGAATACCACGCCCGTGCGCTTTCCTTGTTGCAGTTGCAGCCTCGCAGCCCTGTTGAACCGACACGCCCTGAGCATGTCTCAGCGCCTTCAGACACTGGAGATACAAGGCGTTATGAGGATATTGACTACGGAACCCTAGGGCCAACAGCCTGTTTGCGGAACCACCTCTGGGGGCCATGCAAGCCCGAATCCATTGCATCAACACTGCCATGTCGCACAGAACTATTTTCACTTTTCTGCTGATCTTTTTCGCCCTGTCCAGCGCGGTCAAGGCCGAAAATGCACCCCAGCCTTACGCTGCCAACCTGTTTCAGGGCAATTTTTCGCAGAGCAAGGATGCCGCAAAGGACGCCAAGGATGCCTCCATCATCGCGCCGGGCGACCGGGTGGTGCTGCGCCTGTGGGGCGGCGACCTCAAGGTGGACAGCACCCTGACTGTGGCTGCTGACGGGCATCTGGACGTACCGGAGGTGGGGGCCATACCCGTGGCTGGCCTTGGTTACGACAAGCTGGCCGAAGCCTTGCGCAGCAAACTTGCCGCCAACGGCCATGCCGATGCGCAGATTTACGCTGCGCCTCTTGATGCCCGGCCTGTGGCCGTTTTTGTCACAGGCGGCGTTGCCAGGCCTGGACGTTACACCGGCACCCCCGGCGACCCGTTGCTGAGCTTTCTGGACAAGGCCGGAGGCCTTGACCCCATGCGCGGCAGTTATCGTGACATCCGCCTGATGCGTGACGGCAAGGCCGTTGCCAGCCTTGACCTCTACCCCTTTGCCCGCAAGGGCGTGTTGCCTGCCGTGCGCGTACAGGAAGGCGACACGCTTGTGGTGGGCGACAAAGGCCCCACCATTACGGCCATCGGCGCGGTGCGCACCTCCGCCAAATTTGAGTTCCCCAAGGGCAAGTCCACAGGCACGGCCCTGATTGAACTGGCCGAACCGCAGAACAGCGCCTCGCACATCGCCCTTTCCGGCACCCGCAACGGCGCGCCTTACAGCACCTATCTGCCGCTCAAGGAACTGCGCAACCTGATGCTTGAAGACGGCGATCAGGTGCAGTTTATTGCTGATGCGCCCGGCAATACCATGATGGTCGAGGTACAGGGCGCAGTGCGCGGAGCTTCCCGCTTTCCCGTGCGGCGCGGGGCCCGCTTGCAGGAAGTGAAGAACTTTATTGCCGTTGAACCTGGCCGCGCCAACCTCCAGGCCATGTACATCAAACGCAAGAGCGTTGCCGCCCGGCAAAAAAAGGCCATTGCAGATTCCCTGCGCAGACTGGAGGAAACAGCCCTCACGGCTTCCTCCGCCAGCGCGGATGAAGCAGCCATCCGCGCCAAGGAGGCGGAGATGGTCTCCAAATTTGTGGAGCGGGCCAAGAGCGTGGAACCGGAAGGCGTGGTTGTGCTTGACGGCGGGCCTGACAAGGCCGACCTCTCACTGGAAGACGGCGATATCATTGTGATCCCGCCCAAGAGCGACGTGGTGCTGGTAAGCGGCGAGGTCATGATGCCGCAGGCCATGCTGTGGGGCAAAAAGAAGGATGTGGACGACTACATCAAGGGTGCTGGCGGTTACACCAACCGCGCAGACCACGACAAGGTTCTGGTGCTGCACCAGAACGGCTCGGTGTCGCAGAACGGCGATGACATCCTGCCCGGCGATCAGGTAATGGTACTGCCCAAGGTGGAATCCAAAAACATGCAGGCAGTCAAGGACATCACCCAGGTCATCATGCAGGTGGTTGTTTCCGCCCGGTTGCTGCTGGGCATGCCGTCGTTGTAAGCTTTACGCAATTCTGCAGAAAGGGGGGCTTTTGCCCCCTTTTTTATTTCATGCGCACACGGTGCAAACGTGCGGTTGCATCACAAACTGAATTTGGGGTATGGTTTTGCAAGGAATGCAAAATCTACAAGAGGAATACATGGAACGCGCCCTGGAAGCATCCCCCCTGTTTTCTGGAATGACCGGACAGGAGGCGCGTATGTGCCTTGCATGCAGCGGCGCATTTGAAGAGCAGCACGGCAAGGGCGCGCTGATTTTTGCAGAATCTGACCCGCCGGAAAGGCTGTATGTGCTGCTGGAAGGTGCGGTGAACGTGTGCCGTGAATCAACCGAAGGCAGACGCGCCGTCATGGCGCGCGTTGACGCCCCCGGCGACCTGTTTGGCGAGGTGCATGTTTTTTTGGGCCGCCCGAGCTATGGTTGCAGCGTCCTGGCCGAAACGCCTGTGCGCATACTGGGCATACCCGCCCGGTTCTTCTACGCCACCTGCGAAAAAGCCTGCTCCGTCCATTCACGCATGATCCGCAACATGCTCGGTATTTTTGCGCACAAGGCTTTTTTTCTCACACGCCGCATTTCACTGCTGTCTTGCGGCAGCTTGCGGCGCAAACTTGCAGCCCTGCTGCTGGAGCACCGCCGCCCTGACGGCATGGTTTCACTGGCAATGAACCGTGAACAGATGGCTGATTTCCTGGGAGTAACCCGCCCCTCACTTTCACGCGAACTCGCCGCCATGCGCGACGAAGGCCTTCTGCAAATGGAGGGTAGAAGCATTCGCGTACCTGACATAGCCTCACTGAATTTTTTGTGCGAATATTTCCCGGCCTGATTGAAATATATTCTTTTTATAAGTAATTTCAGGTTATTGCACATCGCCTCCTTTTTTCTCCCGCGCCCAAAATATTTTCATTTTCTTGAGCATCCGTAACATTTGTTACAGAACCATTGTCCCAGCCTTGATAGAACGGAATCGTCAACACAAGGAGGGCCTCATGGACCACATTCTCAAGAACCTTGAATTCGCCGCAGCGCTGCCCCTGGCCGCGCAGGTCGAGTGCCAGCCTGGCCAGATCGCCAGCAAGACCCTTATCCAAAACGCCTCTGTGGGCATCACCCTGTTTGCCTTTGACGCCAACGAAGAAATCAGCGCCCACACCTCCACGGGCGATGCCATGGTTCTCGTGCTCGAAGGCTCGGCGCAGGTAACCATCAGCGGCCAGTCACATACCGTGCAGGCGGGTGAAGTGATTATCATGCCCGCCGGCCAGCCGCACTCTGTACGCGCGCAAGAGCGCTTCAAGATGCTGCTTACCGTCGTTTTTCCTTCCCCCAAGACCCCCGCGTAGGCGGATCACCCCCCAGCCTCCGCTTTGCGGAGTATCAGGAGACACCCCATGAGTAACGCCATGTTCTGCTATCAGTGCCAGGAAACCGTGGGCAACAAAGGCTGCACCCAGATCGGCGTGTGCGGCAAAAAGCCCGAAACAGCAGCCCTTCAGGACGTGCTGGTATATGTGACCAAGGGCCTTGCGCAGGTTGCCACCAAAGTGCGCGCCCTGGGCAAGACCGTGAACCACGAAATCGACCGCATGGTCGTAGGCAACCTTTTTTGCACCATCACCAATGCCAACTTTGACGATGACATGATCGCCGAGCGCGTGCGCAAGACCTGTGCCGCCAAGAAAGCCCTGATGGCCGAGCTTGGCTCGCGCGACGGGCTGGCCGACGCTGCCCTGTGGGAAGCGGACGACAAAGCCGCCATGCTCGCCAAGGCTGCTACTGTGGGCGTTCTTGCCACAAGCGACGACGATGTTCGTTCCCTGCGCTGGCTCGTGACCTTTGGCCTCAAGGGCATGGCCGCCTATGCCAAGCATGCCGATGTGCTGGGCAAGCATGATCCCGCCGTGGACAACTTCCTGCAGGAAGCTCTGGCCAAGACCCTGGACGACAGCCTTTCCGTGGCCGATCTCGTGGCCCTGACCCTTGAAACCGGCAACAAGGGCGTAAGCGTTATGGCTCTGCTGGATGCCGCCAACACCGGCACCTACGGAAATCCCGAGATCACCAAGGTCAACATTGGCGTGGGCACCAACCCCGGCATCCTGATTTCCGGCCACGATCTGCGCGACCTGCAGATGTTGCTCGAGCAGACCGAAGGTACGGGCGTGGACGTGTACACCCACTCCGAAATGCTGCCCGCCCACTACTACCCCGCTTTCAAGAAGTTCAGCCACTTCAAGGGCAACTACGGCAACGCGTGGTGGAAGCAGAAGGAAGAATTTGACACCTTCAACGGCCCCATCCTGCTGACCACCAACTGCCTTGTGCCGCCCAAGGACAGCTACAAAGACCGCGTGTACACCACCGGCGTTGTGGGCTTCCCCGGCTGCAAGCACATCCCCGGCGAAATCGGCGAACACAAGGACTTTTCGGCCATTATCGCTCACGCCAAGACCTGCCCGGCCCCCACGGAAATTGAGACCGGCGAGATTGTGGGCGGTTTTGCGCACAATCAGGTGCTGGCCCTGGCCGACAAGGTTGTTGACGCTGTGAAGTCTGGCGCCATCAAAAAGTTTGTGGTCATGGCTGGTTGCGATGGCCGCGCAAAGGGCCGCTCCTACTACACCGAGTTTGCAGAAGGCCTTCCCAAGGATACCGTTATCCTCACCGCCGGTTGCGCCAAATACCGCTACAACAAGCTTGACCTCGGCGATATCGGCGGTATCCCCCGCGTGCTGGACGCCGGTCAGTGCAACGACTCCTACTCCCTGGCCGTTGTGGCTCTGAAGCTCAAGGAAGTGTTTGGCCTCGCCGACATCAACGACCTGCCCATCGTGTACAACATTGCCTGGTACGAACAGAAGGCTGTTATCGTACTGCTGGCCCTGCTCGCCCTTGGCGTGAAGAACATCCACCTTGGACCCACGCTGCCTGCTTTCCTTTCGCCCAACGTGGCCAAGGTGCTGGTGGAGCAGTTCGGCATCGGCGGCATCAGCACTCCGCAGGACGACCTTAAGGCTTTCTTCGGTTAATCCCCGGTTCAAAGGGGCGGCAGATTGCCCTGCCGCTCCCTGCATACAAAAGGCGGCGCACCTGTAATGGGTGCGCCGCCTTTTGGCATTTATACGACTGGGCCATATGGGTAGCTATTAATCGTGCCGCAGCAAATGCACCAACCGGGGAAGGCACAGCCTGATGACAGGCAACCTGGATGTCCCAAGTTAATGCATATGACGCTCGTGTACAAAAAATAGAAAAACGTCGTAGGGAATTGCGGGGCCACTGACGTTTCATACTACGCACCACTACCCGATTCCCGAACTGTATCAACCCTCAAGTTGCAAGCATCCAGAATCAATAGAATGCAATACCGAGAAACAGGAGAGCGCATCAATACACTTTGGGGACACCGCGAGATGAGGAGCAAGGATGAAACAGGCAACGGCACGGCAGCCCTCATGGCTAACACTAAGGGCTTGTAGAAACAGGCTGGATGCAGGGCAACAAAAAAGGGGAACCCGAAGGTTCCCCTTTTAATCGTAAGGCTAGGTACTCTTAGAAGGAGTACACGAAACGGACGTTCACGTTCCAGGGATCACGTTCCTGGTCGCTACGGCCGTTCATCTTGCTGGTGCCCCACACGCCCTTGGACTGGTCAAGCCAGGTGGCGATGTAGGCCGCGTCAAGGGACACGGTGAAGTTGTCATACATCTTGTAATCGTTGGTCAGACCGAATTCCAACGCGGTGTCGTTGGTGGTCATGTACAAGGGGTTCATGCCAGCGGCCTGGGCGTTGGGACCCTGGTTGGTGATCTTGCTGTAAGCACTGTTGTGACCGGTAAGGTAACGGGTCATGGTGGTGCTGTTGGTGCCGCCGATGAGGTTCAAACGGAAGGTGTGCTTCAGGTTTTCGATGAAGCTCATATCCTTCAAGCGGGCGCCGATACCCCAGGTGCCGGACATGTCGTAGCCAAGGATGGCTTCGCGGGCGATCATGGGTCCGCCGTTGAAGGCGAAGTCAGAGAAGCCGTTGTTGTTGTTGTTCACGCTGATGGAAGGCATGCGCTCGGAACCGTTGGCCGGGTTGCCGTCGTCGCCGGAAGCGTACCAGCCGTACAAGCCGGGGATGGCCCAGTCAAGCTTGTATTCGAACAGCAAAGAACCCAGCCAGCCAGCGCGGTTGGCGCGGCTGTCATCATAAGAAACGGAACCGTAGTTGAAATCCCACGCGATGCGGAAGGGATCAAACGCGGTCACTTCGCCGGTCAGGCCAGCCCACACGGCGTTGCCGTAGCTGCCCATGGCCTTGGTGCTGGTGGTGCCGTCCTTATGCAGGGCGCCGCCCACGGGCATCATGCCAGCAACAGGGTACTTGCCGCTGGTGGGAATGGAGTTGCCGAAGTAGTTGTTGTAGCCTTCTTTGCGGAAGGTGTTGGGACCGATGGCGCTGTACATGGCCCAGGGGGTCACTTTCACGCCGTCAAAGGTCATGGGCACCAGCAGGGCAAACACGTCCATGTTGTCCATGTAGTTGTTGCGGTTGCTGCTGTGGTCAAAGCTGTTGGTGTAGTTGTCGTTGTAAGGACGGGCCCACAGGGCGGTCACGCCAACGGTTTCGTTGAACTGGTAGGAGGCGGTGATGCCGGCCACGTCGTCGTTGAAGACGTTGCTGCCGGTGGTGAAGCTGGGCAGAGCCATGCCCTGAATGCCCATGCGGAACTTCAGGTCGGTCTGGGGGACCATCCAGTCGATGTAGGCGTTCTTCACTTCGACAACGTTGTTGCCGTCAGCGCCAAGGGAACTGCCCTGGTCGGAACGGCCCCAGGTCTGGTCGCCGATTTCAAAGAACACGGTGCCGGACAGGGCTTCAGAAGCCACGGCGTCCAACTGCAGACGAACGCGCTGACGAGCTTCAAATTCGTCTTCGTTCTTGTACTGTTTGGAGGCACCGTTGAAGCCGGTCTTGCCGTTACCGCCGGTGAAACCGCCGTTCTGGCCGTAGTCGAAGCTCATGATCCACTGGCCCTTGGCCTTGAAGTCGATGGCGCTGGCGCCCGTGGCAACGCCGAACACAAGGCCGGCCGCCAACAGAAGAGTAGCGATCTTTTTCATGGTTATCCTTCCTTTCTTTTGCCCCGCTTGGGACTATGGTTTCATACAAACGCCTATGGAGCGGTTTCCCGCTTCGGTGTGAATATATGGAAGGCCTAAACACTTTGCAAGCCCTATCGTGCAAAAATTTTTACCAAAAAAGAGCAACTTTGGCTCAAAATTGCATATATATCTATATTTAAGCAGGTTAAATAAACTCTAGATATAAAAAAAATTTCTGACACATACCTGTCACAGTGTCATTTTTTTGCGGAACACATCCAAATTTCCGCGCTGCTGGCTTACAATCTGTCTGAGGGGTGTCGGTTAAAATTTTTTTCACCCCCCCTCTGCCGCTGCAAAGGCAAATCATGGCCGCTCCCGGCAAGGGTTATTGCAAAGATGCAAAACGGCCATGCGCAATCTCCAAAAAAGCGCATGGCCGCAAACTGTGCAATCAGATCAGGCCTTCTGGTGAACCACGCTTCTAGCTGGCAGCATCCACGGGGAACCACAGGGGTTTTAAAAAGTGCAGGTGGCAGGTTTCGCCTTCCTGCGGGCCTCGGGCGTACCTCCCCTTCTGCACCCGCACGCTCTGCTCACCCACACGTACCTGATAGTCGAGCTGTTCACCCAAAAAAGTACGCCGTTCCACAATGCCGGGCACGCCCCCCGCAAGACGGTTCCGAAACATTTCCATGCGTGGTAGCGTTCTCTATCCGCCGTCGCAGCAAGCGCCCGGCATGGGCCTGCGAGCGCAGGCCCCCACATAAACCAGGAGATTGTCATGACCACGGTTTTCGGAACACTGGACCATGTGCTTCTGATGGCCCCCGGCCCCAGCCCGGTTGCGGCCAACGTGCTTGAGGCCATGAGCCTGCCCACTCTCGGGCACCTTGACCCTGACTGCATCAAGGTTATGGATGCCCTGCAAGAGCAGCTTCGCGCTGTGTGCAAAACGCGCAATGCCGTGACGTTTCCCATTTCAGGCACAGGCTCCGCAGGTATGGAAGCCTGCTTTGTCAATCTGGTGGAACACGGCGACAACGTGCTTATTGTCAACAACGGGCTGTTCTGCTCGCGCATGGTTGAAGTGGCCTCGCGCCTTGGCGCGCTGGTAGACACAGTGGAATGCCCATGGGGGGCGCCAATTTCTGTGGATGCGGTAAAAAAGCAGCTGGCGCAGAAAAATTACAAGATTCTTGCCGTGGTGCATGCGGAAACATCCACCGGCGTGAATAATCCTGTGGCTGAACTCGGTGCGCTGGTCAAAAACAGCGACACGCTCTTTCTGGTGGACAGCGTGGCTGGCCTGGGCGGCGTGGATGTGCGCGTGGACGAATGGGGCATCGACGCTTTTTACAGCGGTTCGCAAAAATGCCTTTCCACCCCTCCCGGTCTGGCGCCCGCCTCGTTTTCCGAGGCAGCCATGGAGGCCATGGCGCGCCGCAAGACCAAGATACCCAACTGGTATCTGGATGTGCCGCTTATCCGCAAATACTGGGAAGGCACACCCCGTACCTATCACCATACGGCCCCCATCAACATGTACTATGGCTTGCATCAGGCTCTGGACAATCTGCTGGCCGAAGGCCTTGAGACCTCGTTTGCGCGGCATCAGGCCATGCACGAAAGGCTCAAGCAGGGTATGGGCAAGCTTGGCTTCAAGCCCTATGTGACCGAAGGGGCCGCGCCCCAGGTCAACCTGTTTGTGCCGCCCGAAGGCGTTGACGCCAATGCCCTGCGCGCCAGCCTGCGCAAGGATCACAAAATTGAAGTGGCTGGCGGCCTTGGCGCCCTGGCTGGCAAGGTGCTGCGCGTTGGCGTCATGGGCGAAGGCGCGCGCGAAGAACCCATTGACCGCCTTGTGGCGGCAGTTGCCGCCTGCCTGTAGTATACTTTAACGTCCCTGCCCCCCCGGCCCAAGCCTGTGCCCTGATTGCGTTCAGGTTGACAGCCGGGGGGGCAAAACGCGTACCGCGTCCTCCGTCACCCCAAAGCGACAGGCCTTGTTTCGGTGATGATTCCGTACTCCGGGGAAGTGTTTGACTTTTTCGCGAGCAGCACCCTATATTGAATGCATCATCTCCCTTTGGCGCAGGATGCAAAGGCCGTCCGTGACTCCGGCACGCTCGCGGCCGCAGCCAAACCGCCTTATATGGGGACACTCGCAACCATTGGCAGCACCCACGCCAGGAAGACCGAGGACACCGTCACATGAAGACACTTCGCCTCCGCCTTTCCATGCTGATGCTCCTGCTCTGCTGCCTTTTTGCGAACCTGACGCCAGCGCAGGCAGCCGTAGATTCCACAACCGCGCAGGACGAGTCCTCCGCCGCCGTACCGACCTCTCCATTCAACGACCAGGCAGGCTTGCCGGTGTACCCGCCGGAAGAAGAGCACTCCTTTGCAGCCCGCATTGATCGGAGCATAAACTGCTCAATTCAGAAGCGTCCCTTTCAGGTCATTGGCGGCCTCATTGCCTTTTTCCTGGGCGTCATCATCTTTCTGTTCTACTGCCTGGGCTGCAAGTGCAGCCGCATCTGCCGCATGGAAGCCCAGATGAACAAGGATGAACTGACTGGCCTGCCCAACATGGAAAAATTCAAGGCGCTGTGCGACAGCCTCATAACCACCCAGGTCACCTCTGACTACATGCTGCTTTCCGGTGATATCTGCCAGTTCAAGACAATCAACGACCAGTTCGGATTTGGCATGGGCGACAGGCTGTTACAGGCCTATGCGGCGGTTTTGCAGCGTAACATCCTGCCAGAAGAGTGCTGCGCCAGAATATCCTCTGATCTCTTTGTTCTGCTCTTGAGATTCGATACATGGGAGCAGCTTTCGGGCAGGGTCCGCGAAATGGACAGGGAGCTGGACGAGTGGCGGCGTAGTCAGGCACTGCCCTACACAGTGCGCACCGTCTACGGAGCCTACCGCGTACCCAGGGAGCAGGAAAGGGACGTGCAGCTTATGCTGGATCTGGCCAACTATGCGCGGCTGGAAGCCAAACGTTCGTCTGGCATGCCCATGGTGCTCTACAACGAGCATATGCGGCAGGAAGCTTTGCTGAGCCATGAACTGAACGGCAAGCTGGAAGACGCCCTGACCAACGGTGAAATGCAGGTGTGGTATCAGGCCAAGGTGGACATGCGCACAGGAGCCATTACCGGCAGCGAGGCGCTGGTGCGGTGGAATCATCCCTCACGGGGAATGCTGCTGCCGGGCAGTTTTATCCCCATGTTTGAACGCAACGGCCTTGTGACGTCCATTGATTTTTTTGTATTTGAGCAGGTCTGCCGCAACCTGCGTAGCTGGAAGACGCGCAACCTTCCGCTGCATTCGGTTTCCTGCAATTTTTCACGGCTGCATTTTGACCGTCCCCACTTTACCCAGCGGCTTGCGGATATTGCCGACCGCTATTCCGTGCCGCGCCACCTGCTGGAAGTGGAGATCACCGAAAGCGCCATCATGAACAACCCTGAAGCTGTCTGGCTACAGATCGTTCAACTGAAGGAAATGGGCTTTAAAACGGCCATTGACGATTTTGGCGCAGGCTATTCGTCCCTGGGCATTGTGCAGATGCTTGACGCGGACTGCCTCAAGATCGATCGCAGCTTCATCCAGCGCGACCTGCCGGGGCAACGGGCGCAGATAGTGCTTGGCAATATCATTCGCCTGGCTTCTGATCTTGGCATGAATGTCATCAGCGAAGGTGTGGAAACAGCAGAACAGTCTGCCATCATCATGAAGTTGGGCTGCTACACGGCGCAGGGATTTTTTTACGCCAAACCAGAGCCTTCGCACGAATTTGAAGCAAGGCTCGCCATGCAGGGCCTGTAAGCCGGACTATTGGGTCACCGCGCATCATACCGCCCGGTGCAGCAAGGCCGCCCAGACTGGCCTGATGTCAGGGCCTGATGCTAAAAAACCTGATGTCAGCCTTCTGCCCTGTCCTTCATGCTTGCGCTGATCAGATCCATGAATCTGCGCGTCTGCACATCCGCATCATACGAGCGCAGCACCGTCTGCCGCGCATTACGCCGCACATGCCCCAGTTGCGAAGCCCGCGCCAGCACATCGGCCAGTTTTTGCGCCATGTTTTCATGATCCCAGAAGTCGCACAAAAAGCCGTTTACGCCGTCCTGCACCACTTCGCGCACGGGCGGCGTGTCTGACGCCACGACCAGTGAGCCGCAGGCCATGGCCTCAAGCAAACCGGTGGAAAACACATGCGGCGCCGCCAGATACACATGCGCGGTGGAATGTTGCAACATGGCCCGGTATTCTTTGAGCGAACGCGCGCCAAGCAGGTGCACACGCGCCCGGAAGCTCTGGTCAATACCCAGAATATCCACCGCGCGGCGCATGGCCTTGCCAGTCTCGGAGCATTCGGATGGCGTATCTGCGCCGTTGCCCGGCTTGCGTCCGGTCTGGGCAATATCAAGCCAGGCCAGCACCACCAAACAGTTTGGACGCAATTCAAGCAGACGCGGCAGGCACTTGCGGAACTGGTCAAAGCCGCGCGCGGGGTCGTGCATGGGGCCGCAAAAGGTCACCAGCTCATTGCTTGCGCATCCCCAGGAATCAGCAACGCCATCGCCGGTGGCATCGCCATCCTTTTTTTCCTCGCCGGGCATAAAAAAGCGCGTGTTGATGCCGCTGGGCACAACCTTTATGTCGCGTTGCAGCGCGGGGGGGTACTGGGCGCGTTGCCAGAGGGAGGAGGTAACGCCAAGCTGGCATTCGCCCAGCGCGTTGTATTCCCACAGATTGCAAACCCGCAGGGGGGCAAAATCCGCCGGGGGGCGAGGGTTGCCACGTGTAAAAAAGCAATGGCTCTCGCCGTTGTTGTAAAACCAGTCGCCCTGAGCCACA
>VSSQ01000089.1_pt1 | contig 117232 bp, 115 predicted proteins | sample 4763081 | NCBI WGS metagenome assembly VSSQ01 (sample SAMN12137344, study PRJNA551015) | bioreactor metagenome | isolation source: SDC9 anaerobic chlorinated ethene degrading culture | place: USA: Knoxville, Tennesee | collected 2015-01-01
GCCCAGCCACAAGCCATCCCGTTCAGTGCGTCACGGCCATATGCGATTCCCCTGAAGTAGCGCTGGAAACACGATCGCGTTGTAGATCTGGAAATCAATCAGATGCGACCTGATCTTGAAAAGATCGGGTAGGTATTTCTGCGTCCAAAGAATCTTCTTGTCCAGGCTGGGCATCGCCTCGATCAGCCGGGCAGCCAACTCCTTGGACTTGGCGCGCAGTCCTAGACGGCAGGCGTCCAGATAATCCTCGGACAGGCCGTCAAGCGCCCTGGAAGGATCCGTTTGCTTGCTCATGCCACCCCTCCGAACAGTGTGGCCACTTCACACAGTGACAGCACACAAGCCCCCTCAAAAATGCGCCTTCGGCTCATCCGGCTTGCCCGCCGCCAGTGCCAGCAGCCCGCCCACCAGACAGAACCCGATCGGGAACATCGTGAAGACGCCGAAACCGAAGGCGTAATACATCAGCCCGCCGCCCGCGAGCATCAGTGCCCCACCCCAAAGCGCGCGGATCTTCGCCATCGCCCCGCCGGCGATCGCCAGCAGCGGCGAGAGGAAGCTCGCGAAGCGGATCAGACCCGGGTCCTCGACCCGCCCGAACATGTCGCCCACCTCGGCATGGGTGCGCACCACCTCGGTGTAGCCATAGCCGAAAAACCCCACGATCAGGGCGATCAGCCCGCCGATGATGCCCAGCACCAGGGCCGCGTTGCGCATTGCCTGTCTCCCCGGGCCGGCGCGGCCCCTGGGCCTGACATAGGACCTTGCCCCCCGCCCCCGCAAGGGGCTGGTCTCGGGGCGCGGCGCGCTCTAGGCTCGGGCGAGCCCGCGACAGGAGGCACCGATGCACCCGACCCCACGCGATTACCCAGAGGCCCGCGGCGGCTGCCAGTGCGGCGCGGTGCGCTTCACGATTTCCGCAGGCCCGGGCGCCACCGGGATCTGCCACTGCCGGATGTGCCAGCGCGCGACCGGCAACGCTTTCGCACCGCTCTACGAAGTGCCGGGCGACCGCGTGACCTGGCAGGGGCAGGCCGCGGAATGGGCAAGCTCGAACATCTCCTGCCGCGGTTTCTGTCGGGCCTGCGGCACACCGCTCTACATGCGCACCGACGACACCTACGAGTTCATGGCGGGGTGCCTGCACCCCGACTTCCCCTTCGTTCCGCAGGATCAGGGCGGGATCGAGTCGCGCCTGGAATGGCTCGATACGCTGCCAACCCTGCCGGCGCATACCACGCGCGAGAAATGGCTCGCCATGGTGACCTCGTACCAAGCCGAGGAAGACTGATGCCCAAGCGCCTACGCCTGACCCGCCGCTTTCCGGTCTCGCTGACGAATGACGCCTATCGCGTGCTGCACCGGTTCGCGGCCGAAGCGGGACTGACCCCCGACGAGGCGCTGGTCTTCCTGTTCGAGCATTTCGGCTCGGTCACCCATCACGAGAACCTGACCGCCCGGCTGCGCCTGTTCAAGGCCGAGCTCGAGGATCGCAAGGCCTGAGCGGGCGCCGGCGGCACGGTCGGAAGGTGAGTATTTGGGCCAAGAAAAAGCACCAGGGGCAGCCTGTGCGCCCCGGCCACGGGAATCGGTCCAATTCCACGGTGAGAGCTTCACGCGCGACCGGGGCGGCTTTTCCTTGGGCGGTCATCGGCTCTCCAGCCTGTACCGCACCACCAGCGTGGCAGGTGCTGTTGAAGAAAGTCTTACCGGCGCTTTTTCTTGGCCTAAATACTCACTGCGACGTCCCCGACGCAGCGTCCCGGCCTGGTGACGTTGCGCCACATCCGGGCCTGGGGACTTACGCGCACGTCAATTCGTTGCCAATATGACCAGGATCTTGGGAGGGATCGCATGACCGCCACGCTTTACTGTTTCGGGGAATCGGGCAACGCCTACAAGGCCGCGCTGACCATGGCCCTTGCGGGCTATGACTGGACCCCGGTCTGGGTCGATTTCTTCCATGGCGGCGCGCGGCGCCCCGAGTTCCTGGCGCTGAACGAAATGGGCGAGGTGCCGGTCTTCGTCGAGGACGGCCTCACCCTGACGCAATCGGCGGTGATCCAGCTCCATGTCGCCGAGCGCAGCGGCAAGCTGATGACGGGCGACCGCGACGAGATCCTGCGCTGGCTCTTCTGGGACAACCACAAGGGCAGCGCACAATTCGGCACGCTGCGCTTCCTGATGAACTTCCTGCCCGAGGAGAAGCGCCCCGCCGAGGCGATCCGCTGGCTCTCGGGCCGGGTGCAGGCGGCGCTGACGACGCTCGAGCATCACCTCGAGGGCCGCGACTGGATGGCGGGCAATGCCCCCAGCCTCGCCGACACCGCCTGCTGCGGCTACCTTTATTACCCCGAGCCCTTCGGGTTCGAGCGCGACCGTTTCCCCGCGATTTCCGCCTGGCTCGACCGCATCGCGGCCCTGCCCGGCTGGAAGCACCCTTACGAGATGATGCCCGGCAACCCTGCCGACCGGGCCTGAGGAGGAACCATGACCGAAGCCTATATCTATGACGCCTGCCGCACGCCGCGCGGCAAGGGCCGCCCGGACGGCAGCCTGCACGAGGTGACCTCGGTCGCGCTGTCGGCGCGGCTCTTGAATGCGGTGAAAGAGCGCAACGGGCTCGAGGGCCACGTCGTCGAGGACGTGATCTGGGGCAATGTCACCCAGGTCGGCGAGCAGGGCGGCTGCCTCGCGCGGTCTGCGGTGCTGCTGTCGGATCTCGACGAGCGGATCCCTGGCCTTGCGATCAACCGCTTCTGCGCCTCCGGCATGGAGGCGGTGAACCTCGCCGCGAACCAGGTGAAGGCCGGCGCGGGCCAGGCCTATATCGCCGGCGGCGTCGAGATGATGGGCCGCGTCGCCATGGGCTCGGACGGCGCCGCGATCGCGGTCGATCCGTCGCTCGCGATGAAGACCTATTTCGTGCCGCAGGGGATTTCGGCCGACATCATCGCCACCGAATACGGCTTCACCCGCGAGCAGGCCGACGCGCTTGCCGTCGAAAGCCAGCGCCGCGCCGCCGAGGCCTGGGCCGAGAACCGCTTTGCCAAATCCATCGTGCCGGTGCGGGACCAGAACGGCCTCGTGATCCTCGATCATGACGAGTTCATGCGGCCGCAGACCACGATGGAAAGCCTTGGCGCGCTGAAACCCTCGTTCAAGGACATGGGCGAGGTGATGCCGGGCTTCGACAAGGTGGCGATGCTGAAATATCCCCATCTCGACCACATCAACCACATCCACCACGCCGGCAACTCCTCGGGCATCGTCGATGGCGCGGCCGCCGTGCTGATCGGCAACAAGGAATTCGGCATCGCCCACGGGCTGAAGCCGCGCGCCCGCATCCGCGCCACGGCGAAGATCGGCACCGACCCGACGATCATGCTGACCGGCCCCGTCCCGGTGACCGAGAAGATCCTGCGCGAGAGCGGCATGTCGATCAAGGACATCGACCTTTTCGAGGTGAACGAGGCCTTCGCCGCGGTGGTGCTGCGCTTCATGCAGGCCTTCGACGTCTCGCCCGACAAGGTCAACGTGAACGGCGGCGCGATGGCCTTCGGCCACCCGCTCGGCGCCACCGGCGCGATGATCATCGGCACGGTGCTCGACGAGCTCGAGCGGCGCGACCTGTCGACCGGCCTTGCGACGCTGTGCATCGCGTCCGGCATGGGCGCCGCCACGATCATCGAGCGCGTCTGATGCCGAAGCTCGACCTTGCCAAGGCGCCGGTGAAGACCGGCTCGCTCTACCCGGCGCCTTACGCCGGGCAGATGGCGGGGCGCTCCTCGATCCGGCTCGGCGATCTCGCCGGGCTGACCCAGTTCGGCGTGAATATCGTCACGCTCGAACCCGGTGCCGTGGCCTCGCTGCGGCACTGGCACCTGAACGAGGACGAGTTCGGCATGGTGCTCGAGGGCGAGCTGATCCTCGTCGAGGACGAGGGCGAGACCGTGATGCGCCCGGGCGAGTGCGCGGCGTGGAAGGCGGGGGTGGCGAACGGCCATCGTTTCGTCAACCGCTCCGACGCGCCCGCGCGCTTCCTGATCGTCGGATCGAAGGCCACCGAAGAGGTCGCCACCTATTCCGACGTCGACATGCAACTGCACATTGCGGGCGGCAAGGCCCGCTTCACCTATCAGGACGGCAGCGATTGGGCGGGCCCCCGCGACCTCGCGCCGAAGGGAGAGAGAAATGGCTGATTTCACCTACGAGCTCGGTGCCGACGGCGTCGCCGTCATCACCTGGGACGTGCCCGGCAAGTCGATGAACGTGATGAGCCTCGAGGGCTTTGCGCTTCTCGACAGCTTCATCGACAAGGCCCTGGCCGACGCGGCCGTGAAGGGCGTCGTCATCACCTCGGGCAAGAAGGACTTTGCCGGTGGCATGGACCTGAACGTCATCGCGCAGATGCGCGAGGGCGGCGCGCAGGCGATCTTCGAGGGCGTGATGCAGATGCACAAGGTCCTGCGCAAGATCGAGCGCGCGGGCATGGACCCGAAGACGCTGAAGGGCGCCAAGCCGATCGCCGCGGCGCTGCCGGGCACCGCGCTTGGCATCGGGCTCGAGCTGCCGCTCTCGACCCATCGCATCTTCGCCGCCGACAATCCGAAGGCGAAGATCGGCCTGCCCGAGATCATGGTCGGCATCTTCCCGGGCGCGGGCGGCACCACCCGCCTCGTGCGCAAGATGGGCGCGATGGTCGCGGCGCCGTTCCTGCTGGAAGGCAAGCTGAGCGATCCGAAGAAGGCCCGCGCGGCCGGCATCATCGACGAGGTGGCCGAGGACCCGGTCGCCGCGGCGAAGGAATGGGTGCTGAACGCCAAGGACGCCGATCTGGTGAAACCCTGGGACGCGAAGGGCTACAAGATGCCCGGCGGCGCGCCCTATCACCCGGCGGGCTTCATGACCTTCGTCGGTGCCTCGGCGATGGTGCACGGCAAGACCATGGGCGTCTATCCGGCGGCCAAGGCGCTGCTCAGCGCGGTCTATGAAGGCGCGCTCGTGCCCTTCGACCAGGCGCTGAAGATCGAGGCGCGCTGGTTCACCAACGTGCTGATGAACCCGTCCTCGACGGCGATGATCCGCTCGCTCTTCATCAACAAGGAAGCGCTCGAGAAGGGCGCGAACCGGCCGAAGGTCGCCGACCAGACGGTGAAGAAGGTGGGCATCCTCGGCGCCGGCATGATGGGCGCGGGCATCGCCTATGTCTCGGCCAACGCCGGCATCGAGGTGGTGCTGATCGATAGCACGATCGAGGCGGCCGAGCGCGGCAAGGCCTATTCGACCGGGCTCCTCGACAAGGGCATCTCGCGCAAGAAGGTGACTGAGGAGAAGAAGGCCGAGGTGCTCGCGCGCATCACCGCCACCACCGATTACGCCGCCCTTGCGGGCTGTGACCTGGTGGTCGAGGCGGTGTTCGAGGACCCGACCGTGAAGGCCGGCGTCACCGCGCAGGCCGAGGCGGTGATCCCCGAGGACGCGATCTTCGCCACCAACACCTCGACCCTGCCGATCTCGATGCTGGCGAAGGCCAGCAAGCGCCCCGAGCAGTTCATCGGCATCCACTTCTTCTCGCCGGTCGACAAGATGCTTCTGGTCGAGATCATCAAGGGCGCGAAGACCGGCCCGGTCGCGGTGGCGAAGGCGCTCGATTTCGTGCGCCAGATCCGCAAGACCCCGATCGTCGTCAACGACGCGCGCTTCTTCTACGCCAACCGCTGCATCATCCCCTATATCAACGAGGGGATCCGGATGCTGGCCGAGGGCGTGAGCCCCACGCTGATCGAGAACGCGGCAAAGCTTGTCGGCATGCCGCTCGGGCCGCTGCAGCTGGTGGACGAGACCTCGATCGATCTGGGCGTGAAGATCGCCAAGGCGACCAAGGCCGCCATGGGCGATGCCTATCCGGACGCGGCGGTGGACGAGGTGATCTTCTGGATGGCCGATCAGGGTCGTCTTGGCCGCAAGAACAAGGCGGGCTTCTACACCTATGACGAGGCCGGCAAGCGCGGCGGGTTCTGGGACGGGCTTGCCCCCAAGTATCCCGAGGCCGCCGAACAGCCCGACCTCGCCGAGGTACAGCATCGTCTGCTGATGGCGCAGGTGCTGGAAGCGGTGCGCGCCTTCGAGCAGGGCGTGCTCGAGGACATCCGCGAGGGCGACGTCGGCGCCATCCTCGGCTGGGGCTTCGCGCCGTGGTCGGGCGGCCCGTTCAGCTGGCTCGACATCCTCGGTGCGCCGCGCGCGGCCGAGATCTGCGACGATCTCACCGCCCGCTTCGGCGCCCGGTTCGAGACGCCGGCGCTGCTGCGCGATCTCGCCGCGACCGGCGAGAGCTTCTATGGCCGCTACGGCTCGGGCATCGCGGCGGAGGCCGCCTGAGCCGACGCGCAACGCAATGACAGACGCCGGGGGCCTGACGGTCCCCGGCGTTTTCCGTTTCTCAGAAGCTGTAGCCGAAACGCGCAATATCCTCGGCGCAGATCTGCGCCACGAGCTCGGCCTCGCGGTCGCCGTAATAGGGCCGCCAGTCGCGCCCCCGCGCCGAGGCATTCGCCCGCTCGAGCGGCGTGAGGCGAAAGCCCAGATGCGCCTCGAGCGGCGGCGCATCCTCGTCGAAATGCTCGAGCCGCAGGAAGGCACGGGCGCAGTCGCTGCCGTCCGCCAGCCGCAGATAGCTGCCATAGGGCGCACCCCCGATCGAGGCGCGGGTGAAGGGATGGGCAAGGAAGGCCGCGAAATCGAGCCTCTGCGCCAGGCCGACCGCAGGATGCGCGAAGCGCTGCGCCCGCAGCCAGGCGTAATAGCTGACCATCCGGTCCCAGGGGTTGCGCACCAGCGTGAAGGTGAACCAGTCGCGCGCCTCGGCCTCGGTATAAAGCCCGACGCCATCCGCCAGCGTCGCGTGTTTCCACAGCCGCCCCGCCGTCTGCACGCCCGCAAGCCGCCCACGCCGGCGTCGCGCCTTGGGCGTGTCGCCGACCAGGATATCGTCCGCCCGCGCCCGTGCCTCGAGCGCCAGCGCAAGCGCCGTGCCCCCGGTTTTCGGGATATGGACGAAGATGAAACGGCGGCCGGGCGAAACGATCATGGCACCAGCCTAGCGCCTTGGCGCGGGCGGCAGAAGGGGGGTGAGCGCTGCGCCCGGGCTGCTAGCGCAACCAGAAAATGACGTAACGTAAACTTTCGCGTGACGTGCACCGCGCCCCCTTCCCTTTCGCGCAACAGTTGCCAATGATCGCGGAAATTTTGCGGAATATTTCACAATCTGACGACCGGGGAGGAGAACCGATGGGTTGGCTTGCAGACGAAACAGGGCTCGACAAATGCGCGGCGAACTTCGTGCCGCTGACGCCGCTGTCGCATCTGAACCGCGCGCTCGAGGTCTTTCCGGAACGCATTGCACTCGTCTACGGCACGACCCGGCGCAGCTATGTCGAGTTCCACGCCCGGGTGAGCCAGCTCGCCTCGGCGCTGAAGGAACGCGGCATCGTCCCGGGTGATGTGGTGGCGGCGATCCTGCCGAACAGCGCCCCGCAGGTCGAGGCGCATTTCGGCGTGCCCGCCTGCGGCGCGATCCTGAACGCGATCAACACCCGGCTCGACGTCGACACCGTCACCTATATCTTCGAGCATTCCGGCGCGAAGATGGTGCTGGTCGACACGCAGTTCCTGAAGCTCGCCGAGGATGCGGTGAAGCAGATGCACGGCACGCCGCCGCAGATCATCGAGGTCGCCGACCCCGAGCATGGCTTCGCGGCGGGCGGCCATTACCTCGAATATGAAGAGTTGGTCGCCATGGGCGATCCGATGTTCGACTGGATCATGCCGCAGGATGAATGGGAGAGTATCGCGCTCAACTATACCTCGGGCACCACCGGCAAGCCGAAGGGCGTGGTCTATCACCACCACGGCGCCTATCTCGCCACCATGGGCAATGCGATCTCGTGGCAGATGCAGCTCTACCCGGTGCTGCTGACGATCGTGCCGCTGTTCCACTGCAACAGCTGGACCCACCCGTGGATGATGCCGATGCTGGGCGGCACCACGGTTTGCTGCCGCGACGTCACCGCAAAGGCGATCTATGACGCGATCGCCGACGAGGGCGTGACCCATTTCGCCGGCGCGCCGATCGTGCTGAACACGCTCATCAACTGCAAGGACAGCGACCGCCGCCCCTTCGACCATGTGGTCGAGGTGTTCACCGCCGGCGCGCCGCCGCCCGCCGCGACGCTCGCCGCGATCGAGCCGCTCGGCTTCAACGTGACCCAGGTCTATGGCCTGACCGAGGTCTACGGCCCCGCCACCGTCTGCACCTGGAAGCCCGAATGGAACGGCATCGAGGGCGAGGAGCGCGCCGAGATCAAGGCCCGCACCGGCGTGCTGATGCCGATGATGGAAACCATCACCGTGCATGACCACGGCCACGAGGTCGCCCGCGACGGCGTCCATCTGGGCGAGATCGTGATGCGCGGCAACTCGGTGATGAAGGGCTATTTCAAGAACCCGCAGGCGACGCAGGAGGCCTTCGAGGGCGGCTGGTTCCGCTCGGGCGACATCGCCTTCATGCACCCCGATGGCTATATCAAGATCACCGACCGCGCGAAGGACATCATCATCTCGGGCGGCGAGAACGTCTCCTCGGTCGAGGTCGAGGGCGTGATCGCGGCGCATCCCGCCGTGTCGCTGGCCTCGGTCGTCGCCAAGCCCGACGAGAAATGGGGCGAGGTGCCCTGCGCCTTCGTCGAGCTCAAGGACGGCGCCACGGCGACCGACAAGGAGATCATCGCCTTCTGTCGCGAGCGTCTGGCCGGCTTCAAGACGCCGAAGCGCGTGGTCTTCGCCGACCTGCCCAAGACCTCGACCGGCAAGATCCAGAAATTCGAGCTGCGCGCCGTCGCGAAGCTGCTCGACTGACGGGCCATCGCGTTCACGAACCGGGCGCCGGGGGGCTCACTGCCCCCCGCGCTTCTTTCCGCCCTGCGATTGACCCCGGACCCCGATTCGCTATCCTGCCCGAAACAAGGCAGACCCGGACCGGATGACCGCACTCAAGCAATATCTGAGGCTCGAAGCCCCCGGCATCTGGCGCGAGGGGGCCGAGGCACAGCGACGCGCGGTGATCGTCTCCTTCGGCGACGCGACGCTGGTGATCGCCGACGACCGCTCGGCGCGCGCGCTCGCGCATTGGTCGCTGGCCGCGCTGGTGCGGCTCAACCCCGGCAAGCGGCCCGCGCTTTATGCCCCTTCCGAGGAACCGGGCGAGGAACTCGAGATCGAGGACGCCACCCTGATCGACGCGATCGAGAAGGTGCAGCGCGCGATCGAGGCCCGCCGCCCGCATCCGGGCCGGCTGCGCGGGATGCTGACCGCGGGGGCCGTCGGCGTGGTGGCACTTGGCGTGCTGCTGTGGCTGCCCGGTGCGCTGACCGCGCAGGCCGCCCGCGTCGCGCCGATGGCGAAGCGCACCGAGATCGGCCGCGCCGTGCTGGTCGATCTCGAACGCGCGACGGGGGCCGCGGCCTGTCACTCGAAGGCGGGTGATGCCGCGCTCGCCGCGCTGGCCGAGCGCCTGCCCGACACCGCGCAGGTCGCCGTGCTGCCGCGCGGGCTGACCGGCGGGCGACGCCTGCCAGGCAAGATCGTCGCGCTTGGCCGCGACACGATCTCGGGCCCGGACACGCCCGAGGTCGCCGCCGGCGCGGTGATCGAGGCGAACCTTGCCGCCGCCGGGCGCGACCCGTTGCTCGATTTCCTCCGCTGGGCGGGGGTGCGTTCGGCCTTCAGCCTGCTGGTGACCGGCGAGCTGCCCCGCGATGCGGTCTCGGGCTATGGCGCGCATCTGCTCGACACCGCGCCGCCGCTGCCACCCGAAGCGGCGCTGCTGGCGGCCTTTGGCGCGGCGGGGGTGTCCTCGACGCCCTGGGCCTATGCCCGCGACGCGTCGGGCGAAAGCGTGCTTAGCCTGATCGAGGCCGATCCGTTCAAGGGCCGGCCCGCGCCCGAGCCGGTGCTCGCCGACGAGCAATGGGTGGCGCTGCAGGGGATCTGCGACTGACGAAAAAGGCGGCCCGATGGCCGCCTTATGCCGGTCGGATGGAGGGTCGCTCAGCGCAGGATCGCGTCGCCGAAGCCCGCCGCGCGCACGCGGCCAAGCGCCGCGCCGGCATCGCCCCCCGGCATCGGGCCGGCATAGACGATCATCATCGGCTTGCCCGAGCGGGTGATCCGCGCACTCGACACCGGCAGGCCAAGGGCGCGCAGCCGCGCCTTCGCGGCCTCGGCATTGCCGGCCACGCCAAAGGTGCCGACCTGCACATAGCGCGCGGCCGCGGCGGCCCCGGGCGCCGCCACCGGCGCCACCGGCGCCACCGATTTCGTCGAGGGCCGGGCCGAGACCGGCAGCACCTGTGCCGCCTCGCGATACTGCACCATCGGCGTCGACACGATCACCCGCGCGCTGGCGGGGGTGGTGGCGGTCAGCGTCTGCGCCGGCACCTGATTGGTCCAGACCTGCGCCTGCTGCACGTCGCCCGTGCTTGCCCGCGGGCCGCGATAGGGGTTCAGCCGGCCGTCGTCGAAGGCAGGCTTGTAACCCGAGGGGCCGACCTTCGTCGCCACGATCACCGGGGCAAGGGTCGTCGGCCCGGCCGGATGGCGCAGATAGACCGCATCGGGGGCCGGCGCGAGCGTGCCCTGATAGGGGCTCGAGGCGGCATAGCCCTGCTGCGCCGTCATCGGCACCGGCGCGATCGGCTGGGTCAGCGGCGCGCGCGAGACGCGCGGCGCGGCGACGGCTCGGCTCGCCCCGGCGACGGGCGCGGTCGAGGCGACGACCAGCCCCGGCACCGCGGCCCGGTTGATGAAGCCCACCGGGTCCTCGGTCTGCGGGCCGCAGCGCACCACGCGGCGCCCGTCCGACAGCGTGTAGCGCTGCGCCACCGGCGACAGGTTCGGGCAGGTCGTGGCGGTGCCCTGCACCGTCTCGGCCGCAACGATGGTCACCGGCGCGCCATAGGGGGCGGGCGTCACAGCAGGCGACGATGCGGCCGCGCCGCTCCAGTCGCCGCCAAGCGCATAGGGCGAGACATAACGGCCGGGCGCGGACGCCGCGGCGGTCCGGACCGGGCCGGGTGCCGGCGCCGCAACCGGAGGCGCGGGCATCGCCGCCGGTGCCGGTGCCGCCGAACGGCCGATCCGCGGTGGCGTTGTGGTGAGCGCGATCGTCGGCATCGGTGTGCCGACACCGGGCGTCGGCGCGAAGGGCGAGGCAGCGCGCATCGGCCGCGCCGGGACCGCCGGGACCGCCGGGGCGGGCGCCGGCGTCGGGGCCGCGGCCACCCTGGCCGGGGCCTTTGCGGGCGTGGTCATGGGAGCAGCAGGGGCGGGCGCAGGCACCGGCGCAGCCTTCGCCACGTCGAGCACCTTGGCGCCGGCGGGCAGCGTCGGCTTGTAGCCGCACAGCTGCTTGCGGTCGCGCCCGATCCGCGGCACCCAGTTTACGCTGCCGCCGTATCCTGCGCGGACAAAGACGCAGCCGGCACTGTCGACATATTGTCGTCCCTGGTAGGAGGGCGGCGGCACTTCCGTCGGCCCGTTGGTCTCGAGCCCCGCCCATGCGGCCGGGGCCCCAAGCACCGCCATCAGCAGCGTCGTCGTCAGAACCCCGCCAAACCGCATCATTACCCCCAAATCACCTCTTAGGGAAAATGACGCAGGATTGCCCGCGAGTAAAGGAAAAAGGCCTTATTTTGTGCCGAACATGCGGTCGCCCGCATCCCCTAGACCCGGCACGATATAGCCGTGATCGTTCAGGCATTCGTCGATCGACGCCGTGACGATCGGCACATCCGGATGCGCCGCGCGCATCCGCGCAATGCCCTCGGGGGCGGCAAGCAGGCACAGGAAGCGGATGTTCTTCGCGCCCTGCGCCTTGATCAGATCGACCGCCGCGACCGAGCTGTTGCCGGTGGCAAGCATCGGATCGACGACGATCACCATCCGGTCCTCGAGCATGTTCGGCACCTTGCAGTAATACTGCACCGGCTGCAGCGTCTCGGGGTCGCGGTACAGGCCGACAAAGCCCACCCGCGCCGCCGGGATCAGCTCGAGTATACCGTCGAGAAGGCCATTGCCCGCCCGCAGGATCGAGATCAGCGCAAGTTTCTTGCCCTCGAGGATCGGCGCCTCCATCTTGCACAGCGGCGTGTCGATCGTCTTCGTCGTCAGCTCGAGCCCGCGGGTGACCTCATAGGCCAGAAGCAGGCTGATCTCGCGCAAAAGCTGGCGGAAACCCGCGGTCGACGTGTCCTTCTCGCGCATCAGCGTGAGCTTGTGCTGCACCAGCGGGTGGTCGACCACCGTCACGAATTCGTCCATGGCATCCCTCAGTCTTGTTCTTGCAAAAAGCTGTGCCCGGGTCCCGCGGCGCGCAAACCGAGATGCGCCGCGACCGAGGCTCCGACGTCCGAATAGGCCACCTGCCCCACCGACCGCAAGCCGACACCGTGTCCCAGCACCGGCACCCGCTCGCGGGTGTGGTCGGTGCCGTGCCAGCTCGGATCGTTGCCATGGTCGGCGGTGAAGATCGCCAGATCGCCCGGCCGCAGCCGCGCGAGAAAGCGGCCGGCCTGCGCGTCGAACCATTCGAGCGCCCGGGCATAGCCCGCAACGTCGCGGCGGTGGCCATAGAGGCTGTCGAATTCGACGAAATTCGCGAAGGTCAGGCTGCCCTCCTCGGCCTCGTCCGCCAGCCGCAGCAGGTGGTCCATCAGGTCGGCGTCATTCTTGCCCTTGTGCAGCGCGCTGATGCCGCGATGGCTGAAGATGTCGCCGATTTTGCCGATCGCGTGGGTGGTGCGGCCGGCGTCAAAGGCCCAGTCGAGCAGCGTCGGCGCCGGCGGTTCGATCGCGAAATCGCGCCGGTTCGGGGTGCGCACGAAATTGCCCGGGCGGCCGACGAAGGGCCGCGCGATCACCCGGCCGACCTTCATCGCATGCAGCCGCGGCGCGATATCGCGGCACAGCTGCAACAGGCGGGCAAGGCCGAAGGTCTCTTCATGCGCGGCGATCTGGAACACGCTGTCTGCCGAGGTATAGCAGATCGGCCAGCCGCTGCGCATGTGCTCCGCGCCCAGCCGCTCGATGATCGCGGTGCCGGGGGCGTGGCAATTGCCCAGGATCCCCGCGGTGCCGGCCTGCGCGGCAACGAAGTCGACCAGATCGGGCGGGAAGCTGTTCTCGACCGCGGGGAAATAGTGCCAGTCCCAGGGCACCGGCACACCTGCCAGTTCCCAATGCCCCGAGGGCGTGTCCTTGCCCTTCGAGACCTCGCTTGCTGCGCCCCACAGACCGCGAGGCGGCGCGCCGAGCCCGGGCGGGCACAGCCCCGAGGCCAGTTCCACGGCGGCGCCGAGCCCGAGCGCGTCGAGATGCGGCACCTTCAGCGGGCCCGAGCGCCCCGTCTCGGCCCGCCCCGCGGCGCATTCCGTGGCGATATGACCCACGGTATTGGCCCCGGTGTCGGGGTCGCCGTCGTTGAAGAAACTCGCGGCATCGGGCGCGCCGCCGATGCCGACACTGTCCATCACGATCAGGAAAGCACGGGTCATGCCACATCCTCCGGGCCGATGCGGCCATGGATCAGCGGCGGCTCCTCGGGCATCTCGGCGCTCAGCCCATAGGCCGCGCGCACCGCCGCCACCGCTGCCTCGGCCCTGTCGGCAGTCGTCGCATGGACAAGGGCAAGCGGCTCGCCCGCATCCATCTCCTCGCCGATCACCGCAAGCCCCGACAGCCCGACCGAGGGGATGATCCGGTCGGTGCCGACAAGCCGCCCGCCGCCCAGCCGCACCACCGCCTCGCCAAGCGCGCGCGCATCGACCCGGGTCACGAAGCCCGCGCGCGGCGCCGTCACCGGCACCAGCACCGGGGCCGAGGGCAGCCGGTCGGGATAGCGCTCGACGAAATCGAGCGGCCCGCCAAGCGCCGCGACCATCTTCCCGAAGACCTCGGCCGCGCGCCCGGTCTCGAGCGCATGGTCGATCATCGCGGCGCCGTCGTCCATCGTCTCGGCCTTGCCGGCAAGCACCAGCGCCTCGCCGCCCAAAGCCGCGGTCACGTCCCACAGCGCCTCGTTCACCGCCGATCCGGTCAGCGTCTCCATCACCTCGAGCACCTCGAGCGCATTGCCCGCGGAATGGCCAAGGCTCTGGCTCATGTCGGTGATCAGCGCCGAACAGCGGCAGCCCGCACCATTCGCGGTGGCGACAAGGCTGCGCGCCAGCGCCTCGGCGTCTTCCATCCGCGCCATGAAGGCGCCCGAGCCGACCTTGACGTCAAGGACCAGCCCGTCGAGCCCCGCAGCAAGCTTCTTCGACAGGATCGAGGCGGTGATCAGGTCGATGCTTTCGACCGTGCCCGAGACGTCGCGGATGCCGTAAAGCCGCTTGTCGGCGGGGGCGATCTCGTCGGTGGCGCCGACGATGGCGCAGCCGACCTCGGCCACCACCTTGCGCAGCGCCTCGACACCCGGCAGCGCGCGATAGCCCGGGATCGTCTCCATCTTGTCGAGCGTGCCACCGGTATGGCCCAGCCCGCGCCCCGAGATCATCGGCACGAAGACGCCGCAGGCCGCCAGCGCCGGTGCGAGCAGCAGCGAGACCGAGTCGCCGATGCCGCCGGTCGAATGCTTGTCGATCACCGGGCCGGGCAGATCCCAGTCGAGCACCCGCCCCGAGTCGCGCATCGCCCGTGTCAGCGCCACCCGCCCACCGGCGCCGATGCCCTTCAGGAACACCGCCATCGCGAAGGCGCCCGCCTGTGCATCCGACACCGCCCCCGAGGCAAGTCCCGCAGCAATCCAGGCCGCAGCCTCGGCCGGCAGACCCTGCCCGTCGCGCACGCCGGCGATGATCGAGCGTGCGTCCATCAGGCGTTGTCCATGTGGCTTGCGTCGAAGCGGCCGGGCAGCAATGCACCGATCGTGGTGTCGAGCCGCGCCCCCGAGGTGGTGGCCAGCGTCACCGGCGTCTCGGCACGGCCGAATTCGGCCAGTTTCTGCCGGCAGCCGCCGCAGGGCGGCACCGGGGTCGGGCTGTCGGCGATCACCGCCACCTCGATGAGTTCGGTCTCGCCCGCCGCGACCATCGCCGTGATCGCGCCGGCCTCGGCGCAGGTGCCCTCGGGATAGGCGACATTCTCGACATTCACGCCGCGATAGACCGCCCCCGACTTGCCCCGCACCGCCGCGCCCACCTTGAACCGCGAATAGGGCGCATAGGCGTTCTCGCGCACATCGCGCGCCAGTTCGACAAGGGACATCGGGGCCTCCGGGGGTGATTTGTCCAAAACGGTTCAACTCGCCCGAAGCTTGCGCCGCCTCCCGAAGCGATGCAAGCCGCCATGCAGTGCGCGGGATGCCCCCTTGCGACCTTGCGCCGACGGGCCTATTTGCAGCGACAGGCCGAATAGTTTAAAGCTAAACCAGTTTCAGGGAGGCCCTCATGGACGAGTCACGGCACGAACCCGCGCGTCATCCCGCGCTCGACTACCACGAATTTCCGAAGCCCGGGAAGCTCGAGATCCGCGCGACGAAGCCGCTCGCCAATGGCCGCGACCTGAGCCGCGCCTATTCCCCGGGTGTGGCCGAGGCCAGCCTCGAGATCAAGGCGGACCCGACCACCGCGGCGCGCTACACCGCGCGCGGCAACCTTGTTGCGGTGGTGACGAACGGCACCGCGGTGCTGGGCCTTGGCAACATCGGCCCGCTCGCCGCGAAGCCGGTGATGGAGGGCAAGGCGGTCCTGTTCAAGAAATTCGCCAATATCGACGCCTTCGACATCGAGCTGGATCAGCCCGACCCGGAAAAGCTGGCCGAAATCGTCTGCGCGATGGAACCCGCCTTCGGCGCGATCAACCTCGAGGACATCAAGGCCCCCGACTGTTTCATCGTCGAGAAGATCTGCCGCGAGCGGATGAACATCCCGGTGTTCCACGATGACCAGCACGGCACCGCGATCGTGGTCGGCGCCGCGGTGACGAACGCACTGCGGATCTCGGGCAAGAAATTCGACGAGATCAAGATCGTCTCGACCGGCGGCGGCGCCGCCGGCATCGCCTGCCTGAACATGCTGCTGAAGCTCGGCGTGAAGCGCGAGAACGTCTGGCTGTGCGACATCCACGGCCTCGTCTACGAAGGCCGCGCCGAGGACATGAACCCGCAAAAGGCGGCCTATGCGCAGAAGTCCGACCTGCGCACGCTCGATGACGTGATCGGTGGCGCCGACATGTTCCTCGGCCTCTCGGGCCCCGGTGTGCTGAAACCCGAACATGTGGCAAAGATGACGGCGCGCCCGATCATCTTCGCGCTGGCGAACCCCACCCCCGAGATCCTGCCCGACGAGGTGCGCTCGGTCGCCCCCGACGCGATCATCGCCACCGGCCGCTCGGATTTTCCGAACCAGGTCAACAACGTCCTGTGCTTCCCCTTCATCTTCCGCGGCGCGCTCGACGTCGGGGCGACGACGATCAACGACGAGATGCAGATCGCCTGCATCGAGGGCATCGCGGCGCTTGCCCGCGTCACCACCTCGGCCGAGGCGGCGGCGGCCTATCGCGGCGAGAAGATGACCTTCGGCCCCGATTACCTGATCCCGAAACCCTTCGATCTGCGGCTGATCGGCGTCGTCTCCTCGGCGGTGGCGAAGGCCGCGATGGAGACCGGCGTCGCCACCCGCCCGATCGAGGACCTCGCCGCCTACAAGCGCGCGCTCGAGGGCTCGGTGTTCAAGTCGGCCCTGCTGATGCGCCCGGTGTTCGAAGCGGCCGCCACCGCCTCGCGCCGGATCATCTTCGCCGAGGGCGAGGACGAGCGCGTGCTGCGCGCCGCGCAGGCGATGATCGAGGAGACCACCGACCGGCCGATCCTGATCGGCCGCCCCGAGGTGATCGAGGCGCGGCTTGACCGCATCGGTCTGCCGCTGCGGCCGGGCGCCGATTTCGAGGTCGTCGACCCGAACAACGACCCGCGCTATCGCGACTATTGGGAGACCTATTACCGGCTGATGGCGCGGCGCGGCGTCACCCCCGACCTTGCCCGTGCGATCCTGCGCACCAACACCACCGCGATCGCGGCGATCGCCGTTCATCGCGGCGACGCCGACAGCATGATCTGCGGCACCTTCGGGCAATATCTGTGGCACCTGAACTATATCCGTCAGGTGCTGGCGCGTGACGGGCTGCACCCGGTCGGCGCGCTGAGCCTGATGATCCTCGAGGACGGGCCGCTGTTCATCGCCGACACCCATGTCCACCACGAACCGACGCCCGAGGAGATCACCGCCGCGGTGATCGGCGCGGCGCGGCACGTGCGCCGCTTCGGGCTGGCGCCGAAGGTGGCACTGTGCTCGCACAGCCAGTTCGGCAACCTCGACATCGACTCGGGGCGACGGATGCGGGCAGCGATGGCGCTGCTTGACGCACGCGAGCCCGATTTCGCCTATGAGGGCGAGATGCACATCGACGCCGCCCTCTCGCCCGAGATCCGGCACCGGCTGATGCCGGAAAGCCGGCTCGAGGGCGCGGCGAACGTGCTGATCTTCGGCAATACCGACGCCGCCTCGGGGGTGCGCAACATCCTCAAGGCGAAGGCCGGAGGGCTCGAGGTCGGGCCGATCCTGATGGGGATGGGCAACAAGGCGCATATCGTGACGCCCTCGATCACCACCCGCGGGCTGCTGAACATCTCGGCCCTCGCCGGCACGCCGGTCGCGCATTACGGCTGATCCCGGCCGGCGCGGGGCATCAGCGCCCCGCGCCGGATGCAAAGCGAAGAAACTTTGCAAATTGCGTTATGCCGCTCACGCGGCACCAACAAAAACCACTGCTTTGCAAAAGTTTGCGCAAGCATTGACCAAGGAACTGCAAAATTTTCCGGTCGGAATGTCGCATTCCCCGGTAACAATCTTGCAGGAATCTCTTAGCCTCCGTAACAAGAAAACCAGCTTGGAGGAGGCATACAATGGCATACAAGGACGTCTACGCTGCCTGGCAGGCCGACCCGGAGGGGTTCTGGATGCAGGCGGCGGAGCAGATCGACTGGGTCGAGAAACCCACGAAGGCGCTCTTCGACGAGAAGGCCCCGATCTACGAATGGTTCTCGGATGGCATGGTCAACACCTGCTGGAACGCGGTCGACCGCCATGTTCTGGCCGGTCGCGGCGACCAGATCGCGATCATGCACGAAAGCCCGATCACCCATTCGACCAAGGGCATCACCTATAAAGAACTGCAAAAGCGCGTCGCCTCGCTCGCCGGCGCGCTGCGCATGCGCGGCGTCGAGAAGGGCGACCGCGTCATCATCTACATGCCGATGATCCCCGAGGCGCTCGAGGCGATGCTCGCCTGCGCCCGCATCGGCGCGATCCACTCGGTGGTGTTCGGCGGGTTCGCCGCGCATGAGCTTGCGGTGCGGATCGACGACTGCACGCCGAAGGCGATCATCGCCTCCTCCTGCGGCCTCGAACCGAACCGCGTCGTGCATTACAAGCCGCTGCTTGACGAGGCGATCGACATCGCCACCCACAAGCCCGAGTTCTGCGTGATCTTCCAGCGCGAGCAGGAAGTGGCGAAGCTGATCGAAGGCCGCGACTTCTCCTGGCACGGCTTTCAATATGGCGTGCGCCCGGCCGAATGCGTGGCGGTCGAGGGCAACCACCCCGCCTATATCCTCTACACCTCGGGCACGACCGGCGCACCGAAGGGCGTGATCCGGGCCACCGGCGGCCATCTCGTCGCGCTGAACTGGACGATGAAGAACATCTACAACATCGAGGCGGGCGACCGGTTCTGGGCCGCCTCGGACGTGGGTTGGGTCGTCGGCCACAGCTACATCTGCTATGGTCCGCTGATCGCCGGCGCGACCACCGTGGTGTTCGAGGGCAAGCCCGTCGGTACGCCGCACCCGGGCGTGTTCTGGCGGGTGATCCAGAACAACCGGATCAAGAGCTTCTTCACCGCGCCGACCGCGCTGCGCGCGATCCGGCGCGAGGATCCGAACGGTGACTGGATCAAGCGCTACAAGCTGCACGAGATGCAGGCGCTGTTCCTGGCCGGCGAACGCGCCGACCCGGACACGGTGAAATGGGCGCAGGAGCACCTCGGCGTGCCGGTGATCGACCACTGGTGGCAGACCGAGACCGGCTGGGCGATTGCCGCGAACCCGCTCGGCATCGAATTGCTGCCCACGAAGCTCGGCTCGCCCTCGGTGGCGATGCCCGGCTATGACGTGCAGATCCTCGACGAGGGCGGCCACCCGCTGAAGGATGGCGAGCTCGGCGCGATCGCGATCAAGCTGCCGCTGCCTCCGGGCACGCTGCCGACGCTGTGGAATGCCGAGGACCGCTTCAAGAAGAGTTACCTGAGCCATTTCCCGGGCTATTACGAGACCGGCGACGCGGGCTACAAGGACGAGGACGGCTATCTCTACATCATGGCGCGCACCGATGACGTGATCAACGTCGCGGGCCACCGGCTGTCGACCGGCGCGATGGAGGAGGTGCTCGCCTCGCATCCCGACGTCGCCGAATGCGCGGTGATCGGGGCCGCCGACGAGCTGAAGGGCCAGACCCCGATCGGCTTCCTGTGCCTGAACAAGGGCTGCACCCGCGACGAGAAGGCGATCGTGCGCGAATGCGTCGCCCTCGTGCGCGACCAGATCGGCCCGGTCGCGGCATTCAAGACCGCGGTCGTCGTCGACCGCCTGCCGAAGACCCGCTCGGGCAAGATCCTGCGCGGCACGATGGTGAAGATCGCCGACGGGCAGGACTACAAGATGCCCGCCACGATCGACGACCCGGCGATCCTCGACGAGATCACCGCGGCGCTGAAGTCGATCGGCTACCCGGCGGCATGACCGGACTGGCGGGGCCCGTTCAGGGCTCCGCCGATTTCCGCCGCGTCGCGTGACGGAAAGCACCATTTTCCCCGTAAACATTTTTCCGGATTCTGCTTTTATGATGCAAACCCCGGGCATTCGGGGAAAGGTTTCGACATGAAGACGCATGACACGCCTTCCGTTCCGCCCGGTCCTGCGCCTGATGCGCAGCTGAAACTTGCACAGATGGCCTTGCTCGGGCACGACCTGCGCGCCGCCGTCGCCGATATCCTCGCCGCCCTGCGCCTCGTCAGCCGCGAAAGGCTTGATGATGCCGCGCGGCGCCAGATCGAGCGGGTGCGGATTGCAAGCGACCTCACCGCGCGGCTGCTCGACGAAGGGCTCGTGCTCGTCGCCGCGGAGGCCGAGGCGGTCGGTGCGCAACAGGTGCAGACCGCCCGGCTGCTGCGCGAGCTCGAGATCCGCTGGTCGGGCCATGCCCGCGAAAGGGGCATCACCTTGCAGCTCACCCTCGCCCCCGACATGCCGCCGGTTCTGGTGGTGGATCGGCTGGCGCTGGATCGCGCAGTCTCGAACCTGCTGTCGAATGCGTTCAAATATGCGCGCAGGGGCATGGTGCAGGTTTCCTTCCGCCTGACCCCCGGCGGCTTCCTGCAGATCCGCGTGCGAGACGACGGTCCGGGCTTTCCGCCCGAGCTGCTCGGCCGGCTGCTCGAGCCCGGCCAGCGCGGCTCCACCCCGAACAGGCCCGGCTACGGCCTCGGCCTCGCCATCGCCCGCGACATGGCCGAGCGGCTCGGCGGCCGGATCGAGCTGCACAACCGGCCCGGCGGCGGCGCCACCGTCACGCTGATCGTGCCGATGCTCTCGACCCTGCCGCTGCTCGTCGAGGAGGGACCGACCTTGCCGGATCTGAGCGGGCTGCGCATCCTCGTCGCCGATGACAGCCGCACCCATCAGGCAGTGATCTGCCACATGCTCGACGACATGGGGGCGACCTGCATCACCGCCGACCACGGCCGCGAGGCGCTCGCCCTGCTCGCCGCGCGTGACTACGACCTTGCGGTGATCGACATCGAGATGCCCGAGCTCGACGGCCGTGGCGTCATCGCCGCCCTGCGTGCCAGCGAGGCGCAGCGCCGGTTGCCGGTCCTCGCCTGCACCGCCGACGCCCGGCCCGAGACCCGCGAGGCGCTGCTTGCCATGGGCGCCGACGCGGTGGTGCTGAAACCGCTGATCAGCATTCCGCGCTTCGCCGCGGCGGTCGAGCGCGCCTTGCAGCGCGACCCGCGGCCGCAGCCCGAGCCCGCCAAGACCGACCCGGGCTTCGTCGACGGGCTGCTGATCGTCGACGCGACGCGCTTCGCCCGGCTGCTGGCGATTGCCGGCGAGGATGGCGGGCGCGAGCTGCTGCACCGGCTGCTGGCCGATCTGCGCGGCATCGACGCGCGTCTGCGCGCGGCGCTTGCGGGCACCGACGCTGCGGCGATCCGGCGCGAGATGCATATCCTCACCGCAATCTCGGGCGAACTCGGGGCGCAGTCGCTTTACGACTGCGCCGCCGCGCTCGGCTCCGGCCTGCGCAAGGGCCGGGCCGAGACCACGGCGCTCCTCGGCCATGCGGTCTGCGAGCGGATCGCGCAGCTCATCGCCTTCACCGCCAACGAACTGAGCGCCCGCGAGGACCGGGCGGGAGAATGCCCGTGAACGAAGCCTCCGGCCCGCCGCGCACCGCCGACATCCTGCTGATCGAGGACACGCCCTCGCTCCGGTCGATCTATGACGCGCATCTGCGCAACGCGGGCTTCGTCACCCTCTCGGCCGCCTCCGCTGCCGAGGGGCTGGCGCTGTTTCGCAAGACCGACCCGGCGGTCGTGCTGCTCGACCTGATGCTGCCCGACCGCGACGGCATCGACCTGATGCGCGAGATGCTGGCGCTGCAGCCGCACACCGCGGTGGTGGTGATCACCGCCGACAGCTCGACCGAACGCGCGGTGAAAGCGATGCGCGCCGGGGCGCATGACTTCCTCGTCAAGCCGGTCTCCGAGGCGCAGCTGATGACCACGCTCGGCAATGCCCGCGCCGCGGCCCAGATGTCGCGACCGCAGGCGGTGCCCGGGCGCGAGGCGCCGCTTGCCGGCTTCATCGGCACCTCGGGCCCGATGCGCGCGGTCTATGCCCGGATCCGCTCGGCCGCGCGTTCGATGGCGCCGGTCTTCGTCACCGGCGAGAGCGGCACCGGCAAGGAGCTCTGCGCCCAGGCGATCCACGCGCTCTCGCCGCGCGCCGCGGCGCCCTTCATCCCCCTCGACTGCGGCGCGATCCCGGCCGAGCGCTTCGAATCCGAGCTGTTCGGCCATCTGCGCGGTGCCTTTCCCGGCGCGGTCACCGACCGGCCCGGTGCCGCGGCGCTGGCCGATGGCGGCACGCTGTTCCTCGACGAGATCTGCGATCTCGCCCCCGAGCTGCAGCCGAAGCTGCTGCGCTTCCTGCAAAGCGCGACGATCCAGCCGCTTGGCGCGGCGCGACCACAGCGCGTCGACCTGCGGGTGATCGCCGCCTCGGCGCATGAGCCGCTGCAGGCGGTGCGCGACGGGCGGCTGCGCGAAGACCTCTACTATCGGCTGCGCGTCGTGCCGATCGAGATGCCGCCGCTGCGCCAGCGCCCCGAGGACATCGCCCCCCTTGCCACCGAGATCCTGCGTCGCTTCGCCATCCTCGAGGGCCGCGCCTTCACCCGGCTCTCGCCCGCGGCCGAGGCCGTGCTGCGCGCCCAGCCGTGGAACGGCAATGTGCGCGAGCTGATGAACGTGCTGCGCGCCGCGACCGTGACCCATGACGGCGACGAGCTGACCGAGGAGATGCTGCCCGAGGAGATGCGCTTCCCGGCCGAGCACGCTCCGCCCTGCCCCGGGCTGAACCTGACCACGCTCGCCGGGCGCAGCCTGGCCGAGATCGAGCGGCTGGTGATCGAGGACTGCCTGACCCGGCACGACGGATCAGTGCCGCGCGCGGCGCGCGAGCTCGATGTGGCGCCCTCGACGCTCTATCGCAAGCTCGACACCTGGCGGAAGGATTAGGCGAACTGCTCGCGCATCAGCCGCTCCTCGAGCCCGTGACCGGGGTCGAACAGGATGCGGTGCTGCACCTTCGGCTCGGAACGGATCTCGACCCAGAGCACCGGCTTGACCGAGCGCGAGTCGGCATCGGCCATCACCGGCCGCTTCGCCGGATCGAGCACGTCGAAGCGCACGATCGCCGAGGATGGCAGGATCGCGCCTTGCCAGCGCCGCGGCCGGAAGCTTGCGATGCCGGTCAGCGCCAGCACATCCGAGCCGATCGGCAGAATCGGCCCGTGCGCCGAATAGTTGTAGGCGGTCGAGCCCGCGGGCGTCGACAGGATCGCACCGTCGCAGACAAGCTCTTCCATCCGCAGCTTGCCGTTGACCGAAATGCGCAGCTTCGCCGCCTGCGGCCCGGCGCGCAGCAGCGAGACCTCGTTGATCGCCAGCGCCTCGTGCAGCACCCCGTCGACCGTCATCGCCCGCATCGCAAGCGGGTTGATCACCTCTTCCTCGGCCTGCGCCAGCCGCGCCGGCAGGTCATCCGGGGAATAGTCGTTCATCAGGAAGCCGACGGTGCCGCGGTTCATGCCATAGACCGGCAGCCCCGCCCCGGCGTGCAGGGTCTGCAGCATGAAGCCGTCGCCACCAAGCGCCACGATCACGTCGGCCGCATAGCGCGGCACCTGCCCGTAGCGCTCCACCAGTTCCCCAAGCGCCGCCTGCGCCGCTTCGGCATTGGCTGCAGCGAAATGGATGTGGTTCGGCCTGTTCATCTGCGCCCCCCGGGTTTCCGTCCTGATGTGACAAGCGACGATCGGAAACACAAGACGCGAATGGGGGCACGGATGCCGCGCCAAAACGTCCTGACGTCGTTTTGAGCGCTTTCAGCCTCGGAATTTCTGCGATAAACGGGCCGCGACCATCCCGTTCAGGAGACGCCCATGACCGCCCAACGCGACGCCGGCTTCTTTACCGAAAGCCTTTCCTCCCGCGACCCCGACATCTGGAAATCGATCACCGACGAACTCGGCCGCCAGCGCGACGAGATCGAGCTGATCGCCTCGGAAAACATCGTCTCGAAGGCGGTGATGGAGGCCCAGGGCTCGGTGATGACGAACAAGTATGCCGAGGGCTACCCGGGCAAGCGCTATTACGGCGGCTGCCAGTTCGTCGACGTTGCCGAAAACCTGGCAATCGACCGCGCCAAGCAGCTCTTCGGCTGCGAATTCGTCAACGTGCAGCCGAACTCGGGCAGCCAGGCGAACCAGGGCGTGTTCAACGCGCTGCTCGCGCCCGGCGACACCATCCTCGGCATGAGCCTCGACGCCGGCGGTCACCTGACCCACGGCGCGCGCCCGAACCAGTCGGGCAAGTGGTTCAACGCGATCCAGTATGGCGTGCGCAAGCAGGACAGCCGGCTCGACTATGACCAGGTCCGCGCCCTCGCCCACGAGCACAAGCCGAAGCTGATCGTCGCCGGTGGCTCGGCCATCCCGCGGCAGATCGACTTCGTCGAATTCCGCAAGATCGCGGACGAGGTCGGCGCCTGGCTGATGGTCGACATGGCGCATTTCGCGGGCCTCGTGGCCGGCGGCCAGCACCCCTCGCCCTTCCCGCATGCGGATGTGGTCACCACCACCACCCACAAGACGCTGCGCGGCCCGCGCGGCGGCATGATCCTGACGAACAACGAAGAGATCGCCAAGAAGGTGAACTCGGCGATCTTCCCGGGCATCCAGGGCGGCCCGCTGATGCATGTCATCGCCGGCAAGGCCGTGGCCTTCGGCGAAGCGCTGCGTCCGGAGTTCAAGGACTACGCCAAGCAGGTCGTGCTGAACGCGCAGGCGCTCGCCGACGAGCTGATGAAGGGCGGCCTCGACATCGTCACCGGCGGCACCGACACCCATGTGATGCTGGTCGACCTGCGCCCGAAGGGCGTGAAGGGCAATGCCACCGAGAAGGCGCTCGGCCGGGCCCATATCACCTGCAACAAGAACGGCATCCCGTTCGACCCGGAAAAGCCGACGGTGACCTCGGGCGTGCGTCTCGGCACCCCGGCCGGCACCACTCGTGGCTTCGGCGAGGCCGAGTTCCGCGAGATCGGCCGGCTGATCGTCGAGGTCGTCGACGGGCTCGCCGCGAATGGTGAAGAGGGCAACGTCGAGGTCGAAGAGGCCGTCAAGGCCAAGGTCGCGACGCTGCTCGCCCGCTTCCCGATCTACCCGACGCTCTGATCCCGTCGGCAGATCGCAGGAACGAAAGGCCCCCCGCGCGGGGGCCTTTTTCATGCGCGCCGCTCAGAACAGGCCGCGCAGCCGCCCCACGGCGAGCACCAGTGCCGTGACCACGACGAGGCCGAAGACCACCGAGGCCGCGATCGAGCGCACCAGCCCCTGCACCCGCGCGCCGCCGCCGAGCGGACGCAGGTAATTGACGCAGATGTCATAGGCTTCGGCGATCTCGCCCATGTCGGCTTGCCGCATCATCCGTGGCGAGGCGGCAAGCGCCTCGGCCTCGGCCAGCAGCGCCGCGGCCCGGCGCACCTTGCGCGGCAGCGCGCGGGAGCGGCTTTTGAGCCGGTCGCGCAGCGTGCGTCCCCGCGCCCCCAGCCGTTCAGCCAGAAGCTGCGAGACGCGACCGGTCATCTGACGCAGGGTGATCGGATCCATCGGCGCTCCTCCTGGCGCAAAGCCTAGCCGCGCCGGCGCCCCCGTGCAACGTCCCCACGCAACGCTGCCACTGGAACAGCGGCGCCGGGCGCGCTACCTATGCGCCATGCTGAACGTCATCGCCCATGGCAGCGACACCGAGCTGCCCCCGCTCCTCATCGTCCCCGGCCTCTTCGGCTCCGCCCGCAACTGGGGTGTGGTCGCCAAGCGGCTGTCGGAAAAACGGCTCGTGCTGGCGCTCGACATGCGCAATCACGGCGACAGCTTCTGGTCGGACGAGCATTCCTATGCCGCGATGGCCGAGGATCTGGCCGGGGTGATCGGCCGGCAGGGCCGGGCCTGCGACGTGATGGGCCACTCGATGGGCGGCAAGGCGACGATGATGCTGGCGCTGACCCGTCCCGGGCTGGTGAACCGCATCGTGGTCGCCGACATGGCGCCGGTGAACTACGATCACGGCGTCGCGCATGGCTATCTGATCGACGCGATGCAGTCGATGCGGATCGACGACATCACCTCGCGCTCGGAGGCCGACCGGCGGCTGAGCGAGCGGGTGCAGGATCCCTCGACGCGCGCCTTCCTGCTGCAGTCGCTCGAGCTGCGCAACGGCCCGGTGCGCTGGAAGTTCAACCTCGAGGCGCTGAAGAACAGCCTCGACGGCATCCTGGCCTGGCCCGAGCCGCTGCCCGCCACCGCCCACCCCTTCGCCGGGCCGGCGCTGTTCCTTTACGGCAAGAACTCGGCCTATGTCCGGCCCGAGTATCACGCGCCGATCCGGGCGCTGTTTCCGAAGGCCGAGTTCCAGGGCATCGAGGGGGCGGGGCACTGGCTGCATGCCGAGCGCCCGCGCGAGGTCGAGGCCGCGGTCGAGGCCTTCCTGTCGCGCTGAGGACGGCGGACAGGAGAAGGGCCGCCCCGGTTGCCCGGAGCGGCCCCTTGCGTCGACGGAGAGGGTCACAGACGCGCGGTGCGCATCCGGTCGATGATATTGGTCTTGGCGACGAACTGCTGGTAGAGCGCGCCGACGACATGCAGGCCGATCAGCACGAGCAGCACGGTGGTCAGCGCACCATGCAGATCGCCCGCATCCTCGACCCCGCCGAACCAGGCCACCGCGCCGGCGGCGACGGTGAGGATCAGCACCAGATAGAGCCCCAGATGGGTGGCGGTGGCGATCAGTTTCTGAATCGCCGGTTCGTTCGCCGGGGCCGCGGGAACGCCGTTCTTGAAGCGCAGGGCGATCCGCCACAGCACCAGAACGAGAATGGTGATCCCGGTCGCCACATGCAGCGGCGCAAGGATCGAGGCGGTGATCTGCTCACCTTCGAGGCCGGCGTCGAAGGCTTCGCCGACGGCGTCGTTGAGCAGGAATTGCGGGATGAGGAGCACGGCGACAAGCCAGTGCAGGACGATGTGCAGGCGGGAATAGCCTTGCGGGGCGGGCATGATGACCTCCGGTTTCGGATAGCGCAGTGCTGCCATGCAGCATTGCCCCCGACAAGCCTGCAATTCCAGTGAAAAGGCGCCCTGCAACCTCAGTTGCAGGGACCTTTGCCGCGATGTCAGGCGTTCGCGACGATTTGCCGGGCCACCAGCCAGGCGGCGGGAATCGCCACGACGAAGCCGATGGCCGCCGCGGCCAGCATCGACTTCATGTCGAACATGTTCATGGTCAGCGCGGCAATGATGAGGACACCGGCAAGGGTCGGGCCGGCAAGCGCGTAGATGATGCCCATCAGGCGGATCATGGGAAAGGTCTCCGTTCAGGCGCGTTTCATGCATCCACAGATCATCATTTGCGCCGGGCGAACCTTGATCTGGGTCAGATCGGCGCGCCGGGGCAGCCTGTCCCCCCGCGGCGTGCTGTCGCAGCCCTAGCAGGCAAGCTCGAAGGTCGCCTCGCCGCTGTCGCCGATCAGCGAGGGGGAAGACCACATCCCCCGCCCCGGGCCGACCACCATGCAGCCCGTCGCCTGCGCCGCCGCGCGCTCCATCAGCGCCGGCACCGCGTCGCGCTCGGCACGGGAGAGATAGCCGAGCCGGATCACCTCGACATGGTCCTCCTTGCGGAAGACGACCAGGTGAATGCCGTCGAGCGTCAGGTCATGCCGCTCGGCACCGAAGAACATCGGCCCCGGCTGCGCGCCGCAGGCCATCAGCATCAGGACGACAGGCAGGGTCAGGACGGGCAGGCGCATCGGACCTCGCAGAGGGCTGAACCCCGCCAGTGTCCCGTTTCACGGTTAACGGATCGTTAATTCAACCGGGGATGGCCGGGGCCACCGTCGCGGGGCTTACCAGAACACCGGGCCCCAGGCCGGCCCCATGCGGCTCAGCCGCTCGAGATTGCCCGAGGTGTGGCGACCGATCTCGACCATGCTCGCCTCGAGCATCGCATCGGGGCCCTGACCGCGCAGCGCAGCCACCACCGCGGCTTCCGCCGCCTCGATGGCGGCCTGGGCCTTTTCCGCCACCATCAGGGCAAATTCCGACGGCGGCGTCGCCCACAGACCTGCCATCCCGGCCAGGCGCATCGCGATCACGGATTGTGCCTCGAAGCCGATGCGGGTGGCCTGCAGCGCCAGCGCCACCGGCGAAATCGGTTCATAGTCCATCGTTACCCTCTCTCGCGTCCGTTCCCCGGCCTCGGCCGTATCTTCCTGTGTCGCACCGGGCTGCGTCTGAGGAAAACCTTTCTGCTTATGACGGTTTTCCGACGCCGGCGAAAGGGCGACTTTCGGACAATGCCCTGCCGATTTCCGCAATCCCGCCGTGATCCCGGCGGCCGGCTCTTGTCTTTTCTGCAACGGCAGCCAGATCTCCTCCAAGAGCAATTGACTTCCACTCCAGTTCCTGAACCCTAGAGTTCAGGAAGGGGCCAGTGCGGCAGGACGTGCCACGCTGGCTCTCTGTTTGAAGCGAACCGGGACAGACAATGATCAAACGTTTCATCATCGCGATTCTCGCACTTGTTCTCATCGGCGGCGGCATCGTCGGCTTCAATCTGTTCCGTTCGAAGATGATCGCCCAGTTCTTCGCAACGATGAAGCCCGCGCCGGTCGCGGTCTCGGTCACCGATACCGTGCCGCAACGCTGGACGCCCGGGATCGAGGCGATCGGCACCGCCTCGGCCGCCCGCGGCGTCGATCTGGCGACCGAGGCCTCGGGCATCGTGCGCGAGATCCGCTTTGCGTCGAACGACCATGTCGAGCAGGGCCAGTTGCTGGTGCAGATCGACGACCGCCAGGAACGCGCCGATCTCGCCGCCGCGCAGGCCGCGCTCGATCTGGCCGAAACCACGCTCACCCGGGCGCGCGAGCTGCGCGACCGTGGCGTCTCGGCCAACACCACGCTCGACACCGCCGAGGCCGAGGCGGTCTCGGCACGCTCGACGGTGACGAAGCTGATGGCGGTGCTGGAAACCAAGCAGCTGAACGCACCCTTCGCCGGCACCATCGGCATTCCGCAGATCGAGGTCGGCCAGTATGTCACCCCCGGCACCGTCTATGCGACGCTGCAGGACATCCGCCACATGCGCGTCGACTTCACGCTCTCCGAACAGCAGGCGGGCATCGTCAAGCCCGGCATGTCGGTCACCGTCACCCCGGAATCGGGCGAGGACGTGCTTGCCGGCACGGTCACCGGCATCGAGCCGAAGATCGACCCGAACTCGCGCCTCGTCACCATCCGCGCCGAGCTGCCCGACGCCGGCACCACCCTGACCCCGGGCCAGTTCCTGCGGGTGCGGGTGAACCTGCCCGCGGAAGAGGGCATCATCGCCCTGCCGCAGACGGTGGTCTCCTCCACGCTCTACGGCGACTCGGTCTTCGTGGTGCGCTCGGAAACGCCCGAGGGGGCGAGCGAGGCACAGCTGGTGGCACGGCAGGTCTTCGTCACCCTCGGCCGCCGCGCCGGCGACAAGATCGAGATCGTCAAGGGCGTCCAGGCCGGCGACAAGGTCGTCGATGCCGGACAGAACAAGCTGACCTCGGGCGCGGTCGTGAAGATCGCCGAGGAGAACGGCACCGCCGTTCCGGCCGCCGGCAACTGAGGGACGCGCGATGCATTTCACCGAAATCTTCATCCGACGCCCCGTCCTGTCGACGGTGGTCGGCGCCTTCATGCTGCTGCTCGGCATCCAGGCCTATTTCAACCTGCCGGTCCGGCAATATCCCAAGGTCGACGAGACGGTGGTGACGATCACCACCACCTACGCCGGCGCCTCGCCTGACCTGATCCAGGGCTTCATCACCGCACCGATCGCCGAGGCGGTGGCGACGACCGAGAACATCGACTACGTCACCTCCTCCTCGGTGAACTCGGCCTCGGTGGTGTCGGTCAACATGAAGCTCGGTTCGGACCCCGACGCGGCCCTGACCGAGGTGCTGGCGAAGGTGCAGCAGGTGCGCGGCAAGCTGCCCTCCGAAGCCGATGACCCGGTGATCGTGAAGGGCACCGGGCGCACCTTCGCGCTGATGTACCTTGCGGCGATCAACCCGAACATGACGCCCGAGCAGCTGACCGAATACCTCGAGCGCGTGATCAAGCCGCGGATGTCGACGATCTCGGGCATCGCCGAGGTCAGCATCATCGGCGCTGCGAACTACACGATGCGGGTCTGGATCGACCCCGACAAGCTGGCTGCGCGCGACGTCACCGCCTCCGAGGTGCTGGCGGCGATCAAGGCCTCGAACTTCCTGTCGGCGCCGGGCAAGACCGAGAACATCAACGTCACCCAGTCGATCACCCTGAAATCGACGCTGCAGTCGCCCGAGGCCTTCGGCGCGCTGCCGATCCGCGCCACCGGCGACAAGGTGGTGCGGCTGCGCGACGTGGCGCGGGTTGAGCTCGCCTCGGACGACTCGGGCGAGATCGTCACCTTCGCCGGCCGTCAGGGCACCTTCATCGGGCTCTCGCCGACGCCCGCGGCGAACCCGCTCGACACCGCGCAGGCGGTGCGCGACGAGCTGCCGGCGATCAACAACGCGCTGCCCGACGGGATGAAGATCGAGCTCGTCTATGACACGACCGAGCAGATCTCGGCCTCGATCGACGAGGTGTTCAAGACCATCGGCGAGGCCGTGGCGATCGTCATCGTGGTGATCCTGCTCTTCCTCGGCTCGCTGCGCTCGGTGCTGATGCCGATCGTCACCATCCCGCTCTCGCTCATCGGCGTGATGGCGGTGCTGCTGGCGCTTGGCTATTCGATCAACCTGCTCACGCTGCTGGCCATGGTGCTGGCGATCGGCCTTGTGGTCGACGATGCGATCGTGGTGGTGGAGAACATCCACCGCCATATCGAGGACGGGATGAAACCGATCCCGGCCGCGGTGCAGGGGATGAAGGAGATCACCGGCCCGGTGATCGCGATGACGATCACCCTTGCCGCCGTGCTCTCGCCGCTCGGCTTCACCGGCGGACTGACCGGCGCGCTGTTCAAGGAATTCGCCTTCACCCTGGCGGGCTCGGTGATCCTGTCCGGCATCATCGCGCTCACCATCACCCCGATGATGTCGGGGCGGATCCTGAAATCGGGCCATGCCTCGGGCTTCCAGGCCTGGATCGACAAGACCTTCGAGCGCTTCGCGGGCTGGTACGAACGGCGGGTCAACGGCTCGCTCGACTACCGTCCGGTGACGGTGACGGTGGTTGTCGTGCTGATCGCGGTGATGGGCTTCATGTTCATCCACACCTCGACCGAGCTCGCGCCGGAAGAGGACCAGGGCGCGGTGATCGCGATGCTGACCGGGCCGCGCTATGCGACCTCGGATTACACCGCGAAATACATCGACCGGATCGGCACCGACACCAAGGACATCCCCGAGCTGCGCACCTATTTCTCGATCGCCGGGTTCGGCGGCCAGAAGAACCAGGGCATCTACATCTGGGCGCTGAAGGACTGGGGCGATCGCGCCCGCAGCCAGAAGCAGATCCAGACGCAGATCCAGGCCTCGATCGACGCCTCGACCGGGCTCAAGGGCTTTGCCTTCGCGCCGCCCACCCTGCCGGGCACCGGCGGCGGGCTGCCGATCTCGGTGGTGATCCAGTCGATCCACGCCCCCGACCGGGTCTCCGAAGTGGCCGAGGAGATCCGCATCAAGGCGCAGAAATCGGGCAAGTTCATCATGGTGCAGAACTCGCTCAACTTCGATGCGCCCGAGGTCCGGGTGACGATCGACCGCGACCGCGCCGCGACGCTGAACGTCTCGGTCGCCGAGATCGGCAACACCCTCGGCCTGCTCGTCGGCGGCCCGGCCGTGGCGCAGTTCGACCGCGACTCGAACTCCTACGACATCGTCACCCAGGTGCCGAAGTCGTTCCGCGCGAACCCCGAACAGCTCGGCCAGTATTTCGTCCGCGCCTCGACCGGCGAGATGGTGCCGCTGTCCTCGGTGGTGAAGATCGAGACCGGGGTGATGGCCTCGACGGTCGAGCAGTTCAACCAGCTGAACTCGGCCACGATCTCGGCGCTGCCGATGCCCGGCCAGTCGACCGGCGACGGGCTCTCGACGATCGTGCAGATCGCCCAGGAGGTGATGCCCGAGGGCTTCTTCATCGACTATTCGGGCCAGTCGCGGCTCGAGGTGAAGCAGGGCAATACCATCGCGCTCGCCTTCGGCGCCGCGGTGCTGGTGATCTATCTCGTGCTGGCGGCGCAGTTCGAAAGCTTCCGCGACCCCTTCATCATCCTGATGTCGGTGCCGCTGACGATCTTCGGCGCGATCCTGCCGCTGAACCTCGGGCTCGGCACGCTGAACATCTACAGCCAGGTCGGGCTGATCACCCTCGTCGGTCTGATCACCAAGCACGGCATCCTGATGGTCGAATTCGCCAACCAGCAGCGCGAGGAACACGGCCACACCCGGCGCGAGGCGATCGTGCTTGCCGCCAAGACCCGTCTGCGGCCGATCCTGATGACCACCGCGGCGATGGCGCTCGCGGTCGTGCCGCTGGTCATCGCCAAGGGCGCCGGCGCCGCCGCGCGCGAGGCCATGGGCATCGTGATGTTCTCGGGCCTGCTGATCGGCACGATGTTCACGCTCTTCGTGGTGCCGATGTTCTACACCTTCATCGCCCCCTCGGACGCGGCGATGCAAAAGGCGCGCGAGAAACGGCTGGCGGCGGGCTGAGCCCCCTGCCCTGCCGCACAAGACCCCGCTGCCCCCGGCCCGTCCGGGGGCAGTTGCGTTTCGCGGGCCCCTCATCCGCCGGCCCCTTGCATCCGCCGCCCCGCCCCGCTTTGATGCCGCGACCTCACCCCGGACCTGCCCGTGCTCTTCCTCTATCGCCTGCTCCTGTCCCTCGCCCTGCCCGTGCTGCTGATCCGGCTCGGACTGCGGGTGCTGCGCGGGGCCGAGCCCGCCGCGGCACTCGCCGAGCGGCTTGGCGGCGGCGCGCCCTCGGCGCCCGGGGCGATCTGGCTCCATGCCGCCTCGAATGGCGAGCTCGTCTCGGCGCAACCGCTGATCGCCGCGCTCTTTGCCGCCCGGCCCGGGCTGCGGCTTCTGGTCACCACGAACACCGTCACCGCCCGGGCGATGGCGCTTGGCTGGGGCGACGACCGGATCGCGGCGCGCGCGGCGCCGCTCGACACCCGCTGGGCGCTTGCCCGATTTCTGGCGCGGCACCGGCCGGCGGCGCTGATCGTGGTCGAGAACGAGCTCTGGCCGAACCGGCTTCTGGGCTGTGCCGCCCGCGGCCTGCCGGTCTTCGCCATCGGCGCGCGGATGTCGGCACGCTCGGCCCGACGCTGGCGCGAGACCGGGCTCGGCCCGCGGCTGATGCGCGCGATCACCGCGCTTTCGGCGCAGGACCCGGCCTCCGAGGCCGAGTTCCGCGCCCTCGGCCTGCCCCCCCGCGCGACGCTGCCGGTCGTCAACCTGAAGACCGCCGTGCGCCTGCCCGAACCCGATGTCAGACTGGGCTGGCCGCGCGAGACGACCCTGCTCGCCGCCTCGACGCACGCGGGCGAGGAGGAGATCGTCCTTGACGCCTTCGCCCGCGCCCGCGCGGCCTCCCCCGCGCTGCGGCTCATCCTTGCGCCGCGCCACCCGCGGCGCGGCCCCGAGGTTGCCCGGCTGATCGCTGCCCGTGGCCTTGCCTTCGCCACCCGCTCGACGGGCGAGCCCGCCGCGGCGCCGGTGCTGCTCGCCGATACCATGGGCGAGATGGCGAACTGGTATGCCGCGGCAGGGATCTGCTTCATCGGCGGCACCCTTGTGGAAAAGGGCGGCCACACCCCGTTCGAGCCCGCTGCCGAGGACTGCGCGCTGCTGCACGGCCCCTCGGTCTTCAACCATGCCGAGGCCTTCGCCGCCCTCGATGCCGCGCGGGGCGCGATCCGGGTGCACGATGCTGAAAGCCTGGCCGCCGGTTTCACGATCAGCCCCGCAACGCAGGCCGATCTTGCCCGCGCTGCGCGCCGCGCCCTCGCCGCCCTCGCCGCCGAAGGTGCGCCTGCCCGCCTGGCACAGGCGCTTCTGGCCCGGATCGACGCCCCGAAACGCCGCTGAAACGGGCACTTCCCGACAATTTCAGCAATTCTTCGCCGAACCGTTACATGGCTGTTATGGAAATCTGCGGCATTTCGCCCTATTTTTTTACTCACAAGAAGATCAAGCGGCACAGCAGCCGCAACCACGGGCGAGGCCATGAAATTCGAAAGAAAGCTGGCCCTCCTGCGCGACGCGCAGGGAGCGGTGCCGGTCCAGTTCGCAGCCCTCTGCACCCGCCGCAAGGCCGGGCGCATTGAAGTGCTGCTCATCACCTCGCGCGACACGGGGCGCTGGATCCTGCCCAAGGGCTGGCCGATGGCGGGCAAGTCCGGCGGCGAGACGGCGCTGACCGAGGCCTGGGAAGAGGCGGGCGTCGTCGGCCATCTCGCCGGCGCGACGCTCGGCAGCTATGGCGCGCTGAAGGAGCTCGTTTCCGGCAAGCCGATGCCCTCGCGCGTCGAGGTGCATCCGGTGCGGGTCGAACGGCTGGCGGCGAAATTCCCCGAGAAGGGCCAGCGCCGGCGCAAATGGATGACCGCGAAGAAGGCGGCGAAATCGGTGGCCGAACCCGAGCTTGCCGCGCTGCTGCGGGCGCTGCCGCACGGCTGAGCCGGCCCGGGCTTGTATTCGGCCCCGCTTCGCTTATCTCAGGGAAATCCCTTTCCCGCAGGCCGCCGATGATCCGCTATACGCTCAAATGCGATCAGGACCACAGCTTCGACAGCTGGTTCGCCTCCGCCGAGGCGTTCGAGAAGCTGCGCGCGGCCGGGATGGTGGCCTGCTCGGTCTGCGGCTCGGCGGTGGTCGAGAAGGCGCTGATGACCCCCGCCCTGCGCCCCGCCCGCGGCACCGCCGCCGAGACTGCCCCCGCGACCGCCCCCGCGACCGCCGCGCATCCGCTCAGCACACCTCAAGGCGCGCTCGAGGCGGCACTGGCCGAGATGCGCCGGGTGATCGAGGAAAACTCCGATGACGTCGGGCGCGATTTCGTCGACGAAGCCCGCGCGATGCACTCGGGCGAGAAACCGGAGCGGGCGATCCGCGGCGAGGCCCGGCCCGACGAGGCCCGCGCCCTGCTCGAGGAAGGGATCGCGGTGACGCCCCTGCCTTTCCTGCCGCCGCGCAAGACGAACTGACCCCCTTGCAGCCGCCGCCGCAAGGCGCATGCTGCGGAAAAATGGCAAGGGAGAGAAGCACATGACCATTCTCATCACCGGCGCGAACCGCGGCCTCGGCGCGGCGTTGCTCACCCACTACCGCGAGGCAGGCCGCGCCGCCTTCGGCACCGCCCGTGTGCCCGAAGGCGACCTGCTCCCGCTCGACGTCACCGCAGCGAAAAGCGCGGTGGCGCTGGCACAGCGGCTGAACGGGCTGCCGCTTGACCTGCTCGTGTGCAACGCCGGGATCTACCCCGACAAGGGCCAGGAGCTCGAGACCGGCTATGCCGCGCCGCTCTGGGCGCAGGGCTTCGCCACCAATGTCACTGGCGTTTTCCTGACGATCCAGGCGCTTTTGCCGAACCTGCGTGCGGCGAAGGGCAAGATCGCGATCCTGTCCTCGGCGATGGCCTCGGATGCAAACGCCCCCGGCGGCAGCTACATCTACCGCGCCTCGAAGGCGGCGGTGCTGAACCTCGGGCGCAATCTCGCCGCCGATCTGAAGCCCGAGGGGATCTCGGTCGGCATCTATCACCCCGGCTGGGTGAAGACCGCCATGGGCGGCCCCGGGGCGCAGATCGAGGCCGAGACCTCGGCCGCAGGCCTTGCCGCACGCTTCGACGCGCTCGGGCCCGACACCACCGGCTGTTTCGAGGCCTGGGACGGCACGCCGCTGCCGTTCTAAGGCAAGGAGGGGGCGCTGCCCCCTCTGCGCCCAAGGTGCATTCACCCCCGGGATATTTGGCTGCGATTGGAAGAGGAGAGCATTCCTGCACTTCCAATTGCTCCAAATATCCCGGGGGTGAGGCCGAAGGCCGAGGGGGCAGCGCCCCCTGCCCGCCCCCCGCCGCAGTCCGCCCTCAAAGATCGTGCCAGAGGCCGAGCGCGCCGAGCCGGGGCGACTTCTTGTTGGTATGGCGGTCCATCCGCACCAGCACGTCGCGCAGGAAGAGGACCGCGTCGTCAAGATGCGGCCCCTTGTTCAGCATCACGCATTCGGCACGCTGGCTCATCGCCGCGTCCGTCATCTCGGCGCGGCTCGCCTGACCGTCCTTCACCATGCTTTCGAGCACTTGTGTCGCCCAGACCACCGGCACCTCGGCCGCCTCGCACAGCCACAGGATTTCCTCCTGGATCTCGGAGAGCCGTTCAAAGCCGATCTCGACGGCAAGGTCGCCGCGGGCGATCATCACGCCGACCGGCATCCGCCCGCCCGCCTCGACGATCAGCGCCGGCAGGTTGCGCAGCGCAAGCGGGGTCTCGATCTTCAGCATCAGCGAGGGGCCCGTGTGTTCGCCCGCGGGTTCCGCCCGCGCCGCGAGCGCGGCGAAGAGCGCGCGCAGGTCCGCGCCGGTCTGCACGAAAGAAAAGCCGATGATGTCGGCGTGGGCCAGAACGAAGTCGAGATGGCCGAGGTCCTCCTCGGTCAGCGCCGGCACCCGCAGGTCGACGCCGGGCAGGTTCACTCCCTTCTCGGCCTTGATCTTCGCGCCCTTGCCCGGCGTGCCGGTGATCTCGGCAAGCACCCGGCCCGCGCTGACCTCGAGGATCTTCGCGCGGATCTTGCCGTCGTTGATCCAGAGCGCGCCCCCCACCTCCATCGCCGCCATCAGCGCCGGGTGGCTGAGGGTGATCTGCGCCAGATCCGGCTTCGCCGCCAGCGTCTCGACCACCTCGAAGCGGTCGCCCTCGAACAGCCGCCCGGTCTCGCCCGCCTCGAGCCTTTCCTTCTTCGCGCCCTTCTCGCCCTTGCCGGGCGCCACCGTCTCGACCCGCAGCTTCGGCCCGGGTAGGTCCATCTGCACCGGCACCCTCCGCCCGGTCGCGGCGGCGGCGCGGCGCACATGGCCGATCATCGCCGACCAGGCGTCGGGCCCGTCATGGGCGCAGTTGATCCGCATGCAATCGGCCCCGGAGGCGATCAGCGTCGCGACGAGCGCGGCGTCTTCGGCCGCTTCCGAGGGCAGGGTGACCATGATCCGGGTGTTCGGATTGCCGCGACGCGCGCCGAAGAGGGCGTCGCGGCGGGCCGCAAGCCGCGCCGGACCGGCGGCGAAGATCTCGACCGGCGGGTAATCCGCCGCGCCCTCGCCGCCGATCAGCGCGAGCGAGGCGAGCACGGCATCGAGCGAGGGGCGCACATGCGCCTCGGACCGGCCGAGCGAGGACAGCCCGAGCGAGGACAGCGGCGCCTGGAACGGCACCAGATCGCCCCGCCGCAATGCCAGGTAATCGGCCAGGTTGCGCGCCGAGGGCATGAATTCGGGCCGCAGGATCTTGCCGTCCCAGGCCTCGAGCGTCGTCTCGGCCCGTCGCGCCATGTCGGCACGCAGCCCTTCGAGCGCCCGGTGGAGACCGCGCGCCTGTGCGCGCCGCTCGCGTCCTTCAACCTCTGCAAGACTCATCGCGATCCTCCTCGCTTCCCGCGGTTCCGGCTACGCCCGCCGGGTGACAGCCGCGTGACAATCGCACGACAGCCAGATCACGCCTTGCGGCACAGGCGCGCTCTTGCAAGCGCCGCCCCCTTCCGCTAGCAGAAGCGCAAAGTCCGGGGCAGAGGGCCGCGGCGTTTCAGGGGGGGTATCATGCCGCTTCTCGTCATGAAATTCGGCGGCACCTCGGTGGCCGACCTCGACCGGATCGCGAATGCGGCGGCGAAGGTGCAGCGCGAGGTCGAGCGTGGCTATAACGTCATTGTCATCGTCTCGGCCATGTCGGGCAAGACCAACGAACTCGTCGGCTGGGTCGAGCAGACCTCCCCGCTCTATGATGCGCGCGAATATGATGCGGTCGTCGCTTCGGGCGAGAATGTCACCGCCGGGCTGATGGCGCTGCGCCTGCAGGAGATGGGCGTGCCGGCGCGCAGCTGGCAGGGCTGGCAGGTGCCGATCAACACCACCTCGGCGCATGGTTCGGCCCGCTTCGTCGACATCCCGCGCGCCAATATCGACGCGAAATTCGCCGAGGGCATGAAGGTCGCCGTGGTCGCGGGCTTCCAGGGCCTGTCGCCCGAGGGCAGGATCACCACCCTCGGCCGCGGCGGCTCGGACACTACCGCCGTCGCCTTCGCCGCCGCCTTCGGGGCGGAACGGTGCGATATCTACACCGATGTCGACGGCGTCTACACCACCGACCCGCGCGTCTCGTCGAAGGCGCGCAAGCTCGACAAGATCGCCTTCGAGGAGATGCTCGAGCTCGCCTCGCTCGGCGCGAAGGTGCTGCAGACCCGCTCGGTCGAGCTGGCGATGCGCTACAATGTGCGCCTGCGGGTGCTGTCCTCCTTCGAGGACACCGATGAAAATTCTGGAACCCTTGTCTGCGGTGAGGATGAAATCATGGAATCGAAAGCCGTCTCCGGTATCGCCTTTTCCCGTGACGAGGCGAAGATCACGCTGTTCACCATCGAGGACCGCCCCGGCGTCGCCTCGGCGATCTTCGGGCCGCTGGCCGAAGCCGGCGTGAACGTCGACATGATCGTGCAGAACATCTCGGAGAAGGACTATGACGAGCACCACAGCGGCGCCGTCACCGACATGACCTTCTCCTGCCCGATCAACCAGGTCGCCCGGGCGCAGAAGGCGCTCGAGGATGCCAAGGCCGCCGATCTGATCCGCTATGACGAGCTGATCATCGACACCGACGTGGCGAAGGTCTCGGTCGTCGGCATCGGCATGCGTTCGCACGCCGGCGTCGCGGCACGCATGTTCGATGCGCTCGCCGCGGAAAACATCAACATCAAGGTCATCACCACTTCCGAGATCAAGATTTCGGTGCTGATCGACCGAAAATATATGGAACTGGCCGTGCAGGCCCTCCATGATGCTTTCGGACTGGAAAAAGCGGCCTGATCTGACCGGGTCAGGCCCCTGAACGCAAGAAGCGGGGCGCGCGAGGTCGATGCCGGATCGCAGCGAGAGCGACAGCCGCAGCCGTAGCCTGTTGCGGCGTCTGCGGGATACGCTTGCCACCCCCGGCGGGGGGCAGGACAGGCTCGACCGGATCACCAGCCTGATCGCGGATTCGATGGGCACGCATGTGTGCTCGATCTATCTCTTCCGCGACCCCGAGACGCTCGAGCTGTGCGCGACCGAGGGGCTCAACCCCGATTCGGTGCACCACACCCGGATGCGGCTTGGCGAAGGTCTCGTCGGCCGCGTCGCGCGCACCGGGGTGCCGGTGAACACCGGCGACGCGCCCTCCGAGCCCGGCTTCCGCTACATGCCCGAGACCGGCGAAGAGATCTATTCGAGCTTCCTCGGCGTGCCGATCCAGCGCGTGGGAGAGCGGCTCGGCGTGCTGGTCGTGCAGTCGCGCGAGGCGCGCGAATTCTCCGAAGACGAGCTTTACGGGCTCGAGGTGGTGGCGATGGTGCTCGCGGAAATGACCGAGCTCGGCGCCTTCACCGGCGAGCATAACGGCATCGGCGCGACGCATCGCTTCCCCGTCATGTTCCGCGGCACCACCGGCCAGGAAGGCGCCGCCGAGGGCCGGGTCTGGCTGCACGAGCCGCGCGTCGTGGTCACGAACCCCGTGGGCGACGACCCCGAGGCCGAGCAGCACCGCCTCGAGGAGGCGGTGATCTCGCTGCAGGCGCAGATCGACGAGATGCTGACCGCCTCGGTGGCGATGGACAAGGACCAGCGCCAGGTGCTCGAGGCCTACAAGATGCTGGCGCATTCGCGGGGCTGGGTGCGGCGGATGGGCGAGGACATCGCGCTTGGCCTTTCGGCCGAAGCGGCGGTCGAGAAGGAACAGTCGAGTGCGCGGGCCCGGCTCGAGCAATCCCCCGACCCCTACCTGCGCGAACGTCTCCACGACCTCGACGACCTGTCGAACCGGCTGCTGCGCCTGCTCACCGGCCAGGGCCGCGACACCGGGGCGGAACTGCCCGAGAACCCGGTGCTGATCGCGCGCAACATCGGCCCGGCCGAGCTTCTGGACTATGGCCGGCGGCTGAAGGGCGTGGTGCTTGAGGAGGGCTCGGTCGGCAGCCATGCCGCGATCGTCGCCCGCGCGCTGGCGATCCCGCTGGTGATCCATGCCAAGCGGATCACCAGCGAGGCCCTGAACGGCGATCCGATCCTCGTCGACGGCGATCAGGGCATCATCCATCTGCGCCCCGAGGAAACCGTCGCCGTCGCCTTCCGCGACAAGATCGCGATGGCCGCCGAGGCGCAGAAACGCTACGCCGACCTGCGCGACCTGCCGGCCACCGACCTGTCGGGCAAGACCGTGGCGCTGATGATGAACGCCGGGCTGATGGCCGACCTGCCCTCGCTGATGAGCTCGGGCGCCGATGGTGTCGGGCTGTTCCGCACCGAGCTGCAATTCCTGATCCGCTCGCGCGTGCCGCGGCGCGGAGAGCTCGCCGCGCTCTACAAGCGGGTGATGGATGCGGCCGATGGCAAGCATGTGCAGTTCCGCACGCTCGACATCGGCTCGGACAAGGTCCTGCCCTACATGAAGCCGCAAGACGAGCCGAACCCGGCGATGGGATGGCGCGCGATCCGTGTCGGGCTCGACAAGCCCGGCGTGCTGCGGATGCAGTTGCAGGCGCTGCTGCGCGCTGCCGAGGGCCGGCCGCTCTCGGTGATGTTCCCCTTCATCGCCACGCCCGACGAGTTCCACGAGGCCCGCGCCGCGCTGTTGCACGAACGCGACCGCGAGGCCACACGCGGCCGGCCGGTGCCCGCCGCGCTGAAGATCGGTGCGATGCTGGAAACGCCTTCGCTCGCCTTCGCCCCCGACAGCTTCTTCGAGGCCTGCGATTTCATCTCGATCGGCGGCAACGATCTGAAGCAGTTCTTCTTCGCCGCCGACCGCGAGAACGAGCGCGTGCGGCGCCGCTATGACACGCTCGACACCGCCTTCCTGACCTTCATCGAGCAGATCATCGCGCGCTGCGACGTCTCGCAGACCGCACTCAGCTTCTGCGGCGAGGACGCCGGCCGCCCGGTCGAGGCGCTGACCTTCGCCGCGCTCGGCATCCACAGCCTCAGCATGCGCCCGGCCTCGATCGGCCCGGTCAAGCACCTGATCCGGCGCGCCGATCTCGACGCGCTGCGGCGAGTGATCCTCGAGGCGCGCGAGGCCGGCGCGCCAAGCGTGCGCCCGGCGGTGATGGCCTATCTCGCCACGCTCTGAGGCCCGGCGTCGCGCAGGTGGCAGGGGCAGATGAGTATTTGAACCAGGAAAAAGCCCCCTCGCAGTCTTCGGGACCCCGGGGCTTTTCCTGGTGAAAATACTCCCGCCGGAGGCATCTTCCGGCTCAGCGCTTGGCGGTGATCCGCGCCACCAGCTCCTCGCGCAGAAGCCCCTCGTCCTCGCCGCTGTCGCGGGCAAGGCGCTTGAGGCCGAAATGCACCCGGGCGATTTCCTGGTAATAGCTGGTGAAGGCATAGTTGACCGCGGCGCCCGCCACCGCCCCCAGTACCGGCGCCGTCTGTGCGGCAAGCTTCTCGCCCAGCACCACCGACAGCCGCGGCGCGACGCGGGCGATCAGCCCCGACAGCCCGGCGCCGGTGATCGTCACCTTGGCGGTGAAGAAGCCCATGTCGGTGCCGTCGTCACGCGCGAGCGGCCCGGCCGAGGCGAAGACGCGCAGGCATTCGAGCCGCACCTCGTCGGAGGCCGGATCAAAGCCGTGCTCGGCCGCGATGCCCTGAATCGCGCGCAACAGCATGGCCACGGTGAAGGGAAGTTCCGCGAGCGCCCCGGGCAGACCGCCAAAGCCGCCCGCCGCGCCCATCGCGGTGGCAAGCGCCGTGTTCACCCAGTCGGGCCGGTCCGCCACCACCCCGCGCGAGCGGCTCGCGGCCGCCATCGCGGTGTCGAGCGCACGCTCGGTCGCGCCCTCGAGCCCCGTGCGCACGCCCGCGGGCAGGCGGTTCACCAGCCCCTCGGCAGAGCCGCCGAGAAAGCCCAGCACCTGCATCACCGGGCCCGAGGCGCCGCGATGGCGCCGGGCCAGCGCGTCAAGCTCGGTCACGAGTTTCGGATCGGTGACGGGCAACAGGATTTCTGGCGGCATCGCATCCTCCGTTTCGCCCGATATGGGGGCGCGGCAGGCCGCTGCCAATCAGGCGGTGAACTTTTCCACCGGGCCGCGCACGCCCTCCCAGGCGCCGGGCTGCAGCTCGAGCGCCAGGACGCGCTCGGGGTTGGTCGGCGGCGGCATAATCACGCCGTCGATCTTCCAGAAGCCGAAGCGCTGGTAATAGGGCAGATCGCCGACCAGCAACACCCGCTCCCAGCCGAGCCGGCGCGCCTCGGCAAGGCTCTCGTGCATCAAGATGCCACCGAGCCCCTCGCCCTGGCGCGTCGGGTGCACGGCGACCGGGCCCAGCAGCAGCACGCGCTGCCCGCCCACCTTCACCGGCCAGTAGCGGATGACGGCGGCCAGCACCCCGTCCTCGCGCAGGGTCAGGCACAGCGGGTGGACCTTCTCGACACCGTCGCGCAGCCGGTAGGAGGACAGCGCCGTGCGTCCCGGCGCGAAGCACAGGTCATAAAGTGCCTCGACTTCCCACCAGTCGGCCTCGGTCTCTTCCTCGAGCTGATACATGGCGCCCCCGAATCCCTCGTCAGACGCGCCTAACACGCGCTAATGTCAGGTTCAAATCAAAGGGATCCCCGCCGCCATGTTCTACCGCCCCGCCGATGGTCACGGCCTGCCGCACAACCCGTTCAATGCGATCGTCGCGCCGCGCCCGATCGGCTGGATCTCGACGCGCGGCTCCCTTGGCGACAATCTCGCCCCCTATTCCTTCTTCAACGCCGTCGCCTATACCCCGCCGCAGGTGGTCTTCGCCTCGACCGCGGCGAAACCCGACCGCGGCGACACCAAGGACAGCCTCGCACAGATCCGCGAAAGCGGGGTGTTCTGCGTCAACCTCGTCTCCTCCGAGCTGATCGGGCCGATGAACGCCTCCTCGGCGGCGCTGCCCGCGGGAACGGACGAGTTCGCCGTCGCGGGCCTCGAGAAGGCCGAATGCGAGACGATCGACTGCCCGCGCGTCGCGCAGGCCCCGGCCGCCCTCGAATGCCGGTTGGTGCAGGTGATCCCGTTGCTCGGCAAGTCGAACTTCCTGATCCATGGCGAGGTGACCGGCGTCCACATCCGCCCCGACTGCCTCACCGGGGGGCGCTATCTGCCGCCCGACCGGCTCAGCCGGCTCGGCTACAAGGATTACGCCGCGGTGCGCGATACCTTCGAACTCGACCGCCCGCCAGGGGGCTGAGGCACGATTGCTTCCCGCTTCCAATTGCCCCAAATATCCCGGGGGTGAGGCCCGACGGGCCGAGGGGGCAGCGCCCCCTCCCTTGCCCGCCGGTGCCGCTGCAATCCGCCCTTTTCTTGCCCGCGCCACACGCCTAATCTTCGCCGCGCAGCAGCAAGGAGAGGGCGATGGAACGGAAGATCGGGGTGATCGGCGGCTCGGGCGTCTACGAGATCGCCGGGCTCGAGAACGCGACCTGGGTCACGGTCGACACGCCCTTCGGTGCCCCCTCGGACGCGGTGCTGACCGGCACGCTCGGCGGGGTCGAGATGGTCTTCCTGCCGCGCCACGGCCGCAGCCATGTGCACACGCCGACCTCGGTGCCCTATCGCGCCAATATCGCCGCGATGAAGAGCCTCGGCGTCACCGACCTGATCGCGGTCTCGGCCGTGGGCTCGCTGAAGGAGGCCTATGCCCCCGGCGATTTCCTGATCGTCGACCAGTATATCGACCGCACCTTCGCGCGCGAGAAAAGCTTCTTCGCGCCGGGGCTCGTCGGCCACGTCCCCTTCGCGCATCCGACCTGCGCGCGGCTTTCGGCACTCTGCGCGGGCGCGGCGCGGGACCTCGGCCTGACCGTGCACGAGGGCGGCACCTATGTCGCGATGGAAGGGCCGCAATTTTCGACGCTTGCCGAAAGCCGGCTCTATCGCAGCTGGGGCGCCGACGTGATCGGCATGACCGGCATGCCCGAGGCCAAGCTCGCCCGCGAGGCCGAGCTCTGCTATGCCTGCATCGCGATGATCACCGATTACGACTGCTGGCACCCCGAGCATGACGCCGTCGACGTGGCGCAGGTGGTGGCCACGGCGATCGCCAATGCCGACAAGGCGCGCGCCCTTGTCGCGGCGCTCCCCGCCCGTATCGCCGGCCCCGCCGTGGACTGCGCCGCGGGCTGCACTCACGCGCTCGACAGCGCGATCATGACCCATCCGGCGAAGCGCGACCCCGCGCTCGTCGCGCAGCTGATGCCCGTGATGGGCCGCGTCCTGAAAGGCTGAGAGATGAAAACCGTCAAGGAGTATATCCGCACCATCGCCGACTTCCCGCATGAGGGGATCCTGTTTCGCGATGTCACCACGCTCTTTGCCGATCCGAAGGGCTTCCGCATGGCGGTCGACCAGATGCTGACCCCCTGGGCCGGCGAGCAGATCGACAAGGTGGTGGGGCTCGAGGCGCGCGGCTTCATCCTCGGCGGCGCGATCGCGCACCAGCTCTCGAAGGGCTTCGTGCCGGTGCGCAAGAAGGGCAAGCTGCCCGGCGCCACGATCAGCCAGGCCTACAAGCTCGAATACGGCGAGGCGATCATGGAGATTCACGAGGACGCGATCGCGCCCGGGGAAAAGGTGCTGATCGTCGACGACCTGCTGGCCACCGGCGGCACCTGCCGCGCCGGCACGCAACTGATCGAGCGGCTCGGCGGCGAGATCGTCGGCTGCTCCTTCGTCGTCGATCTGCCCGAACTCGGCGGCCGCAAGCTCCTCGAAAGCCTCGGCCTGCCGGTCAGCGTTCTGTGCGAGTTCGAGGGCGCCTGAGCCCTCAGCCGCGCAGCACCGCGCCGGGGTTCAGGATCCCCTGCGGATCGAGCGCGGTCTTGATCGCGCGCATCATCGTCAGCTTCGCCGGATCGGCATAGCGCTCGAGGTCGCCGACCTTGAGCCGGCCGATGCCATGCTCGGCCGAGACCGAGCCGTTATAGCCGCGCACCACGAGGTCATGCACCGCGGTCTTCACCGCATCCTTCTGCGCGTCATACTCGTCGCGGCGGCGGCCCTGCGCCGGGAAGACATTGTAATGCAGGTTGCCGTCGCCGACATGGCCAAAGCAATTGATGCGGAAATCGCCCATGGCGGCGAGCATCGCCCCCGCCTCGGCGACGAAATCGGGGATCGCGGCGACCGGCACCGAGATGTCGTGGCTCGAGATCGCGCCGATGCGGCGGTTCGCGAGCGGCAGGCTCTCGCGCAGCTCCCACATCTGCGCGGCCTGCGCCCCCGATTGCGCGATCACCGCATCGAGGACCAGATCTTCCGCCGCCTCGAAGAGCGCGGCAAAGGCCGCCTCGGCGTCCATGCCGGCGGGCAGGCCCAGCTCGATCAGCACCATCCAGTCGGGGTCTTCGGCGAAGGGCATGTGGACCTCGGGCCCGACCTCGCGCAGGAAGGACAGCCCCTGCCGCGAGATCAGCTCGAAGGCCGAGACACAGCCGGCGAACTGGCTTTGCGCAAGGCCCAGAAGCGCCACCGCCGCGGCGGGCGAGGGCAGCGCGAAGAAGGCAAGGCCCTCAACCGCCGGCGGCTCGAAGAGCCGCAGCGCCGCCGCGGTGATGACGCCGAGCGTGCCCTCGGCGCCGATCAGCAGGTCGCGCAGGTCATAGCCGGTGTTGTCCTTGCGAAGCCGGGTGAGCCCGTTCCAGACCGTGCCATCGGCCAACACCGCCTCAAGGCCAAGGCAGAGCGCGCGGGCATTGCCATAGCGCAGCACATGCACGCCGCCCGCGTTGGTCGACAGGCACCCGCCGATCTGCGCCGTGCCCTGCGCGGCGATGGTCAGCGGGAAGAGCCGCCCCACCGTCTGCGCCGCCGCCTGCACCGATTGCAGCGTCGCGCCCGCCTCGACCACAAGGCTCTGCGGGTCGATCGCGCGCAGCGCCGTCATCCGCTCGAGGCTGAGCACCAGCGGCAAGGGCCCCTCGCCCTTCACCTGCCCGCCAACCAGCCCGGTGCCGCCGCCATAGGGCACCACCGCCACCCGCGCCGCCGCGGCCGCGCGCAGCACCCGCGCCACCTCCTCCGTCGAATGCGGCCGCGCCACGCCCGCGGCGCGCCCGGGCCAGCGCCCGCGCGGCTCTTCCAGATAGCGCGGCTCGGCCTCGCCCACTTCGACGCCCTCGGCGCGCAGCCGGTCGAGAAATGCCTGATCTGCCGGGGTCAGCATCGCGGTCTCCTTCTTCCGCCGGGCCCGCCGGGGCCGTCTCAGCCGATGTCGGTGCGCCCGCGCCGGTCGGTGCGCAGGTTGGAATAAAGCACGTGGTTGCGCCAGCGGCCGTTGATCTGCAGATAGCTCTGCGCCACGCCCTCGTATTTGAACCCCGATTTCTCCAGCGCCCCGCGCGAGGCGGCGTTCTCGGGCAGGCAGGCGGCCTCGATCCGGCTCAGGTCAAGGACGTGGAAGGCGTGATGCACGACGGCACGGATCGCCTCGCGCATGTAGCCCTGCCGGGCGTAGCGCTCGCCGACCCAGTAACCGATGGTGCCGGCCTGCGCCGGGCCGCGACGGATATTGTCGAGGGTGATCGCGCCAAGGACCCGGCTGTCCTCGCGCCGGATCAGGAAGAAGGGCAGCGCCGTGCCCGCGCTTTCCGCCCGCGCCGCCCAGTAGACGCGGTTGGTGAAGGCCTTGCGCCCGAGGTGATCGGACGACCAGGCGGGCTCCCAGGGCGTCAGGAAGGCCCGGCTTTCTTCGCGCAGCAGCGCCCAGTCCCGGTAGTCCGAATGCATCGGCAGACGGAGCGTCATGCGTTCCGTCTCGACCTTCGGCTTCCGGCGGCGGACGAGCATCAGGCCGCGAGCCTCCGCCGCAACCCCTCGAGATCGGGCGCGGCAGCGGCGGGCCCATAGAGGGCAAGCGCGGTGCGGTCCCGGGTAATCATCTCCTCGCCATAGCGGCGCACATCGGCGGTGCTGACCGCGTCGATCAGACCCGCGATCTCGTCGAGCGGCGGCACCCGGCCCCAGACGGCCAGATTGCGCGCCAGACGCTCGGCCCGGCTCGACGGGCTTTCAAGCCCCATCAGCATCCCCGCCTTCATCTGCGCGCGCGCCCGTGCCACCTCGGCCTCGGTCATGTCCTCGGCCGCGCGTTTCAGCTCGTCGATGGTCAGCGCGGCAAGGCTTGCCACCTCTTCTTCCGAAGTGCCGGCATAGAGGGTGATCATCCCGGTGTCGTCATAAGCGCCGGCCTGCGCGAAGATCGAGTAGCACAGCCCCCGCTCCTCGCGGATCTTCTGGAACAGCCGCGAGGACATGCCGCCACCCATGGCGGTGGTGTAGACCTGCGCGGTGTAAAGATCGCGGTCGCGATAGGTCGGCCCCTCGAAGGCAAGGGCGAAATGCACCTGCTCGAGGTCGCGCAGCTCGCGCCGTTCGCTGCCGATCCAGCGGGCGAGCTGCGGCGCGGCCTGGCGCACCGGCGACAGCCCGCCAAAGATCGCCTCGGCCTGTTTCACGATCGCGGCGTGATCGACGTCGCCCGCGGCTGCCAGGATCATCTGGTCGGGGCCGTAATGCTCGCCCACAAAGCGCGACAGATCCTCGCGGCCAAAGCGCGACACCTTCTCGGCCGGGCCAAGGATGGTGCGGCCCATCGCCTGATCCGGATAGGCCGCTTCCTGCAGCCAGTCGAAGATGATGTCGTCGGGGGTGTCGAGAGTCTGGCCGATCTCCTGCAAGATCACATTGCGCTCGACCTCGATCTCGCGCTGGTCGAAGACCGGGTTCAGCACGATGTCCGAGATGACATCGAGCGCAAGCGGCACGTCCGCCCCGAGCACCCGGGCGTAGAAGGCTGTCATCTCGCGCGAGGTATAGGCATTGATATAGCCGCCCACATCCTCGATCGCCTCGGCGATCTGCAGCGCGGTGCGGGTCTTCGTGCCCTTGAAGGCCATGTGCTCGAGGAAATGGGCGATGCCGTTCTGCTCGGGCCGCTCGTGGCGGCCGCCGGCCAGCACCCAGATCCCGACCGAGACCGAGGCCAGCCCGGGCATCGGCTCGGTGATGATCCGCAGCCCGTTCGGCAGCGTCGTGGTCTCGATCATGCGCGCCGCTCCTTGCGGATCAGCGCCTCGAGCGCGGCCAGATCGTTCGCGACACGGGTCACGCGCTCGGGCCGCTCGAAGAGATCGGCCATGCGCGGCGGCAGCGCCGGGCGGATACCGGTCGCTTCCTCGACCGCATCGGGGAATTTCGCCGGATGCGCGGTGGCGAGCGTCACCATCGGCGTGCCCGGGTCGCGGTCGATCGCGCCGGCCGCGACGCCCACGCCCACGGCGCTGTGCGGGCAGACGAGCTCGCCCGTCTCCTTCAGCGTCTCGCCGATCACCTCGAGCGTGCGCGCCTCGCCGACCGAGCCGCTGTCATAGGTGTCGCGCAGCTGCGCCATGGCATTGGCCGAGACGGTGAACGTGCCCTTCGTCTTCAGCTCGTCCATCAGCGCGGCGATGGCGGTGCCGTCCTTGCCATAGGCCCAGAACAGCGCGCGCTCGAAGTTCGAGCTGACCTCGATGTCCATCGAGGGGCTGATCGAGGGGGTGACGCCGTGCTTGGTGTAATCGCCCGCCTTCAGGCAGCGGTCGAGAATGTCGTTCTGGTTCGTCGCAATCACCAGCCGCTCGACCGGCAGGCCCATCTCCTTCGCCAGGAAGCCCGCGAAGATGTCGCCGAAATTGCCGGTCGGCACGGTGAAGCTGACCTTGCGATGCGGCGCGCCAAGCGCCACGGCCGAGGTGAAGAAATAGACGATCTGCGCCAGCACCCGGGCGAAGTTGATCGAATTCACGCCGGCAAGGCCCACTTCGTCGCGGAAGGCGAAGTCGTTGAACATGTCCTTCAGCTTGCTCTGGCAATCGTCGAAATCGCCGTCGACGGCCAGCGCGTGGACATTGCCCTCAATGGGCGTCGTCATCTGCCGGCGCTGCACCTCGCTCACCCGGCCATGCGGGAAGAGGATGAAGACATCGACATTGTCGAGACCGCGGAAGGCCTCGATCGCGGCCGAGCCGGTGTCGCCCGAGGTGGCGCCGACGATGGTGATGCGGCGGCCCTGTTTCGCCAGCTCGATCTGGAACAGCTGGCCGATCACCTGCATCGCGAAATCCTTGAACGCGAGGGTCGGGCCGTGGAACAGCTCAAGCAGGAAATGGTTCGGCGCGAGCTGCTTGAGCGGCGCGCGCGCGGCATGGCCAAAGCCCGCATAGGCGCGCGCGATGGCGCCCTTCAGCTCGGCCTCGGTGAAGGTGTCGCCGGTGAAGGGGCGCATCACCCGGAAGGCGACCTCCTCATAGCTCAGCCCGGCAAGCGCCGCGATCTCGTCCGCGGTCATCACCGGCACGGTTTCCGGCACATAGAGCCCGCCGTCCCGTGCAAGGCCCGTCAGCATCGCCTCGCCGAAGCTCAGAACCGGGGCCTGCCCCCGGGTGGAGATATAGCGCATCTTTCGCCCTTCAATTCCGTCCCCGCCTGATACGCCACAACAGGAACGCTGTCATCCCTGCCCAGACGATCGCCAGCAAAAACCAGGTGATCGCATATTCGAGGTGATCGTTCGGGATGCCTTCGGTGCCAAGCGGGCGCGGCATCACGCCCTGCGCATCGCCCTGCACCGTGCGCGCGACGACCAGAACCGGCTCGGTGCCAAGCGCCGCGGCCAGCGCCGGCACGTCGCGGGCAAACCAGATCCCGGTCCTGGCATCGGGTGCGGGGGTATAGGCGTCGGTCTCCTCGGGCCAGTGCAGGGTGCCGGTGACGATCATCGCCGTGGCCGGGCGCGGGTCAGGCCCGTGCTCCTCGGGGATGAAGCCACGGTCCAGCAGAACGCGCCGGCCATCGCCGGTCTCGAAGGCCGAGATCACCTCGAAGCCGGGCCCCGTGCCCTTCTCGCCGCCGAGCACCCGGATCTCGGTCCCGGTCGTCGCCCCCATCAGCCGCACGGGGGTGTATTTCTGCCCGCGCGTGTCGGTGCCCATGGGCGGCAGCTCCTGCGGGTCGGCACCGATCCGCGCCTCGATCGCGGCCAGCACCCCCTGCTTCCAGTGCAGCCGCTCGACCTGCCAGACGCCCAGCGAAACCAGAATCGCGCAGCCGATCAGGCCGAGCAGCAGCGGGAAGACGTAACGACGCATGACACCTCTCGAACGCAAGACGCGGGGGAACGCCCCCCGCGTCAGCTGTCGCGCCGGCCGGTGGGCTCAGGCGCTGCCCCAGATATAGATCGAGGCGAAGAGGAAGAGCCACACCACATCGACGAAATGCCAGTACCAGGCCGCCGCCTCGAAGCCCACATGCTGTTCGGGCGTCATCTGCCCGCGGGTCAGCCGGATCAGGCAGACGAGCAGGAAGATCGTGCCGATGATGACATGGGCGCCATGGAACCCCGTCGCCATGAAGAAGGTGTCCCAGTAGAGCGAACCGGTGCCGATCGCCTGCTGCGCGTGCAGGTATTCAAAGCCCTGCAGCGCGGTGAAGCTGAGGCCGAGGATCACGGTGAGAACCAGCCCGTTGATCGCGTCGCGGCGGTTGTTCTCGTGCACCAGCGCGTGGTGCGCCCAGGTCAGGGTGACGCCCGAGAGCAGCAGGATCACGGTGTTGATCAGCGGCAGGTGCCAGGGGTCGAAGACCTCGGTGCCGGCGGGCGGCCAGACGCCGTCCTTCAGCGGATAGTCGGGGCCGAGCGGATACATCGCGTTCTTGAAGAAGTTCCAGAACCAGACGACGAAGAACATCACCTCGGACATGATGAAGAGGATGAAGCCATAGCGCAGTCCGATCCGCACGACCGGCGTATGCTCGCCCGCCTCGCCCTCGCGCACCACGTCGGACCACCAGCCGATCATGCAGTAGAGCACCAGCAAAAGCCCCGCAACGAAGGCGTAGGGGGTGACGTGCTGCATCCAGAGCACCGCGCCGAACAGCATGACGAAGGCGCCAAGCGCGCTCAGCAGCGGCCAGATCGACGGCGGCAGGATCTGATAGTCGTGGTTGCGGCTGTGGGCCATGTCGGGGCTCCTGTCAGTTGACGGGCGTGGGCGCTGCGGGAACGGCGGCCTGCCGCTCGGGCAGGTCGGTCTCGAAGAAGGTGTAGGACAGCGTGATCGAGCGGATGCGGGCGGTGTCGGGGTTCGTCACCATCGCCGGGTCGACATAGAAGGAGACCGGCATCTCGACCTTTTCGCCCGGCGCCAGCACCTGCTCGGTGAAGCAGAAGCACTGGATCTTGTCGAAGTAATAGCCCGCGGTGTCGGGGGCGACGTTATAGGCGGCGGTGCCGGCGACGATGCGATCCGAGGTATTCTCGGCCTCGAAGAAGGCAAGTCCGGTCTCGCCGATGCGCAGCGTCATGCTGGTCTGTGCGGGGCGGAACTTCCACGGCATGCCCTTGGCGACATTGGCGTCGAAGCGCACCTCGATGGTCTGGTCGAGCACCTCGTCGGGGCCGGACGTGGCAACATTGGTGGTGCCGCCATAGCCGGTGGTGCGGCAAAACCAGCTGTAGAAGGGCACGGCGGCCCAGGCGGCAGCCCCCATGGCGAGGATCACCAGCACCAGCCGCGCGGCAAGCCGCGTGTTCGCCCGCCCGCTCATGGCTGCCCTCCGGCGACCGCCCGGGCCGCCCCCGGCGCGTCATTCGCGTGCATCCGGTCGCCCTGCCCAACCTTGACCAGCGTCAGCCCGAAGACCAGCGCGACAAAGAGCAGAAGCGCCGCGCCAAGGCCGAGGTTGCGCCCCAGCCGGCGCCGGTGCAGATCGTGCACATGTGCGATTGTCATGCCCAGCCTCCCCAGCCCGTCAGATGCAGCGCGCGCTCGGCCAGAAGCGCGGCGAAATGGCCGAAAAGCCACAAGAGCGAGAAGCGGAAGAGCCGTTTCTCGGCGGCAAAGCCGTCTGTCTCGGCCGCGACCTCGTCGCGCCGCCACAGCCGCAGCGCGCCGCGCAGGAACAGCGCGTCGAGCACCACGGCGACAGCCAGGCACAGCGGCCCGCCGACAGAGCTGAACGCGAGGGCGAGCGAGGCCGGCAGCAGTGCCAGCGTATAGGCCAGGATCCAGCCGCGGGTCGCGGGCCGGCCATGCGTCACCGTCAGCATCGGTACCCCGGCGCGGGAATAATCGTCGCGCATGAAGAGCGCGAGCGACCAGAAATGCGGCGGCGTCCACAGGAAGATCAGCGCGAACATCAAGAGGCTCTCGAGCGAGACGCCGCCCGTCGCCACTGCCCAGCCGATCATCGGCGGAAAGGCCCCGGCGGCACCGCCGATCACGATGTTCTGCGGCGTGCGCCGTTTCAGCCAGACGGTATAGATGACGACGTAGAAGAAGATGGTGAAGGCGAGGAACAGCCCCGCGAAGACATTCGCGGCCAGCGCCAGCATCACGCAGGAGATGCCCGCAAGCGCCAGCCCGAAGCCGAGCGCCTCGCCCTCGCTCACCCGCCCCGCGGGGACCGGGCGGCGTTCGGTGCGGCGCATCAGCCGGTCGATGTCGGCGTCATACCACATGTTCAGCGCCCCCGCGGCGCCGCCGCCAAGCGCGATGAACAGGATCGCCACCGCCGCCACGAAGGGATGCACCGACGCCGGCGCCACCACCAGCCCGACGAAGGCGGTGAAGACCACGAGCGACATCACCCGCGGCTTCAGCAGCGCGAGGAAATCGCGCAGCCCGGCCTCGCCCGGGGCGGCGGCGGAAAAGGAGGTGTCGCTCATCCCCGCCCCCTCAGTTCGCCGCGACCTGCAGCCGCCCGGCGTACCAGGCGGTGACGTCGATGCGCTCGCCCGCCGGGAAATCGGCCTTCGCCCGGGCAAGCCAGCGGTCATAGATCTCGGCCGGCACGACCTTCACCACGATCGGCATATAGGCGTGGCCCTGGCCGCACAGCTCGGAACACTGGCCGAAATAGATGCCCTCGCGCTCGGTATCGAACCACAGCTGCGCGATGCGGCCCGGCACCGCATCCTGCTTCACTGCAAAGGCCGGAATCGTCCAGCTGTGGATCACGTCGGCGCCGGTCAGCTGCATCACGATGCGCTTGCCCTGCGGCACCACCACCGCATTGTCGACGGCGAGCAGATACTGGTCCGGGTCATAGCCATGCGCGGCGAGATCCGCCTTTTCCAGCGGCATCGCGTCGAAGCTGATCCCCTCGTCGGGGTATTCATAGCTCCAGAACCACTGGTTGCCGGTCACCTTGATGACGATGTCGCCCTTCGGGATCTCCTGCTGCTTCCACAGGATCGGCAGCGAGAACGAGCCGATCACCACGAGGATCAGGATCGGCACCAGCGTCCAGGCGATTTCAAGCGGCGTGTTGTGGGTGAAGCGCCTCGGCACCGGGTTCGTCCGGCTGTTGAAGCGGATCATCACATAGATCAGCAGCGCGAAGACGAAGATGCAGATCGCGGTGATGATCGTCAGCAGCATGTGGTCAAGCCACTGCTGATCCTGTGCCAGCTCGGACGAGGCGGGCTGGAACCCCACCCCGCCAAGATGCGGCTGACCGATCACCGGCAACCCGGTGATCATGTCCTGAGCCATCACCTGCCCGCTGACACAGGCCAGCAGGAAACCGGCCGCCAAAGAGCGGCAGAGCCTCACAAGTCGCATGTTTTCCTCCCTCGGACGGCTCTCCCCAGCCGCCCTGCCCAAACCGGTGCTTCCCTTCACCGATCCGGACGTTATGTAGGTATTGCATACACATTCAGTCCGGCCCGGCAAGCAAAAGCTGCGACACTGCGCCGCACCGGGCCGTCAGAGAGGATCGCCATGACCGAGGACCGTTTCGCTCCCTTCGAGACGCAGATCGACGAGGCCACCGCGCTTGCGGTGCTGCGCGGGGCCACCGCGGGGGCGGAGGACGGCGAGATTTTCCTCGAGCGCAAGCGCTCCGAGGCGCTGGTCTTCGATGACGGGCGGCTGCGCACGGCCTCCTATGACGCCTCCGAGGGGTTCGGGCTGCGCGCGGTCAAGGGCGAGGTCGCGGGCTATGCCCATTCGACCGAAATTTCCGAGCCGGCGCTGAAGCGCGCGGCGGAAACGGCGCGGCTGGCCGTCGGCGACGGTGGCGGCGTGATGGCGCCCCCGCCCGCCGGCACCAACCGCCACCTTTACACCGACGCCGACCCGATGGCCGACGCAGGCTTTGGCGTGAAGATCGACATCCTCGCCGAAATCGACGCCTTCACCCGCGGTCTCGACCGGCGCGTGGTGCAGGTCACCGCCTCGATGGCGGCCTCGCATCAGGAAGTGTTCATCCTGCGCCCCGAAGGCGGCCTCGTGCAGGACATCCGGCCGATGGCGCGGCTCAACATCTCGGTCATCGTCGAGGAGAACGGCCGGCGCGAATCGGGCGGGCATGGCGGCGGCGGCCGCTTCGGCCTGTCGGGGCTGATCGAGCCGGCAAGCTGGCAGCCCGTCGCGCGCGAGGCGCTGCGCATTGCGCTGGTGAACCTGTCGGCCGAACCCGCGCCCGCCGGGCAGTTCGACGTGGTGCTTGGTCCGGGCTGGCCGGGCGTGCTCATCCACGAGGCCGTGGGTCACGGGCTCGAGGGCGATTTCAACCGCAAGAAATCCTCGGCCTTCGCCGGGCTGATGGGGCAACAGGTGGCGGCGAAGGGGGTGACCATCCTCGACGACGGCACGATCCCGGACCGGCGCGGCTCGATCACCGTCGATGACGAGGGCACGCCCTCGGGCAAGAACGTGCTGATCGAGGACGGGGTGCTGGTGGGCTACATGCAGGACCGGCAGAACGCCCGGCTGATGGGCGTGCCCGCCACCGGCAACGGCCGGCGCGAAAGCTTTGCCCATGCGCCGATGCCGCGGATGACGAACACCTACATGCTCGGCGGCGATGCCGACCCGAAGGCGATCCTCGCCGACCTGAAGGACGGGATCTATGCCGTGGGCTTCGGCGGCGGCCAGGTCGACATCACCAACGGCAAGTTCGTGTTCAACTGCACCGAGGCCTATCGGGTGAAGAACGGCGTTGTCGGCGCCGCGGTCAAGGGCGCGACGCTGATCGGCGACGGGCCGACCGCGCTGCACCGGATCCGCGCGATCGGCAACGACATGGCGCTCGACCCCGGCATCGGCAATTGCGGCAAGGCCGGGCAATGGGTGCCGGTGGGCGTCGGCATGCCCTCGCTGCTGATCGGCGGGATCACCGTCGGTGGCTCGGCCGCCTGACAGGGCTTGACCGCTGCGGCGCAGCGGGCAAGCTTGCGGCAATGGCGCGCTTCCTTCTCCTTCGCACCCTCTCGCTCGCGGCCTCGCTTCTGGCCGCGAGCCTCGTCATCTTTGCGGCGATCGAGGTGGTGCCGGGCGATCCGGCCTCCTACATGCTCGGCATGAACGCCGCCCCCGACACGGTGGCGGCGCTGCGCGACCAGCTCGGCCTGAACGAGCCGCTGGTCTGGCGCTATCTGCACTGGCTGGCGGGGCTGCTGCGCGGCGATTTCGGCATCAGCTATACCTACAAGACCCCGGTCGCCGGGCTGATTGCGGAGCGTCTGGCGCTGTCGGCGCCGCTCGCCGGGCTGGCGCTGATCCTGTCAACGGCACTTGCCCTGCCCGCCGGGCTGATCGCCGCCGCGCACCGCGGCAAGGGCGCCGATCTGGCCGTCACCGGGCTCGCACAGATCGGCATCGCGGTGCCGAATTTCTGGTTCGCGATGATGCTCGTTGCGCTCTTCGCGCTGCGCTGGCAGCTGCTGCCGGCAGGCGGCTTTCCGGGCTGGGCCCATCCCGGCGCCGCGCTGCGCGCGCTCGTCCTGCCCGCCCTCGCCCTCGCCCTGCCGCAGGCCGCGATCCTCGCCCGCATCCTGCGCTCGGCGCTGATCGAGGCGATGGCGCAGGACTACATCCGCACCGCCCGCGCCAAGGGCCTGAGCCGGCGCGCCGCGCTGACCCGCCACGCGCTGCGCAACGCGCTGATCCCGGTGCTGACCGTGCTTGGCATGCAGTTCTCCTTCCTGCTGGCCGGCGCGATCATCATCGAGAACGTGTTCTACCTGCCCGGACTTGGCCGGCTGATCTTCCAGGCGATCACCCAGCGCGACCTGATCGTCGTCGAAAGCGCGGTGATGGTGCTGGTCGTCGCGGTGATCGTCGTCAGCTTCGTCACCGACCTTGCCTATGCGCTGGTCGACCCGCGGCTGCGGAGGCCGGCATGAGGCCCGCGCTGCTGATCGGCGCGGGGTTGAGCGGGCTGGCCGTCGCGGCGGCGGCGCTGTCGCTGGTCTGGACCCCCTGGGACCCGACGGCACTGACGATCGGCGCGCGGCTGCAACCGCCGTCGACCACGCATTGGATGGGCACCGACCATTTCGGTCGCGACATCCTGTCGATGCTGATGGCGGGGGCGCGCACCTCGCTGGCCGTGGCGCTCGCCGCGGTGGCGATCGGCGCCGGCATCGGCACGCCGCTCGGGCTCGCCGCGGCGGCCAGCCGCGGCAGCCTGCTCGACGCCACGCTCGCCCGGCTGAACGACCTCATTTTCGCCTTCCCAGCCCTCGTCACCGCGATCCTGATCACCGCGACACTCGGCCCCTCGGCGCTGAACGCGACGCTGGCGATCGGGCTGTTCAACATCCCGGTCTTCGCCCGCACCGCCCGCGGCGCCGCGCTCAGCCTGTGGACGCTCGACTACATCCGCGCCGCCCGGGTGGCGGGCAAGGGCCGCGCCCGGATCTCGGCCGAACATGTGCTGCCCAACATCGCCAGTCTGCTGATCGTGCAGGCGACGATCCAGGCCTCGCTCGGCATCCTCGCCGAGGCCGGGCTGAGCTATGTCGGCCTTGGCGCGCAACCGCCCACCGCCAGCTGGGGCCGGATGCTGGCCGAGGCGCAGACGATGGTGGCGATTGCCCCGCATGTGGCGCTGTTCCCGGGGCTGGCGATCGTGCTCACCGTGTTCGGGCTCAACCTTCTGGGCGACGGGCTGCGCGATGCGCTCGACCCGCGGCTGCGGGGGCGGCTGACATGAGCCTGCTTGCGATCGGGCGCCTCGGCGTCAGCATCGGCACGACCGAGGTGCTGCGCGACGTCTCGCTGCACCTTCAGGCGGGCGAGATCCTCGGCCTTGTCGGCGAATCGGGCTCGGGCAAGTCGATGACGGCGCTGGCGGTGATGGGGCTCTTGCCCGAGGGCGCGCACAGCTCCGGCTCGGTCCGGCTGGCCGGGCGCGAGATCACCACGCTTGCCGAACGCGAGTTGTGCCGGCTGCGCGGCGCCGGCGTGGGGATGATCTTTCAGGAGCCGATGACCGCGCTCAACCCGCTGATGACGATCGGCGATCAGGTGGCCGAGACGCTGATCGTCCACCGCGGCCTTGCCCGCAGCGAGGCCCGCCGCATCGCCCGCGACCGCCTTGACCGCGTCGGCCTGCCCGCACCGCGCTTCCCGCTGACGCTTTTCCCGCACGAGCTTTCGGGCGGCCAGCGCCAGCGCGTGGCGATCGCGCTGGCCATCGCGCTGCGCCCGCAGCTGCTGATCGCCGACGAGCCCACCACCGCGCTCGATGTCACCACCCAGGCCGAGGTGCTGGCGCTGCTGCGCGACCTCGTGCGCGCGGAAGGCATGGCGCTGTTGCTCATCACCCACGACCTTGCCGTGACCGCGCAGATGGCCGCCCGCGTCGCGGTGATGCAGGACGGCCGGATCGTAGAGGAGGGGCCGACCGAGGCGCTCTTCCGCGCCCCCGCCCGGCCCTATACCCGCGCCCTTCTGGCCGCCGCGCGCCTTGCCCCGCTGTCCGATGAGTATTTGGACCAAGGAAAAGCAACGGAGGCTTTTTCCTGGCAAAAATACTCGAAACCCGACGCCGACGCCCTGCTGCGGGTCGAAGACGCGCGCCGCAGCTACCGCCTGCCCCGGCCCGCGTTTTTCGCGCCAGCCGCCGAACTCCATGCGGTCGATGGCGTCTCCTTCACTCTCCACGCCGGCGAATCGCTCGGGCTGGTGGGCGAATCGGGCTGCGGCAAGTCGACCCTGACCCGCGCCATCCTCGGCCTTGATCCGCTCTCGGGCGGGCGCATCACGCTCGCCGGCGCGCCGGTCTCGCCGCGCATGCCGCCCGCGCAGCGCGCCGCGGTGCAGGTGGTGTTCCAGGATCCCTACGGCTCCTTCGATCCGCGGCAGACAGTGGCGCGGCTGATCGCCGAGCCTTTCCACCTGACCGGCCGCCCGCCGGATGCCGAGGCCCGGATCGATGCCGCGCTGAGCGATGTCGGCCTCTCGCCCGAAGACCGCGACCGCTACATCCACGAATTCTCGGGCGGTCAGCGACAGCGCCTTGCCATCGCCCGCGCGCTGATCATCCGGCCGCGGCTGATCGTGCTCGACGAGGCGGTCTCGGCGCTCGATGTGCGGGTGCGGGCGCAGGTTCTGGCCCTGCTCGCCCGGCTGCAGGCGGACCATGGGCTCTCCTATCTCTTCATCTCGCACGACCTGTCGGTGGTGCGTGCCGTCACCACGCGCTGTCTGGTGATGCAGGCGGGCCGGATCGTCGAGGAGGGGCCGACCGCGGATCTGTTCACCGCGCCGCGCCATCCCTACACCCGCCGGCTGCTGGCCGCGACGCCGCGGCTGCCCGAGACGTGGCGCACGCTTGATCCGGCGCCCCCGACCGGCGCATAATGCTGCGGCGCAGCGAGGAGAGCGTCATGCAGCCGGGACCGAAGAATCTGATCACCGACATCGAGGGGCTGCGCGTCGGCAACGCGCACAGCGGCCGGCTGCGCTCGGGCTGCACGGTGCTGCTTGCCGATCGCCCCTTCACCGCCGCCGTGCAGGTGATGGGCGGCGCGCCCGGCACCCGCGAGACCGACCTGCTCGCCCCCGACCGGCTGGTGCAGGAGGTGGACGCGATCGTGCTCTCGGGCGGTTCCGCCTTCGGCCTCGATTCGGCCTCGGGCGTGGCCGAGGGGCTGCGCGCGCGCGGCCGCGGCTTTGCCGTCGGCGAGATGCGCGTGCCGATCGTGCCGGCGGCGATCCTGTTCGACCTGCTCAACGGCGGCGACAAGGGCTGGGGCACCAACCCCTATGCCGCGCTCGGCCGCGCGGCACTCGAGGCAGCGAGCCCCGAGTTTGCGATCGGCAGCGAGGGGGCGGGCTTCGGCGCGCTCACCGGCACGCTCAAGGGCGGGCTCGGCTCGGCCTCGGCGGTGCTGGAAAACGGGATGACGGTCGGCGCGCTCGTCGCAGTGAACGCGCTCGGCTCGGCCACGGTCGAGGACAGCCCGCATTTCTGGGCCGCGCCCTGGGAGCTCGAGCGCGAATTCGGCGGCCGGGGGCCGGCGCTGCTCTATCCCGCCGCCGCCGAGCCCGCGCCGAAGAAGCGGATGGGCGAGGCCACCACCATCGCCATCGTCGCCACCGACGCGGCGCTGAGCCAGGCACAGGCGCAGCGGATGGCGACGGCGGCGCATGACGGCATGGCGCGCGCGCTGGTGCCGTCGCACACGCCGATCGACGGCGATCTGGTCTTTGCCGCGGCGACCGGCGCCAAGCCGCTCGCCGATCCGGTCGCCGACACCTTCCTGCTCGGCCATGCCGCGGCAAGCTGTCTGGCCCGCGCCATCGCCCGCGCGGTCTACACCGCCACGGCGATGCCGGGCGACCTGCAGCCGAGCTGGACCGCGCGCTTCGGCTGAGCCCTTTCCGCCGCCGCCCCATGCGCCATATTGGCAGACAGACCGCGCAGATCGGTCACCTGCGCCGGCGCGGGTTGCCACTGCGACGGATGGACAAGGGCCGGCCCCGCATGCTTCCTTGCCGCCACGCCCAAAACAGGGAGATACCCATGCTCGACACCGCCACCGATCTCAAATCCCTTCTCAAGGACCCCACCCTTCTTGCCACCAAGGCCTATGTGGCCGGCGAATGGATCGACGCCGATGACGGCGCCACCTTCGCGGTGACCAACCCCGCCCGCGGCGACGTGATCTGCACCGTGCCCGATCTCGGCCGCGCCGAGACCGCCCGCGCGATCGAGGCCGCCCGCGTCGCGATGAAGGAATGGGCCGCGCGCACCGCCAAGGAACGCGCCAACGTGCTGCGCAAGTGGTTCGAGCTGATGATGGCGAACCAGGACGACCTCGGCGCGATCCTCACCGCCGAGATGGGCAAGCCGCTGCCCGAGGCGAAGGGCGAGATCGCCTATGGCGCCTCGTTCATCGAGTGGTTCGGCGAGGAGGCCAAGCGCATCTATGGCGAGACCATCCCGGGCCACATGCGCGACAAGCGCATCCAGGTGATCAAGCAGCCGATCGGTGTTGTCGGTTCGATCACGCCGTGGAACTTCCCGAATGCGATGATCACCCGCAAATGCGGCCCGGCCCTTGCGGTGGGCTGCGGCTTCGTCGCGCGCCCGGCCGCCGAGACCCCGCTGTCGGCGCTGGCGCTCGCGGTTCTGGGCGAGCGCGCCGGCCTGCCGAAGGGGATCTTCTCGGTCGTCACCTCGACCAGGGCCTCGGACATCGGCAAGGAGTTCTGCGAGAACCACACGGTGCGTAAGCTGACCTTCACCGGCTCGACCGAGGTCGGCCGGATCCTGATGCGTCAGGCCGCCGATCAGGTGATGAAATGCTCGATGGAGCTTGGCGGCAACGCGCCCTTCATCGTCTTCGACGACGCCGATCTCGACGCCGCGGTCGAGGGCGCGATGATGTCGAAGTTCCGCAACAACGGCCAGACCTGCGTCTGCGCGAACCGCATCTATGTGCAGGCCGGGGTCTATGACGCCTTCGCCGAGAAGCTGGCCGCCGCGGTCGCCAAGCTGAACGTCGGCGACGGTCTCGAGGCCGGCATCACCACCGGCCCGCTGATCTCGGACAAGGCCGTGGCCAAGGTCGAGGATCACATCGCCGACGTGGTCAAGGGCGGCGGCACCGTCGTCACCGGCGGCAAGCGCCACGCGCTTGGCGGCACCTTCTTCGAGCCGACCGTCGTCACCGGCGTGACGCAGGAGATGAAGGTCGCCACCGAGGAAACCTTCGGCCCGGTCGCACCGCTGTTCAGGTTCGACACCGAGGAAGAGGTGATCGAGAAGGCGAATGCCACGATCTTCGGTCTGGCCTCGTATTTCTACGCCCGCGACATCGGCCGCATCACCCGCGTGCAGGAAGGCCTCGAATACGGCATCGTCGGGGTGAACACCGGCATCATCTCGACCGAGGTCGCGCCCTTCGGCGGCGTCAAGCAGTCCGGCCTCGGCCGCGAGGGCTCGCACCACGGCGTCGAGGATTACCTCGAGCTGAAGTATATCTGCCTCTCGATCTGAGGCGACGCGGCCGCGGGCGGAGCCAGCTGCTTCGCCCGCAGCAAAATCCTCGAGACGATTTGACGCAGATCAAGGCAGTTGCCTATTTTTTTGCATGTGTCTTGCAAAAACAGCGCCGCGACGGCTATGCCCGTTGGACAGTCAGGCACGAATCGCACCTTGAGCAAAGAAACAACCGTCCTCGCCTTCCCCATGCCCGCCCCGCACAAAGCGCGGCGCAATCTGGGGCATGTGCAGGAAGCCTATCGCCTGGCCGAGCTGATCGCCGCGCCGCGCGACGCGGCCGAGGCGGAACGGGCGCGCGCCGACCTCGACGCAATCCTCGCCTCGCTCTCGGCCCGCGCCTGACGCTCCCCGGGAGACCGGCAGCGAAAAGGGCCGCCCCGGCGGGACGGCCCTGCGCATGCGGATCGAGGCAGGATCAGCGGCGCGGATCGCGATCGTCTTCCTCGTCCTCGTCGTCCTCGCCATGCGGCAGGTTGAAGAAGCTGTCCGCGTCCGAGAAGTCCTTCGGATTCTCGCGTTCCTCCTCGGCGGTGCCGAGGGTGAAGTTCTCGAGCCCGGCGATCGAGGAGGGCAGACGCGGCTCTTCGGTCATGCCGAGCGACTGCTCGGTCGAGACCAGCTTGCGTCGCTCGTCATCCGACATCACGCCTTCGGCTGCGCGCTTCTTCGCGGCCTTCTGCACTTCACCGTCAAGCTCCGACTGCCGGCACAGGCCGAGCGCCACCGGGTCGATCGCGGTCATGCTCTGGATGTTCCAATGCGTCCGGTCGCGGATCGAGGCGATCGTCGGCTTCGTCGTGCCGACGAGGCGGGCGATCTGCGCATCGGCGAGTTCAGGGTGGAACTTGACCAGCCACAGGATCGCATTCGGGCGGTCCTGGCGCTTCGAGAGCGGCGTGTAGCGCGGGCCGCGGCGCTTGTCCTCGCCGACGGCAGCGGCGTTGAACTTGAGCTTCAGCTTGTAGAGCGGGTCGGCCTCGCCCTTGTCGATTTCCTTCTGGTCGAGCTGGTTGTGCGCGATCGGGTCGAAGCCCTTCACGCCCACCGCCACGTCCCCGTCGGCGATGCCCTGCACCTCGAGCTCGTGCATGCCGCAGAAATCGGCGATCTGCTTGAAGCTCAGCGTCGTGTTGTCCACCAGCCAAACGGCGGTTGCCTTGGCCATCAGGGGCTTGTTCGTCGTCATCTGATCGGTCCTTTGCACATATCTCTCCCGGGCCGAGAAACCGGCTGCGGCGCGGGGCTCCCCGGCCGCGGTCCATTTCTGGTGGGGAATTGGTCTGCTATATAGGGCGGAAACGGCAACAGGGGAAGTGAAAATGCGGATTTCGGCGGTTCTCGGCTGCCTGTTCTGGGCGACGGCGGCACTCGCCGGGGGCGAGCGGGCGGGCACGTTCGACTATTACGTGCTGTCGCTGAGCTGGGCGCCCGCCTGGTGCGCGACCGAGGGCGCGGGACGCGGCGCGGCGCAATGCGATCCGGCAACGGATGCAAGCTTCGTGCTGCACGGGCTCTGGCCGCAGGAGGAACGCGGCTATCCGAGCTATTGCCGCACCACGGCGCGCGATCCGGCGCGCAGCGCCTCGGCGGCGATGGCGGACGTGATGGGCTCGGACGGCGCCGCCTGGTATCAGTGGAAGAAGCACGGGCGCTGCTCGGGGCTGACCGCCAGCGACTATTTCGCGCTCGCCCGCCGCGCCTATGGCGCGATCGCCATCCCCGAGGTGTTCCGCCGCCTCGACCGGGACGTGAAACTGCCCGCCGCGGTGGTCGAGGAGGCGTTTCTCGAGGCGAACCCGGGGCTCGCGCGCGACGAGATCACCGTGACCTGCCAGGCCGGCCGGATCCAGGAGGCGCGGATCTGTCTGACGAAGGATCTGCACCCGCGCCGTTGCGGCGCCGAGGTGATCCGCGACTGCACGCTGCGCGACGCGCTGATGGAGCGGGTGCGCTGAGCCTTCGGGCGTGGGAGACAACGGCGCCCGCGGGGGCTGCCTGCCCCCGCACCCCCGGAGGTATTTTCCGCAAGGAGAAGGGGATCAGGGCTCTTCCGGGATCCGGTCCTCGAGCGGCGGGATGGTGTAATCGGCGGCGATGCCGGGGCTGCCGGTCTGGTCATGGCCATCCTCCGCGATCCAGGCTTTCGCCGCCGCGAGATCGGAGAGCGCGAAGACCTTGACCGCGCCCGGGATCATCGGCGCGAAGGCCTTCATGCCGAGACGGATCCACTCGACATCGCTGACCAGCGCGATGCGGGCGAAATCGCCCAGATGCATCATCCCGACCTTCGCATCTTCCCAGGCGGCACCGGCGGTGTAGCTCTCGAATGCGGCGCCGATGACGTAGAGGAGTTTCAGCCGTCCCTCGGCCGCGATCTTCGCCTCGATCGCCGGGATCAGGTCGCGGCTATAGGCCTCGGCGTCGATCGTGCCCTTGGCCTCGATCGCCAGAACGTCGGCGGGCAGGCCCGGCAGCGTCTCGAAATATCCCTTGGTCATGGTGCCTCCGTGGGGTGGGTTCAACGGACCTGCAGCACGATCTTGCCGATATGGGCCGAGCTTTCCATGCGGGCATGGGCAGCGGCGGCCTCGGTCAGCGGGAAGGTGCTGTCGTGGATCGGGCGCAGCCGGCCGGCGGCGACCATCGGCCAGACCTGCGCGCGCAGCTCGGCCGCGATCGCGGCCTTTGCGGCATCCGATTGCGGGCGCAGGGTCGAGCCGGTGATCGTCAGCCGGCGCAGCATCACCTGGGCGAAATTGAGCTCGGCCTTCGGGCTTTCGAGGAAGGCGATGAACACCAGCCGGCCGTCATCGGCAAGCGCCTTGACGTCGCGCGGGATATAGCTGCCGCCGACCATGTCAAGGATCAGGTCAGCGCCGCCCTCGGCGCGCAGGACCTCGACGAAATCGGCCTCGCGGTAGTTGATCGCGGTGGCGCCGAGCGCCTCGCAGGCGGCGCATTTCTCGGCCGAGCCAGCGGTGGCGAAGACCCGGGCGCCAAGGTTGCGCGCGATCTGGATCGCCGTCGTGCCAATGCCTGAGGACCCGCCGTGGACGAGAAAACGCTCGCCCGCCTTCAGCCCGCCGCGCATCACCACATTCGACCAGACGGTGAAGCAGGTCTCGGGCAGGCAGGCCGCGTCGCGCAGGCTGACCCTCTCGGGCACCGGCAGCGCATGGGCCGCGGGGCAGACCGCATATTCGGCGTAGCCGCCGCCCGGCAGCAGCGCGCAGACCGCGTCGCCCACCTGCCAGCCGGAAACGCCGGGCCCAAGCGCCGCGATCCGTCCCGCGCATTCAAGACCGGGCAGGTCCGAGGCGCCGGGCGGGGCGCGATAGGCGCCCGCGCGTTGCAGCGCATCGGGGCGGTTCACCCCGGCAAAGGCCACTTCGATCAGGATCTCGCCCGGACCGGGCAGCGGCACCGGGCGCGAGACCGGTTTCAGCACCTCGGGCCCGCCGGGGGCGGAGATCTCGATCGCCTGCATCTGCAGCGGAAGGGTCATCACGCGCGCTCCTCATGGCCGGGCAGCGGGGTGGGCTGCGGCGCCCGGATTGCGCCGAGCAGGCCCTTGAGCCCCGGCAGGCGGATGACCGCGCCCTTCACCTTCTCGAACTGCATCACGTCACCGATGCGGCGGTCGAGGAAGGCGCGAGTCTCGGCCAGCCCCTCGCTCTCGTCGCCAAGCCAGAACAGCACCGTCGAGGAGATCACCCCCGACAGCGTCATCCGCTTGCTGTACCAGTTGTAATCCGCGCTCTCGTCGCCAAGGGCGCGCCAGATCGCATCGGCCGTCTCCCAGACCAGCCGGGCGCCGGTCGCGGCATATTGCGGCAGCGCGAAAAGCGACGCGGCGCGGCGCACGAGCTCCGGGTCGACAAGGCCAAGGCGCAGGGTCACTGCATGGGCCACCTTGTCGCGGAATTTCATGCCGGAGAGGTCGGCGTCCGTGAGTGCCGCAACCATCGCCCGGTCGGCGGCCCGGTGATATGCCACCGCCAGATCCACCGCGCCGCGCGGGCAGACCAGACGGGCCAGCGCCGGGTCGACCCCGACATCCGCCACCGCCTGCCGGAAGGCGGGCTCGGACCAGCCGTCGAAGGGCACGTGCGGCTCGATCGCGGCAAGCAGCTCGGCCCGCATCCGCGCAACGTCGAGATGGTCGTTTTTCATGGCATATTCCTTCGCCACGCCCCGTTTCGGGGAGTGGACAAAACTCTGGTCCGCTGTTATATGGCCCGCTCCTGCAATCTGATGCAACTCTAACTTAGGAAGGTGGTGACACCACATGCAGGTCAGCGTTCGCGACAACAACGTCGAACAGGCGCTTCGTGCTCTGAAGAAAAAACTTCAGCGCGAGGGTGTGTTTCGTGAAATGAAGCTCAAGCAGCATTTCGAGAAACCCTCCGTCAAGAAAGCGCGCGAGAAAGCTGAAGCCGTTCGCCGTGCCCGGAAACTGGCGCGGAAAAAGGCGCAGCGTGAAGGCGCGCTCTGAGCGACTGGAACCGCTGGCGGGCTTGCCCGCACTGATGACCCCCGTGGCCCTGCCATCGGGGGTTTTTGGTTCTTTTCAACAGGTTGAATCCGCAGTGGCGGGGGGCTTCCGGGGCAATATCACGATTTCGTGAATTGCCTGCCGCACCGCCCGCCTGCATCGCTGGCACCACGATGACCGACTTCGGACCCGTCTTTCACCATCTTGGCCTGATCCTGCTTGCGCTCGGGGTCGCGATGCTTGCGCCGGTGGCGGTGGATGTGCTGGCCGCCGACCCGAACGGCTTTGCGGTGTTCGAGGCGGCGCTCGAGACGATTCTCTTCGGCACGCTGCTGGCGCTTGCGGCCAGCCCGGAAAAACCGCAGCCGCTCACCCTGCGTCAGGCCTATCTGCTGACCGCGGCGATCTGGCTGGTGGTGCCGGCCTTCGGCGCCCTGCCCTTCATCCATGGCGAGCCCTCGATCAGCCTGACGGATGCCTATTTCGAGGCAGTCTCGGGCATCACCACCACCGGCTACACGGTGCTGACCGGGCTCGAGGATCTGCCGCGCTCGGTGCTGCTGTGGCGTGGCATGCTGAACTGGATGGGCGGGCTCGGCATCGCCTTCGTCGCGATGATCTTCCTGCCGGTCATGCGCATCGGCGGCATGCGCTATTTCCAGACCGAGGGCTTCGACACCTTCGGCAAGGTGCTGCCGCGCGCGCGCGACATCGCGATCTCGCTGCTCGAGGTCTATGCCGGGCTGACGGTGATCTGCACCGTGGTCTTCGTGCTGTGCGGGATCCCACTTTTCGACGCCGCGATCCACGCGATGGCGGCGATCGCCACCGGCGGCTTCGGCACCTATGACGCGAATTTCGCGGTCTGGCCGGTGCCTGCGCAATATGCCGGCACGGTCTTCATGCTGCTCGGTGCGATGCCCTACATCCGCTTCTTCCAGCTGGTGCAGGGCCAGACCCGGCCGCTGTGGCACGACAGCCAGGTGCGCGCCTTCCTGCGCTGGTTCGTCTATTTCAGCGCGATGATGATCGGCTACCGGCTGTGGCGCGAGAACCTGCCGGTCGAGCAGATCTTCCGCGAGACCACCTTCGACTTCGCCTCGATCCTGACCGGCACCGGCTTCGGCGTCAGCGGGGTCGAGCCCTGGGGCACCTTCGCGATGGTGGTGGCCTTTCTGCTCGGGCTGATCGGTGGCTGCACCGGGTCGAGCTCGGGCGCGCTGTCGGTGTTCCGGGTGCAGGTGGTGCTGTCGGTGATCCGCGCCGCGATCCGGCAGCTGCATTCGCCGCACCGGGTGGTGCAGCCGCGCTATGACGGCAAAACGCTCGACGAAGAGACGCTCGGCCCGCTGATGCTGCATGTCTCGGGCTATATCCTGACCCTCGGCGTGCTCTCGGTGCTGATGTCGATGGCCGGGGTCGACCTGACCTCGTCGCTCTTCGCGATCTGGGGCTGCCTTGGCAACATCGGCTTCGGCCTTGGCCCGATGGTGGCGCGCACCGGCACGATGGTCGATTTCAACGACACCGCAACCTGGATCATGATCCTCGCGATGCTGCTCGGCCGGCTCGGCATGCTGGCGATCTTCGTGCTGTTCCTGCCGCGGTTCTGGCGCGACTAGACCGGCAGCGCAGTGGTCTTGAACACCGTGCGCAGCGCGAAACTCGACTGCATCCCCTGCACGCCAGGCAGCCGCGCCAGCTTCGCGCGGTGGATGCGGGCGAAATCCTCGGTATCCTCGGCCACCACCTTCAGCAGGTAATCGGCCGAGCCCGCCATCAGGTGGCATTCGAGCACGTCGGGGATCTTCTTCACCTCACGCTCGAAGGCCTCGAGCACCTCGTCGGCCTGCCCGGACAGCGTGATCTCGACGAAGACGGTCGTGGGCCGGCCGAGCTTGCGGGCATCGAGCAGCGCGACATAGTCGCGGATATAGCCCTCTTCCTCGAGCCGCTGCACCCGCCGGTGACAGGCCGAGGCCGAGAGGTTCACCCGCTCGGACAGCTCGGCATTGGAGATCCGCCCCTGCTTTTGCAGGACGGTGAGGATTCGACGATCCGTCGCGTCAAGGGTCATGGTCACGCAATCTTCTTCGCCCCGAAGGGCATACGGTCGAAGATATGCGCGCCCATGGCCGAAAAACGCAACCGCTTTTCGATGCAATTCTGCGCGCCCGGGCGCAGGCTGGGGTGGAGGAGCATTTCGGATCGGAGGAGGACCGGATGAAGATCGGATGTGTGAGGGAGATCAAGCCCCAGGAATTTCGCGTCGGCCTGACGCCCTCGGCCGCGCAGGAGGCCGTGGCGCATGGCCATGCCGTGCTGATCGAGGCCGGTGCCGGGATCGGCTCGGGCTTCACCGATGCCGATTATGCCGCCGCAGGCGCGCAGATCGTCGCCGATGCCGCCGCGGTCTGGGCGGCGGCGGAGATGGTGGTGAAGGTGAAGGAGCCGCAGCCGGGCGAGCGAGCGCAGCTGCGCCCGGGGCAGGTGCTGTTCACCTATCTGCATCTCGCGCCGGACCCGGCGCAGACGCATGACCTGCTCGCCTCGGGGGCGACCTGCATCGCCTATGAGACGGTGACCGACCGCAAGGGCGGGCTGCCGCTGCTTGCCCCGATGTCGGAAGTGGCGGGGCGGCTTGCACCGCAGGTCGGGGCCTGGGCTTTGCAGAAGGCGAATGGCGGGCGCGGCGTGCTGCTGGGCGGTGTGCCAGGTGTGCGCCCCGCGCATGTCGTCATCATCGGCGGCGGTGTGGTCGGCACGGCGGCGGCGCGCGTCGCCGCCGGCATGGGCGCCCATGTCACCGTGCTCGACCGTTCGATCCCGCGGCTCAGCTATCTCGACGACGTCTTCATGGGGCGGCTGACGACGCAATATTCCGACCGCGCCGCCACGGCCGAACTCGTCGCGACGGCCGACATGGTGATCGGCGCCGTACTGATCCCGGGCGCCGCGGCGCCGAAACTGGTGACGCGGGCGATGCTGAAGACGATGAAGCCGGGTGCCGTGCTCGTCGACGTGGCGATCGACCAGGGCGGCTGTTTCGAGACCTCGCACCCGACGACGCACGAGAACCCGATCTACGAGGTCGACGGGGTGATCCACTACTGCGTGGCGAACATGCCCGGCGCCGTTGCCCGCACCGCGACGCAGGCGCTTGGCAACGCCACCCTGCCCTTCGTGCTGGCGCTCGCCGACAGGGGCTGGCGGCAGGCCTGCCTGGAGGACGCACATCTGCTCGACGGGCTGAACGTGCATGCCGGGCGGCTTACCTGCGCGCCGGTCGGCGCCGCGCTCGGCCTGCCGGTCATCTCCGGCGTCGAGGCGCTCGGTCTGTGACGAAAAGGGCCCGGTCACACGGACCGGGCCCTTTCCGTTCCGGCGGGTGCCGGATCACTTCTTCAGCGCGTCGCGGATCTCCAGCAGCACGTCGAGCTCGCTCGGGCCGGCGGGAGCGGCCGCCGCTTCCGTCTTCGCGGCAGCGTCCTTGACCCGGTTCACCAGCTTCACCAGCAGGAACACGACAAAGGCGATGATCAGGAAGTTGATGACCGCGGTGATGAAGGCGCCATAGGCGAAGACCGGCGCGCCAGCCTCTTTCGCCGCGGCAAGCGAGGTATAGTCACCCGCACCGAGATTGATGAACAGGTTCGAGAAATCGAGCCCGCCGGTGACGACGCCGATGATCGGGTTGATCAGGTCCGCCACCAGAGAATTGACGATCGCGGTGAAGGCCGCGCCGATGATGATGCCCACCGCCATGTCGACGACATTGCCGCGCGCGATGAAATTCTTGAACTCTTGCAACATGTTATGCCCCTCTCAGCGCCCTTGTAGCAGGCGCAGACCGGCGCAGGGTAGCATGCTCCTGCTGCGGCTGCATCTTTTCCTTACGGCGAAAATGTGCTCGGCTCGGCGCAAACAGGAGGTGTCGATGACCGATCTCGCGCAATTCCCGATCACCCGGCGCTGGCCCGCGGAAAACCCCGAGGTGATCCAGCTTTACTCGCTGCCCACACCGAACGGGGTGAAGGTGTCGATCATGCTCGAGGAGACCGGCCTCGCCTACGAGCCGCATCTGGTGCGCTTCGACACGAACGATCAGATGACACCCGAGTTCCTGTCGCTCGCGCCGAACAACAAGATCCCCGCGATCCTTGACCCGAACGGGCCCGGGGGCGAACCGCTCGGCCTGTTCGAAAGCGGCGCGATCCTGATCTATCTGGCCGAGAAGAGCGGGATGCTGCTGCCGCAGGCGCGCCGCTACGAGGTCCTGCAATGGCTGATGTGGCAGATGGGCGGGCTTGGCCCGATGCTCGGCCAGCTCGGCTATTTCCACACCTTCGCCGGCAAGGAGATCGAGGATCCGCGCCCGAAGGAGCGCTTCCGCGCCGAGGCGGAACGACTGCTGAAGGTGCTCGACGGGCGGCTCGCGGGGCGGGACTGGGTGGCGGGCGAATATTCCATCGCCGATATCGCCATCGCCCCCTGGCTGCGCACGCTGTGCGACTTCTACAAGGCCGCCGATCTGACCGGCTGGGCGGATCTGGCCCATGTGCCGGCCTATCTCGAGCGCTTCCTGGCCCGTCCGGCGGTGCAGCGCGGGCTGCTGATCCCGAAACGCGACTGAGGCACGGGCGCAACGGTGACCGCCGCGGTCATGCCGCGGCGGGGCCGGGTCTCACTCGGCGCGCAGCACCTTGCACAGCGGATCGAAGAGCGTCGCATTCGCGGCGATCACGCTGCCGCTCTCGAAAATGTCGCGGCCCTCGCGCACCGGGCCGACGAAGCCACCGGCTTCCTTCACCAGAAGCAGGCCGGCCGCGATGTCCCAGGCTTTGATGCCGCGCTCCCAATAGCCCTCGTACTTGCCCGCCGCCACATAGGCGAGGTCGAGCGAGGCGGCGCCGAAACGGCGCACGCCGGCGCAGACCGGCATCAGCCGGGCCAGATCCTGCAGCGTCGCGGGCAGGGTCGAGCGGCCGCCGAAAGGCACGCCGGTGGCGAAGATCGATTCGATCATCCGGTTGCGGCCCGAGACGCGCAGGCGCGTCTCGTTCATGAAGGCGCCCGAGCCCTTCTCGGCCCAATAGAGCTCGTCCTTCGCGGCATCGAAGATCACCGCCGAGACGATCTCGCCCTTGTGCTCGAGCGCGATCGACACCGCCCAGTGCGGCAGACCGTGCAGGAAGTTGGTGGTGCCGTCGAGCGGGTCGACGATCCAGCGCCGGGTCGGGTCCTCGCCCGCGTCCTCGCCGGTTTCCTCGCCGAGCCAGCCATAGGAGGGGCGCGCCCCGCGCAGCTCTTCCTTGATGATCCGTTCGGCCTCGCGGTCGGCGCGGCTGACGAAGTCGCCCGGCCCCTTGGCCGAGACCTGCAGGTTCTCGACCTCGCGGAAATCCTTCACCAGCGAGCGGCCAGCCTTGCGCGCGGCCTTGATCATCAGGTTGAGATTGGCACTGCCTTGCATCGGGGGGCTCCTTCGGTTCAGGGGCCTGCATTACACGCGCGGGCCGTGGATTCCAAGGGGGTTCCGGCGGTCAAAAACCGCAGTCGGGCCGCGCGCGGAACCGTTTCACCCGCTGGTCGAACTTCGCCGGGGTGATCGCGTTCTTTCCGGTCTCGAAAGGGGCGCGGAAATCCTCGGGCGGGATGCCGAGTTGCAGCAGCGTCGAGAGCGCGAGATCGAGGTAGGCGCCGTTCAGCCGGATCTGCCCCGCGTCCAGCCGCCTCCGCATCTCGGGCGCGAGCGCCTGCGCCGCGGGGCCCGCCTTGCACAGCCCGATCATCCCGGCGAGATAGGGCGCCTGCCAGCTTTCGCCCGAGAACCGCCCGGCATCGTCGATCAGCCAGAGCAGCGCCGCCTGCCCCTCCGGCCCGAAATCACGCAGCCGCTGCAACAGGCCGCCGCCCTCAATGCGCCGCTCCGGATCGCGCGCGAGGGCGAAGATCCGGTCGCGATAGGGGGCGAGCACCTCGGCCGGCGCCTCGCGCAGCACGGCGGCGCGACGCTCCTTCTTCGTGCCGGCAAGCCGGGTGAACCCGGCCTCGGCCAGCACCGGCCAGAGCTCGGGGCGCGCAGTGGCGGCACGCGAGAGCGCAAAGCCGATATCGGCGTCGGGCGTCAGCCGCGGATCGGAGAAGAGCCGCAGGTAGAAGGGCCAGTCCTGCGGCGTGATCTTCATGTTCACGCTAAAGCTCTGCTGAAATCGCGCGATCAGCGCGCTCACCTCGGGCGCAAGCGGACCGGGGGTGTCGAGCAGCGCCGCGATCTGGGCGGTGAGCGCGGCATCGGTGCCCCCCGCCGGCAAATCGAGGTCGAGCCCGAGCGTGTCGAGCAGCAGATCGCGCATCGGCGGCAACGCCTCGAACCATGAGGCCCGGTTCCAGTTGACGCGGCGGCGCAGATAACCGCTGTGCGGCTTCTCGATCCCGCCCCAGTGCCAGACCGGCACCGGCCAGGGGAAGATCTCATCCGCGCGAACGGAGGTCCGTTGCGAGACCTCGACCAGCACCTCGCCCTGCCTCTGCCAGACCTGCCGCCGGTTCACGATCAGCGCCGCGGCGCCGGAGGCCGTGCCGTAACGCGGCGCCGTCTGCAGCGACTGTCCCGCCCAGACGGTATCGGCCTCGGCCAGCGTCGCCGGGGCGGAGAGCAGACACTCCCCCGACACGATCCGCGCCGCCATCACCAGATCCGTCGGGGGCGCATCCGCACCGCCGCTGCGTGGCAGGATGTTGTCGCCCTGGCTCAGCGTGACCTCCGGGCAGGGCGCCCCGCTGCGCTCGAGCCACCAGCGCGTCGCCGGCAGAGCGAGCGGATCTGCCGACGCCTCCCGCGGGCGCGCGGCGATCACCACGGCGCGCGCCTGCCCGTTGAGCAGAAGCCGCTGGCAGGTCGTGTCACAGCTGGAGGCGCCGAGATAGCCGAGCACCGCCCCCCGGGCGATCGGTCGGATCTCCCCGGTGTGGTCCTGCGCGATCCAGTCGCGCGCGGCGCCCCGGCAGGTTCATCGCGACACCGGCCAGCGCGAAAAGGACCATGCCAAGCCCGATCCCGCCGAGCCATTGCAGCCCCCGCCGCCCCCCGGGAAAGCCGCGGGCGAGCCCCCAGTAGATCGCATGACCGACGAGCAGGGGGAGGGCAATCAGCCCGGCGAGCATCGCGGCGATGGCGAGCGGCATGCCAAAGAAACTGATCATCGCGATCAGCACGAGGCTTGGAAAAAGCCAGTAGATCGCCGCAACGATCAGCGCGACGAGCGTGATCCGGTCGAAGCGACGGGTGCCCTTGCGCCAGGGCGGGCCTGCGGGGGGCTGCCTCGGAAGCGGCGGCGGCCTGCTGCCGCCCCTGCCCTGCTCGACTGTCGTCCTGCTTGAAATTCGTTCGCCAAAATGCGCCATCGGGTGCCTGCCCTTGATCTTGCGGGGTTTTTCGCAGGCAATCCCGGCAAAAATGCGGCGGGGTCAGCCGCGCAGGAACTCGTGCCGCCGCGGCAGCAGGACGGTGAGCACGCCAAGCGCCGGCAGAGCCGAGCAGATCAGATAGACGAAGCGGATGCCGTGCTGGTCGGCCAGAACGCCAAGCGCCGCCGCGGCGATGCCGCCCATGCCGAAGCTGAGGCCGAAGAAGATGCCGGCCACCATGCCGACCCGGCCGGGCAGCAGCTCTTGTGCAAAGACCACGATCGCCGAGAAGGCCGAGGCCAGGATCAGCCCGATCAGCACCGTCAGCACGCCCGAGGCGACAAGCCCCACATGCGGCAGCGCCAGGGTGAAGGGCAGCACGCCGAGGATCGAGACCCAGATCACCGCCATCGGCCCCCAGCGGTCGGCGACCGGCCCGCCCAGCACCGTGCCCGCGGCGACGGCGCCGAGGAACAGGAACAGCATCAGCTGCGCGGTGCGGGTGTCCACCTGGAAGGTGTCGATGAGGTAGAAGGTGTAATACGAGCTCATCGAGGCCATGTAGATGTTCTTGGTGAAGGTCAGGAAGGCCAGCACGACGAGCGCCAGCACCACCCGGTTGCGCGGCAGCGGCAGGGTCTTGTCCATCGGCTTGCGCGCCCGCGCCTTCAGATGCGCGCCATACCAGCGGCTGACCCGGGTCAGGATGGTGCCGGCGATCACCGCAAGCACGCCGAAGAAGGCGACCGAGCCGCGCCCGAAGGGCAGCACGATGAAGGCCGCGAGCAGCGGGCCGATCGCGGTGCCGAAATTGCCGCCCACCTGGAACACCGATTGCGCGAGCCCGAAGCGCCCGCCCGAAGCGAGCCGCGCCACCCGGCTCGACTCGGGGTGGAAGATCGCCGAGCCGAAGCCGATCAGCATCGCGCCGACGATCAGCAGCGGCCAGCTCGGCGCAAAGGCGAGCACCATCACGCCGAGGAAGGTCGAGACCGAGGCGAGCGGCAGCGACCAGGGCTGCGGCCGGGCATCGGTGAGGATGCCGATCACCGGTTGCAAGAGCGAGGCCGTGCCCTGGAAGGCCAGCGTCATCAGCCCGATCTGCCAGTAATCCAGCGCGAAATCCGCCTTCAGCATCGGATAGATCGCCGAGAGCATCGACTGCATCACATCGTTCATCATGTGACACAGCGAAATCGCGATCAGGATCGGAAAGACGGTCGCGCCCGCGCTGGCGCGGGCTGGCTGCGGCATGGCGGTCATCGGGCAGTCCCTCGGGTTTGCCCGATGATCTAGCGCCCGTCGCGGCATTCCGTCACGTGCGGAATTGTGACGGTTACATCACGCGCGCTGCAGCTTCACCGGCTCGGTCCGCGCGAGGCGCAGGAAGTCGGCCATGTAGCGCTCGCCCACGTCCTCGTCGCGGGTCGCGGCATAGAGGCGCTTGCGCAGCCCCGTCTCGGTCACCGGGCGGGTGATGTAGTCGGGCTGATACTTCACCTCGCGAAGCACCCAGTCCGGCAGCACCGCGACGCCGCGCCCGGCCGCGACCAGAAGCAGGATCACCGCGGTCAGCTCGACCTGCCGGTGCGCCTTCGGCTCGACCCGCGCCGGGCCGAGCAGCAGCGAGAACACGTCCGAACGCGCCCGGTCGATCGGGTAGGTGATGAGCGTCTGATCGGCGAAATCCTCGGCCGTGACATAGGGTTTCGCCGCGAGCGGGCTGGTCGAGGCGGCGATGAAAGTCGGCGAATAATCGAACAGCGGGTTGAAGGTGATGCCGGCGATCTTCTCGGGATCCGAGGAAATCACCAGATCCACCTCCTCGCGCGCCAGCGCCGGCAGCGCTTTGAAGGCAAGCCCCGGGCGGATGTCGATGTCGACGTCGGGCCAGTCGCGGCGGAAGGCCTCAAGCACCGGGAACAGCCAGTCGAAACAGGCGTGGCACTCGATCGCGATGTGCAGCCGCCCGGCCCGGCCCGCCCGCAGTGCCTCGAACTCGTCGGCAACGGCGTCGATCTCGGGCAGCACCCGCTCGGCCAGACGCAGAAGCTTCATCCCGGCGACCGACAGCCGCAGCGGTTTCGAGCGGCGCACGAAAAGCTCGACGCCCGCCTGTTCCTCGAGCCCCTTCACCTGGTGGCTCAGCGCCGATTGCGTGATGTGCAGGACCTCCGCCGCGCGGGCGAGCCCGCCCGCGTCATGGATCGCCTTCATCGTGCGCAGGTGTCGCAGTTCGAGATGCATCTTGTTGACAGACTCATAACGTTCTTGAGTATTATGAATTTGTCTCACATCCCGGAATCGGGCACAAGGGCGCCGGAAAACAAGGATGCCGCCATGACCACGCCGACCGTCAGCTTCGAATTCTTCCCGCCGCAGACGCTCGATGCGTCGTTCCGCCTGTGGGAAACGGTGCAGGCGCTCGCCCCGCTGAAACCGGGCTTCGTCTCGGTCACCTATGGCGCCGGCGGCACGACGCGCAAGCTGACGCATGAGGCAGTGGCGACGATCCACAAGAACTATGGGCTGAACGTTGCCGCGCACCTGACCTGCGTCGACGCCACCAAGGCCGAGACGCTGGAGATCGTCGACGCCTATGCCGAGGCCGGCGTGACCGAGATCGTGGCGCTGCGCGGCGACCCGCCGAAGGGCGCCGACCGCTTCATCCCGCATCCCGAGGGCTTCGCAAGCTCGGTCGAACTGATCGAGGCGCTGGCCGCCGACGGCCGCTTCACCATCCGCTGCGGCGCCTATCCCGAGCCGCACCCCGAGGCCACCGACGCGCTGGCCGACGTGCGCTGGCTCAAGCGCAAGACCGAGGCTGGCGCAACCTCGGCGATCACCCAGTTCTTCTTCGAGGCGGACACCTTCTTCCGCTTCCGCGACGCCTGCGTGAAGGAAGGGATCAGCGCGAAGATCATCCCGGGCATCCTGCCGATCCAGTCGTGGAAGGGCGCGAAGGGCTTTGCCAGCCGCTGCGGCGCGGCGATTCCCGCGGGCGTGGCCGAGGGGTTCGAGGCGGCGATCACCGCCGGGCGCGAGCGCGAGCACGCCACCGATCTGTGCATCGCGCTGTGCGAGGCGCTGATCGCGGGCGGCGTGGAGGATCTGCAGTTCTACACGCTGAACCGGCCGCAGCTGACCCTCGCTGTCTGCGCCGCACTCGGCGTGACGCCTGCGGCCGCGGCCGCCTGAGGCCAGGTGACGTTACGGAACTTTTCTGCAAGGGGGCCTCGCGCCCCCTTTTCGCTGCGCATGCGAGACGGCAGGCTGCCGCCCGAAAAGGGAGAAGACGATGACCGAACCGATGTATGCCGAAGGCCCCGGCGATTTCCTGCCCCTCGAGGCGCTGCGCGCGATGACCGGGCTCGAGTTCATGCGCAAGATGATCGCGGGCGAAGTGCCGACGACGACGCTGGCGCAGTCGATGAACTATCGCATCACCGCCGCCGAGGAGGGCCTTGTCGAGGTCCGCGGCACACCCGAGTTCCGCCATTCGAACGCCTTCGGCGGCACCCATGGCGGCTGGTACGGGGTGCTTCTCGACACCTGCCTGACCTGCGCCGTCATCACCGGCCTGCCGCGCGGCCAGTTCCAGACCACCCTTGAATACAAGGTCAACATGCTGCGTGCGATCCCGATCGGCACCGAGGTGAAGGGCATCGGCCGGCTCGAGCACCTCGGCCGCTCAACCGGGGTCGCGCGCGGCGAGATCCGTGGCGTGGCCGACGACCGGCTCTATGCCGTCGGCACCGCCACCTGCTTCATCATGGGCGAGGCGCACTGAGCGCCCCCGCCCGAGCTGGCGGATCCGCGCCCCCTTCCCGGCCAGCCAGGGGCGGATCGTCAGCCACCATTCCCGCCCGGCGATGAAGGCGGTGTCGTGCACGCTCTCGGACGGGTCGCGGCCGATCACCCGCGGTGCGCGCAGCCAGAACAGCTTGCCCCAGGCGCCCCAGCTACCGACCGAGGGGGCAAGCGGATCGGTCGGAAAGTCGTCCTCCCAGCCCTCGGGCAGCACAAGACCCAGCTCGGCGGCGCGGTGGAGCATCCACACGAGCGGGATGTTGGCCAGCGGCCGCGCCGTTTCGGCATCGCCAAGCTGGCCGCCGATGTCGCCATGGCAGCCGCGAAACCAGACCTGCTCGATCCGCGCCGCGCCGGTGTTCTCGCTCGCCCAGAGCAGCGGTTCCAGCACCGAGCGGGTCTCGTGCAATGCGAGCGCATGAAAGCCGTGCCGCACCGAGGGGCCGAGCCGGTGGTCGTGGAAACGATAGCGCGGCTCGCTCAGCATCCACAGCAGCGGAAACTGCACGCCCAGCGCGCGCACCGTGTCGAAGGCGCCGACCATCTCGATCGCCGTCTCGGCATGGCAATGGGCGTGACGGAACGCCTCGGGCGACAGCACCCCCTCGTAATGGCGCCAGGCGAGCGTGACGTTGCGCTCGGTCGCCTCCTCGGGGCGCAGCAGGCCGACCCGTTCGATCATGCCCGCCAGCGAGCGCGCCGCGAAGGCGCCGCGGGAATAGCCGATGAGGAAGATCCGGTCGCCGGGCCGGTAGCGCATCGCCAGCCAGCCATAGGCACGGCGGATCTGCGCATTCACCCCCCAGCCGAACCAGACGTCGGTGAGGTCGCGCCATTCGCGGAACTGCAATCCCTTGCCGTAATAGACCGAGGCGCGCGGCACGCGCCGGCGCAGGAACCGCCAGATCAGCCCGATCGAGGTGATCCGCGCCGGATCAAGCGCACCGAGCGTGCCGTCGAGCAGCAGCACGTGATCGACCGGCCCGCGCGTGCGCGGCGCGGGCGGCGCCGCCTCGGGCTGTCGCCGGTGCAGGTGGTGGCGCGCAAAGGCCACCAGCCGTTCGATCAACCCGCGCATCACCCGGAGCCTCCGGGGATGCGGGCGGCGAAATCCGCGCCCATCTCCCCCTCGCGTGAAAAGACCTTGCCCCGAGCATAGGGCAAGGTCGGTAAACGGTCATTGACGATGTCGTGCGCGGCCCCCGGGGGCGCCGGCGAAGGTCGCGCCCTCAGCCCTTCAGCGACAGCGCGGTGACGATCTCCATCGCCCCGAAGCCGTTGAACCGGGTGTTGGTGGCCGAGGAATAGGCGCCCATGCCATGAAAGACGATGAAATCGCCCTCGGCCAGATCGCCCGGCAACGGCAATTCCCCCGGCAGCCGGTCGACCGAATCGCAGGTCGGACCGAAGACGGTGCGGCCGACCGGCGCGCCAGCACGGCGCACGCCCTCGGGCGAGACCACCTCGATGCGGTCAATGTTGCCGATCAGCGGCAGCTCGGCCAGCCCGCCATAGATCCCGTCGTTCAGGAACACATGCGTGCCGTCGCGCAGCGCCTTCACCCGGGTGATATGGGTGAAGGCATCGCCGACCAGCCCGCGGCCCGGCTCGCACACCAGCACCGGACGATCGGCACCGAAGGCCTCGGTCGCGACCCGGTCGATGAGTGCGAAGATCGCCTCGAGCGCCGGCGCAGCCGCCGCCTGACGATGGCTCGGGAAACCGCCGCCGACATTGAGCCGCGCCGCCGTCACCCCGGCCACGGCGCAGATCCCGGCCGCGGTGCGGATATAGGCGTCCCAGGCCATCGGATCGGTGCATTGCGTGCCCGGATGGAAGGTGAGCGAGGGGATGAACCCTGCCTCGGCTGCCCGCTTCAGCAGTTCGGCCGCGGCCTCGGCCGTCGCGCCGAACTTGGCGCCGAAATGATAGGCCGCGCCCGCGACCGGCAGCTTGAAGCGCACCGAGATCTCGGCGCCCTCGGCCGGCACCATCTCGATCAGCTTCTCGAGCTCGGAAACGGAATCGACCGACCAGGTCTTCACCCCGGCCTTCACCGCATGGGCGATCTCGGCCCGCGCGCGCACCGGGTTGTGGTAATGCAGCGCCGCCCCCGGGGCGAGACGGCGCACGAGGTCGATCTCGAACGGCGAGGCAACATCGAAGCCGCGCACGCCGGCGGCCACGAGGTTCTGGATCACCATCTCGTCGGGGTTCGACTTGACGGCATAGGTCACGATACCCGGAAAGCCGCGGATGAAGCGCCGCGCGCTCGCCTGCAACGCGGCGGGCGAGAACACCAGCACCGGGTGCTCGGGTTGCTTGTGACGGATGATTTCGGACGGCGCCGCCCAGATCGTCTTCGACAGTCCCATCGGCTTCTCCCTCGCCAACAGAATTGCAGCCACCTCTTGCCCCGGCTTCACGGGTCGGGAGACGCTTACAGCGTTTCAACCAACCAGGCCAGGTGCGTATGAGGCGCCCTTTTCCTGTCTTCTCAGTCTGCGCTACATGGGGCACAGTTTCACCGATCAAAAGAGTAGATCTGCGGCGCATCTTCGTTATAATGACGAAATATCCGGTCAATCTGCAGGCGCTCACAATGGATGAACTCGATACGGCGATCCTCGGCCTGCTCTCGGGCGATGCCCGGATGTCGGTGGCGACACTGGCGCGACGGCTGAAGGTGGCGCGCTCGACGATCCAGGCGCGGCTCGAGCGGCTCGAGACGACGGGCGTCATCGCGGGCTACACCGTCAAGCTCGGTGAGGCGGCGCGGGCCGGGCGGCTGCGCACCACCGTGCTGCTGACCATCGAGCCGCGCGCCCAGGCCGCGATCCTGACCCGGCTGAAGGCGATCCCCGAAGTCGAGCGGATCTCGACCACCTCGGGCCGGGTCGATCTGCTGCTGCAGGTCGCGGCGAACTCGACCGCGCAGCTTGACGCGGTGCTTGACCAGATCGGCGAGATGCAGGGGGTGAAAAGCTCGGAAAGCCTGATCCACCTGTCGACCAAACTCGACCGCGCGGTCTAGGCGGCACGGCCGGGGGCGCTGCCCCCGGACCCCCGAGGTATTTGCACCAAGAAGAAAAGCCGCCCCTTCCCCTTCTTCTTGGTCGAAATACCTCGGGGGGGTGAGGGGGGCAGCGCCCCCCTTGCGGCGCGCGGAAAGGCTTTTCCTTGCGGGGTGTGCGCGCTAAACAGCCGTCAAGCCCTGAAAGGACAAGACCGATGACGATGGAAAAGACCTTCGACGCGCGCGAGGCCGAGCCTCGGATCTATGCGAAATGGGAAGAGGCCGGCGCCTTCAAGGCGGGGGCCAATGCCTCGCGTCCCGAAACCTTCTGCATCATGATCCCGCCGCCGAACGTCACCGGCGCGCTGCACGTCGGCCATGCCTTCAACAACACGGTGCAGGACATCCTGGTGCGCTGGCACCGGATGCGCGGCTTCGACACGCTGTGGCAGCCCGGTCAGGACCATGCCGGCATCGCCACCCAGATGATGGTGGAGAAGGAGCTGGCGAAAACCGGCCAGCCCGGCCGCGTCGAGCTTGGCCGCGAGGAATTCCTGAAGAAGGTCTGGGAGTGGAAGGGCAAATACGGCTCGACCATCATCAACCAGCTCAAGCGCCTCGGCTCGTCCTGCGACTGGTCGCGCAATGCCTTCACCATGTCGGGTGCGCCCGGCGCGCCGGCGGGCGAAGAAGGCAACTTCCATGACGCGGTGATCAAGGTCTTCGTCGAGATGTACGAAAAGGGCCTGATCTACCGCGGCAAGCGGCTGGTGAACTGGGATCCCCATTTCGAGACCGCGATCTCCGACCTCGAGGTCGAGAACATCGAGGTCGCGGGCCACATGTGGCACTTCAAGTATCCGCTCGCGGGCGGCGTCACCTACACCTATCGCGAGAAGGACGCGGACGGCAACGTCACCTTCGAGGAAGAGCGCGACTATATCTCGATCGCAACCACCCGCCCCGAGACCATGCTGGGCGACGGCGCGGTCGCGGTGAACGGCAATGACGAACGCTATGCCGCGCTGATCGGCAAGCTGTGCGAGATCCCGGTGGGCCCGAAGGAACACCGCCGGCAGATCCCGATCATCGCCGACCCCTACCCCGACCCGACCTTCGGCTCGGGCGCGGTGAAGATCACCGGCGCGCATGACTTCAACGACTATCAGGTGGCGAAACGGGCGGGCCTGCCGCTCTACCGGCTGATGAACACCCGCGCACAGATGCGCACCGACGGGTTGTCCTATGCCGAGGCCGCCAAGCGCGCGATGGAGATCTCGAAGGGCGCATCCTTCACCGAGGCCGAGGTCGACGCGCTCAACCTCGTGCCCGAGGAGCTGCGCGGGCTCGACCGCTATGCCGCGCGCGAGGCGGTGATTGCCCAGGTCACGGCCGAGGGCCTCGCCGTGATGGTCGCGAACCCGAAGGCCGGCGAAGAGGGCGAGCCGAACGTGATCCCGCTGGTCGAGGCGAAGCCGATCATGCAGCCCTTCGGCGACCGCTCGAAGGTGGTGATCGAGCCGATGCTGACCGACCAGTGGTTCGTCGATGCCGAGAAGATCGTCGGCAAGGCGCTGGATGCGGTGCGCAACGGCGACACCGTCATCATGCCCGAAGCCGGCGAGAAGACCTATTTCCACTGGCTCGAGAACATCGAGCCCTGGTGCATCTCGCGCCAGCTCTGGTGGGGGCACCAGATCCCGGTGTGGTACGGGCTCGACCTCGGCGCGCCGGGCTTCCGCGACGACGAGGGCGACGGCGCGCTCGACGAGGTGGAACTCGGCCGGCTCCTGAACGAGGGCGGCATGCTGCACCGCAACGACGTCTACCATTGCGCCGCGGCCTTCGAGGCGGTGACGGCGGCCTTCCAGGACGAAATCGCCGATCTGCCGATCCCGCTCAGCCATGCGCGCATCGTCGAGGTGGCCGACAAGCAGGCGGCGATCGACACGCTGGCGGCGAGCCTCGCCGAGTACAACGTGAGCCAGGATCCGACCGTTCTGGTCTATCCGGTCTGGCGCGATGCCGATGTGCTCGACACCTGGTTCAGCTCGGGCCTGTGGCCCATTGGCACGCTCGGCTGGCCGAACTGGGACGAGACGACCTCGCGCTATTTCCCGACCGATGTCCTCGTGACCGGCTTTGACATCCTGTTCTTCTGGGTCGCCCGGATGATGATGATGCAACTGGCCGTCGTCGACCAGGTGCCCTTCCGCACCGTCTACCTGCATCAGCTGGTGCGCGACGAGAAGGGCAAGAAGATGTCGAAGACGGCGGGCAACGTCATCGACCCGCTCGAGATCATCGACGAGTTCGGTGCCGACGCGCTGCGCTTCACCAACACCTCGATGGCGGCGCTCGGCGGCGTGCTGAAGCTGTCGAAGGACCGCATCGCGGGCTATCGCAACTTCGGCACCAAGATCTGGAACGCCACCCGCTTTGCCGAGATGAACGGCGTGTTCGAGGGCCCGGCCGCCGCCGGCGTGCCACAGCCCAAACACACGGTGAACCGCTGGATCATCGGCGAGACCGCCAAGGTGCGCGAGGCGGTGGACGCGGCCTTTGGCAGCTACCGCTTCAACGAGGCGGCGCAGGCGCTTTACGCCTTCGTCTGGGGCAAGGTCTGCGACTGGTACGTGGAATTCGCCAAGCCCCTCTTCGACACCGAGGAGGCCGCCGAAACCCGCGCCACGATGCGCTGGGTGCTTGACCAGTGCTACACCCTGCTGCACCCGATCATGCCCTTCATCACCGAAGAGCTCTGGGCGCTGACGGCCCCCGCCGGGGGCCGCGCCAAGATGCTGGTGCATGGCGACTGGCCCGTCTATGGCGCCGAGCTGATCGATGCCGAGGCCGACCGCGAGATGAACTGGGTCATCGACCTGATCGAGACGATCCGGTCGAGCCGCGCGCAGATGGGCGTGCCGGTGGGGCTGAAGCTGCCGATGGTGCTGGCCGAGGCCGACGCGGCCGCGCGCACCGCGCTTGCCCGCAACGAGGCGCTGGTGTTCAAGCTCGCCCGTCTCGACAGCCTGACCGAGACCGCGATCCCGAAGGGCGCGATCTCGATCCCGGTCGCAGGGGCCCTCTTCGGGCTGCCGCTCGAGGGGGTGATCGACGTCAAGGCCGAGAAGGCCCGGCTGGAGAAGACCCTCGGCAAGCTCGAGAAGGAGGCGGCGGGCCTGCGCGGCCGGCTCTCGAACCCGAAGTTCATCGAGAACGCCGCCGAGGAGGTGATCGACGAGGCCCGCGAGAACCTCGCCGCCCGCGAGGAGGAGGCCACCAAGGTCGCCGCCGCGGTGAAGCGCCTCGCCGAGCTCGGCTGAGCCATGGCGGGCTGGCTCGAGAAACTCGCCGAACGGCGGATGCTCAAGGCGCGGGCCGAGGGCAAGCTCTCGGGCCTTGCAGCGGAGGGCAAGCCCCTCCCCGACCGCACCGGCGAGGCCTTTCTCGATGCCGGCGAGGCGGTCGGTTTCCGGATGATGGCGGCGGCGGGCGTGTTGCCCGAAGAGATCGTGCTGAAGAAGCAGGTCGAGGCGGTTCGCGCCGAGCTTGCCGCCGCGACCGATGAGACCGCGCGCCGCCCCCTGATGGCGCGCCTGTCCGAGCTGATGATGAAACAGGCGATCGCCGAAGAAGCGCGGCGCAAGTTCCTGAAGGGGTAAGTGCCCCGTCCGATTTTTCCTTGTTCAAAGACTCCCGCCGGAGGCGTCTGCGTTGCGGAAGGCGCCTCCGGCGGGAGTATTTGTGCCAAGAAAAAACCGCCGCTCAGAAGACCGGCGCGCGGTGTTGCAGGTTGGCCGCGATCACCTCGCGCTGGTCGGGCTTGCCGATCAGCTCCACCTGCTCGCGGCTTTCGGCCATCAGCACGGTGTCGGCGGGCGCCGCCCAGGCGGTGGCGATCAACCGCTTCGCCGCCCGGATTGCCGAGGGGCTGCGCGCGGCGATGGTCTCGGCCAGTTCGGTGGCGCGGGCCAGGGGATCCTCGGCGATCTCGGTGACCAGGCCCCAGTCGCGCGCCTGCACCGCGCCGATCTCCTCGGCGGTATAGGTCAGGCGCCGCACCACGTCGGCGCGGGTCAGCTCGGGCAGGGTCACCATGCCGCCCATGTCGGGCACGAGACCCCATTTTATCTCCATGATCGACAGCCGCGTGTCCGGCGCCGCGACGCGGATATCGGCGCCGAGCGCGAGCTGGAAGCCGGCGCCGAAAGCCACGCCCTGCAGCGCCGCGATCACCGGCACCGGCAGCGCCCGCCACACCAGCGAGAACTGCTGGAAGCGGTTCGCCGCACCATGGCTGCGCGGCAAGATCAGATCCTCGGCCCCGCCCTGTGCCAGACGGGCGAAATTCGCGACATCGAGCCCGGCACAGAAAGCCCGCCCCTCGCCCGCCAGCACCACCGCGCGCAGCCCCGGCTGCGTGGCCAGTGCCTCGCCCGCCGCGATCACCGCGTCGATCATCTCGAAATCGACGGCGTTCATCTTCTCGGGCCGCGTGAGCGTGACAAAGGCGATCCCGCCCAGGATTTCCGTTGTGAGCCGAGCCATGTATTCCTCCCTGTCTGCCCTTTTCCGAGTATAGGCGGTGACCCGGCGCATGGCAGCCGGCCCGGCCGCGCGTGACGCGACGAAATCTGCCCCCTTGCCGGGCGCGGGCTTTGCTCCTAGGGATTTCGCATCATGACCGGACCTCGCTACACCCCGCTGATCGACACCCTGCCCTCGACCGTGCCCTTCGTCGGGCCGGAAACGCAGGAGCGCCGCATGGGCCACCCCTTCGCTGCCCGGCTGGGCGCGAACGAGAACGGCTTTGGCCCCTCGCCGCGCGCGATCGCCGCGATGGCGGCGGCGGCAGGCGAGGCGTGGAAATACGGCGACCCGGAGAATTACGAGCTGAAGGTGGCACTCGCCGCGCGCCATGGCTGCCGGCCCGAGAACATCGTGGTCGGCGAGGGCATCGACGGGCTGCTCGGCTATCTGTGCCGGCTGGTGATCGCGCCGGGCGATGCCGTCGTCACCTCGGAAGGCGGCTATCCGACCTTCAACTTCCACGTCTCTGGCTTTGGCGGCGTGGCGCACAAGGTGCCCTATGCGGGCGATGCCGAGGACCCCGAGGCGCTGCTGGCCCTGGCCGCTCAGATCGTGCCGAAGCTGATCTACATCGCCAACCCCGACAACCCGATGGGCTCGCACCACCCCGGCGCGACGATCGCCGCGATGGTGCCGCGCGTGCCCGAGGGCAGCCTGCTCATTGTCGACGAGGCCTATGTGGAACTCGCCCCCGAGGGCACCGAAGCGCCGATCGACGCCGACGACCCGCGGGTGATCCGGATGCGCACCTTCTCGAAGGCGCATGGGCTCGCCGGCGCGCGGGTGGGCTATGCCATCGGCGCGGCACCGCTCATCGCCGCCTTCGACAAGATCCGCAATCACTTCGGCATGAGCCGGATCAGCCAGGCCGGCGCACTTGCCGCACTGTCCGACACCACCTGGCTTGCCTACATGCGCCGGCTGATCGCCGCCTCGCGCGACCGGATCGGCGCCATCGCGCGGGAAAACGGGCTTGAGCCGCTGCCCTCGGCGACGAATTTCGTCGCCATCGACTGCGGCCGCGACGGCGCCTTCGCGCGCGCCGTGCTGGCGGAGCTCACCGCGGCCGGGATCTTCGTGCGGATGCCCGGCGTTGCGCCGCTCGACCGCTGCATCCGCGTCTCCTGCGGCCCCGAGGCCGAGATCGAGGCCTTTGCCGCAGCCCTGCCCGGCGCGCTGGCCCGCGCCCGCGCGGCGCTCTGAGGGCCACGGGGACTCACGTTTCCCTCGCTCAGTGGTGATTTGCCGCAGGCGTGCCGCGGGCGCAGGCTCCTGTCCAAGGGAACAGGAGTTGCAGATGAGCAGAATCAACCGCACCCGCCGGATCGCGATGCTCAGCCCCGTCGCCTTCGCCATCGCCTTTGGCGCCTATGCCCAGGGCCGCGGCGGCAGCGACGACCACGAGGGCCAGAAGATGAGCGGCGCCAATGCGACCGCCGATGCCGCCCCCTCGACCGAGGCGTTCCTGGCCGCGAACCGCAAGATGCACACGGCGATGGACGTCCCCTATACCGGCGATGCCGATGTCGACTTCGTGCGCGCGATGATCCCGCATCACGAAGGGGCGATCGAGATGGCGCGGATCGCGCGCGACTATGGCGACGATCCCGACGTGCGCAAGCTTGCCGAGGGCATCATCACCAGCCAGCAGGCCGAGGTCGACTGGATGGTGCAGTGGCTCGAGAAGAACGGCAATCCCTGAGCCTTCCGCCTTGCGGCGCCGGGGTCTCCCCTGACCCGGCGTCGTGTCGCAGGCGGCGAGGGTGTTCCCTCCCCTCGCCGCCTGCCCTTAGTCCCGCGCTCAGCCCTGCGCGCAGACGGCCGCCGCGGCGGCCACGCCGCCCGCCCCATGCGGAATGCCAAGCGCGATCATCCCCGCCTCCATCACCGCCAGCGCGCCAAGCGTCATATGCGCGTTGACATGGCCCATGTGGGCGATGCGCAGGTAATTCGCCACCTCGGGCGTGCCCGGCTCGGCCATGCCCAGACCGATGCCGAGGGTCAGCCCCGCCTCCTCCTCGCACCAGGTCCGCAGCCGCGCCGCGCCACCGCCGCCGATCCGCACCGCCGTCACCGAATGGCCGCGCTGCGCCGGGTCGGCGATGTTCATCGTGATCTCGCCGCCCTGCCCCCAGGCATCGAAGGCCGCCCAGACCGCGCGCGCAAGCGTCGCGTGCCGCGCCCAGACATGGGCCAGCCCCTCCTCGTCGAGCAGCATCTTCAGCGACTCGACCAGGCCGAACAGGTGGTGCGTCGGCGCGGTGCCGGCGAAGTATTCATAATAATGCTCGGGGTTGAGACGCGGCGCCCAGTCCCAGTAGGGGGTCTTCAGATCGCTTGTCCGGCTTGCCTCGAGCGCCTTGTCGGACACCCAGACGAAGCCGAGACCCGGCGGCACCATCAGCCCCTTCTGGCTTGCCGCGACCATCACGTCGACGCCCCAGTCGTCAAAGCGGAACGCGTCGCAGCCAAGCGAGGCGATGCAGTCGACGGCCAGCAGGGCCGGATGCCCGGCCGCGTCGATCGCCGCGCGCACCGCAGCGACGTCATTGCGCACCGAGGTCGCGGTGTCGACATGGGTCAGCAGCACCACCTTGATGGTCTGCGCGGTGTCGGCCCGCAGCGCCGCCTCGACCCGGGCCGGATCGACCGGCGCCTTCAGGCCGAAATCGAGCGTCTCGACCTCGACCCCCATGGCGCGCGCGTGCAGCGCCCAGTTGATGCCGAAGCGCCCGGTGGCGAGCGACAGCGCCCGGTCGCCGCGCGAGAACAGGTTGGCGATCGCCGCCTCCCACACGCCATGGCCGTTCGAGATGTAGATCGCGACATGGCTGCTCGACAGCGCGACGCGGCGCAGATCGGCCACGATGCCGCGGGTCATCGTGACGATGTCGCCCTCGTAGATGTTCGGCGCGGCGCGGTGCATCGCGGCAAGGACCCGGTCGGGCATGACCGAGGGCCCGGGAATGGCGAGATAGGTGCGGCCCTGCGCAAGGCTCATCGGTGTCTCCTGAAACTGATCCTTCCTCGGTACTGAACCGGCCCCGCCGGGTCAACGCCCGCGGCCCTTCCCCCGGCCGGCGCCGGCGGGCAAACTTGCCCGGCGGCGGGTTTCGCGCTAGATCGGGCTCACCCCGCGCCCGCCGGCGCCCTCAGCGAGGTTCCCGTGGCAAGGCCCGACACCCCCTATCGTTCGCACACACTCTTTTCCCGGATGTGGAACCGCTACCTGCGCCGGCACTGGCCGAAGATGGTGGTCGCCATGGTGCTGATGGTCATCGAGGGCTCGACCCTCGGCGCGCTCAGCGCAATGCTGGAGCCGCTGTTCGACACCGTCTTCGTGAAGGGCCAGGCCGGGATGATCTGGTGGGTGGGCGGCGCGATCTTCGGGCTGTTCCTGATCCGCGCCGTCACCTCGGTCGGCTCGCGGGCGCTGCTGTCGGACGTGTCGCAACGCTCCTCCTCGGACATGCAGGTCGATCTGGTGCGCCACATCCTGACCCTCGACCAATCCTTTTTCCAGGCGAACCCGCCCGGCGCGCTGATCGAGCGGGTGCAGGGCGACACGCTTGCCGTGCAGGGGGTCTGGACCACCTTCATCACCGGCGCCGGGCGCGATGCGATCGCGCTCGTCTCGCTCTTCGGCGTGGCGCTGTCGATCGACCCGCGCTGGACACTCGCCGCGCTGATCGGCGCGCCGCTTCTGGTGCTGCCCACCACCATGGCGCAGCGCTACATCCGCAAGAAGACGCGGCAGATGCGCAATCAGGCCAGCGCCCGCGCCACCCGCCTCGACGAGGTGTTCCACGGCATCTCGGCGGTCAAGCTGAACCGGATGGAACCCTACCAGTTGCGCCGCTTCGAGACGCTGGTGGCCTTCATCCGCCGCGCCATGGTGAAGATGGCGGTGTCGCAGTCGATGATCCCGGCGCTGATCGATGTGGTGACCGGGCTTGGTTTCTTCGCCGTCCTCGTGCTCGGCGGCCCCGAGATCGTCGAGGGCGAGCGCACCGTCGGCGAGTTCATGTCCTTCTTCACCGCGATGGCGCTGGCCTTCCAGCCGCTGCGCCGGCTTGGCGGGCTTGCCGGCACCTGGCAGACCGCCGCCGCCAGCCTCGAACGGCTCTATGGCGTCTTCGACATCACCCCCGAGATCCGCTCGCCGGCGCAGCCGGCCCCGCGCCCGGCGACGACCGAGGTGCGGCTCGACAACGTGCGGCTGAGCTATGGCGGCAAGCCGGTGCTGCGCGGGCTCAGCTTCACCGCCGAAGCGGGCAAGACCACCGCCCTCGTCGGCCCCTCGGGTGCCGGCAAGACCACCGTCTTCAACCTGCTCACCCGGCTCGTCGATCCGGACAGCGGCGCGGTCACCGTGGGCGGCGTGCCGGTCTCGACGCTCGATCTCGGCACGCTGCGCGACATGTTCTCGATGGTGGCACAGGACGCGGCACTCTTTGACGAGACGATCCGCGAAAACGTGCTTCTGGGTCGCACCGACGTCAGCGAGGCGGCACTGGCCCAGGCCCTTGAGGTCGCCCATGTGACCGAGTTCACCGACGCGATGCCGCTTGGCCTCGAAACGCCCGCCGGCCCGCGCGGCTCGGCGCTGTCGGGCGGGCAACGCCAGCGTGTGGCGATCGCCCGCGCGGTGCTGCGCAACGCGCCGATCCTGCTTCTCGACGAGGCCACGTCGGCGCTCGACACCGCCTCCGAGGCAAAGGTGGCGCAGGCGCTCTCGCACCTTTCCGAAGGGCGCACGACGCTGGTCATCGCGCACCGCCTCTCGACCGTGCGCGACGCCGACCGGATCGTGGTGATCGTCGAGGGCGAGGCGGTGGAACAGGGCACGCATGACGAGCTGCTCGCCCGGGGCGGCGCCTATGCCGGCCTGTGCCGGATGCAGCTCGTCGAATGACGGAGGAGCAGGCCATGGCCGAAAGACGGATCTACGAGATCACCGGCGCGGACCGCGAGCATTTCCTGCAGGGCCTCGTCAGCAACGACGTGCGGCGGCTGAAGGACGGCCCGGTCTATGCCGCCCTGCTGACGCCGCAGGGCAAGTATCTCGCCGACTTCCTGCTGGTGCCGCGCGGCGAGACGATCCTTCTCGACATCGACGCCCGCATTGCCGAGGCGACGGTGAAGCGGCTTGCGATGTACAAGCTGCGCGCCGACGTGGCGATCGCGCCCTCGGCGCTCGGGGTCTATCGCGGCACCGGCCCCGCCCCCGAGGGGGCCGTCGCCGACCCGCGCGATCCGGCGCTTGGCTGGCGGCTTTACGGCGAGGCGGCGGGGGATGACGGCAGTGACTGGGACGCGATCCGGGTCGCGCATCTGATCCCCGAGACCGGGATCGAGCTGACACCCGAGACCTATATCCTCGAGGCGGGCTTCGAGCGGCTGCATGGCATCGACTTCCGCAAGGGCTGCTACGTCGGGCAGGAAGTCACGGCGCGGATGAAGCACAAGACCGAGCTGCGCAAGGGGCTCGTGCGGCTTGCGATCGAGGGCGCGGCCGCCGTCGGCACCCCGATCGAGGCCGGGGGACGCCCTGTCGGCACGCTCTTCACCCAGTCCGGCGGGCGAGCGATCGCGCATCTGCGCTTCGACCGGACCGACGGGGTGATGACCGCCGGCGACGCGCGGCTGCACCTCGAAGAGAGCCTCGGATAGGCCCCGGCGCCGGCTGTTTTCACGTTTTCGTGAGACATGTCCCCCGATCATGGCCCGGCGCCCTGCGCCGCCATGCCGCGCTGCGCCGAAAAGCCGCGGTTTCTTCGCACTTTGCCTGAAATCCGGCAATAAATGCCTTGATCGGTGGCAAAGCGGGCCTATATATGCGCGACTGGCCATGGAACAGGGGTCGGTCCCAAGGGTTGGACAGGGCGTCGTATGCGCATGGTGCATGGCAGGCATTCCTCGCAGGCCATATCGAATCGCCCCTCATGCGCCCTAGATGGCCGCCACGCCAGGAAACGCAAGAGCAATAACAAAGGACGGAATAATGCGCGATTTCGTTGACGGCTCCGCATTCAACTATGAGCAGGGACAGAGGGCGCGCAAGCTGTTCGCCGCCGTCGTTCTCGCTGCTCTCGACGATGCGATCGCCGATGACAAGAAATACGGCAATGGCCCGGAACAGATCGCCCGCTGGGCGCGCTCGCGCGACGGCCGCGAGGTGCTGTCCTGCGCCGGGATCGACCCGAACGAGCGCGTGGTGAAGGGCCTGATGGAATTCGTCGCGAAGGGCGTGCGCACCTCGGTGGCGCTGTCGCGCGAAGAAAGCGAACGTCGCATGGCGGCGGAAGAGGCCGAGGCCGCCTGAGACCGGGCGGATCCTCCTGATCAAACGGCGCGCCACTGGCGCGCCGTTTGCATTTCAGCGGCTGGGAACCGGCCGCCTGCGGCAGATCACTCGTAATCCTCGCCCATCAGCGCACGCTGGATCTCGCGCCGCACCAGCTTGCGCACGTTGCGGGTGATGCGCTCGCCCAGAACGCCGCGCAGCTCTTCGCGGATCAGCTGCGCCACCAGCATCCGCAGCGCCTCCTCGTCGATCAGGCCGCCGTCCATCAGCGGCTCGTCATCGAGCGCCGCCTCGATGCCCGGCAGATCCTCGTCGCGCGCATATTCGTCGCGCAGCGTCTGATAGCTCGAGCGCAGGATCTCCGGCCGGCGATCTTCCTCGAAGGCGTCAGAGAGGTGCAGACGACGCGGGCCGGAGGCGGTCGATGCGAGGGTCAGCGCCGCCTCGGCCCAGTCCATCGCGCCCTGATCCTCGGTCCAGGCCTCGTCGCGCAGGTCCGGGTCGCCCTCCTCGTCCTCGTCGTCCTCGGCAGCATCCGCCGCCCCGGCATCGACCTCCACGGCCTGATCCGACGCAGGCTCGGCCTCCTCGACGGCCACGCCCTCCGCGTCGGGATCCGCACCCTCGACACCAACTTCGGCCTCTGCCTCGGCAAAATCCGCCATGTCGAGCAGCAGCGCCTCGAGATCCTCGGGCGCGACATCCTCGGCGAAGGGCGCCTCGGCCTCTTCGCGGTCATCGCGCCGCTCGGACAGCAGCGGCTCCGCCCCGGACAGGTCCGCAGGCTCGGCACCGTCCCCGGCCTCGGGCGCGACGTCGCGCTCGGGCTCGGGCTCCGGCGCGGTTTCAGGCAGGGGGTCGGCCGCAAAGGAAACGTCGCCTCCGGGCTGCGCCCCGAATTCAGCCCCATGCCCGGCCACTGCCGCTTCCATTTCCGCAATGGAGGTCTCGAGCCGGCTCAGCTCCTCGACGATGTCTGCGTCGGGAACCTCGGCCACCGGCGCGGCCTCCTCGCCGGCACTCGCCTCACCGGCGGCCTCCGCCTCCGGCTCGACCCGCAGCGCGGGCGTCAGCACAAGGCAGGCCGCATCCTGCGCCGGATCCTCGGCTTCGGCCTCCGGCGGCGGCACGGCCACCGGCGCGGCGGCACGATGCGGCACGGCAGGGGCTCGCGCGCTGGTCGCATCCTGCGACACCAGGCGACGGATCGACGTCAGGACGTCCTCAATCTCGATATGGGTTCCGGGCTCATTCATCACGCTGGCCATCCTGCGACGGGGCGGGGCCGCTGTCCAGCCCCGGACAAGGACAGAAAGCCCCGACCGCAAAGGCCGGGGCAGGTCATGGCCGGGCCGACACGGGCCCGGTCGGGTCTTCCGGGTCGATCAGGGCTTCTTGCCGATCGCCTGCATCACGCGGTCAAGGCTCTTGCCCCGCACGCTGGTGAGCGGCGCGTTCTCGACCGCATTGTAATAGGCTGCCGGGTCATAGGTCGGGATCCCGAGCTTCAGATCCTCGACCGTCAGCAGCCCCATCGCCGAAAGCAGCTGATAGTAGCCGACCTGCAGATCGGCCTCGGCGGTGATCCGCGAGGCCCGGGCGTCAAGCAGCGTCTGCTCGGCGTCCAGCACGTCGAGCGTGGTGCGCGCCCCCAGCGTCGCCTCTTCCTTCACGCCCTCATAGGCGATCTTCGCCGCCGAGATCTGCTCATCATAAGCAGTGATCTGCGCCTGGTAGACGCCGATCTGCGCCCAGGCCTGGGCCACCGAATCGGCGATCTCGACCCCCGCCTCGCTCAGCGCCGCCTTCGCCTCGTCGCGGCTCGCGATCGCCTGGCGATGTGCCGAGGACAGCTTGCCGCCGGCATAGAGCGTCTGCGTCAGGCCGACACCGACATTCGTCGCCTTGTTGCCGCCTTCGTAATTGGTGAAGCCGGCCGAACCGTCGATCGTCGGCAGCCGCTCGGCCGCCGCGGCCGAAACGCCCAGCTCGGACATGCTGACGGTGTGCTGTGCCTGCTTGATCGAGGGGTGGTTGCGCAGCGCGGTCTCGCGCGCGGTATCAAGCGACTTCGGCAGCGTCGGCGCCTTCGGCAGCGGCGACAGCTTGTCGGGGTAATGGCCGATCGACGCCTTGTAGGCCTCGCGCGCGATCTGATAGTTGCCGCGCGCCGCCGCCAGCGCTGCCCGCGCCGCGGCCTCGGCCGCCTCGGCCTGCGACACGTCGGTCTTCGTCACCTCGCCGACCTCGAAACGGTCGCGCGCGGCCTTCAGGTCTTCGCCATAGACATGCACCGAGTTCTCGTTGATCGAGACCTGCTCGGCGGTGCTTTTGACGCTAGTATAGGCGCTGATCGCGCTCAGCAGCACGCTCTGCTCAACCGAGCGCAGCGCCTCGCGCGTCGCCAGAACCGCTTCCTTCTTCATGTCGATGGCAAGCCGGGTGCGGCCGAAATCATAAAGCGTCATCTGCGCGACAAGCGAGGTATAGGCGGTGAGCCGGTCGTAGCTCTTGCCCTGCGCCCGATAGGTCGCGATGGTCGTGTCGGTCGCCGAATAGCCATAATCGGCGGTCCACTGCAGCACCGGGCGCAGCGCCGACACCGCCTGCGCCACATCCTCGTCCGCGGCGCGCAGCGTGGCGCGGTTCTGTTCGAGCAGGTGCGAGTTGCGATAGGCCGAGACCAGCGCATCGGCGAGCGTCTCGGCCGAGACGGCAAGCGTGGACGTCATCAGCCCGAGGCCCGCCACGGTGGCGAGAAGAAGCGGTTTCAGGATCTTGCGCGTCATGCCTGGGTCCTCATTTGGGGGCGTGCCGGTCGCTTCTTTTGGCGCTCCGGGCTCCGGGCCGCACAGCACGGCCCAGATATTCCAATCCGTCTATATGAGCCCTGAATACCGCGAAGCCGGGCTCAGAGCACGAACTCTTTTTCCGCGACGAAGCCCGGGATCACCGGCGCGGCCGCATTGAAGATGTCCCGCCAGGCGATCTCGCCGTCGATCTTGCGGCCAAGCCGCGCCACGCCGAGCGCGCCCTGCATGAAGATCGCGGCGATGCGGCCGCCTTCCTTAAGCTGGCCGAGAATCGCGGCAGGCACGGTTTCAACCCCACCCTCGAGAAGGATCACGTCATAGGGGCCGTGCTTGTCGGAGCCGGTCGCGAGCGGGGCGGCAACGACAGCGGCATTGTCGGCGCCGACGCGGGCGAGCGCGGCCTCGGCAAGCGTCGCCATGTCGCCCTCTTCCAGCGCCACCACGGCTTCGGCCATGCGCGCGATCACCGCGCTCGAATAGCCGAGGCCGCAGCCGACATCGAGGACGAGATCGGTGGGCTGGATGTCGAGGGCGTCGAGCATCTTGGCAAAGCTGCGCGGCTCGAGCAGGACGCGACCCGGCGCCAGCGGAACGTTCTCCCCGATATAGGCGGCCTCGCGGCGCGCGGGGGGCACGAAGTCCTCGCGCGGCACGGCGAGCATCGCCTCGATGATCGGGAATTTCGTCACGTCATTGGGGCGGACCTGAGTATCCACCATCATCGTGCGTCGCGTGGCGAAATCTTGCATCTTCTGAACTCTTCGGTCTGGTGTGCCTGAGATCGGTTGTGCCACAGAAAAACAGGCGGGGCAACAGATGCCGCGGTGCCGCGCCGGGGATTGTGCAAGACCACTTGCGCGAGCGCGCGCGATTGTTTAGGTGAGGACAACCTTGAGGCTGGCGGGTTGGCGGAGAGGTTACGCAGCGGATTGCAAATCCGTGAAGACCGGTTCGATTCCGGTACCCGCCTCCAAATCTTTTCAGCGACTTCGATGAAGATGCCCGATGAGGGCGTCGCTGCGGGCGGCACTCCCCCGGCCTGCGCCGGCGGCGCCATGGCCGCGGCAGGGGTGCGTTCAGGTCTCACGCAGGCAGTCCGCGCCGGGCACCCTTGGCGCCACACGGGCAGGCCGCACTGCCCGCCCGAGTCGCCGCGCGGCAATCAGGCTGCGCTCTCGCCCGCGGCAGGAGCCGACACCGGGGCCTCGGCCTGTGCCCCCTGGCCGGTCTCGGTGCCGAGGCGGGCCTGCCAGAACTGACGGGCGGTCAGGGTCTCGTAGCCGGACCGCCACGTCTCCCGCAGCCCGTCGTAGCCTCGCCAGATCCGCCACATGCTGCGCAGGATGGGCAAGCTGACCTGAACGGCACGGCGCTTCGAATGCCGGACCGTGTAGCTGCGCTTGCCGTCGATGGAGACATAGGCGATCTCCATCGCGCCCCAGATCGGACGGATCTGGCCGCGGGCCGCGGCGGGCAGGACGATCCGGTTTCCGATCAGCCGGAAGCCGGGCAGCAGGTGGCCGTTCAGGGTGATCTTCATGAAGGCGCGCGACAGCCGCCGGTGCGGCGACAACCAGCCCCGGCCCCGGCCACGCTGCGCCGCTTCGCTCTCCTCGGGCTTCCAGCGTTCGGCAACGGTCAGCGCGCCGATCTGCTTGCGCCGGGCGGCCACGTCGGCGTTGCCCGCGAAATAGCCCGGGCCCGCCTGCACGTCCTCGAGCGCCAGCGCCACGGCCTCGAGGGTCTCGTAATGGCACGATAGCAGGCTGCGCAGATAGAAGCGCAGCATGATCCTTGCCAGCCCCTTGCGCCCGATCTCCATCGAGCTCAATGCGAGATGGTGCGCCATGTGGCTGCGCAGGTCGAGATAGACGGTGAGGGGGCTCTCCTTCACCGAAAAATCCTCGTCCTGATAGGAAATCACCCCGGGCAGCGTCACGATGTTGAAATCATGCACGAGGCTGAAACTGACATCGTCGCCGCGCACGAAGAAGGGGAAGGGCAGATGGGTCACTTCCGCGACCGGGAAGGCGAAGTACCACCAACCGCCATAGAAGTTGTGCGGTTGCGTCGCGGTGCTGTCGAACTCGAGCTGCAGGACCTGGCCGAAATCGCGCAGATCGAGCCCCATATGCTGCGGCTGGCAGACCTTGTCGAAGAGCGCGCCGTTCTCCCACAGCTGCCAGCGGTGCTGGGCATTCGAGACGGCCCCCGCGACCGCGGTCTTCGGATCGGTCGCATAGGCGAGGAACATCCAGGTCCGTTCGATCGCCTCCATGTGGACGGCCGCATCGTCGTCCATGAACAGGCAATGGCTGGCGCCCCGGCTCTGCGCCTCGAGTAGCCCGCGGGCAAAGCCGCCCGAGCCGCCAAGGTTTTCATTCGGCACCAGCGTGACGTGATCGGAGACGGGAATCGCCGCGCTCTGACCATTGTCCACCACGGTGAGATGGAGGTGATCGGCCAGCGCCGAACGGCTCAGGAACGCCTCGAAGCGGGCCACGGTGCGGGCAACGGCGGCCTCGCGCCGGAAGGTGGTGATCGAGAGCATCAGCTCGGGGGTGCGGGCGGGGGCATCCGCGGTCTGCCAGGATGCAGCGCGCAGCCGGCCGCCGGCGTCATCGAGGGCCCGCAGTTCGAAGAAGGCGACGCCGCGGCTGTCGAACCCGTGCGGCGTGTCGAGCCGCACCGACAGCGGCCGGCCGGGCGTCAGCGTCACCACCTCGTTTGCCAGACGCTCCCAGGAGCGCCCGGGCTGAACGAGGAAGACAATCAGTTCGAAGGTGCCCTCGCCCTCGAGCGCAAGCGACAGAGTCCTGAGGTCACAGTTCTTCGACCACTTCCCGACGTTGAAGAGGTTGTAATAGGTGTTGAAGGAGGCTTGCCCCCCCTTCAGGAAGTAGATCTCGTGGTCGCGCTGCGACATCGCGGCCCGGTCGGAGAGCCGCATGTAGAGATCGCGTTCCGTGCAAAGCCCGGCCTCGGGCCAGATCAGGCCTTGCAGAACGGTGCCCTGCTGAGCGCCTTGATCCGTCATCTCATGTCCGATCCTGCGGAGGCGCAGCCTTGTTGGCTGCCGAGATCGTGCCGTTGGCCACCAGTTGCTGCAGCAGCGGCGCAACGAAGCGCTGCATCAGCGCCGCGCTGTCTTGCGGGATCTCCAGCTTGGCGAGCGGAGTATCGGCGGCGGGCAGCGGATCCAGGAACAGCGTTTCCCGGTCGAAATACCGCCTGGCGATCGCGGCATTGCCCTCGGCATATTCGGCAAGGATCGCCTCCCGGAGATCCCGGGGCAGCAACTGCTCGCTCTGCTTGCCGGTATGGCCCAGGATGTCGCGGTCGACCTGTTCGAGGGCCCCGCCGCAGCAGATCACGCTCCGGCGGCTCCAGGCTGTCGAGCGGCATGTGGCGGACGAATTCCACCATCTCGGCCGACATCGACGAGTTGACATGCGGCGGCGGCGGGAACCCCGTCAGATCGGTCAGCTCGATGCTGTTGCAGAAGGTGACAACGGGCCCCTCCGGCATCTGCTGCTTCTCGAACACGTTCAGGATCAGGTTCTCGGCCCCGAAGAGATCTTCGAGATGGCGGACGACGCGATCGTAGTGGATCCAGTGGAAGGCGTCACGCTGCTGCAGGAACTCCTCGAAGGTGCAATGGCTCAGCGCCGGGTTCCACTGCCACTTGATGTTCTGGAAGTACCAGCTTTCCAGCCAGAGGTCCTGACGCCGCATCGAATAGATGATCTTGACGTCGAAACGTTCGGTGAAGGGCACCAGTGCGCGCAGATCCCGACGCATGCTGACATCTTCATCGCTCAGCACCAGCGTGTGGATGTCCTCGGGCTGATTGTCCGCCCGGCGGCTCAGGCTGATGGCAACATCCCCCGCCTTGTCCCGACCCGAGAAGATCTCGTTCATCAGGCGGATATGCCGGGGCACCCGAAGCGGGTAGAAAATTCCCTGCTTTTTCAGCGGCTCGAAATTCTGATGCATAAATTGCTGGATGGAGGTCGTTGCCGTACGATGGCTGCCGATATGCAGGAAAAGTTTCCTTTGCATGGATCTTCCTTTTGAACAGACGGATCGCGGGGTCTGAGCGGGGAAATACCGATCACCCCAACATTTGGCAGGTTTTGCCCCCTCTCGCAATTGGGCTGTCACCCTGATGAGCAGGGAGCCGCCCTCCCCGACAATGCTGGGCTGACGCGCGCGGGCCGTGTGCCTGCGCCGCGTCTCCCGCAGCGCCGCGGCAAGCCCGCCCAAGACCGCGGTCACCGCCCTTGACCGCGGATGACCGGGCGATCGGGACGGTCACCCCAGGAGCCCGTATTCCCGGATCAGCTCCCCGTGCCGAGCCCGCAGGACGGCGTCGAAATTCGCCGCGCTGAAGGTCATGTTCCGCCCCGCGCGGTTGCGCGCGGAAGCGGTCGGATCAAGGGACAGGTCGAGAAACCCGTCGATCTGCTCCAGCTCCGCCACCATCTCCGGGGTCAGACGGATCAGACGCAGCAGTCGCGCCAATTCGGCCGGGTCACCGCTGCTCTCGTAAAGCGCCATCAGCTGCGCCGAACGTGCGGGGGTGCGCTGCAGGAACCCGGTCCGGCCCTCTGCCTTCAACTGCGGCGCATAGGACAGATAGTAGCGCAGCAGCTTCAGCTGCCAGTGCAGCGGCGTCATGCCGTCGAAATGCACCAGCCAGCTCTCGTCCAGATAGGGTCCGGGAACGAGGTCGCCGCCGGCCTTGCGCAGGGCTTCCTCCTTTTCGCTCAGCGGCACGGGAAAATGGATCCGGATACGCAGGTCCTGCCCGGTACGGACAAAGGATTTGCCCGCCACATGGCCCGTCAGCCCCCTGGTCACCATCGGCGCCAGTTCGCCATAGACCTTGCGCTCGCCTGCCGGGCGGAACAGCATCCGCCGAACAGGGCAGATTTGCGGCCCCGAAAGCCGGCAAAGCCGAGATGATGTCTGGCGGAGAGGGGAAGTGGTGCACCCGGAGCGATTCGAACGCCCGACCCTCAGATTCGTAGTCTGATGCTCTATCCAGCTGAGCTACGGGTGCACTGTGCGGCGGGATTTAGCCTCTGCTTCGGGGGGGCGCAAGGGCTAAATCCGGATTTTCGGAAAGTTTTTTCACCCGCCCATCCGGCGGGCCTTTTGCACGCCCTGCGGCTCAGCCCTGCGGAACCAGCGCGACGCTCAGGATCTCGCGCAGCTTGCCGCCGTCGCCCGCGGCGTTCTGCTTGACGGCTTTCACCGGGGCGATGCCGGTCAGCCCGGCGGCCTCGAACTCGGCCAGCAGCGTGTCGGTGGGCTTGCCCGCCATCTCGGCAAGCGCGGGGATCGTGGCATTGCCTATCGCATCCATCACCACCTTCGGGCCAAGCCCCGCGCCCTCGACCACGCCGGGGATCAGATTCGGCACGAAGGTCGCGACCAGCGCGAGTGCGCCAAACCCGATGATCGCCGCGGCGAGCAGCCGGCGCAGGTACAGCGTGAAAGGACGCCAGTTGAGCACCAGATGGGCGATGGCGCCGGCCACCAGAACGAAGCCCGCCCATTCATGCACCGTCTTCATCGTCGCGGTGTCGAGATGGAAGAACATCAGCCCCCCGGTCACCCCACATCAGGAGGAAGGAGCCGATGACGAGCGGGGTAGCCCAGGAACGCAGAGACACGGCTTCGGCCTTTCGCAACATTGCTGGCGGCGAAACGGCCGCCCGGCCCGGTTCCGTCGCGACAGGACGTCGCAGGCCGGCTAGTCTTGCGACGCGATCGCGAATTCGCGCGGCAGGTGCATCTTGAACTCGGTGCCGTCGGCGTCGGTGCGCACGAGATCGAGCCGCCCGCCATGGCCGCGGATGAGTTCCGCCGAAATCGCGAGGCCCAACCCGGTGCCGCCCTTCTTCACCCCGCCCGAGAACGGCTGGAACAGGTGCTCGCGGGCGCGCTCGGGCAGGCCGGGGCCGGTGTCCTGCACCCGGATCCACCAGCCCTCGGGCTCTTCCCCCGCGCCGATCTCGATGGTGCCGGGCCTGCCCGTCGCCTCGATCGCCTGCCGCGCGTTACGAACGAGGTTCGACAGCACGCGGTAGAGCTGTTCCCGATCAGCCCGGATCTCGAGCGCGGGCGGCACGTCGGTGACGAAGTCGATCTGCGCGGCATCGGCTGGCGGCTGCTCGCTTTCCGTCACCTCCTGCACCAGCGCGGCGAGCGGGAAGCGGCACAGGCTGGGCGGCGATTCCTCGGCCCGGCCGAAGGCGAGCGTCGTCTCGCACAGGTTCACCGCGCGACCGATCGAGTTCATCAGCTTCGGCGCGGCGCGCTGCACCACCGGATCGTCCGAGCCCTCCATGCGGTCGGCGAAAAGCTGCGCCGTGGTCAGGATGTTGCGCAGATCGTGACTGATCTTCGCCACCGCCTGCCCGAGCTGAGCGAGGCGCTCCTTCTGTTTCAGCGCGGCGGTCAGCTGGCGCTGCATCGAGGCCAGCGCATCCTCGGCCACGCGCAGCTCTTCGATGCTGGCCTCGGGGGCGATGATCCGGCGCGCATCCTCGGGCGCCTCGGCATAGGCCGCCATATGCGCCACGACACGCTTGATCGGCACCACCATCAGCCGCCGCACCAGCCAGAACAGCAAGAAGGCGGTGATCACCGAGACCATCGCCGAGAGCGACAGCAGCCGCAGCCCGTATTCGATCATCGCGATCCGCATCGGCCCGGTGGCGAGCGTGACTTCGATCACCAGTCCACCCTTCTGCACCGGATCGCCGATCACCCGGATCACGTGATTCTCGGGATCGGCCAGAACCGAGAGCGCATCGCGCACCCGGGTCCAGAACATCGATTCGCGCAGGTCATAGGTGTCGGCGATCGGCTGCGGGATCGGCGAGGACAGAACCAGCTGCCGCACCGCATCGCGGCGCAGCACGACGTTGTAGACGCCGGCGTTGTTCAACAGCTCCTGCTCGAGGTCCGGCTCGATCATCTGGTCGGTGGTCAGCAGCGCGAGCGAGGCGATCTGCGCCCGCTCGAGTCGCGTCAGCAGGTAGTCCTCGCGGAAATTGGCAAGGCCCGGCAGAAGGATGAGCACTTCGGCCAGCACGACGAAGACCGTCGTGAGCAAAAGGAACCGGCCGGAGAGTGTGTTAATCTTCATCCTGATACGTGCTGCGGGCCGCCTGCCGCGGGCCCTTTCCCCGCCTGTAACACCGAACGCGGCATTTCGCATGAAATACCAGTTGTTACCGCGAATAAATAGGTGCCACCGGCGGCGGGCGGAAGGGCGCGCATCGCTGCAGCAATCCCGTGAGCGACCACAAGCGCCGCGGCGCGAGAAAAAGACGCACAGATCAATTGACTTGCCGCCCGGTTGCCCCTAAAGCACGGGCCTCGAATATGAGCGGCAGCCGAATCCGGCAGGTTTGTGTTGCCCGACCGTAGAACGAACCGGAGTAACCGCGATGAAACGCACCTACCAGCCGTCGAAACTCGTGCGCGCCCGCCGTCACGGCTTCCGCGCGCGCATGGCGACCAAGGGCGGCCGTAAGGTCCTGAACGCCCGTCGCGCCAAGGGCCGTAAGGTTCTGTCGGCGTAAGGCCGTACAGATCTGCACGCCATGACACCGCCGGAGGCTCCCGTGACTGACCCACAAGGTCGGGGCGCGGGCAGCGCCCCGGCGGTTTCCGTTTGTCCGGAGACCGCCCCCGTGCCGCGCATCGAAGTGCTGCGCAAGCGGGCGGATTTTCTGCGCGCCGCCGCGGCGCTGCGTCAGGGAACCCCGGGTTTCCTGCTGCAGGCCCGTGCGCGCGGGCCGGAAGAGACCGCCCTGCCCGGCCTCGTGCGGGTGGGTTTCACCTGCTCGAAGAAGGTCGGCAATTCCGTGCTGCGCAACCGCGCCCGGCGCCGCCTGCGCGAGATTGCGCGGCTGGTGCTGACGGGGCTCGCGCAGCCCGGGTGGGATTACGTGCTCGTCGGCCGCCCCGAGGCGACCGTCAGCCGCGATTTCGCCGCGCTGCAGGCCGATCTGGCCCGCGCGCTGCGCGATGTCCATTCCGGCCGCGCCCAGCAGGCCCGACCGCGCAGCGAACCGGCCAAGGGCCGGCGCCGGGGCAAGGGATGAGCCCGCTTGCGCAGATCGTCGCGCTTCCGGTGCGCGCCTACCGGCTGTTCTTCAGCCCCTGGGTCGGGCATGGCTGCCGCTATCAGCCCACCTGCTCGGCCTATGCACTCGAGGCGCTCGAACGGCATGGCGCGCTGAAAGGGGCCTATCTCGCGGCAAAACGCGTGCTCAGCTGCCATCCATGGGGCGGGCACGGCTATGATCCCGTGCCCGGCGCCGACCCCGACTTCGACGCGCACCGCCGCTGCAAGGACCATGACCATGCTTGACGACGAAGACGCCCCGATCCATCCGCTGTTTGCCGGCGCCCCCTCCTCGACCGAGTTCAAGAAGCTGCGCAAGCGCATCGTGCGCGAGACCCGCGACGCGATCGAGAAATACGGCATGATCGAGCGCGGCGCGCGCTGGCTGGTGTGCCTGTCGGGCGGCAAGGACAGCTATACGCTGCTTGCCGTGCTGCACGAGCTGAAATGGCGCGGCCTGCTGCCGGTCGATCTGCTCGCCTGCAACCTCGATCAGGGCCAGCCCGGTTTTCCCTCGACGGTGCTGCCGAAGTTCCTCGAGGACATGGGCGTGCCGCACCGGATCGAGTATCAGGACACCTATTCGGTGGTGAAGGAGAAGATCCCCGAGGGGCGGACCTATTGCTCGCTGTGCTCGCGGCTGCGGCGCGGCAACCTCTACCGCATTGCGCGGGAGGAGGGCTGTTCCGCCGTCGTTCTGGGCCATCACCGCGACGACATCCTCGAGACCTTCTTCATGAACCTGTTCCACGGCGGGCGTCTGGCGACGATGCCGCCGAAGCTGGTGAACGAGGAGGGCGATCTTTTCGTCTACCGCCCGCTCGCCTTCGTTGCCGAGGCCGATTGCGAGCGATTCGCCCGTGCCATGCGCTATCCGATCATCCCCTGCGATCTGTGCGGCAGTCAGGAAGGGCTGCAACGCGTTCAGGTGAAACAGATTCTCGACGGCTGGGAAGCGCGCAGCCCGGGCCGGCGGCAGATCATGTTCCGCGCCCTGATGAACGTGCGCCCGTCGCATCTGTGCGACCCCTCGATCTTCGACTTCGCGGCGCTGATGCGCGGCGCGCCGGCCGAGGGGATGCCCGCAAGCCCCGGGGTCCCGGATTTGCGCGGCTGAATTAACCTTCCGCTGACTTCTTCGGCCTAGCGTGACGGCTGCGGGCGGGACCCGTGCGGCACGGCTTGGGGGAAGGATGATGGTCAGGTTCTGGCACATGGGCAGGGGCGGCGCCCTGCGACGCACGCGCATCGGACCGGTCTTCGGCCGCAAGGAACTGTTGCCCTTCCTGCCGGCCATGCTGCTGGCCGGGGTCTGGTTCGGCATCGACGCGATGCTGGTGATCGGCGTCACCGCGCTTTCCGTCGCCTGGCTGACCCGCCCCCTCGCCCCGGCCGCCGACAGTGCCGGCGGCGACGGCGTCACCGGCCTGCCACTGCGCCGCGAAAGCGAGTTGCTGATGGACGATCTGCTGCGCGAGGCGGAGCGGACCGGGCGGCACACCGCCTGCCTGGTGATCGGCTGTGACGAGAGCGAACGGCTGGAGCGGCAGCTCCTGCCCGACGAGTTCGAGACCCTGCTGCAACTGCTTGCGGACCGGCTGCGCGGCGCCGTGCGCGAAAGCGACCGGCTCGGCCGGCTCGGCGGCACGCGCTTCGCGGTGATGCTGCACCCGACGCAGCGGCAGGACCTTGAAAGCCTGATCCAGCTTGCGGCGCGGCTGCAGACCGGCTGCGAGGAACCCTATTCGGTGAAGGGGCGCAGCCTCGCGCCCAGCGTCCATGTCGGCTTTTGCCTGATGCGGCGCGCGCCGGTGCCGACCGGGGCCGGGCTGATCGCCGCGGCCGAGGGGGCGGCGGAAGAGGCCCGGCGCAACGGGCCAAGTGCGATCCGCGCCTTCTCCTCCGAGGTGCAGCACAGCCAGCGCAGCCACAGCGCGCTCGCCGCCGAGGTGTTCGAGGCGCTCGAAGCCGCCCAGATCGTCTGCCATTTCCGCCCGCAGCTTTCCACCGACACCGGCGAGGTCTCGGGGATGGAGGCGGTGCCGCGCTGGCTGCACCGCGAGCGCGGCATCCTCACCGAGGCCGAGATCCTGCCCGCGATCGATTCGGAGGGGCTGCGCGAAAGGCTGGCGGAGCTGATGTTCTACCAGGGCTTCGGCGCGCTGCGCAGCTGGCAGCGGGTCGGGCTGCCGGTCAGCACGCTGTCGATCGGCATCTCGCCCGAGGTGCTGTCGAACCCGAAGATGGCGACGCGGCTGAAATGGGAGCTCGAACGCTTCGACATCGAGCCGGAGCGGCTGCGCCTGGTGCTGAGCGGCGGCGCAATCTCGCGCTTCGACGACGAGGTGATCCGGCGCAATCTCGTGCATTGCACCGCGCTTGGCTGCCAGCTCGAACTTGCCGGGCTTGGCACCGGCGAGGTGCCGGTCAGCGCCATCCGCAGCACCGGCGCGCAGCGCGTGCGTATCCATGCAAGCTTTGTGCGCAATGTCGACACCGACCCCGATCAGCAGCGCCTTGTCACTGCGATCATCACCATGGCCGAGCAGATCGGCATCGAGACCCTCGCCGAGGGGGTATCGAGCATCGGCGAGCATGCGATGCTCTCCCAGCTCGGCGCGAACCACGTCCAGGGCGACGCGATCGCCCCGCCAATGCGCCTCGAGGAGACCTTCGACTGGCTCGAGCGCCACACCGAGAAGCTGGCGGCGACGCCGCGCATCCAGGGCAGCTGAGCCGGGCGGCGGGCGGCGGCGCAGACGGGACCAAACCCGCCTCCGCCCCGGCCGGAGCCCATGGTTTCCTCGTGATTTCGGGGAAAAGCGCTTGACCTTTCGCCGCCCCTTCGATTGAACCACCGCAAACCCGGACCGGCAGGCGGATGGACCCCCATGGATAGCCAGAACAAGAACCTCATCGTCGCGACCGTCCTCTCGGCGCTCGTGCTGATCGGTTGGACCTACTTCTTCCCGCCGGAGCCCGCGGCCCCGACAGACGGCGCCCCGGTTGCGGCACAGACCGCCACCCCGGCCGCGCCCGCGGCAACGCCCGAGGCCGTGGCCGGCGCCGTGCTCGACGCCGCGACGGCCGCGGCGCAGGCGAGCGACGCGAATGCCCCGCGCATCCGCATCGACACGCCGGCGCTCACCGGCACGATCTCGCTGCTCGGCGGCCGCTTCGACGACCTGTCGCTGCGGAAATACAAGGAAACGCTCGAGCCCGACTCGCCCTTGGTGCGGCTGCTTGCCCCGGTGGGGGGCACCGATCTGAACGCCAAGCCCTATTACACGGTCTATGGCTGGTCGCCCGCCGGCGGGCTCGACCCGGCGCTGGTGCCCGGGCCGAAGACGCTGTGGACCGCGCCCGCCGATGCCGTGCTGACCCCGAAGACCCCGGTCACGCTGAGCTGGGACAACGGCGCGGGCCTGCGCTTCACCCGCACGATCTCGGTTGATGACAACTACCTCTTCACCGTCGCCCAGGGCGTCGAGAACAACACCGGCGCGCCGGTGCGTCTTGCCCCCTATGGCATCATCGCCCGCCACGGCATTCCGCAGAGCAACCGCGTCTATGTGCTGCACGAAGGTGCGGTGCGGATGACCGACAACACGCTCGAAGAGATCAAGTACAAGAACCTGACCAAGCTCGACGCCGTCGCCGGCGAGGGCCAGGCCGAGCTGATCTCGGCAAGCGAAAACGGCTGGATCGGCTTCACCGACAAGTACTGGATGACGACGCTGATCCCGACGGACGGGGCCTTCACCTCGGTCATCAAATACACCCCCGGTGCCGACCTCTATCAGGCCGAGACCCGCCTGCCGGTGATGGAGGTTGCCCCGGGCGCCTCGGCCGTCGCCGAAACCCGCCTCTTCGCCGGTGCGAAGGAGTGGGAGGTGATCAAGCACTACCAGGACGACGCCGGCATCACCCGCTTTGTCGACTCGATCGACTGGGGCTGGTTCTTCTTCCTGACGAAGCCGATGTTCCGCCTGCTGCACTGGCTGCACGGCGCGATCGGCGCGAACGGCCTGAACCTGCCCGGCGCAATGGGCTGGGCGATCATCGGGCTCACCATCATCATCAAGGCCCTGGTCTTCCCGCTGGCGCGCAAATCCTACATCTCGATGGCGAAGATGAAGGAGCTGCAGCCCGAGATGGAGGCGATGAAAGAGCGCACCAAGGGCAACCCGCAGCAGATGCAGCAGGAGATGATGGCCCTCTACAAGCGCGAGAAGGTCAACCCTGCCGCAGGCTGTCTGCCGGTGCTGCTGCAGATCCCGATCTTCTTCTCGCTCTACAAGGTGATCTACGTCACCATCGAGCTCTATCACGCGCCCTTCATCGGCTGGATCCGCGACCTGTCCGCGCCCGATCCGTCGTCGATCCTGAACCTCTTCGGCCTGCTGCCCTTCGCCACGCCGGAACCGGGCTCGATGTTCTTCATGTTCTCGCTCGGCGTGCTGCCGATCCTGCTCGGCATCTCGATGTGGTTCCAGCAGAAGCTGAACCCGGCGCCGACCGACCCGAGCCAGGCGATGATCTTCGCCTGGATGCCCTGGGTGTTCATGTTCATGCTGGGCAGCTTCGCCTCGGGGCTGGTGCTCTACTGGATCAGCAACAACACCATCACCTTCATCCAGCAGTACACGATCATGTCGATGCACGGGAAACGGCCCGAGCTGTTCGACAACATCAAGTCGGGCTTCCGCAAGAGGGCCGCGCTCGAGAAATCGAAGAAATGACGGCGCATCTTGCGCATCTCGTGCGCCACCCGATCAAGTCGGTGGGCCACGAGGACATCACGGGCGCGCTCCTCGACGAGGGGCGCGCCATGCCTTTTGACCGGCTCTGGGCCATCTCGCACGCGGAGGCGCGCTTTGGCGGCCCGCTCACCGAATGGACGGCGAAACGCAACTTCGTGCGCGGCGCCGCGGCCCCCGGGCTGATGGCGGTGAGCGCGCGGACGCTGGACGATGGCCGGATCGAGCTGATCCATCCCGAGCTGCGGCCCCTCACCGTCGATCCCGACCGGGCCGAGGACCAGACACAGCTGATCGCCTGGCTGGCGCCGCTGTGGCCCGCGAACCGCCCTGCCCCGCGCCGGGTCGAGCGTGTGCCGGGGGTGACGCTCGCCGACGTGGCCGAGCCCTATGTCTCGATCCTGTCGCTCGCCTCGCTCGAGGCGCTTTCGGCCGCGACCGGCGCGCCAATGTCGCGCCACCGCTTCCGCGGCAATCTCTGGGTCGAAGGCTGGGCGCCCTGGGCCGAGCGCGACCTCGTCGGCCGGCGCCTGCGCATCGGCGCAGCCGAGCTCGAGGTGGCGAAGCCGATCACCCGCTGCCGCGCCACCTGCGCCAATCCCGAAACCGGCACCGAAGACGTCGACACGCTCGCCGCGCTCAAGGCGCTGCACGGCGACACGTTCTTCGGGCTTTACGCGACAGTCACCCGCGGCGGCGAGATCGCGCGCGGCGACACCGTGGAGATCCTCTGATGCAGATGCAGTTCACCCTCGCCCCCGAGCCCGACGATTTCGCCCGCGAGAAGGGCCGGCTGCTGTTTGCCGCCCCCGTCGACTTCCTGAAGGGCGTCGTCGCGATGTCGGGGATGCCGCCCGCCGACCGGGTCGAGGTCTGCTTTGCCGGCCGCTCGAACGTGGGCAAATCCTCGCTCATCAACGCGCTGACGAACCGCAAGAACCTTGCCCGCGCCTCGAACACGCCCGGGCGCACGCAGGAGATCAACTTCTTCACCACCACCGGCGGGCCCTATCTCGTCGACCTTCCGGGCTATGGCTTTGCCGAGGCGCCGGTGCCGGTGGTGAAGAAGTGGCAGGATCTGCTCAAGGCCTATCTCTCGGGCCGGGTGAACCTGCGCCGCGCCTTCGTGCTGATCGACGCGCGCCACGGCGTGAAGAAGGTCGATGACGAAATCCTGACGCTGCTCGACCGCTCGGCGGTGACCTTCCAGGTGGTGCTGACCAAGGTCGACAAGATCAGCCGCACCGAGCGCGAGGCAGTGCTCGAGCAGGTCAAGGGCGCGCTTGCCAAGCACCCGGCCGCGCATCCCGAGCTGATCGTCACCTCGTCCGAAAAGGGCGAGGGCATCGACGTGCTGCGCACCATCATCACCACGCTCGAGTAACCGGGCACCGGCACCGCCGGTTTGCCCGCGCTTCGGGGCTCAGAGCGGGGCGGCGACAAAGGCCGGCATCGCAGTGCCGGCCTCGGCATGCGTCAGGAAGGCGCGCGCGGCATCCAGCGCTTCACGGATCGTCACGTCCATGTCGAGGTAACGATAGGTGCCCAGCCGGCCGACAAAGGTCACGCCACGCTCGGCCTCGGCACGCGCGACGTAATCGGCCAGCAGCGCCTTCTCCCTCACCTGACGGATCGGATAGTAGGGGATGTCCTCGGGCGTGCAGGCGCGCGAGAATTCGCGATAGCACACCGAGCCCTCGTGGCTTTCCCAGGGGGCGAAATGCTTGTGCTCGGTGATCCGGGTATAGGGCACGTCGACCTCGCCGTAATTCATCACCGCACAGCCCTGATAGTCGCCCTGATAGCTGAAACGCTCGAAATCGAGGGTGCGATAGCCGAGCCGGCCGAGTTCATAGTCGAACCAGCCATCGAGCGGCCCCGAATAGAACACGTGGTCATACTCCCCCGCCTGGTCGCGGCGGAAGGAGGTGCCAAGCCGCAGCTCGATCGCCGGATGGTCGAGGATCCGCTCGACCATCGCGGTATAGCCGTTTTCCGGCATGCCCTGGAAACGGTGGAAGAAATAATTGTCGTCATAGTTGAAGCGCACCGGCAGCCGCTTCAGGATCGAGGCCGGCAGCTCGGCGGGCTGCACCCCCCATTGCTTGATCGTATAGCCCTTGAAGAAGGCCTCGTAGAGATCGCGGCCGACGAAGCGCAGCGCCTGTTCCTCGAAGGTCTGCGGATCGGCGATCGAGGTGTCGGCCTGTTCCTCGGTGATGAAGGCGCGGGCCTCGTCGGGGCGCAGGGTCTTGCGGAAGAACTGGTTGATCGTGTGCAGGTTGACCGGCAGCGAGAACACGCCCAGCTCCCCCTGCGGGTCGCGCGAGGTGGTCTTCACCCGGTTCTTGTAGGGCTGGAAGATCTCGAAGCGGTTAACGTAGTCCCAGACCTCGGCATCGTCGGTGTGGAAGATGTGCGGGCCGTAGACATGCACCATCACGCCGGTTTCCGCGTCGCGCTCGGTATGGCAGTTGCCGGCGACGTGGTCGCGGGCATCGACGATGGTGATCCGGTGCCCGGCCTCGGCCAGATGCCGCCCGATCACCGCACCGGACAACCCGGCCCCGACGAGAAGAATATGCACGAAAGCCTCCGAAAACAGGACAGATTTACCCTAGCAACAGTCTCCGGGGCAGGGCAATGGCACTCGGCGGCTCTCTGCCCATGCCACCACGCCCCAGTTTTAGCTTGACGGCCGCCGGCCTGTACCGGACTGGCTATTCCCGAGAGAGGCGGATGGCGGAGACGAGATGGCGCGGACAGCAGGCGCAGACAGGTTGGCCGCCGTGGTCGTGACCTTCAACCGGCTCGAGAAGCTGAAGGTGACGCTGGCGCGGCTGCTCGAGAGCCCGGCGGGCGAGCTCGATCATGTGCTGGTCGTCGACAATGCCTCGGATGACGGCACCCCGGCCTGGCTTGCCACGCTCGTGGACCCGCGCCTCGTCGTGCTGCGCGAGCCGGTCAACAGCGGCGGCGCGGGCGGCTTTGCCCGCGGCATGCGCGAGGCGATGGCACGTTTCGATCCCGACTGGCTGGTGGTGATGGATGATGACGGCTCGCCCGCCCCGGGAGCGCTCGCCACCTTCCACGCGCTCGACAAGACCGGCTACGAGGGGATGGCGGCCGCGGTCTATTTCCCGAACGGCACGATCTGCGAGATGAACCGGCCCTCGCGCAACCCGTTCTGGCACGGGCGCGAGTTCCTGCGCACGATGCGCGGCGGGCGCGGCGGCTTTCATCTGACGCCCGCGGCCTATGCGCTCGACCGGCCAAGCCCGATCGACGTGACCTCCTTCGTCGGCTTCTTCATCTCGCGCGCCGGGATCGCGCGGGCGGGCTATCCCGACCCGGACCTGTTCATCTATGGCGACGACGGGCTTTACACCCTTGGGCTGACGGCGCAGGGCGGGCGGATGTGCTTCGAGCCGCGGATCCGCTTCGTGCATGACATGGGCACCTTCTCCGGCCAGCAGCGCGGCGAGTTCCGGCCGCTGTGGAAGGCCTATTACTATCACCGCAACCTGCTGCTGCTCTATCGGCTGGCGGCGGGACCGATGTTCTGGCCGGTGCTGCTGGTGATCTTGCCGAAATGGCTGATGAAGGCGCGGGCGCATGGCGGGGCGCGCGGGCGCTTCACCGCGCTGATCGGGCGCGCGATCCGCGACGGGCTGACCGGGCGGCGCCATGTGCCGCATGCCGAGGTGCTGCGCTGGAGCGGCGAGGACTGAGCCGCCTCAGCCCAGCATCAGCTTGCGGTGATACTCGATCGCCTCGTCGAGATCGTCGAAGACATTGAGCCGGCCGTGGTCGAGCACGATGCCGGCGCTGCACATCTCGCGGATCTGCCCCATGTCGTGGCTGACGAGGATCGAATCCGAGGTCTTCATCCGTTCCCGGAACACCGCCTGGCTCTTGCGCCGGAAGGAGGCATCGCCGACCGCCGTCACCTCGTCGATCAGATAGGTGTCGAAGCGGATCCCCATCGACACCCCGAAGGCGAGACGCGAGCGCATGCCCGAGGAATAGACCCGGATCGGTTCATAGAAGAAATCGCCAAGCTCGGCGAAATCCTCGACAAAGGCCATCAGCTCCTCGGTATCGACGCCGTAGATGCGGGCAATGAAGCGGGTGTTCTGCGCCCCCGTCAGCTCACCGTGGAAGGACCCGCCAAAGCCCACCGGGAAAGAGATCGTCCCGTCCGAGGTGATGCGGCCGCGATCGGGGCGCATGGTGCCGGCGATCATCTGCATCAGCGTCGACTTCCCGGCGCCATTGCGCCCGAGCAGGGCCAGAGACGAGCCGGTGGGCAGCGTCAGGTTGAGATTGTCGATCACCACCCGGCGCTCGCCCTGCACCCAGAAGCTCTTGGTCAGGTTCTCGAAGCGGATCATGGATCAGCGGCGGTCCCGGATCGAATAGAAGACCATCGCCGCGATCGCCCAGGCGAGGGTCAGGAACAGGGCCATCAGGCCGAGAATGACCCAGCTGCGCGGGAATTCCGAGGTCTCGGGCAAGGTCGGGCGGACATAGGCGGCGAGATAGCGGCTTTGCCGCGCGGCATTGGCGCGGGCCACGTCGACCGCGGCGAGGGCGGCGCGATAGGTCTCCTCGGCGAATTGCTGATCGACATTCAGCCGCTCGTATTCCGAGATCAGGTTCGGATAATTCTCGGGCAGGGAGTTCGGCTCGCCGGTGGCGCTGGTGAAGCTCTGCCGCTCCTTGACGATCTGCTGGCGGATCACGTCGATGCGGCGGTTGGCCTGTTCGAGCCGCGGATCGTCGCCCGGGCTGCCCTTCTGGTCGCGCAGCAGGTCGCGGTCGATCAGCGACTGCGCCAGCTGCTGCTGCAGGTTGTTGAGCACCCCCATCCGGCCAGCGAGGTCAGAGGCCGGATCGACCATCTGCGTCCGGGTGCGGAACTGCGTCATCGCCTCGCGCGCGGCCTTCAGCCGGGAAAGCGAGGTGTCGAGATCCTCGAGCGCGTAGCGCATCGTGTCCTCGCGCGCCGTCGTGTTGAGGTCGTTGATCATCTTCTGGCTCTCGCGCACCACCTCGGAGGCGATCTTCTGCGCGTCCTCGGGCGAGAAGGCGAGCACCCGCACCTCGATCAGCCCGGCCGACTGATCATAGGAGATCCGCACCATCCGCTGCCAGTAGCGCAGCAGATCCTCGATCGAGGCATCGGGCGAAAGCGCAAAGACCGGATCCCAGGGCCAGTTCTTCGAATAGAGGCCGACCAGGTCGATCCGTCGCGAAATGTCCGAAACGATTTCCTGGCTCTGGATGAACTCATAGAGGATATCGCTGTCGCGCGAACCGCCGCTGGTGCCGACGAATTGCGACAGCCCGCCCAGAAGCGAGGTCGCCCCCGAGGTGCCGTCCTCCTGGCGCACGGTGAACCCCACGGTCGAGGCATATTGGTTGCGTGCGACCAGCCCCAGATAGAGCGCGGTGACGAAGAGCGGGATCAGCACCACCGCGGCCAGGCTGTAGAGCAGCCCGCGATGGCGGCGCTTCACCGCCGCGGCGGCGGGCAGCGGCCGCACGATGACCGTCGGCGGTTCCTTGGCGGCGCCCCGCCCCGGTCCCGGCTTGCCGCCGCCCATGCCACCGGGCCGACGCCCGGGACCGGCGCCGGGGCGCTGCGGCATCTGCACAAGTTCTGCCCGTTCTCCCGGCCCCGCAGCCTCGGCCGACGCGGTCCCCGCCCCTTCCGTCTTCGGCCCGGTTTCCAGCGCGTCTTTGCTGTCTTTGAGATTGTCTTGCTTTGTCAAACTATTATCCAGGTGCCGCCGGAATTGATCTTGCTTGGCTTATTCTACATAATGAGGGCCTGAAAAACCAGAACAACAATTTGTGCGATGCCCTCCACAGACATCTCCCCCCCGAACGTGCCAAGCCGGGTGCAGACGCGCCACTTCGCCACTTTGCGCACGATCATCGCTTTGATGCTGCGGGAGATGTCGACCCGTTACGGGCGCTCTCCGGGGGGCTATCTCTGGGCAATCCTCGAGCCCCTGGGCGGCACTCTGGTGCTTGCGGCGGGGTTCTCGCTGCTCGTGCGCTCGCCCGCTCTGGGCAACAGTTTCATCCTGTTCTATGCCACCGGCATGATGCCCTTCACGCTTTACAACAGCGTGGCCAACTCGATCGCCAGCTCCCTGAACTTCTCGCGCCCGCTGCTGCGCTATCCGAGCGTGATCTGGCTCGACGCGGCGCTCGCCCGGTTCATCCTGAACACATTGACCAACCTCATGGTCATCAGCATGCTGTTCACCGGCATCCTGATCATCGCCAAGACCGGCTCGGTGCTCAGCTTCGGCCCGATCCTCACGGCTCTGGCTCTGGCCGCCTTCCTGGGGCTTGGGGTCGGCTTGATGAACTGCCTGCTGTCGGGCCTCTACCCGGCCTGGAGCATGATCTGGTCGATCATCACCCGGCCGCTGTTCCTGGCCTCGGGCGTGCTGATGCTGATGGAGCGACTGCCCCACGCCGTGCAGCAGGTCCTCTGGTACAACCCGCTGTTTCACGTCATCGGCCTGATGCGACGTGGCTTCTACCCGATGTACAAGGCCACCTATGTCTCGACGGCCTATGTGGTGGCGGTTGGGCTGGCCCTGTGCGCGCTCGGGCTGGTGCTGCTCATGCGCTATCACAAAGACATCCTGAACACCTGACGGGTCGGGCCGGCACAGGGCGAGGCAGGAATGGATTTGATGCCGCGTGACATTCTCTGGCTCGGCCTGCACAAGACCGGCACCACCTTCCTGCAGAAGTCGCTCGACCGCTCGCAGCAGGCCCTGCGGGCGGCTGGCGTGGGCTGGGTCGGACTGGAATCGTTCCGCTCCGCCTGGACACGGCCGCTGCTGCATGCCGGCCACCCCGAGCCCCCCGCCCCGGCCGAGACCTTCCCCGCCTGCCCGCGCCGCCTCGTCTTCGACGAGAACATCCTTGCCCTGGTGCAGGACGTGGTGACCCCGGCCGGGCTCTATCCGCAAGGCGCGGAACGCGCGCGGATCGTGGCGCGCCACCTCGGGCTGCGCGCCCCGCTTCTGGTGCTGGGGCTGCGCGGCTTCGCGGGCTTCCTGCCCTCGCTCTATTGCGAGACCCTGAAATCGACGCCGTTCCGGCCGTTCCGCACCTTCCTGCGCTGGCCTCCCGAGGCGATGAGCTGGCTGCCGCTGGTCGAACGGCTGTGTGCGGCCTTCCCCGAAAGCCCGATGCTGCTCTATCGCGCCGAGGACCTGCCGGGGCGGGAGGCGCAGCTTCTGGCCGAGGTCACCGGCCTTGCCCCCGCCACCTTCACCCTGCACGAGGGGATCGAGCGCCCGGGCTTCTCGCAGGCCGCGCTCGACGCGATCGCCGCGCAGGCCGAAGCGGGGCCGGTCGGGCCGGACCAGGTGAAGGCGACGGCGGCGGCGCTGCCGCGCGGGGCCGGCCGGCCCGGCTTCGATCCCTGGGATGCGCGAGAACGCGATCTGTTGCAGGCCATCGCGGCCCGCGACCTCGCCGCGCTGCGCCACCGCACGGCGGCTCCCGGCGCGGGAGTGCGGCTTTTCACGCCCTGACGCGGCGGCTCAGCCCAGCGCAACGGGCCCGTCCGCCGTCACCGTGATCGGCGGCGGAAACCGCATCTGCTCCGAGGCATCCGCGCCATGCGGCAAGATCAGCGTAACATACCAGACGCCACCATCCTGCACCGGCTGGCCGACGATCCAGTCCTGCGGCGCCTCAGGATCTGCGGTGTAGGTGCCAAGATCGAGCGCCACACCGTTCAGCACCAGAACATCGCCGGCGACGGAAACCGTCAGCACGTCGTCGCGGCGCATCGGGCTCAGGGTGATGAGAAACATGTCCGGCTCCCTTCGGTCAGGTCCAGCGGCCGATGGCGCTGAAATCGACGGTGAAGTTGTTGACGTTGGAGTTCGCGGCAAACAGCATCACGCTCGCCGATGAAATGCCAGTCACCCGCACCTTGCTCCAGGCCGCCGCGCCGGTGCGCAAAGACCCGTTCACCGCAAGATTTCCGGTTGCGGCGAAACTTGCCGGGAAGGTCCAGGAATATTCCGTCGAGCGCCAGATCGCGCCTTCGGCCGTCATGATCGGCCCCGCCGCGCCGACCGCCGAATAGGTGCAGATCTGCGTACCGTCGGCAAAGCGCACGTATTCCCCGTTGGCATTGCTGCCGCGTTCGATCAGCGCAGCGGTCGGCACCCCCGCCGCCTGCGCCACCGCGCCGAGGACATTGCCCCGCGCATAGGCCCGCGTCCCGCCGATCGTCGCCCCGGACGGCAGAGCCGCAATGCCGCCCGCAGAGATCGTCAGCCCGGTCACCCAGGAGGCGCCGTCGGCCGAGACCTTGACCGAGAAGTCGTCGTTGCCGGCAAGCCCCATCTCGGCCCGGCCCGACCATCCGCTCTGGAACAACAGCGACGCGGTGTTGCCCGTCGCGGCCTTGTTGATCTTCAGCTGATGCCCCGCCCCCTCGTGGTTCAGAAGCGTCGCCGCCGCTGCAACCGAGAGCCGGTTCACCGCATCGAAGCCGGTGTTGATGCCAAGCCCGGCGCGGCCGGCAAACAGCGACACCCAGCCGTCTCCATGCCAGATCCGCAGATCCGCCTCGGTCCGGCCCCAGGCCCGCCAGCCCGCGCGCGGGGTCAGGAACAGCCAGCCCGTCTCGGTGCGGAACGCGAGCTTGCCGGCCTGCCCGTCCCAGGCCCCGGTCGGACCGGCACCAAGCGCCCAGACCTCGCCCTCGCTCCCGGTCTCGGGTGGCGCCACCGCGTCAAAGCCCTGCACGACAAGCTGCACCGCCGCGTCAAGCAACTGCAGCGCCTCGTTGTGGGTGACGTGCTTTTGGGCCTGCGCCGGCAGGATCCGCGGCAGTTCGAGATTGGCGGTGGTGTCGGTCATCGGGGCTCTCCGGGCAAATGCTCTGCCGCCGACTGTTCCGCGATGGAGCAAAGATCCGGTTACCACTGCGCGCGCAACCGGCTTGCCCCGCGCCGGTCTCCGCCGCCCGCAAAGCGCGCAAAGAGGTAGCCGGCACGGCAGTTCCAAGCTAGGGTCTGCTCACAGGCCTCTTTTTTGCGATATACCAGCGACATGACGACATCCAAAAGTTCCAAGGTTTCCGGTGCCACTGCACGCAGTTCCGCCCGAAAGAGTCCGCCCAAACGCAAGGTCGTCCTGATCCTTGGCATGCACCGTTCCGGCACCTCTGCCCTGTCGGAACTGCTCATCGCCCTTGGCTGCGACGGTCCGGCCACGCCGATGCCCGCGGCCGAGGAAAATCCGCGCGGCTTCTTCGAATCCTTTCCGCTCTTCAAGGAGCACGAGGCGTTGCTTGCCTCTGCTGGCAGCAGCTGGAACGATTATCGCCCCTTCCCCGCCTCCTGGCTGAGCTCGCCCAAGGCCGACGAGTTTCGCGAGCGCATCCGCACCACCCTCGAGACCGAATATGGCGCCTCCGGGTTCTTCGCGCTGAAAGATCCCCGGATCTGCCGCTTCCTGCCGTTCTGGACCGGATTGCTCGACGAGATGCAGATCCAGCCGATCGTCGTGCACACCCACCGCAACCCGCTCGAGGTCGCGGCGTCGCTGCACACCCGCAATGCCTTCGCCCCGGAATACGGCTCCCTGCTCTGGCTGCGCCATGTCCTCGACGCCGAGGCCGGCAGCCGCGGGCTGCCGCGCGCCTTCACCAGCTATGACCAGCTCCTGAACAACTGGGGCAGCGTGGCCGAAAAGCTGGGCCGCGAGCTCCGCATTTCCTGGCCGCGGTTCTCGCCGGTCAACATGCCGATGCTGCGCGACGCCATCGAACCCGGGCTGAAGCACCACAGCACGCCCCCCGAGGCAACGCTACAAGATCCGCTGCTGTCCGGCTGGCTGCGCGAGACCTACAGGATCATGCAATCCTGGGCCGAGACCGGCGAGAATCCCAAGGACCATGCGCGTCTTGACAAGATCCGCGACGCCTTCGACGAAAGCGCGGTGCTGCTCGGCTCGCTGGTCACGCCCACGGGCGATGCTCGCGCCAAGGAGCTGGAAAAATCGCGTTCCAGGCTCGCCGAGATCGAACCGCAGCTGACCGAGCGGGCAAAGACCATTGAAACCCTTACCGCCGAGCGCAATGCCGCGCGGGCGAAGGCCGCCGAGATCGAGCCGCAGATGGCCGAGCGGGCAAAGACCATCGAGACCCTCACCGCCGAGCGCAATGCCGCACGGGCGAAGGCCGCCGAGATCGAGCCGC